>Ga0265797_10000396_pt1 | contig 80627 bp, 76 predicted proteins | sample P2T30metagenome_FD_192433 | JGI IMG/M metagenome (GOLD analysis project Ga0265797, IMG submission 192433) | Plant litter microbial communities from East Loma Ridge, Irvine, California - P2 T30 | ecosystem: Environmental > Terrestrial > Plant litter > Unclassified | place: USA: California... | reverse complement strand
AGCCAGCCTTGTTCGCAACGCCCAACCTGGAGGCAGCTGCGCGCCAACGTGGTGTTTCAACGCAGTCCATCTTCCTCGCTGCGTACGCAAAGGTTCATGCTGCGAACACATCGGGCACTGCAGATGAAGACGTGATCATTGGTGTCTACTTGGCCAATCGCTCGCTGCCTATCAATGGCATTGCCTCGGCTGCTGTACCAACAGTCAATCTACTACCACTACGTGTCAGTAAGCCGCTCAAACGCCAGATGGTAGAGATGGCTGAGGATATCCAACGCGACCTGCAAGAAATCAGTGAGCCCATGAACGCTTCTGCTAGCCTCTTCGAGATCAGCGAATGGACAGGTGTCAAGGTTGACACTTTCGTAAACTTCCTATCTCTGCCGGATACTCCAGAGGCGGAGGGAGAGGCCCAGAATAAGGACTCAATCACTATCGAACCGACTCAACAATGGGAGCAGTCGGTCAGTAGGGTGACCGAAGTGGAGGAGCACAGCTTGGAACCACCTGCTGAACTGGTGGACGAGCGTGTCAATGGCGCATATTTGGTAAGTATGCCTTTACGCGGTATTGAGACGAGCAGGAACTAACAGATATGTAGCATGCTATCGATATCGAGGCGACCATCCGCAATGGCGCCTTAGATGTGGGCGTCTTCGCACCAACCGCGATGCTGAGCCTTCACGATGGCGAAGAGCTGATAAAAGAGCTGAGGAGACAGCTCGAAACGCTCTGAACCCATTGTATTTCCCTTTTAGTTGTAACAGGTGTTCAACAGCACTAGGCGCCTGGTCGGTCTCTTTCTCCATTTTCGACGGCGTTGCGTTTGTTCCCTGCATGGTTTTGTACCTTGATTCTTTGTCCCGGTGTATATAGACTTTTCGCAATGAACTTCATTCAGCCAACCTACTTGCCTCCCTGTTCACATCAAGCCCATGTACTTCGTATGCATGTGATCCGTGTCCCTGTAGGCTAGCTCTAGCTGTAGTATCGTGTGGTAGCCACTTCGCGTGTGACGGCTGCGCAGGTTTGTTTTTGAAGCGGCGAGAAGGAGTAAGAAGCTGCGGAAGCTATAAGTCAGAGGTCTAGCGGTGTGTGACGTGGGAACTGGAGGAGACGAGGCGGAGGAGGAAGCGGGTAGTTGGCGCTGCCCAGGGCGGGAGGGGTCAAGATGGCAGCGTGCGGTTTTTGAGGATCGGGTCTGGAGTCGCATGTTAGTTGCAACGGCTTCGAATTTGTCGACGCGATTTCCATGCACCTATAGTATATCTGGGTGACGTCGCATAGGATCTATGAGTAAAGGGAGGACGCTCACAGGGTTGTAGGACAGTAAACACCAGGGCTAGTACGTAGAGCAGACTCATGTCTGACACCATAACGGGGCCGCTCAGGTGTTCCGAGACCCCTTTGGCAATAGATGTTCTGTAGAAAGGTACGTGGGTCGGCGTCGATCCCAGAAGGTCGTCGCGCAATGTTCGTGTAACGGACGCGTGCGCGCAGAGGCTCGGAATGAGGGTCATTCCGAGACATTCCGCGAGGGCCAAAGCTTCACAGCACAGCAACTAGCCAACAACTCGAATTATGCAGAATGTTATTAGACTATATTCATAAGTTGGATGTCATGGTATCTCTAGTGCTCAATAACGCCTCGCTATCATGATCGTCAGATGTCGTCGACGAAGACTACCCAGTAAATGCACAACCCATCCTTCCTTCTCGATTTCATCTCGTCCGCACCATGAGGCAGGTGTGCAGCCTCATCCTCACAAGCTGATATAGCCCAGAAGATCGTTAGTCTAAGCTGCTTAGACCATCTGCTCACCATGCCTATCAGCACCAACGGGCTTCCTCTGCACGCGGCTCGAGGCGCTGCCGTGGTGGCCGTGAGCAGGCCCGTCAGGATGCGGCATCATGGTACCCCTAGGACCATCTGCGGCATCGAAGGGTGCGCCGCCCCAGCTGGTTCCCTCAATTGTACCCCATCCAGCCTTGCGAGTGAAGACGGTGTCGTGGAAGCCATCGAAAGAGCTTGGACCGGCGCCGTAGACAAAAGGAGCATGGCGCATGAGAGGGATGTGGTTGAAACGGAAGTCCCAGACGGAGGCATAGGCCATGCGGTAGGCGCTGAAAGCCATCAGAGTGCCGATGACCGCTCCGGCGAGGATATCGTACTAAAGGTTTGTTAGTAGTTGTTCTAAAGTATAAGGTGAGAATCGTGAAGACGTACCCAGTTGTGGTACTCGTCGATAGTAAGAGCACCTCCGATCAAGCAAGCTCCAAGAATGGGTGCGTAGAGAGCGACGAGCTTCCACATAGCCGGGTGATGGTTGGAAAAGACCTTCAACTTGGCGTTGAGGTACAGGTACAGGTAGACGAAACCAGCGAACGCAGCCGTGGTGTGGCCGGAAGGCATAGACTCAAGACTGTCGTTGATCTCTTTCCTGTCACCTGTGCAGATGCTACGGTCGAACATGATCTGACGGTACCCATTTGCGACGTTGCCATAGGCGCTACCGGCTTCGACACCGTTGTCGTTGGCGCCGACAGTGTCAAGGATGTTGGCAGGGATGACAGGCTTGCAGACGGCAAGGAAGTGAGGACGAAGACCTCCAATGAGCCACTTGATGAAGACCTGGAAAACAGCCGCGGTGATCAAAGCGTAGAGAAGTCCGATGGTAGCATTGTTCAGGTCCCAGAAGCTGCGAGCGCGGATCTGCACGATCAGGAACACGGCAAAGGGGATGAAGAACGCCATGAGCGCGGCAGCCCAAATGGGAACAATTTCGTTCCGCATAGGGTAAGCGAATTGCGGGTAGACAATCTCTCCATCTTGGAAGATGATGGGGAAGCTGCGGCTTGGGGCTGGATCAGCGAAGTATACACCGAGACCGACAGCGCCCATGAGGGCCATGGTAAGGATGTCGAGCCAGGTAGCCTTGATCCATGATCCGAAGCCAGGCCTGCTGTTGTAGGAGGACGAGCCGCCCTTGGAAGCACGTCTAGGCCTGGCGCGCTTCTCGTGAGCACCGGTTGCCGTTGTGGTGTCTGCGGCGACGGGCGTCGTGTTGCGCTTGTTGAAGAACCCCATTTTGTTGGAAGTGGGTTCGATGTTGATCCGTTGAAGTGCTGGATTCGAGGTATCTATACCGCGTGCTGATGACGTATTGTTGTCTTTGTTGTGATTGTCTGTTCCGGAAGGGGTCACGCAACAAACGACGTAGCGTGCCAGCAAAGCCAACAGCACCTGCACTTAGCGGTCCAACTGAGCGGTCAAGGTGAGAAAAGAAGAGGGATAGGCCTTGTGGAAACTCGATAGAAAGGCTTGTAATGCGAGTCTTATATCCCAAAGCCAATTTCCACACTACAAAGCGTCACACGGCCACGCACTCTGTCAAACGACATCATTTTCGCATCTCTGCCACTGCATTGGTAAACTACCAGCCACAAACCGGTTGCTAACCCTGCCGTTACTCTCGATCTGGACGGCTGGCGGCATGGTGATGTGGAGGGCATGGCGATCTTAACGCGATTAAGCGGGCTGACACAAGGAATCTTGGAACCTGCCAAAAGCTTGGTGCATGTAGCCAAAGCTTGGTTTCGCTAGCGGTGGCTTTTGTGTGGCTGATCTGGTGGCGGTGATGTCAGGAAAGTGGCTTTCGCGGCATTTTGGTGCCGGATCTGCTTTCGATTCTTCACGATGTGTGGCGCTGCCGATGGTGTTGCGTAGCCTGCATGTTCTGGTTTCCCATGTGCGTCGATGCGCGATGACCGTTGGTGACGTCAGATGCATGCATTTCGGAGGGATACACTCATCTCGATGGGGTGAGCATTCTGCTCACGACACATCGCATCCCATCAGCATATCAGTTAAATCATGCACCATACGGCAAAGTTACTTTTGCTGGGTGCAACTTGCAAGAACTATTGTTCTTGAACGAGTATCTCTCGGGTTAGCGCGCCGGATCGTTGGCTTCACTCAAATACGCGTTGTCACGGTCAACGAGAAATCAGGTACAGACTGCATGTTCTCTTCGGATTCTATCAAAGCGGGTACTATAAAGAAACTTGTTGCGCAAAACTCCTCATGATAACAGACAAAATCAGGGCTGGTTGACCCGCCCTGCACCCGATTGCTTCAACGCCCTGTTCTCCCCCTGGGTATCATCCGCCTCAAACCATCGCGCACCTCCTTCCCCTCTCTATGTGCATTCAACTCCCAGCACGATTAAAACATGATCTAAGAGTGGATGTGAACCTCGGTGCTTCCGCTACGGTGCCAAGTCGCAAGAAGCACGCCACAGCGACCGCACTTGTGCTGGACATCCTTGAGCGAGTTCATCACATAAGGAATGCATCCCAAGCAGCAGAGGCAGCAAAGACCGAGAGCCCAGGCGTGCGTTGAGTTTCCCGTCTCGAAAGCGACGTTGGTCATGGCACGCTGTCCGCATGCAGGGCAATCTGTAGGCGCAGGTCCACGGTTCAGGTTCGCGATTGGTGTGGCGTTCTGGTAGACGGCTCCGCTTTGTTGTTGGGGAGGCATGCCAGGCTGGGCGCCAGCGTGGTCAGGTTGCACGTATGCGCCTTGTGGATGCTGAGGCGCCGGCGAGCCAGTGGGGTGGTCTTGGGGCTGTTGTGTATACATGGCTGGTTGCTGCTGGTATTGTGCGTTGGGATCTTGGTGGTAGATGGGTGGTTGACCGGTCGCGTCTGGCGACTGAGGGTATTGCTGCATGGGCACTTTAAGACTGTCAGCAAGATAGTCATGGTATTTGGGATAGGGAAATTGAAGGCCAGGCGGCGTAGTCATTCAAAGGACTATGCGCTTCATAACGGCATAGTTCTTGAGTCGCATTGAATCGCGTAGAATTCATACACAACAGTCGGAGGGCAATTACTAACCATTTTGCTTCTCCATTGTGAAGGTTTATATCGTCGAAGCCTGTGGAATACTGTTTTGCGTTTCGGTAGTATGAATGCAGCAAAAAGAGTTGGGCGTTATACAGCGGCGTTTACCACAACATGTGAGATTGGACGTGGCTTTTATTGAAGCCTTTAGGCGTTCCACCATCGCTTGGGTCCACGGCCAAGGGGGGCTCAAACCGGGTATCGCAAGCACAGCCTTCATTTCGCGTGATGATCACTCGCCGTTCACTCCGCGTAAGGCTCTTAGCTGCTTGACGAGGCCAATGAGCGATCCGAAGCTCGTACACGTAGCATGACTGTATGCAGGACTTGGAGGCGCTTCAGCCTCAGCTGCCCGCATTGGTGATGGGGCGAAGGGCGTTGGCGATGAAGGGTGCGAGTAGCGTGCCAGGGAATAGCGAGCCAAGGCTGTAATTTCCCGAAGCGGTTTGACGCAGTCCTGAACTTGGGGGCCAAAATCTATACTATTCTCATGTTATGCAAAGCCTTGCGCTGAACGCCTGGCTGACACGCCGCACCATAACGGGCATCGGCATGTGTTGTTGCCACGTCGTCTTGGCTACATCACATTACATCTCGAACTAGACATTGCGCAGAAGTATGATGGCATTTGACATTAGGTGTAAGGCTGTGCAGATAACCGCGATCAGCACGTGGTTACAGGATATCTACTAGCGACTAGGGGCTGCCCGTTCCTGCAGATACCTATTTTTGCACCGCTGTGCCGCCGCAAGGTTTGTTGATTCGACCAACCGAGACGTGACGAGACCAGGTGTGCGGAGACGGAACCGGTGAGCTGAGCGGGTGGGCAGACTGGTTCAATTTCACCGGTTATGCACGGCCTTTTCATGGCTTCAGTATCTCGTATCCATATCGTCTAGATCGACGTCGTCTTCTGACTCTGAATCAACGTCGCCGTTCGTTGGCTTTGCATGACCGACATCGCTCCGGTTCAGCAGTCTTTGCTGTTCTGGGGTCAGGTCGACGACGGTAGGAGCGTAGTCGCCAAGCTCCTCATCAGCGTCTGCACCATTGACTTCCATCTCTACTCTTTCACCATCCTCTAATTCCAGCATACCGCGCTTTAGATAAGAGCCCTCTGGTTCCCATCCGAACTCTTTCTGCATATATTCTTGCAGATCCTCTAGCTCATCTACCAAGTCAGCTTTCCACTTTCCGTCGAAATCGTCGAGAGCTTTGCGGAATTGGCCGAAGAGCGGCTTCAAGAAGCCTCCGCCAACATCATTCATGTCGAACAAGTCGCCTTCTATATTAGCGCAATGGCCAAGCTGTATCCGCAGGCATCGCAAGAAATCGAGGAACAGGCGCGATCGCTGTTTGACGGCTTGTCGACATGTGAGTAAAAGGCGCAGGAGCCGCTTCCACTGTTCGAGACAGGAGTTGTTGTTGAGGGTCAAGACCATAAGGAAAGTAAACTGCAGCTCGCCCAAGATTTCGTCCTCTCGTCCACGTAGATCACTCGCCTGGCAGTGGTTGTCGATGAGATCTCCCAGAAACCAGGATCGGTCTTGCGCGGCTTCTGTGCGTTCCCTCCCGGTCGCACCTTCTCTCCAAGTCTTTTTCAGGTCGATGGGCAGGAACCGTAGCTCCTTCTCCGGATGTAGCATGCTGTTACTATTCTCTAGGCCGGGTATTTCGTCCAGGTCTTGTGGGGCGGATGATGCGGATGTCAAGTTCCAGTGATCCGGATTCAGGCCACATATCCTCGATAGCATCGTGGGTGTGACTTGCGATGTAAGCTTGCTCCAGTCGGTAGATTCCTCAGACCAGCCTTCTTCAGCACCAGAGTCCCCTTCCTGGACGCTTTGTCGATAAGGTGTCAGGCCATCTTTCCATATGCTTCCCAGGTTCGCCTTGTGTCTCAGGACTTCGGTCTGCGAGGTTTCGGCTACGAGGTCTTCGGTGCTCTCGTCCCATTTCTTAACGAAGACTTGCGGCGAGCCTACGCCGGGGGTGACGTAGAACCAGGCGCCGTGCCTCACAGACAAAGTGCTGTCGCTTGCGGTGAAAACGAAATGCAGGCCTGGTGGAATGTTTTTGACTCCTCGAAAACGTGGTGATGAAGTGAAGGACAGGAGGTCGATGCCGGCAAGTGCCTTGGGGGGCAGATTCAGCAGCAGTACGCAGTTGTTGATTATTGACGGGTCCATCCTAGGGCGGAAGATTTCCTCGAACCAGGAATGTCGGAGAATTTTGAGAATAGGTTGTTCGCAAAGCTCTACTCGAGCAGGTGAGAAATGGGGTATCATTAATTCCAGGAAAGGCAAGACGCGAAAATATTAAAACACGTGAGCGCGGCAGCCTAGCTCTGATGCAGGGTCCAGGCAATGAACGCAACCAAGGGAAGAACGCAGGCGCTGAAAGTGGTCAGGAAGGAGTAGAGGTCGAACGGACGCGTCGCCCCAGCGCTTAAGATTGTTTCGCCGCATGAGTAGCTATCGGGGGAGCTTGTCGACATCTGATGCCATGTACCGGTAAAGAGTGACCGATATCTCCCCGAAACACACGCCATGCGTCATCGAGTTAGTACGAGGCTCGGCTCGGGATGGCGATCTCATCCCGACTCTCCACTTGTGCTCGAGGGAACCATCTGATTGATGGGTGTCCCTTGACAAGAAGCCGTCGTGGCAGCCATCTTGTTGTCTAGACGCCATCTGCCTGGGCAAGGTGCAACCTCGACGATATCTCATCGCCCTACCCCGCCCGGCCCGACCACTGCCAGCAGTGAAACCCTCACCCACTCCCCGAGACCAGCGCGCACGCAAGGGAGCAGTTGCAGGTGACATAAGCCCACGCTCTTCATGTTACCTGCAGAAGCATCCGTCCGAGCCATCCGACAGACGACGCACTGAAGACGCACGCGCACAACCGCCGCCATGGACCGTCGCCGCACCCCCGGCCTCTCGTCGCTCTCCTCGCGCGGCCTGCAGAACCACCACTACACGTCGCACGGCGCCACGCTGCGAACCCGCAATGCCGACTCCCTCTCGACCCAGCTGTCCGTCTTCCAGTCGCTCCTCCACAACTTCGCCGTCACCCACTCCAAGGACATTCGCGCCAACCCTGCTTTCCGCGCCGAGTTCGCGCGCATGTGCTCAGCGCTGAACATCGACTTCCTCGCTTCCTCGTACCACCGGGACAATAAAGATGGCAAGCCAAGTGGCGCCGGCGGGGAGAGCATCTGGGCACAACTGCTGGGCGGGAGTGTGAATGACTTCTACTTCAACCTGGGCGTCTTGATTGTGGAAGAGTGCCGGGCCACGAGATCAGAGAACGGCGGGCTCATCAGCGTCTCGGATCTCAAAGCCCGCATATCCAAATCCCAGCGCATAGGCGGGAGCATGGAAGTCAGCGATGACGACATCAAGCGCGCCGTGGACTCGCTCGCTCCGCTCGGATCCTGCTTCTCCATCATGAAGATTGGGCACAGAAGCTTGATAAGAAGCGTACCCAAGGAGTTGAATACCGACCAGAGCACGGTACTCGAAGCCATACAGGTTCTTGGCTACGTCACAGTATCCATGTTGCAGCTGAATCTCAACTGGGAGAGGCCTCGAGCCCATGCTGTGGTTGAGGACCTCATGGCAGACAGTCTGGTCTGGGTCGACACACAAGCCGGGGAGAACGAATACTGGAGTCCGGCCTTCCTCACTGCCGCCGGCATGAGCTCGTAGCACTTTCATAGGCTTGACATGAGGAACGAGCGCACGAGATACGGCATTATGATACCCGGTGTTTCACACCACAACGTAGCAGACAGTTAGATTGTATCTTTAGGCAAACTCATCATTACATATACAGACTATCATACATCTATTGCATCACCACAAAAGTTCAGTGTTGCAAATCCTCGCCTCCTCGCTGTCTTTCCACGCGCCCCTGGTATGGCTCAATTCAGGCAGTACTCTGCGATGCCACCTCACACTCCATCTGCGAGCGGTGTCTTCGTCTTCAAAATCCAGCACCCATCGATTGTATACGCGGTTCATGACTAGCTGATTCGTTTGGCTGGGGCTGTCTTCGTTTGCACCAGATAGCATGCTCTGAATCGCCGGGTCATCGTACGTCGTCTCCAAATCTGGATTCGCTGGCTTTTCAAAGGTGCCATATGCGCGAGGCCGATTCGACGAGACGGCCTTGGACGACGTCTTCAGATTAATCACGTCGCGAAGACGGTGAATCGATGTCTGCGACTCGTTGCGCAGGGGAAGAGTCATGCCATGCTTGTAGGCATCGCGAGAGAAGATTTTGAAAAGGTCCGACGTGCTGGGCTCGTAGCCTTCGATATGCATGAGCACCCTCCATACAGGGTTTCCCTTCTCGTCGACCGAGGGCGCGATGGGTTGGTAGCCGCCTCTCTCCACCAACGTACGCAGTACGGGGTTATAGGGCTGCATGAGAACATTGAGACTCATGGGGTGATGTGCGGGTAGAAGATTGTAGGATGAGATGGCAGCTGTGATATCTTCACCCTCTTCGAGGAACCCTCTAGGGGGTGGAATAGCGGAAAAGATACTCGCGGGCTGGTGGAGAGCGCTCAGCTTGTGCAATCTCGAAGCATTCTTCTGATACGCGAGGGCTGCCTCTGCGTTCTTGAAAAGTAAGTAGTAGAAGGGCAGTCGCTCTAGACTCAGCGGGTCACGACCAGGCACAATCTTATAAAGATCGCCATCTCGATGCCAACCCTCAATGTGCTTGCTCTTTGGTATGATGCGACGGAAGTCGGCTTCAGTCAGCTCAGTGCTACAGTTCGTGAGTTGAAGAACGGTAATTTGTTCCCCCTGCTTGCGCAACGAGTTGACCACTTGCTCTTTGAGTGACGGAGTAGGGTCGTAAACTTCCCGACGAACGATAGGCGTTGAGTCCGGGAGGTTGAGCTTGGGATACCTATTGCTTTGCTCGGGCTGACGAGGTTGCAGAGTAGTGCTTGCCTCCGGGAAGAGTTCTTCAAGAAGCGATTGCTCCCTCATTTCGGCGGTACCCCGTGTTGGTTTTGGTGATAGATTGGCAGTAGTGGATGGGCTAACCTCTGGCTTCTGCTGCAAAAGCGGCGATGTCCTCATAGATTGCTCGGTCGTTGTACTCTTTCCGTCACCGTCTTCAGTAGTGGCGCTCAAGCCGTCTGACGACTTCATTAGGCGTGACTGTGTATGAATCCTTCGCGTCAACCTCTCGCTGTCAATCTTCTTCTCTGAGCTTTTTAGATCAGAGCCTCTTGGGAATTTCTTCACGTTTTCGGCATGTTCGCGGGCTTGCCGGCGATACTCTTCCACCGACGGGAGTACTGGTTTCGGCGCTCTTGGCGTGGTTGGTGAAATACGAGCAAGGTCTTTTTTCAGCTCTTTCACACTACTGCCAATCTTGGATGACGTTGCTCTTATGTCGCTGACGTGTAGCTTCAAGAGTAGATCCGGTCGCCCATTCACGCGAGCAGAGTGTCTTTGTTCCGCGTGGAGCAATTCCCAATTCCTGTATGACGCTCTTAGAGCCTGCTTAAGCTCAAAGTCACCCTCGATTGCTGCGTCTTCATCCAATACGCGTATGCAGTCACGAGCATGTCGGGTAACTGGGGCCACTGCTAGAGAGCGTGCTGTTTCTAGCTCTGTAGCCACACTGCCTAATGTGTAGACCGACTTACGGAGGGCTTTCTGGCTATACTCAAGTGTGCGAGACAGGGTCTTCGGATAGGAAGTATCAGAATGACGGAAAGAAACCGGATCGCCGCTCATTGAAGCATGTCCTAGTAACGACTGTATCGGGGTGGAAGGGTATGCATCGTTCCGGGGTATAACAGGTGCCGCAGTCGGTATGTCCTGTTCCCTGGGGGGCGAAGACGGCAGCTGTCCCAGCGCAATCTTTGTTTCTAATGCGGCCTGGAGGGCTTTGACTTGCTCGAACAGGCCCTGGAGCTGCTGACGTATGACTATAGTATCGTCATCTCGAAGAGTTGTAGCGACCTCCTTCTGGTTACTTGTGGTCGGATTCTGCCTACGCTGATCTTTGCGTATAGGGTCTTGGTGTTTCCGTTCACGTTCTCTTGTTTCGGGAGACACAGGTAAGGCCAGAACCTTCCTTACAACAGCTGGCTGGCCCAAGCGTCTCTCCACAGTATGTTCGGCCTTCCTCGCGGACTCAAAATCTTGATCTGGACTGTCCGCCTTCCCTGTGTGCTTGTCCTGTGGGCGTGTTCCCGAATGTGAATGCAATATCCTTCGCTGGCGCTGCGCCAGCGATTCAGTAGTCTTCCTGATCACCACAGCACCAGTGTCATATGTCTGTGCTTCGGATATGCCCTTTCCCTCTTCATTCAATTCGGACGTAGGACGGTTCTGGGCTTGCGATTGCGGCGGCGATGGCGGTTGCGATTTGGTAGACGGTGTAGTCCGGGTCCAGGGTACAAGTCTGATCAAGCCCCCGTTCAACCAGCTTTCCTTCTCTGTTGTGTGGCTGTCGGCAGTGGTGGTTTGCGGGGATTCATCGCCGACGGTCGAGGATGGTGCGGGCGTCGTCCTGTGGGCGCAGCGAATCTGGTACGCGGTCCCCGAAGGATGACATGGCCGAAGATGTCGAGGAAGGCGCGGCGGTGGCATAAATTGCACGGCTTCGTAACATGGCAAGCTACCCTCTCTCGAGCGCGATACTCAGAAAAGCTTCGGAATGGGCCCGCGCTAGCACACCCATCCGGTCTAGCTCCCCGGTCGCTTAGTCACCCAGCATCCTTCACCACATTGGGCTGCATTGAAGGGCCCTGACAATGCTGCGCTAAGAGGCAATGGTACCTAGGTACAGGTGGAGATGAATTCGCATGCTAATTAGAGACTTCCAAAGTTGAAGCCTCCAGTACACACGTGACGTGAGTCACACCAACGGCGCACCCAAAGCACTTCCGAGATTTTCACCACCCGTCTTGACATTTGCTGCAGTGCGCGGTGACAATATGAGCCCGGCAACATCTTACACTCTGCGCCCTCTGGAGCGCAATCCTCCGAGCATTCCCAGTAACGCACTCGAGGGCGGCGCCTTCCGTATTCATTTATCACAGAAAGAGCTGAAAACGTTGGGGCTTGTTAATGGCGATTGTGTACGGCTGAGTACTGCTGCCGGTTTCAAAGGCTATGGAGTGGCCTGGCTAGCCTCGCAGACAAATCCTGGCAACAAGCCAATCGCCAAGGTGTCTGATCTTCTGCGAGAGCAATACGACCTCTCGCTTAACGATCCCGTCTTCATCGAGAAGGTAGACTCCTGGAAGCCTCTCAAATCCATAGAGATAAGTCTCGCAGACGCACCAAATCAAACTGCGAAGTTCAGCTCGAATGAGCAACTTTTGTATTGGCTACGACACACTTTAGGTAGGTCAACGATCATACTTGGCTACTGTTTCTGACAGCTATGTAGCAGTGGACTCTGACATTATTCTTCCGGGATGCAGCTTTCCAGTTCAACAAAAAGGCTTCAAGCAGAAGAGCCAGAAGTTGCGTGTCACCGTGCAGAACATTGATCCGCTACCAACTGAGAAGTACGCGACATACTTCGACGAACTTACTACTGAAGTCACTACCACGGGTGATATCCCTACTCAGCAGACCCCGAGAGCTTCTAAGCAGATTCTCCAGGTAAGGGGTGATGGCATCGGTGGACTTTCTGCTCACATCACTACGATGAACAGACGCCTCTCTTACCTCACAAACACTCTACCTCATCAACGCGACGTACGCCTTTGTGGACCTACTTCTTTCTTACTACACGGCCCCGAGGGTACAGGCAAAAGTCTTCTACTAGAACGGCTAGCGGAATGCCCATGGCAAGAAGTTTACCGAGTAGATCCAGACACGCATCCAAAAGGACAAGCCAAGGCAATATCCGATGTTTTTGAGGACGCTCGTGACAACCAACCGAGCTTAATCATCATGGATAACCTCGACAGATTTCTCGAAAAAGCTGAGACGCTCGTGAATAAGCTGCGGTTTGAATTGGCCAAGCTAGGTGGTAGCCAAGTGGTCGTGGCAGCAGCAGCACGTAGCATATACGATGTTGACACCAGACTTCGATCACCGTCAGCTTTCAAAACGAAGCTAGAGATCTTTCCACCCAACACCACTCAGCGAGAAGATATTCTCCGACAGATTTTGGGCACTACGAGCAAACTTGGAGACCTTGACTTCCCAGCGCTGGCAGAGCGCACACACGGTTTCGTCGGACGCGACATTCACGATCTGTGTCTTCTCGCCCGAGACCGACGTGAACAACAAATAGATGAGACGATAAGCGAGGAAGAAAAGACCACCTTTGGTAAGAAGCTTGAGCAAACAGACTATGTTTGTCAGGAAGATTTTGATGCCGTATTCGGAGAGGTACAACCGACGGTTCTCAAGGACAGCATTCTAGAGGTGCCCAAGGTCCGATGGACAGATATCGCTGGTCTTGATCACGTTCGCGCTGTGCTTGAAGCCATTACTATCCGCCCATTCAAGGTAAGCTATAGTCCTATGTCATCTCTACATCTCCCACGGCTGTATTCAATTCACCCTTAGGTGTTCGTCTACCTCTGCAACCAGGCTCAAAGCTAATCACATCTCCAGTATCCCGACCTCGACATCAAATTCGGCGGCCCTCAATCCCGAAAAGGCGTTCTACTCTATGGCCCGCCCGGTTGCGCAAAGACCCTGATCGCACAAGCCGTTGCGACGGAGAGTAAACAAAACTTCCTCGCAGTCAAAGGCTCTGAACTCATCAAGATGTATGTGGGCGAGTCCGAGCGAGCTATCCGGGATGTATTCCGTAGAGCACGCGCGGCAAAACCGTGCATCATCTTCTTTGACGAAATCGACTCCATCGGCAAGTCGCGCGAGAAGACGCAGGATAGCGGTCTCAACGTCGTTACAACGCTGCTGAACGAGATGGATGGTATTGAAGCACTCAAGGATGTGTTCATCATCGGCGCGACCAATCGGCCTGACATTCTCGACTCGGCGCTCATCCGTACCGGCCGTTTCGACGCACATATCCACATCGGCCTTCCGACTGAAGAAGCGCGGAAGCAGATCCTGCAAATCCATACCAGAAAGAGACCGCTCGCAGAGGACGTCGATCTCGATGTTGTTGCCAAGAAGACGGACGGAAGCAGTGGAGCAGATATCAGTGGGTTATGCGCTGTTGCCATCGAGTTGGCGATTACGGATTACACAATGGATCCCAATAGCGAGCCGAAAGTTTACATGCGACATTTTGAGCAGGCGCTGCAGCAACACGTCCCACATACCATTGCGGATGAAGCCGAACGGTACAAGAACTGGCGGCCAGGCACGTCGCTGTCGGAGCCGTCGAAGTCGGAGAAGTAAACGAACGATGCTGTTAGTCTTCAGGATTAATCGAACTGATCGTGCGCTTCCTCATGTACTTGATCTGAAAAAGCTAGATATAAACACATGCTTTAGATTGTGCGAAGAAAGCTGTTCTATCAAAATTGCACAATAAAGAGATGCGGAGTGCTTTGCTTGTATGATAGATCGGTATAGATCACCGTGAAGGTCTTTATGTTACAACATAGCACACGAAAAGCAAGGGTATCCTCGAACACAATTCCGCAACGCCATTCCCCCCAGCTCCAGTTCGAAATCCCGTTGTATGTACTTAGCCAGCAAGCTCCGCCTCCTTGAAGATCGGTATGTTGATGTCGAACTCTTCGTCAAAGCCGGCCACTCTGCCGAGAATACAATTGGCTTTCTTTTGTGCCTGCTCGCTCATGTCCGCCACGTGCGTGAGCGCAATATGGTTCATAAGTGTTTCCACACCACCGTAAACGCCCGTGACTTTGTCCTGCCCTGAGCAAAGCAGGCAGCCGAAGTTGTCGTCGTTTGAGCTAGGTTCTGCTGCCTTCTTCTTCACGTGTGATTTAGCGAGAAACATCCACCTGGAGAGTGGGAGACGAAGTCAGCATATTTCTCACATGCTGTTTGAACAAGGACACGCTTACCGATACCGTATCCCGGACATGGAAGTCTTGACACGCGGGTCCACTATCTCGACAGTCTTGTTCTTTTTCGTGGGGTGCGGCTTCGTGAAGACGTCGCCCGTGAAGGTACAATGCTTACACCCCCAAATCTGCTTTGTGTTGTAGTAGCCACAGGGCTGAGTGCGGACTGTGATACCCTTCTTGAGGTCTTCTCTGACAGCCCAGGCACCCTTACAAAATCCCCAGTAATCGTTGTCCTTGTTAGGGCGGCCGTTCATCATTCTTTCACCACCTGCTGGTCCGCTTTGAATAGTATCGGATCTGAAGTTGTTGCGCATGCGGTGGCCTGGAAGGATGCCGATCGGAATAGAGCTGCTGCTGTCGGTTGAGGCGACAGAGGGCGTAAAACTAGCATGTCGAGGTCGGCTTGTAGCTGGAGAAACTGGCATCAAAGAAGTAGCGGCTGCTGCTGGAGAACTATACGCAGCCGCTTGGGGGTTGCTGTTGCTACGTTGGCCGGGTATGCCGCGTTCTGTTGCAGGTGCCATATAATGCTGAGGGTGCACTAACTGTCTAAGACCGGCAAGGTGTCCTTCAGCTGGTGCAGGATATTGCTGTGGCTGCGTATACGGTACAGATGGTGTTTGGGAAAGTGAAGGGGAAGGATGTCGTTGCTGTTGTGATCCAGGCCAAGGCATGCGCGTAGGTGCATTTGCGTTGTTCTTGGGTGTATTGATGAGCGGCGCATGAGATTGAGGGCGTAAAGGTGCCAGCGGTGCAATGGGAGAAGGTGTATATCTGTCTTCTGTGGCCATATAGGGAGAGCTGTATGGTGGAGCACTACGAATCTCATCGTCTTGATCATATGGTGCTACTGGAGGTCGGGCATGTTCACCTTGCGATGAGTTGGAGCTTTTGCGGCCAAGAGATGCTGTGTTAGACTGCGTAGAGCTAGAGGTATCAGACCATCGAGGATGTAATGTGTGCGTTCCTGTCTGGTGAAATGAACTACTTGCGGGATGCGGTTGATTGTAGACATGCTGCTCCTTTATCGGCCTGACGGTATTCACTTGACCGGAAGCCAATGGTGAATCATGGGAACGCTCATTTAGGCTTCTATCCAGCTCTTGCATTGATTCAGTATATGCGTCTCGGTCATTGAGCGTGGTCAGCGTATCTCGGCGAGTGGGATGGGCACCACTATGCCTGTGGGGTTTCCCTAGTCTTGACTCGTTTTCGACGTTGAGGCCTTGATAAGAGCTAATCATGTGCTGGATATCATTCATAATCGATGCGCGGTCTTCAGGACGAAGTCTGTCCAGAGCTAGAATGACAGGCTCCGCAGCTTGTGTAGGGGTATAGGCCGGACGAGACGCTCTCGACGTATCTTGGGGCCGGCAATAGTCGGGCAGACTATGTCCAGTATAACCAAAATCGTTCTGCGATGGAAAGCTTGCGGTCGGATAGCTATCTGACAGCGAACGTATCTGGCCATGCCTCGAGTCACTTGAAATGTCCTTGTAGTTCTCACCGACCGCCCTCAACGGTCGCACTATCGGCTTTGCTATGTAGATTCTTTGTTTCAGCTCGTCCAATGTTGTCAGAGTCTCTTTTCGGTTCGTAATGGAGGCTTCGTGGAGGACATGCAGATTAAGCACACAAACTTCGCTGAAGGCTCAACGTTAGCTCTATCCCGATATGCCAAACATCTGGACACTCACTTCGTAGCGGCTTGCCGTAAGCTGTTGATTATTTCGGCCTGCAGCATGAAGCCTATATGGTAGAGACGTTCCCGAGCGGTATCTGTGCGCATGTCTTAATTCTCAAGTCCACTATACGAGCCTGATTCGTAGAACTTACCATCTCCAACGCGCACATAGTCACCCAATTCTCTCTGATCTTGCTTATATCTTAGAGCGATCTGCTGTTCTCCAGCGATAAGAGAGTCTTGTAGCTGCTCCTCCTCCCATTCTTGCTGACCTTGATCGCGGGCTTTACGAGCGCGGCGTTTCTGCTTGACAAGCTTGAGGAGCTCTGATCCACCGTGGAACGCGGAAACAACAGCAGACACTGCTGCGACGATCTGATTAATTGTGAGCAACAATCAGAAGAGGAGACTTGTATTCTTGGGCGAGGTCGCGTGCGCACACCTGCAGATGAATTTTCGGGGCATAAAAGAGTAGACCTACCTCAAGACCGGACATTCTCGATAACGAGTTATTGTCCCCCGAAGGTAGCCGTTTTGCTTTGCTGGTTGGCTAGATAGCGCTCCCAGATCGTGTTGAGACCATTAGGGCGAAGCCTTCCACTGGTTTCTGGTCCTGGTTCTCGTTGTATCGAGGATGATTGAGCCTGAGCAGGCTGAAAATCGAATGTCTCGACTGATCCTCAGATTTAGGGCTGACTAGGCTTGCGATAAGCACCAACTGCGCGCAGTGATGGACCTTTCTAACACATGCTCAATCAGTACGAGAGGAAGCAGAGCTACACGTAGAGTCGTCGCGTAAGATAATGCGATGGAGGCCGAAGGGGAAGATTGGATAGCCAAGCTGGAATAGAACAGATTGATTGTAAAGTGAGAAAGGGAAGTCCCTCAGAAGGCTGAAGAGGGTTCCTTCCCATCGGTACTCCGCCTCGCTCGAGTCTGACTGGGTGGCCTGCGACCGCTATTTACATTAGGCTAAGCCTTTGCTGAGCCAGGCGTAGGCGACAGTATTGCTTGACCGAGGTGCAGCGCTCATTGTGCTATCTAGCGCGGCCGCTCCAATGATGAGTAGCGATGGCTTCAGGCCAGGCGGGCTGTGTGATGCCGTCTAGCCTGGAAGCGAGTGGCATACTGTATCGTAAAGCAGGAAAGGCTTGGCTGGTGGCTTCTTTGCAGCCACATCTCTGACTAGTCCGGCTCTTAATTTGACAGATGCGCTCTGCTGCCAGTATGAGGGCCTATCGTGACGGGTGAGGCTTGAGGCCTGCTGCTCGCCAAGAGGTGGGGGCTGAATGGTGAGGGCCACACCCCGAAAGTTGCTTGAGAGCCGGCCTTCTTTACAGGAAACGAACTCAGCATGTACCTAGGTAGTGTGCGCTGTAGGTCTCGGAGACGAGAGGCTGGAGCTCGGTCACTTTGGCTGAAGTCTGTTGGGTGGACGGCAGTGAGATGATAGATGGTGCGCCTTCCTGCTTCCGCTCCCGAGCGGGGGTGGCCAGGTGGTTCGCGCCATAGCCACCACGCTTCTCCAAACGGTAGCTGCGACCATGTGCCATGCCTGCCTACGAAGAGTACGCGCGAGAAGTCTGTGCCAGAACACACTCAACCGAATGCTCATTCTTTCTAGACAGCTTTTCGCAGTACCAGAATACATCTCGAAAGCGTTCGCAACCCTGTATACATACGAAACAGCGCCGATGCGATGCATTCTACCGGTTCACCGGTCGATCCTCTCGGCCCCATCCCAGGAATGTGGGTTTCGGGACGCACAGCGTTCAGCAGGAGCCCAAAATTCACAGGCTCCAGTCAGTGACAAAGTGACAATAAGCGCAGTGATAGTTGTTGAAAGTTCCATTCGCAAACTTGCAGGCCTTTCAGCGGTACCAAAGTCTTTCGCCTAACCCTATCCTTTCACCGACCAGCAGTACGTCTCGAATCATCCCTAGCCGCATGTGAAGAAGTCCAGGGATATCCTGGAGAATGCAACCAGAACGACCCCCGCTTATAAGAAACAACCCGCATAAACCCAAATGGCACGCGAGTACATTTTGCAACTCTCGGTGTATCAGCGCATAACGCCCTAGTAATACCAAGTCCCGATCGCTAGAAACGCGATTCAACGTAGAAGGACAAACGAAAAAAAGAAGAATGAGATGTTCTCGAAAGTTTGTAGAAGTGAATGAAGAGACAAAGCTTATGCATCTTCGAGCTGTACTCTCTGGCTCTTCCGGTTCCTGACTTCCACCATCGTAGGGGTGAGGGCCAATCGATCCACCACACGATCCTCGTGCGGACTCGTCAAAGTGCGAACCACGCCTCTTGGGCTATTCGCTCTGCTGACAGATACACTCCTTGCGACGCCGACCATGGCTTTCGCTGTGGCGACTTCTTCTGTCTTTCCCTCCCTTCTCCTTGCTTGGATCTCAGCTCGCTTCTCACCGAGCCTACTGGCCGAGTGTGGTGGAGTTGACAAGCTCTGCAACCTCTGCAGAGGGGAGGGTGCGTCAAGAGGTGCAGAAGACGGGTGCGATGACAGCGCGCTGAGTTTGGTCACCTTCGGCTGCTGTTGCGAGGGCGAGCGGATTAGTGGGGACGACGGCTCGCTGTTGACTGTAAGGGTCTCGCTTTTCAGAGTCCTCACTGGCTTCGTGCAGATCTCCCATTCAGGCTCTCGCTCGTCAAGATGCAACGTAATCGGTTTAGGATGACCGGGTGATGCCTGGGCGACTATGATCGTGATCGATTCGGCCTCAGATTCGAAGCTGCAAATCGAGGTAGGGGTCAATGCTGGCTTCAGGTACGGAGATGATACAGGCTTCAGCTTGGTAGAATCCATCTGTCTTGTCGTGTTCTCTGTATTCTGAGCAAAAGTTTGCTGAAGGGGAGACTTCGTGGGCATCGTCCGGGACCGCTTCAGATCCTTTTTGCTACGGCTCATGATGGATCCTGACAGAGGTGACGGTGCGCGGCCGGGGTTGGTGGACGGAAATAGGGACAACCGTGGTGAGCCAGACGCCGGAGCGGGCGAGGTCACCCTGCGCTGGAGACTGTAATCTACGGGACTTTCGTCCTTCTGATCGTCCTACCTTCACGTTAGCCCTAGTTGGAAATAGCCATACCTGCGGATACATACCTTTGCAGACAGCTCTAGCAGTGGCTTGATCTTCTCGGTGTTGCCTTGCCGTCTTGCCAAGAGGGATAATCGGTTCGGGTCGGACTGCAAGAGGTTTCCGAACATAACGCTGTATCTTTCCATTGTGATATCGGGAAGGCTGACGTCCAGAAGCGGCCCTCCATCATCTGCGGACCCGGTTGGATTCTGTGGTAGTGCTTTGTTGGTTGTGCCCGGTAGTTCAACCTGTGGCACAGGTGGGACCTCGCCCGCAACGCCTCGCACTCCTAGAGCAGGCGTTGTAAAAGACCGTTGCATAGACTTCTTAGGCCCATGTGACGGCATATTTCCGAGCGTCATAGCACGATCTCGGGTCGCAGACGTCTCCGGTGGCGACTGAGGTGGGACGAACTCTCCTGGAGCCCATTTCCGCGATGCTCGGATGTTCGGCCTATAGGTCGGCGGTGACACACTGCGTAACTTCTCCCTCTCTTTCTCTTCCGGTCGAGCTGCCTGGGGCTCATTGGCTTCCTCGTCATGGTGGCTGTCTGCGCGAGGTGCCGCGGCAACGGTCTGCGCCAGCTGATAGAACGATGGCTTTTCTGGTTGAGGGGGAGGCGCTTTACGAAACAACGACTTCCATCGGCTGATTTTGGACTTGGGTGCCTCAACACGGCTGCTCAGCGAAGCCGAAGAGTCGTTGGGGTGGTTTAGTGTTGCCATTGGAGAATGGGCGGGTTTCGAGTCGGTTGTTGGTACCGCAGCCTCAGGCGGTGATTTCAAATGTGAACCTGAGGTGGGTGACCCAAGAGCGATACCAATGACCCCTCTTTCTTTCGTGGCGTCTGGACTGTAGAGTACAGTTGTCGAGGTAGTAGGCGATTGGAACGAGTGGATATGGTCCTGAGAATAGATCGATGGTGCAAGATTTGTTTTCCTATGGAACATGAATGGACGCTCTCCAGGTCCACTCGATGTGCTTGGCCGCACTGCCGTGCCTGGGACTCCTAGATTTACTTCGGTGCTCAAATCGGAAGTGGAGGGCTTGTATTTGTCAACGCCTGTTTGAGAACCCTTAACAGGCGGCATTGAGGCCCCATTGTCTTGCTCAGTGGCGTCCCTGCGATTGTTTCTCAGAAACCTCAATGACTTCGACCTTGTAAGCATCCCGGGCATCTTGGGTTTCAAATTCGTTAGAGTGAAGGTATAGTGAGTATGAAGAAAAGACAGGAAGATATTGGCGTGGTTGTAAAGGAATGGACAGCTCTAGTGAGCCAAAGAAATGGAACAAGCCGCGACACAGTCGTGGAGAGGTTGAGAGAAGGAAGAGATGCAGAGAACGGCGGAATGTGCGCCAGTATCACCACCGGTCTGCCAGGAAACGAGCCTGGCGCCTCCACACTTCGCTGTCATCATACCAGCGGCAATCACTCATCCACTTTCGGGGCGTCTGGGAGAAATTGCAGAGTCGAGAACCCGCCCGTTGCGGAGCCAGGACCAGGGTAACGCGCTGCATGAGATCGGTGGTTCGATTGGCTCTGCGGCATGTCGCGCCAACGGGACCCATGGCATTTGGCAGGATCACCTCGTCTGCGCCGTGGCAGGGTGACGATACCGGGGGGAACAAGCGACAAATGCTGCAGGGTTGGGATGCACCAACCTTGGCCAGGTGGTTTCAAGACGACGCTGGGCCGAGGAGCAATTTCGCGATCCGCCGCCAAGACGATCCGACCGACTTCACTGGCTGTGGTAAGATTATCAACCGTCAACGAGCCCACCCACCGTGCAACGAGGCTACCTACAACAAAGCTGACGTCTGCTCTTGCAAGACGCAAGCTGAGGTGCACATGCGGAACCTGAGAAGCTGCGACACTGGGCCACGCTGAAGCAACAAGTCCTCGCCCACCTGTGGTCGCTGGGAAATGAGACCCCAACACATCATGTGTGGATACGGCGCGACGTTTCGGGCTTACTTACCCAAGATTGCGGACGAGGTGTCGCCGCCTTCCTAATCAGACAGGCATGTATACGCGCGACAGATGATTGAAACGAGGCATGAGCGGTCTGGCCTGCCTCAGGCACTCACGCGACCTTGTCTAGGCGGCCAACACGCCCAGTATGCAAAACGCAATGCACCTGTGAACGCTCAATCCAGAGGACATACCGAAGGCGAGTATAAGCATTTTACTTGCCGCAACCCCACCGCTTGCTCGCCTAATGTGCCGATACACTCTGCATGCTCATTGTGCAGCTAATCGAACGACTTTCCTCCAACATCTCCAGCGCACGTCGTGCGTGCCCACATCCACAAGTGCCGGATTGAATCCCCTGCGACATATAGAAGCAACCGATATACCGGTCTGGACATCCCTTACGAAGCTACGACATATCGATGACCCTGCTGTCAGTCTAGGAAAGGATGTCGCAGTCTCGAACGCATGCATCGCAGGAATTGATGCAAGACTCCTCTGTCGATGCGGCGTAGGACCGTTCCAGTTGGTCTCTGCCTCTGCTGCTTCATCGGGAGGCAAAGCTGGCGAGTCTTGTTCCCACCACTTTCGAACTTCGCTCCTCGTCGCCTGACCCAGACGGACTTGGACGATTAATTGAAACTTCTTATGGCTTCGCGAACTGGCTCCCGATTAGCAACATATCTTCAACCCTCGCTCCATGTGTAGCAGCATGCACAAAGGGCGCAGTTGGACTTCAGAACCATCTCCACATTCCGAGTTGGCCATAGCACCCGCGCCCATCTTCTTTCCTCTTTCTACGTGGCCGAACTTGCTCGCAACTTTCATGCGTCGTGCATACATCGTTGCCGCCCTTTGAGAGAGAGTAGTTCAAGTGCCAAACTTGTGCGTAAATCCAATAGAATATGATGGCTTTGGACGTCCGCGGTTTCTGTATGGAATGCCTTCCTTCGGGTATCTCATTCGGCCGGATGAATTGTACGTCCATTGAAGCGTATATCGAACACCGCACAGCGACAGGCTCTGCAATACGTTTTATGGACTCTGTTCGGGACGCAATGGAAATGTTGATTAATCAATCAACCCATTTAACGTCCGTGCGGCACTCGAGAGAAGTCCGCAGAGACTTTGTAGCAGGCCTCGGGACCATCCGACAGCGAGTTCAGTAATCTTACTTCTACACCACGAGGCTACCTCTGACTTAATCCAAAACGACATTCGTCGCAAAGTCGACTCCAAGTTACTCAAGAAAAGTTTCGCTCTATCGCGCATTGCGACGGGACAGAACTTGAGTTCCTGGACAGCTGCAGGCGCAGTTATAGCTGACCACATACCACAAGTATGCGCTAATGTAGCTGTAGCGCAGAACATTCAAAGTGGTCGATGGAAGGCCGCGGGGACATGTTTGCCCGACCGGTCACGAGTGTTGCCGAAACCTTATAGACAATACCTCGGGCAACCACCTAGTCGGACCTCCCTTCTGACCTTTTGCTCGAAGTAGCCAGAATTTCTCAAATCAAGGTGAAATTACCAATCTTTCGGACGAGATCTGCGGTGAATTAGAAGCGGCATCTTGGGCCTTTGGCGCGTTGACCGTCGTTGGACTGTACGATATATAAGGTTGATGGCGCTTTCGGATATGTATTCAACAACACGCCCTCAAACCTCAGGATCATTGATTCTCAAGCCATCCGTCTCTTATACCTTCGCACAGTCTTGCAAACCTCAGTCCTCTTACAATACTAGCATTCGCCAATCTTATCTTTACTCCTCTACAACAATAAGCTGTCGTACACGCAGGTGTCGAGTCCATCAACTTCAATATGCACTTCAACCCCGAAAAAGACATACCCGACCTATCGGGAAAGGTCATCGTTGTAACAGGCGGCAGTAGCGGTCTCGGAAAAGAGAGCGTTCTCCAACTCGTCAAGCACAACCCAGATAAAGTCTATCTTGCAGCCCGGACAAGCAGGCGAGGCAACGCAGCAATCGAAGAGATCGAGAAAGACGTTCCCTCAGCAAAGGGAAAGATACATTACCTCGAGGTAGACATGGCATCGTTCGCATCCGTCAAGCAAGCCGCCGATCGCATCCTCACCGAAAACACTCGTCTGGATATCCTAATGAACAACGCCGGCACAACAGGCAACCCTGCAAGCGTAACGAGCGACGGCTACGAGGTCCAATTCGGCAGCAACTACATGGGCCCTACTCTCTTCACGAAACTACTCCTGCCACTCCTGCTCAAAACTGCCGAAGAGCCAAACAGCGACGTTCGCATCATCAACCTTAGCTCCGAACTATTCAAGCAAGGTCCCAAAGAGGGTATCCTCTTCCCTAAGCTCACAACTGCTTGTGAGGACATGAGCTCCGTAGCTCGTTACGGCCAATCGAAACTGGCAAACTACTATTTCAGCAAGGTCAGCGCACAGAAATACCCAAGCATCACATCTGTAGCGCTGCATCCCGGCGTTGTTAACACGGGCATCTGGGATAATTTGAAGACAAGAAGACCTGTACTAGGTACGGTTCTTTCCGTAGTCTTTGGTCCGTTCCTGACGAATGTTGCCGACGGTGCGAAGGCGCAGTTGTGGGCCAGTACTGCGAAGAAGAGCGAGGTTAAGAACGGGGCTTTCTACACACCAAAAGGCAATGGGAATGAGTACACGCAGGCAATACTCAAGAACGATAAACTTGCGAATGAGCTGTGGGAGTGGACCCAGAAGGAGTTTGCGAAGCATGGATTCTGATTAACGTTGTGGGCTTGTGTCTCAAATCTTTCATCAAATCGTACGGGTAAAGCGATGGGGTATTTTTACATGAACAATCAATACAGCGTTATCGCAGTATTTAGCAAGTAATCATAATACAAAACCATTTACCCTGCAGTTCCTTAATTTCAAAGTGAATAGCAACAACTGAGGCCTTGCAAAAGGTAGTAATTGTGAGCAAGCAAAGCATCTGAAAGAGCACGGGAAAGAGCAACATCACACAGCACATAGCGAGAGTTCGCCAAATTTCGCAACATGAAAAAGAAACGCGTTCATATGTATGCTAAACATCGCTCAGTCTCGAAGATTTATCAAACGCCGCTGATGTGAAACTTATGAACCCATACCCAAGACCCATATTTTAGGGGAGAAAAAAAGAGAAAAAACAACGCCACAGCTTATGCTTCGGCCTGCGCCCGCTGACCCGCGGTGCCCAAGTCAACACTTTTATGATATTGCTTACATGGCAAATTCTGGTGCGAATCGTCCTCGTCGTACTCAATATCAAACATACGCTTCAGCTCTTTACATGCTACCATATATTGCTGTCGAGCACCCGGGCTCTCCCTAAGAGGATTAGGCGCCTTGTCCCAGCCATGTGGCACCCCGGGTACACAGTGGTAATGCACGCGCTTTCCAAGATCCTTTTGTAGGCGGTCGCGGAATCGTTCGCCCTCAGCGAGAAGCATGTCCCATTCACAACAGAAGAGGACAATGTCGTCAGGGAGCGCCGCAAGCATGTGTTTTGGTGCCACACCAGGGCTGAGCCATGGATGTGCAAGATCGAGCGAAGGTGGTTGGAGATACGAGTCGTCGAAGAGATCGGTGAAGACAGCGGGGAGGTTCTGGTCAACCCTCGAGCACGTCTCTCGGCGCTGGGCGCGGGTTTGCGTATAATCGGTCGGTGGATAGAAGGATACTATGCCCCTAATTTTGAGGACAGTGTTGGACGCCTCCGTCATGACTGACACTCCCGAGTTGTCTTTGTATGAGGATATGAGCGATAGCGAGGAGGCGCCTGTCTGGCGGAGCATAGCAATGCGATCGAGGCGTGACTTTTGGCGCACGAGTGGGACGCGGGAGCCGTTCGGGGTGAGGTTTTGGCCAAATGCAGGAGGAGGCTGAAGGACAGCATTGGGAACGCTGCCCGCGCGGTCATCGATGATCTTGGCGCCAGATGTTGTTCGATCGAAGAGCTCGCCCTGCAGACACAGCGGGACCGTAAAGCTCATGTTGCCTCCTGACGAGAAGCCCGATATGGCGAAGCGATCTGCATCTAGCATCAACTCCTCGGCGTGTTGCGCCAGCCAGAGTACCGCATCGGCACCGTCTTCGACAGCCGTGGGAAACGGGTTCTCAGGCGCGAGGCGATAATCGACGCTGACGACAACGGCTCCGACCTCGTCGACGACGACACCGCACCAGCGCGCATCGTCGTGTGCAGTGCCCAGTACGAAACCGCCTCCGTGGAAGTTGATGACAACAGGGTATTTCCTAGTACCCTTCAGCTTCTTATGCTTCTTGTATTCCTTGGGCACGTAGAAGTTGAGGCGGAATTTGCCTTTCAATGGCGAGACGGTGGCATCGATGTCCCTATGGAAGGCAGGCTTCGGGGGTCGTGGGCGGGCCAGGCGGTGGAGCATCATGCCGATGCCCATGAGGACGCGCCAAAACTGCGCCTGGACGTGGAGCATCCATCGCGGCCGGCTGCTCTTGGGTTGTGGTGGGTTGTCGACGGATACGGTCATGTTGACGGTTGACGGTTGACGGTTGACGGTTGGTGGAGAGGATTGAATCACCCTATACGGCGCGCGCCATTAACGAGGCCGCGGGTGGTGAAAGAGATGAAAGGGGGCTGTGCCTGTGGCAAGCCGAGTGCTTAGGGGTGATGCGTGGTGGTAGTGTCGCGATAGTGTGGGACTAGAATTGTCGCGACGGTGTTAGTTGGGACGTCGAGTCCTTGGTTGTGCGTTTAGTCGCAAGCGTTGGGAGTCTAGAAATGTGAGGCCCAGGGCCGCGCAAGGGTCCCCGATAGGCGATGACGTAGGCTAATCAGCCGCACCCCATCTATGCCGCCCAATCCATGTGCTGTCGCGCTTTCACCCCAGTTGAGAAATGGCCGCGGAGCAGAGCGTGCATGGCGATGCCTCGGCGCCGATTTCAACAGACATTTGACGTTGTCGATGCGCCGATGTGGCCAGTCGCGGGTGGCTGGGTGTTCCGTGTTGCACCACAAGGCTGTTACACGACGACGGCAGACCTCTAGTCCTGCATAGAGTCGGGCATATCATCACTCAGAACTCACAATCACAATCAAAATCAAGTACCAACTGGTCAGTTTGAACGGCGTGAATTCACACCGCTCCTAGTGATAGATTATAGACGTAAAGACCATACTCCAGGGCATCACATATCCAATGGGTAGACAACCGTCCCACCCAGTACCCAAACGAAAAGAGAGCAAACCGGAACGGGTATAGTGGCTGCTCAAGTCCTCAGAAAAGCGCCGAACGCTCACCTATTGATGCTGCCATGGACAAAATGCAAGTGTAAACATCGATGGAAAGCCGACAGCGAAGTCGATATCAGATGTCAAAGAACGCCGGGGAAGTTGTGCATGCAAGTCAAGTGCACAAGAATCGATAAGGAATGAGGGCAGATCAAGAGGTCCATGGAAACCTTCACGCGTCGACAAACTCGTACTCGTCATCCTCGGGGGCGACATGGCGCTTTGGGCGCGGGGCCTCGTCGTACAAGTCGAGCACCTCATACTCGTTCTTCACCAGCTTCTCTGTCTCCTTGGTTTCAAACCTCTCCACAGCCTTGTCGAGTGCATGGTTTAGGATCTGGCTGCCATGGCTGGGACCGCGATGGGCATCGAATGAGTAGGCGACCTCGGCATCTGGGGCAGGAGCAGCGGAAGGATGGTCAACGTCCTCATCGGCGGACGACTCGTCACTAGCAGAAGCCATGTCCTTGTTGAAAGCGGTGCGAGCCTTCATGGGGCCGGGATACGATGCCCTGCATATGTTAGTACTCCGATAAGCAACCCGGGACCCGTGTGGGAGCCACTCACTTGATATGCGGGTACAGCTTAGCAGGGCGGGGCTTGCCGTCTTCCTGTCGCCGGCCAGGGCCAAACGACTGTCCGTTCGCCCACTTCGCCCTGCTGTTCTTGTCGCGGTTGAACTCCTTGGCGTCGCTGCGGAGGTCGCTGGTGAAGGTCTGCGAAGTCGACATGTCTGTGTTGCGACTTGGATCGACGGGTGTAGTTATAGTATGTATTGTGACTGGTTGGTATGGTTTGGCAAGAGTATAAACGGAGTATGTAGAGTGTTGTTGGGAGGTGCTGCGGCAGATGGCTAGTAGGTAGATTAGGTGTGACGGAGAAGGTAAACAATGGGATGTGACAGGTACGATAGCTGTGTCGAGGTAATAAGCACGGGTGAGAGGGAGGCGCGGCGGATGACTAGCAGCTGTCTTGTGAATGACTCTAAGAAGTGACTCAGGATGACGAGGTGCTGGGGCGACGAGAGTGGCTATGCAGGTACTTATGGAAGATTACGGCTCGTGTTCAGGCCAGGCAGTTGTTTACTCGCGCCGCCCTTATGTCGTCAAAGGCGTAGGCACCATCCCCGCCTTGTCTGGTTCCTGATAAGGGGACTGTCGACGGGTGGGAGCTCATGACCTAGGTTCCAGCTTCCGACTCGCCGAGGCCTGTTGCCCGCTTTAGCCCGATGCGCAGCCGGTTTGACGCTGTTGCCCATGATGCCATCATGGCGGTTTCAGACGCCTTTGGCGGCCAACGTGGGCGAGTTGGAGGCTGCTGTGTCCTGGTTGGTGTGCATGGATATGCGTGAAGCTCCCAGCCCTGGAGCTCTCAAGCTCGCAAGCGCCCCAAGCTGGTGCTCCATCTTCCGATCGCCGACCCCACATCGAGCCTCCACACCTCAGACAGCAACAGTCACGGCATGCATCCCAACAATCGCACCTTATTAGATGACGCCCTTTACCACGCTCCCTGATAAGAGCCCGGATTCGGCCGCCGCGTCTGTGCCCGGCTGCTAGTCTAGCCCATCATCTAACGCGGGTGCGCGGCTTGCTACGAACCAGCCAAGACATGTACCCCATACCATGGCATTGCAACGCCCTTCCGTCAATCAGCTATCTTGGAACATTAACGTGTCTAGAGTGGCATGGTTGACTAAGGCAGCCGTTCCAGGTGCATCCTCAGGCACTCGCTTCAAGTGTGGTACGCGGCCGCCTCTTCATCCTCCTCGTCGCTACTTTCAACTAAGCCAGCCTCGCTTGGGAGGACATCAGGGAACCAGCCATATGTACCGAGATCTACCGTGTACTGGCCCATGGCATCCTGTCTGACCTCCACTCCCTCTCTCCGCAGGGCATCCGCCTGCTGAGCAGCAGCGCTCGGGCCTCTTTGTTCCAGTCAGCAATCGAACAACAACCAACAAAGCCTTGTTATGGTGACAAGGAGCGCTGACCTCGGGCTGATACCGCCTTTGGCGTTGATCACGCGCTGCCAAGGCACGTTGCGGCTATGGAACGTAGGACTATTGCTGCTATCGGCCGATGGCGAAGGCAAGTTCTTGAGACAGACTCCGACTTGTCTTTGACGTCATGCGTTAGTGATGCTGCGACACGATGGTCATGGTGCTCCGCTGTAATACCTTGGACATTCGGCTATAATCAGACAAACACGTCAGCAAGTCGACCTCGTCATCAGGGAACACAACGCACGCTTCCCTACCAGCCTGGCAATATGACCATAGCTAGTGACCTTGCCAGAAGGCACCTCTTGAATCGCTTCGTATACTGCTGTGTACCATAGCCAGACTTCTTCTGAGCGCTCTCCTGGTGCCATGATGATCCGAGGTGGAGGGTGATTGAGTGCGGCTGCTTAAGCCGAGCGACAGTGAACGCGACAACACGAGAGCACGTGATGCGGAACGCATGCGCGCGCCAAGCCTTCAACTTTCCGTATCGAGCTTCGCGACTGGACTTTGCAGCATCACCCGCAACCAACGCCTCACCTCAACATGTCTGGTCTCGCCGACTATCTGGCTAAGAATTACCTCACGGCAGATTCAGAAAAGAAATCGAAGAAGCGCAAGAGGAAGAACAAGGACGCCGGACTTATCATCGACGACGATGACAATCTGGGCTGGAAGGATAAGGCCGACGAGGACGACGAGGATGCGCCCATGATAGGTATGCGAACTGCTATTTCCACAATTTGTGCAAGCTCGAGGCTAACAAATGACGCTTCAGTCGGCGGAGGCACTCTCAAGAAATCCAAGAAGAAATCCAAAGGCACCAGTGCCGCAACATGGACAGCCGTAGGCGTCGCCGCGCCCTCACACGCCGAACAACTTGCTGCCGACGCTGCCGCCGCAGATGCAATCATAGCAGGGACCGCCGCCGATCGCGAGAAGGCCGCTGAAGCGGAGGATGAAGCGCCGGAGATGGTAGACACAGACGGAGTCATGAGGATGGAGTCGGGCGCCAAAGCAGGTCTACAAAGCGCTGCCGAGGTCGCAGCAGCCATGAAGAAGAAACAAGACGAGGAGAAGCGCAAAGCTGAAGAGGCCGCAAAGGAAATGGGGAGCGCTGCGCAGGAGACCATCTACCGAGACGCCAGCGGTCGCATAATCAACGTCGCAATGAAGCGCGCAGAAGCACGGAAGAAAGTCGAAGAAGAGGAACGCAAGAAGCGCGAGAAGGAGAAGGCAGCGCGCGGAGACGTACAAAACGCAGATGCAGAGCGCAGGAAACAACAGCTACAGGACGCGAAGACGATGACGATCGCCCGATACGCAGACGATGCGGAGCTCAACGACGAGCTGAAGGAGCGAGGGCATTGGAACGACCCTGCGTCAGGCTTCTTGCGCAAGAAGAAGGCTGGACGCAGCATTACAGGCAAGCCTCTATACCAAGGACCGTTTCAACCCAACCGGTACAACATCCGCCCAGGACATCGATGGGACGGTATCGATCGAGGAAACGGGTTCGAGAAACAGTGGTTCGATTCGAGGAATAGGAAAGCCAACATTGAGAAGCTGGAATATCAGTGGCAGATGGACGAGTAGAGTTCTGGGGTTGTCAACCCACTCTCATAAGAAGCTGGGATGTATATCATTTGCATAGCGAGGCGTTTGGGTATGTGACACACAATATGACGGCCATAGGAGACTGGACAACTGCTACTATCGCAAATCTGTGTCCATCCTGTAAAAATACTTGGCTGACGAGATACCGAGGAAGGAGCGATACACACGACCCGATCCGGACAAGTTGGCAAAAAGAAGGTCAAAAACATACAACAGCGGGGATTCGCTTCTGGTCACCCACGAAGCTACTAGCCTGCCGGTATCTTGCTTGTATATGGCTGAGCGGACGGGAAGCCTAATTCTCAAGATCCTATGGTCGTATGTGGAGGAACTGGCCACAAAAATGAGATATGATCTCGGCACGGCCATGATCGCCCATGTAAGCCGATACAGTGTCGTCCACGCATATATACTGGCTCTCCCTTCACAAGGACACTACATTCATCTTTACCAATTTGCGATACCAGTATAGGCCACTTCACTTCACAGTCTATCCATCACCACGGCACGGAGCGTCAAAATACTCTTGTCGTGTCATTCTCGCTCATGTTGTCCTTGATATAGATTACCACACTCGGCTCAAACACGAGACCTTTGGTCGGTAAAGGCATGTTAGGCACCGTTGTACATGGAGGACTTTCACTAGAAAAAAGCTTGTATGCTCTGATCAGACTCACAAGAGATAATTTATCATACCTAGGTAGCTTTTCGAGCAGGCATGCCATGCATTCATTCAGTTTGCATAGATTTGTCCTCCCAACGTAACCTACATTCAAAATGCGTTTAGTCTCCACCATCGCCCGCACTACTATTATATCTACCATGTCCGGCCTCGCCCATCTCAGCGCGATCCTCACTTGTCGTCCGACGGCGAGCACCAGTACTGACTGAGTGACCCGGCTTTGGATGTTCGTGGTGGTCAACCAAAGGGAAGTGCAGACCAGGCTTGCTCGCCAACGCATCCCTAATCTCGTCTACACTTTTCGCCGCCCATCCGGCACTTCCGAGAGTACTCAACGGGTAGAGAAGCTGATTGTCCGGGTGCATTACCATTTCCTCAACGCTCGGAGCCGATTTGCTCATGATGATATCGATGTCCTTCCTGATTTGTAGGCAGAAAGCGTCCAGGGGCAAGTCGTTCACATCATTACCGAACGGATTCTCGATTTCGCGGCCGATAAGCGCAATGCCTAGGATGATATAGGCCGCAAAGACGCTCGCTGGGATTGTGATGTACCCCAAGAGCTTGTATAGCTGGAATGGCAGGAGGAGGATATACACCCAAGTGATTTGACTGATGGCGATGCTGTATGCGAGAGGTAGCGGCGTCGACAGAATGCGCTCAGTGCCCGCGAGCACATCGTTGAAGGTGGTGAGTGCATTGAGGGACTGCGTCTGGTAGATTGAAACTTTGAAGGTCCCGTTATCATAGATTGACTTCATGTAGACGCTCAAATGGTTGAGAATCTCCAGTGGAAGGTTGCCGAGAGGGGCACGAGAGCGTTTGAGCAGTTTTCGTGGGTTCGACTCAGCCATTGGCAGCCCAAGGAATTGTCCTGCCGTCTTGAAGATGCTTGGCTTCTTGTGCGCGTCTGGCTGGTCGGCGTCGCGCGCAAAGGTGTCTAGGTGACCGACCAGGTGCTGCAAGTCGTCGTAATGCATGTGAGGCTCAAATCGCAGCTTGTGCTTGAGTGCGACTGCGTACGCAGTGATCAAGTTCAGGCAGTTGATCTTGGCAAGAAGGTCTTGTTTGCCGAGCGCGGCGTCCTTCTCGTGACGTTCATCTACGTGTATCCAGATAAGGCGAGCAAGATTTTGGGACGCGAAAGTGAGTTGTGCCCAGTATTTGCGGCCATCATTGTAGCGCTCGTAGGCGGTGGAACTTCTGAAACTCAATGCGAGACCGACGACGAATCCGAGGACGGTAAGCAAAAGCTGGTTGACACTGACTGGAGGTGGTCAGTACACGTTGGATGCTAACAGAGCAAGGATGTGACATACGATCATGCACGAACTTCGAGATCAAAGTTATCATGCTCGACCAGCCGGCTACAAAGAGTAAGGGCAGCACCATTTCAGGTGTTACACTGCCATGAACGCGGAGAAATACAGGCCACTGCAGAGGTAGAGGTACGAAGTCAATATGTGTCTCAAATGCAATTCGTACAGTCAGAACTTACCTTCGAGTGATGATCAAGATCGCGCGGTCCAATCTAGTCAGCATTAGTGACTGTACGAATCGTTATAGAGAAAAACTTGCGAAGTAGTCGTCGAAGTCTTTATCGCTTTCTTGCTTCTTCAGTGGCGGCCGTGTCGACGCGCCATTGGTGTCATTCGACACATTTGCCGTGCTTTGCATCTTCTCCGCCATCAAAACGGATCGTCAACTGCAAAAAAGAAAGGTCTGGAGATTGAGCTTCGTCACTCTTTGATGTCAAGTTTTAGGCACGCGAGCACCTTATACCGTGTCGCGTGCCCCTATTCTCAACTCTCTCTTCTGCATCATATCGGCCAATAGAAGTCTGTAGCCCAGACCTAGCGTTTGAGAAACCCTTGGAAGGCGCTGCGTGTCTAATGAAACAGTGATGGCGATGCTGTAAAGGGCAAGGCTGCGATAGGCGACTCCAATCGAATGCATACCCGTGGCGGGAGTGGTACCTTGGTAGAGCGTAGCCTCCGACTCACATACCGCTCAGCTTGGCAGGGTCCCTTTCCGGGCTTACTAAATATGTAATACGGAATGAGAAGCGTTGATGGGTTGTCGCTGTAGGTTGTTCTCTTATGGTGCGACTCTGAGTTACAATATGTCCAACATCGCGTCCAATGCGAGGCTACTGTACGTCAAAGCTATCACAATCCTCTAGCTTTGCATGCGCCGTCTGGTGGTTTCTGGTCTTGAAGTTCGGTGTTATTCACCAGGTAATGAGCGCGTAGATTGGATCGCCGGCTAAGATAAACTGTAATTCGCCTAGAATTCAAGCCTCAGCTGGTCGAGATCTTGTTCAGCGGCTTGGCAGCGTTGGCACTGGCGGCGCTAGCAGGCCTCCCTCCTATGTACGAACCGCAACCCAGGTCCATTCTAATCAGGTCTTAGCCGTGTTTTCTGCGCGACGGCCTGAAGAAACTCCAAGAAAGTTTCATTCAAACTGCAGATGTTTTTACTATCAGCCATATTGAGTTCACTGTACCTTGAAGAGATCTTCAACAGAGTACGATCTCAACAACCAGCCCGAGCCAGGACCAGACCGCAGTCTGAGTCAAAGGCGCACTCTACTTTTCCAAAGAAATCTTCAGAGTCTGATGTACTAGAGATACAAACTCAGACACGGTCGGGGCCTTTGCTTCTCGCTGCCGTGCCGTCTGGTCTTACAGTTAAATCCAAGGATTGTCGACCAACACTACTTCAATATCGGTAAACACCGTCTCTTTTCGCATCTTTGGTCCATATGCTGAATGAATCAATGTTTGGAGAGAGGAGATGCGTGTGCGCATCTGCTGGAACCATTGGCACGTGCAGCTTAGTTTTGACAGATTCTTCCTCCTCTTGATCTTCATACTCTGCTCCTTCGCCTTCATTGCCCTCGTTCGTGCCGATTCGGGGGAGGATTTTCTCGGGTAGTCTTCTCTGCCCAGGTGACTGTACGTGCGAGCGGTTGTATAGGATGGCCCGATCCTGGGCGGCGCAGCTCGTTCTTAACACACTCAATCAAACTATTGATGAATGAATTCCAAGCATCGTCGCTACGACAGTCGCGATGGTAGATGACGAACCCCCATTTGGGATGATGGCAAAATTATTCAAGAATTCGAAGAGAGGTCTTTTGCGGTCCTCTTGACGTGTTCCGAGGTTCTGGTCTGTGGGTTACCTCATGAGTGAGCTGGGATACATTGGCAGTCAGTTGGTGTCTGTGATCGTGGGCAATGCTGAGAGCGGCACCTGGGCAGTCAGGCCGATCACATGACGTCGCGACTTCTTTTTGTCCCGCTCGTGCAGTTCCGACATCCCACTCGCGACAACGCGCCGGCGATGCGCCCCACCCTCCATGTCCCTCTCCAAGCATGCGAAGACGTACTTGGCGAACCAATCGAAGTACAGACACTTTAACGCGTTTAATTCCCTCGTCGAAGCGTCCATCCTCCAAAGCAGCGATGCCTCCAAATCCCGTACCCTCCGCCGCCAACCCGACAGCGTCGCCGACAAGCCAATCGCAATAAAGGACAACATCTGCACGAAGAACCTAAAGACTACTGCTTCCTCCGGGATACTCAAAGACTTTAGCAGCCCATATGACGCCACGGTGGTGAGGCTGCTCCAAGATGAAGGTGCCGTGGTGGTAGGCAAGACGAACATGGACGAATTCGGCATGGGATCGCACTCGACACATTCACACTTCGGACCAGTGAAGATGCAGAGATACAAAGGAGAGGAGGCAAGTGCGGGTGGAAGCTCAGGTGGAAGCGCGCTTGCTGTCGCGTCGTCGCAATGTTGGGCGTAAGTGTTTGACAGCCGACGAGGACGGAGTATGTGTGCTGAGACGAGCAGCGCGTTAGGTACCGATACTGGGGGGTCGGTACGGCTTCCTGCTGCATATACCGGAGTCATTGGGTTTAAGCCGAGCTACGGACTGCTGTCGAGATGGGGTGTAATTGCCTATGCAAACTCTCTTGATACTGTCGGGATCTTTGGCAAGAACGTGGCGAGTGTGAAGAGCATATTCTGTGAGTCTATAGAGATGTAGACTATGATTTCCACATCTCTGACTGAGTCCAGCCAAGGTCAACATCCACGATGCGCAGGATCCGACGTCCGTTCCTAACACAACCCGAGCAAAATTCCGTACAGGGGAGCGACCAACTTCGTTGAAGATAGGCATTCCTCTTGATTACAACATCAACACATTGCAGCCCGCTGTCCGAAAGGCATGGATTGACCAACTCAGACATCTGTGGAATGCTGGTCATACTTTGCACCCTATTCGGTTACCCACAACACAACAAGCACTATCAGCCTACTACGTCCTTGCGCCAGCCGAGGCATCGAGCAACCTCGCAAAGTACGACGGCGTGCGTTTCGGAAGTAGAGCCGAGGGCATCGATGGTACACCAGATAGTGTGCTCTTTGCTAAAACCCGGGGTCAAGGTTTCGGTCCGGAGGTTCAGCGGCGTATACTCCTTGGAGCCTTTTCACTAAGCGCCCAGGCTATCGACAACTACTTCATACAAGCACAAAAGATTCGGAGGCTCGTACAACAAGATTTCAACAGGGTGTTTGCCAGTCCAAACCCGTTGCTGGATGCCGAAGAAACCGTGGCAGAAACAGAAGGAGTGGACGTGATCATATGCCCCACAGCTCTATCAACGACACCGTCTTTGGCCGAAGTCGAGAATCAGGATCCAGTGCACTCATACATGAACGATGTCTTCACCGTACCAGCTAGTCTTGCCGGGCTGCCAGCAATCACTCTTCCCACATTTACTCCTTACAAGGAAAAGAGCCAGAGTTCGACGGTTCCGGATTCATTCTTCAACACCGTAGGACTGCAGATCATTGGTCAATACGGAGATGATGAACTCGTTCTGTATACTGCAGAACAGATGGAGATTTTCAGAAGTACTCCGCAGCCCAATGGCAGACCGGAAATAACCGCATGGGGCGGTGGTCTTGAATAGCTTGTGGACGAATTCCTTTAAGCGCTAGGGCCCAGACGTCTTGACGCCGGTGCTGCTATGTGTGAGATGAGCCGGACAGCGTATGTGGCCACTTTCGCTGATAAGAAGAATCCGCTTGCTGCTGAGAGGAAACAGTTTGAGGCGGCTCAATACATTCGGGGAATATGGAGTCATGTGTATGACGAAGGCCGGATATAGAAGGCAAATCAATCTATCAGCCGCAAGAGGGTGAATGAGTTGCCTAGATGTATGTGATTGTCAAAGATGTAAAGCATATGCTCTGATACGTCCACCGCCCACTCACCACCGGTGTGTCTAATACGTAAGATCTCTTTTCTCTCTGGAGATGTTATGTCAAATGACAGACCATCATTTCCATCGAGATCCTCAAAAGTATCACTCACTGATTCAAGCACTATTGGAACACCCAACTACAGCTCGATATTACGTATGCCCTCGCCTCACTCCAAAGGCAACGCATGCCTGATCCACCTCACTTACGCCGTCAATCTCACAAGTCTCGCGCTCAACATGAGCGTCACCTTCCTTGTGCGGTCCTTTGAGGATGTCAAGTCCGAACGTATCAAGGGGCGCGGTCGATGTACCGCTGGCAAGACTACCATATCATTGTATGGGCTTGGTGACAAGACATGTGGAGCCGTCTTCTGCCTTGGAGGCTTGCTAGAAGATCCTAGTCACCTGGTATGTGCGACAAAGTCTGAGCGAACCGCGGCTGCCGCTCTTATGTTGATATGTTATCGCTTTCCAAGAGTTGTTGGGACCAGGTGGGTGTTTGATATGGAGTCCACTGGTGTTAGGGGGATGACATACTTAGCAGCTACAACTCACCATGTACCGCCGCAGCCGCCATCAACTCCCAAGGTCACACGCCAACGGATTGGACACTACGTCATATCTGGGGAGTGGCTAATTGCTTAGACGCTGTTGAGCGTGGTCAAAAGATACATCTTATGATGTACCATGTCACTTGTCGTTTTCCAGGGTCCCAAGGTTTGCCTAGGTACCTAGGTAAAGTGAAATGCGAGGCTTCTCCCCACGTGTTGCCCACTAGCTGCATCATAGCTCCACTGACGGACCGTCGCGATTGGCTTCTCGGCCATACTACATTGAACGCTACCCAGCGATGCATCATCAGATCACGCGCTTGAACTTGGTGTAGATCTAGATTCTTGACTTCGGTGGCGCGTTCTTCCAGGCACATTCACATGCATCCAGTTGACAGCAAAGATCCCACTGAAACAGAACACAGTTAGGAACTCGCTATTCGAGTTGTATGCACCGTGCTACGATTCACATCAACATGCTGCGAACTGCCAAGTCCGCAATCAGATGGTGCCCAGAAGCGGGGAATGCGTATGCAGTGCCACCACTCGATTCTGATGCAGCCAGTGGTCGTTTGAGACGTAAGCACCGGATTAGGGGTCACCAACATCATCCCACGTTGGTGGTGCTGTGCCCGTGCCGTCCCATGGCTCTCAAGGCTCCAGAGCAACGGGTCGTACCTAGGTACAAGCGATCTGCATGATGTCTCACACGTGCAGTGCGTCAACTTAAGCGCTAGAATACGGTGAGGAAGTCAAGGCCGAGGCGTCCTCTTCGTCAGTGGTCAGGCTACAGCTTCGAGCAGAGCGAAGGTGCCGTGGAGCCCGATGCACTGATACGGTTGCAGCGGCAAGTGACTCCATAGCCAATACCATCGAGAGATGCTCGTATCAGCTTGACGGCTGACGAAGGCTCCTCTGCAACCGGCCCGGTTGAGTATACCGGTAACTGCGGCATATATGCGGGAGGCAGCCTAGAGCGGTACATCTCAGCACCTAGCACACCCAGTGGGTGAGCTATCCAGCCATTCACCGGTGTTCCTTGACCAACCAGATGGTCTTCCCCTCCAAGTTGTCTGTTGTGTATGGTGGGAGACGAGCGTGGCGTACGCTTAACCGCGGGAATTCGAAGGACGGTGGCTCTGATGGGGCGGTTAGCAGGTCGATATGTCACTCTCCATCGGACCCCACCGCCTCGCGCATGACCATTTCGAGTGACAGGGTCTCCACCGCGGCGTGGGTAGGGAGTCGTTACCAAGTCGCGGGCTGGCGGCCAGGTGCTCTATATAACTGTCTGCCCTCAGCACCTTGATGGCTCATCACGCTCCAACACTTCTACAATCCAACCAACCAAACAATCCAACAACCCAACCAACCAATCAAAATGGCTCCCTGGTACGTCTTGCGACCGACTTTGGTGTTTGACACACGGTGGTGTGCTGCTGCTTCAGGGCTAGCGCCAGCACCGTGATGGACACTCTACTGGGAACATGGAGGGGCTCTGGCTAACAAACGAACAGCAACTGCTCCTCCTGCAAGTGCGCTGGTGACTGCTCCAGCTGCGGATGCGGATCCTGCTCCGTAAGTACATCTCGAGATATACCGACGCGGTGTCTTCCTTACCGTCTGGAATGGCACTAACAACCCGAATAGCACTAAGCGTCAAGCTACCCTGAGCCTCGGAACTCTTCCAACAACACTTCCATCGAGCGATTCGGAGATGGAACAATGAACACTGTTGGAAATCGGGGTGAACTGCCAATACCAAGGGTCACGACTGCTGGGCAATATTAGATGAGATATGATCATGGAATAAGGACACTCACTTGAAAGCCATGTCTCTCTCCGTGCTGTGAACATGTTAATGGATCTGCTTGATTTCTTGACTTACCTACTGCAGATGAAGCATCGATATTGACGCACCACAACAACACACGAGAGGCAGGCTATGCGATAAAAGGGGAACACTCCAGCAATCTGTCGACTATGACCTTCTCTATCATGCTTTTGGCTAGCACATGTATCGCTTTAATCAGTATTTAGTACATCACTTGACAAGAGTCGAATAAGCTCGCATCAGAGAGGAGTGTGAAAACTAAGTTCATACAACAAGTCAAGGTAATCATCAAGCGCTCCGACTACTTCAGATATCAAGATGTTGACGGATGTCGTCACCAAGCCTCCACTCCTCATCCTTCGCCATACGATCGAGAGGACTTTGCATATCGTCCTCGTCACTTCTACGCGTACCGCTCGTACCTGTATCGCTGACGACTGTTACGCCACTCACACTACCGCTTGTGCTCTTGCTCCGTCTCTTCTTGAACCAACTCCGTTTGCTCTTTGTACTTGCTGCATCTGTATCCGACGCTATCGATGCGGCATACTCACGTCCATCACCCTCGACTAGAGTAGGGTCTGTACTGGATGCTACACTGAGATTAGATGAGAGCTTTGTGAGTTGATTAGGATCAAGGTCTCCGGAAGTATCGATTGGGCTAGGTTTAGGCGTAGGCATAGGCGTTGTATCTGTCGACGAGGTCGATTCGACGAGCTCGGCATCGCGGTACCATTTTCGACGGCGGGTATAACGCCCCCAACCATCTTGACCTCTTCGTCCGTCCCTCCACTGTTGAAGTTAGTATCAGAACATTGTACCAAGTTACTATACTTACTTTATTGTCGTAGTAAATCCACGCCGAGTCCTCCTTGGACGCGCCTTTGTCAGCCTTGCTGTCTTTCTCCGCGCCTTCAACCTTCCATTCACTTCCTTGCACCCACCGCCATCTCGACTGACCTCCTTCAACTTCAGGTAGTTCGAACTGTTCTTTAGGTGGAACCGGGTTTAGGTGCTCATCCGTCCAAGACGCTCGCTCGTAAGCAAGCATAGAGGATGTCCATCCGATGCCTAGCCATCTTCGCTGGTTCTCATAGATGGAGAAGGTGAAGCGTACGCCTGTAGATTCGGGCCGACGCTTAGCCGCCAATGAAGCTGCAACCTCCTGCGTGCTCTTCTTTCGAGGTGGCAGAGGAGGCGCACCCTTCCTATCTACTGACACAATTTCGCCAAAGTCGAGTCCAGTTATGAAGGCGCAGGTACGCCGGACTGTTCTTGATCTCCACAGGAGGGTTCGGGTTACGCGGGCCGGTCGTGAATGCCAGCTCAGCATCACAGTGCCTACCGCTAGTACCACTCGCTTCGTAGTCAGGATGTAGAACGGTGGTAGCGTAAGCGCTATCCATAGCGGCAACACGAAGAGGATTCGGATAAACAATACAGTGAGCGCCGGACGTGTAGTAGCCGAGGTCGCAGTCCTCTGTGTAGATAAGAAGTCTGTGAGGCGTAGGAAGGGATCTAGTAGGATGTTGCAGCGCGAAGTGAAGAGCTTCAGACTGTCCACAATCTCTTCCAGGCTCTTGTGATGCTTGATGTTGGTGTCCGACTCAACGCGCTTGTGCGCCTTCTGTCCCTTCTCGCCTGTCCACCCGGTCGACGATAGTGGAGAATACCTTCGCGTGTACATGCCCAGTATCAGCCCAGATACGACGATAATGGGCCCTGCGTATCTCGTCACGGCATCACCATACATGACGACGGCCCAGAAGCTTGCGACCACGAGGAAGCTCTCCCATGGGTCTCCGGTCGTCCATGTCACCAGCCCAGCAAACTTGTTCAGAGGTAATATGAAGGGGTGCGAATAAGCGAGCACGCGAGTGATCTGTGGTGGTGTAGCCGCAAGTAGGGGCGACTTTTGGTGCACGAGTATGGCGGAGCGCAGTTTTGTTTGCGGTGTCGTCTGGCCTAGGTTGGCGGGAGAGAAGCTGGCATACGTCGGGTTGGAACTCGAATCACCGGTTGGCGGCGGGGACGACGCATCGTTGCTGGACCTTGAAGGGGTGGACATGTGCTGTATCCAGGGTGTGTCTATGTGGGCATAAGCATGTTGTTTGCGCAACTCGGTTTTACTTGAATGTGGTTGCAAGTTTGGAAGTTACCAACCTAGTGCTGCCATGCATGGGGTTGTGCGTCATCGCCTGGCTGAGCAGTGGAGGCTGAGTGCCGCGCTCTTGTCAAGCCACGCTCAGTGATTATACAGGAAGGAAGCCTGCAGCGATGCACAACTGAAGCTCGAGAGATGTTGGAATCTGTCATGCAAAGTCGCACATGACGTTGTCGCCGGGAGCGATGCGGGGATCTTTGAGCATGTGAATGTCTTAGTCCGAGGGCGACTTGCGGAAGCCTCATGGTGCCTCCCCGGCGCCAATATCCAGAAGCAATCTGGATGAAGGGCGCGCAAGGGATGCAGCGCCGTAATTCTCAAGTTTCACCGGACTGCACGAGCATAGCCATCGTCAGGCGCGCAGAGATGCTTGCGATGATCGCAGTTTGCGATCGTGCTGTGATTGGCTGAGATCACGTGCCAGGTGCGGAGGCAGGCCGAGAGCGCGGAAGGCGACCCAGAATTTTTGGAGATGCCCTCATTGCCAACAGCACCCATCCGCCCAAGACAAACCGGCGTGGCTCTCGCATAGGACTCGACTGGAATAGCAGATTACACAGACTCTCCTTACCTCTGCATCTCTTACAATGGCATGTTCCTACTCGCTGTCACACCGTCTGCAACTAACACGTACAGGCCCACCGCATAATAACACAAGTCGTCTTCTCCGGCGCTCGAATAATAGGTCGCGCCGTCTCCGAATCGTATCGTCAAGCCGCCGCGTCGCAGAAATATGCAGCCGCCAGCCAAGGTGGTGGAGGCAGCGGTGGCGCCTTCTCGTCTTCGAACATCACCATGGACGAAGCCTGCCAGATCCTGAACGTGGGCCCCGGAAAGATGGGAAACATTGAAATAGAGGCTGTCACGGAGCGATTCAAGAGGCTGTTCGATCTGAACGATCCGAAGAAGGGCGGAAGTTTCTATCTGCAAAGCAAAATATTGAGGGCACGAGAGAGGATAGAGAGAGAGGTGCAGGGACATCAACGGGTGGCGGAGCGCGAAAAGGAATTAAGGGAAGGGTGTAAGTACCCATGCATGCACCGCATGTGAGACACATACTGACATGGCGCACCTACTTCTAGTCAAGCCTAAGTTTACGAAAGAAGATTGAGGTCGCTCTACATGGACCAATCTAACTTAGCCGCGGTTCTTCTCGGTCACTCGACCTCGAGGGCGAGACATACAAACTGGACTATGTTCCTGACGAACTACACGGAGTGATGAAGGGAGAACCTGTTGCATTTTGGGCGTTGGGCATAGCGTTTGAGCCTTCTATGTTCTATGGGCACAGTAAGCGATGGCGCTTCGTCATCGAGAGTGTGGTTGGATGGGCATAAGCATGCTTCGGTCTCTCTCCACTCTCCTGTTTCTTACATTTCTTCGCGAGTGTTCAATACTGTATTATCACATGTAACGATGTCATATCCATCAATTGAGGAATACCCCTCGGAAACGTTGGTTTCGATCACCACCTCGCCGCAGCAGCTGGCACAGCAGAAAGCTGTCAGAGATCAGAACCTATCTGAGTGCCTAGGTGTGGGATATCTTCATCGTGCGCATACCGTCTGACGTGTGGCTTCACAAGCTTTGAGCAAGTGTCAGACCTGACTGGATGTACATCTCATCCAACATTGCAACAGCGGAGGGCGTTAGCTTCAGTAACATTAACTTCGTCTATTGCTCCAAGCACTGACCAATTCAAGTTGCAGTGAACACGGGGTCCCGGTCGCGGGCACCCCACAAATTCACTGGGTCGCGCTAAGGTCTTGGCTTACTCGCATTGTCGTTGGACAAATCTTTCGCGCCTGAGACCTTTATCCCTCCGCAACACACCGCTATCAGCACCTACCCACAACAACCACTCATCAATTGCGCGCGACAAACCCTCCTTACACTACAAACGCGACACGCCATGGGAGACTCATATCGCCCGTCGCGACCTGCGCGCGACCGCCCGCGACCACTTGCAGACCGCATGACGTTCACTGGTGGTGATGGCGACAACTACCGACCAGGCGGTGCGCGCAACGGCAATCAGTCCCAGTTCACCTTCGAGTCTAGTCACCCCGCTCCCCGCTTCCCGCCTGCTAGCGATTCCAATGTGCCGCGGGGTCCTTCCGGCTCTGCATCATCAAGAAGGCGCGGCCGTGGTGGGGCCTCGCGAGGCTCGTCTCGCGCGGACGGCAGGAACAACACAAACGGATACCGTAGGGGTGGTTTCAAGAAAGCTGCCCCACACGAGCGCGCCCTTCTGACCCATCGCGACGGCGGTAGTCCGGAACGTGCTCTAGGTGTTGCCGACGGCTCCAACCGGTTCCACAACCCAGATGAGATTTCTGACGACGAAGAGGCAGATATGCAGGTAGAGAGCGCGGATTCTGCCGATGAAGATGGCGACGGCGACGCTCGCGAGCCCAAGGCAGCCCGAACGCAAACCAAACGTGCTGATGGCGATTCTGTTCCTAAATGGTCCAATCCCGACCCGTACACCGCCTTGCCGCCTCCCGATGAGACCACGGGAAAGAGAACCGACTTTGTCAAACTGATCCGGAAGGCCAAGAACCAGGAAGCCGAGAAGGCCGCTGGACACAATTCAGTTGTTGCCAACGACGATTTCATCTCGTTTGGTGACGAGGACGATAGTCGCGACGCTGTTCAAGGCTCCTTGAGCGAGTTCGCGCATATTGACAGCATTGTTGATCGGCAACAGGCGGCTGTAGCTGAACATCGGGCACCTCGTCCTGCGAGAAACAACAACAAACGCAAAGCCAATCTGAGTGGTGTTGTGGACGAATGGCTACCCGTTCCCAACGTCAATCCAACGCCGTGGCTTCCCTCACGCGACCCGTATGCGCATCTCGCCAGCGAACCTGAGAAATGGTAAGTTCTATTCATTCCTGCGACTGCATCTGTGGCAGTTATGCGATAGCCAGCTTACCCTGGAACGCGATTATTGGACTAACACTGTTACAGGCTTCATAACGAGATACTCGACTTCTATGACTTCGTCGCACCAAAGCCCTTCGAGCACGAACAACGTAACCGGCTAGTCAACCGCGTTAACAGCGCTATGGGACAACGCAGGTTCCCTCAAGAAAACGGACGCATCTTGTGTTTCGGCTCCTTCCCTGCGGGTCTTTACTTGCCCACGGCCGACATGGATCTGGTATATGTCTCGGATAGGCACTACAATGGTGGAGAACCCGTTGTCGACATGTCCGCGAGGGGGGCCAACAAGAGTCTGCTCTACAAGGCAGCCAGAAGGCTTAAAGACACAAGGTTGGCGGCCAACAACAACGCACTGGTCATCCCTGCGCGCGTTCCCATCATCAAGTTCGAAGACGAGCTCACCAAGCTTCAAGTTGACATTTCGTTCGAGAATTTGAGCGGAGTGCAAGCACAAGCGACATTTGCACAGTGGAAGCAGCAGTACCCCGATATGATATACATGGTGGCACTCATGAAGCAGTTTCTCGCCATGCATGGCTTGAATGAAGTCCACACTGGCGGGATTGGAGGGTACAGTATCATTTGCTTGATCGTCAGCTACATTCAGCATTCCCCTAAACCGGACAACCTCGGAGAATGTTTCCTAGGATTCCTCAAGTACTATGGTGACTTTGATCTATCCCGCAAACGCATCCAGATGCATCCTCCTGCTATCATTGAGAAGGTAAGTCTTCCCATGTCGCTGTGGAACGAGCAGAGGCCTCCGGCTGCTTTTCCCACTTTCGTTTGCATAGCTAACAAAAGCAGACGAACTATGGTATCGATGGCCGCCCCGAAAAATATGACGGCCTGTCCATCCAGGATCCTAATCGCCCAGAGAACAATATTTCCGGTGGATCCCACAAGGTTCAGATTGCCTTTGACGCTTTCAAAGAAGCGTACTTTACCCTCAGCGATCGTATGCAGGCCGCTCGCTCGGGACAGAATATCGGACCCAGCATTCTCGAATGCGTTTTTGGTGGCAACTACGAGACATACACCAAGCAGCGAGCCCACATGAGAAGCCTCAAGTGAGTGACGCTACGCTGGATTCATTCGGGTACCGGAGACCTTTCTGTGCGAAGCATGGACGAAGGCTTTGTCCTATCCACTAGCTTCTTTGGGATTTCATCATTCCTTTTGCACTGAACTTACCTACCTCCTCTGCAGCCAGAATCGGACCAGGACAGTCGTTGAAAAGAAGATCATGAGGCCCAAACATGGATTGACCACTGGGCAAAAGCCACGAAGAAAATGATTCAGGCGCAGCGGAATGGAACGACAATTGCAGCTTGACGGGCCCACAATAGTTTCAAATGCCAGGCAGGTGTGGTATGAGGCGGTGATATGGCTAGGCGAGTACGAACGCTCCGGCAGGTCCACTCACCATGCGGACAGATTAGGGCGGCATGATTGTTTCCACCATTGCGCGATACCCACAGCAATCTACGGCGCTATAGGCGTTTGACAGCTATAGACGTACAACACCCGGATGGATGCCTCATCGACCGGAAAAGGCCTCGCACCACCATGTTGATCCCACCAGACCTCGACGCGGCGACACGAGTCCTCCCCGCCACCGATGTTGTCTTCTGTCCGGTTCTAATTGATCGGGAGCGACACGAGATGTCTAATCTCTATACGTTTTCACAACCTCTGTTTCTTAGTATTGTAGATGTCCCATGATAAATCCGTTCTTTTTTTTTTCGCTGTTCTTCTGCTCGCTCTTAGGAGCACCTAGATGATACTAACGATACGCTTGATGCGTACAGTCATACCTAGCCCTGCTACTGCGAGGCGAGTCCGAAGCCTGGTCTGATGCAAGGACGTCGCATTGCGGCTTTCTACGTCAGTCCGCTCTTCAGAAATGTCGCCAGCAACGGGACGTCTTTTCTCATTGAGTAGCAGGCTTTATGCATGCGCTCGAGGAAGAAAGACTGGCTTATCCGAGCAGAAGCAAAATCATGTATAAGCTTCAGCAGCCTCAATGGTCGTGTCACTCGAGTAGAGCTGGTCTGCTTGAATATGAGCACGGTTAGAAGAACTGGATAGCGGATTATAACAAGATCAAGATCGTTGCCAGCAAGATTGATAGGCTATCAAAGCAGACGCTTTCAAAGGCAGAAGTACTCCATATAGCGCCAGGCTAATAATGCTCGAGTTATAACATAGGAAACCCACCGTCTCCTACTCCATCAGACGCTCATCACAGCCTACAACATGACTGCATCTGCTACCATGCTCTACAACTCCTTCTTCGTCTCCATGATGGTCTCGTTCTGCGCCCTGCTGATGAGGTCCTTCGCAACCGCCGCGCTCTCCCTCCAGCTCCTCTGGCGCTGCCAGAATCTGATCTCGGCAGTACTATCCCTGAGACTGCCCTGCCTAGCTTCTTCTTCGAGACTCTTTCTAGTAATCTCGCCACCCTTCTCACTCAACCTGGGCATGTTCTGCAGCTGGCTGAGGTTCTCCTCAAAGTATTGCTTGCGTACCAGGAAGCGTTCACGGCGTTCCTTCTGTAGGCCAGGAGAGTCGAGTCTGGACAATACCTCGCGAACGCCCCAGCGGAAGAAGATGAAGAGGTGCTCGGAGAAGAAGACAGTTAGGAGGAGGGCCCATAGCTGAATGTTGGAAGGACTGCCGCTGGGTCCAGTGCGGTCGTTCCAGAACATGTAAACGAGAGCGGATGTAGTGAGGCTGCCCATCCAGGTGAGGAAGGAGAGGGAATCGAGCCAGGGGCCGATGGTATCAGCACGCCATGGGGTCGGACGTCGCATCTCAACGCAGATCTTCATGGCATCAGCACGAAGCTCGATCCAGTCGTTGATGAGGAAGGAAACAGCGGTAAGAGGCCAAACCACGGAGAAGAGCGAAAGGTAACCAAATTGCACAACCATCTCACGAAGGTCGGCGGTAACATCGTAGACGTCGAGTTCAGCCTCCTTGCGGACACGATCAAGGAAGGCAGCGTCCTCAGCTGGGTCATTTTCGGTAGCGGCTGGAGTGGAACCACCGTTCTTTGCAGCCCTGTCGGACTGCATTTCCTTGTACTTAGCAAGACCACGACGCTTGAGGTAAGGAACGATAAGCTCCATGCCAAGGTTGACGACCTGAGCGGTGACTGTGAAGTATATGACCTGCTTACGAAGACGGTCGGGGTTGATGCTCCAGCTGGAGCTTGTCGAGTTGAGGTGCAGCTGCTTCTCATCTTCGGCGAAGGGTCGCACGGCAACATTGAAAATGTCAAGGTAGGGTACAATGACTCTGCCAAAGGGTACGTAGACGAAGGCAGTCAGGAAGATTCCCAAGTACGACATGATGAAGTTCATGACAAAGATCTTCTGGGTCAATGCCTTTTCGTACGCACCCGCGGTCTCGTAATTCTCGAATTGGGTCAGGCGTGTAGCGGCTTGCGTTAGGAGGGTGTTCAGAATAGGGTTGACGGTTGTGAGGATGCCAGTTGGAATGAATACCTGGCGGAAATTAGTTGAATTCTGGGATGTAGGTCTGGAATGATGCTCACGAGAACGCTCTTGAGCGGCCCGTTGTAGACCTCAGAGATGAAGACCTCAATGCCAAAGCAGGTCGCAATGACAGCTCCGAGGGAACAAGCCGCGATGATAGCGAAGGGAATCTGCAGCAACTGCCTCTGGAAGCGCTTGGATGCCGGGAAGAAGCCAACCTGCTCGCCAGTGACCGGGTCGGTGATGGTCTTTTCAGGTGCAAAGTCCTTCTTCCTGACATCGATCTTGGAGACGCCCTTGACGCCCCAGCGAACGCTCAGGTCCACCTCCTGTTGTTTCCAGTATTCGGTGAAGACGGTGCACCAGAGGGCGCTCGCAAGGCCGTAGATGGGCGAGAAGGAGCCGAAGAAGAGCCAGGAGAAGAAGCCGAAGCCGGCAGCGGGGATGAGGAAGGTAAAGTAGGACTGTGTGAAGGCGAAATAGAAGGCGATCTGAGTAGGTTAGTTGATAGCCTCAGGGGCGATGTTGTGGAGACTTGCCTTCTCTCCCAGACGGTTCCTGATATCATCCAAGTCCTCGGTAGTCAGGAAGTACTGCGAGGTCCACTTCTTGATCCAGTCCTTGTTGTAGGCGTGGTCGTGCAGCGCAAAGACGGATTCGACATTCTCCCATTCTCCCTCCTTGGGTGTGATGCCAGCGCCGCCTTCGGACGGAGGGTTGGTAATGAGCTGGTATATTATACGCAGCCTCTCGGCCTCGTAGAGGGGCTCTGCTTCGAGCGATTCGCGCGTAACCTTTTCGGGGGCAGCAGTTCGGACACCGTGGATCCAGTCGCGGACTCTGCTTGCGGTTTAGCCACGGTCCTTCCCAGACGCAGTAGAGGCTTGCATACCTGGACCTGTATACCTCGCCGAACAGGTGCTCGTCGGAAGCGACCCTCACGAAGAGCAGGATTGAGTGCGACTCGCCATTGCGGACCTCTGTCTGCAGCCCGACGTTTGCGAGCGCCTCACAAAGCTTCTCGAACTGTGCGGTGGCCTTTGTCTTGTCTGCGCGCGGATCAGTATATCAATTGGAGACCCCGCAATGGCGCAAACGTACCCGTCTTTGCAAAGCGGTAGCTGATCACGTAGTCGACGTCCAGGTTGCTCTGCAGCGCCTGTGATTTGGCCATGTCTGACGACGTGCCCGAGGTCAGCAGGGCAATTTTGATGCGGTAGATGGACCAGGCGAGGTTGGTGAAGTAAGGGATGGCAGCGTCGGTGCTCGTCCCCTCCTTCTGGGTCGACATGCCCAGGAAAGTTGTAAATGGGGGTTGGCCAAGCTACCGGAAGCCAAAACGTCATCGTCGCCTGCATCCCCGCCTACGCCATCCCTGCACCACATCACTGAATCTTGCACCAGCCATAACCAAACAAGATCTCTGCCCATGCGACGACGTATGTCATGCTGCAGCTCCGCATTACTCGAACTGGAAAAATTGTATAGACGATTACTGCACCAGAACCTGGAAGAACAATAGATCTATTGGTGTGTTATTGGTGCGTTAGCGAGCACGCACGCTAGACCGGGAGAAGTGTACTGTAGCCTTTGCCAGTACAGCCTGGTGAACGTCTATCTCTACCGTCGAACTAAGTATACCAGTCTTTGTGCTATGAATTTCAGTATAGCCCCTTCGCTGGTACGAATGAACGGCGTGCTCAAGGTCAATGATCGACTCACATGGCTTCTTGCCGCAAGAGATCATCTTTAACTGCAACACGGGTAGCAAGATGGCCGTTCTACTGAGTGATCTGATCGAAATCGTGCAGACTTTTGGGATTGCAGTCGAATGCCTACCTATTTCTAGACTATAATTATGTTCCGTCGATGCTCGTGCTCACGAAGCACGAGTTTCGAGATCTTCTCGTGCAGTCCGCACAGAACATCGATCAGTCGATCAACACATGCATCGTATTGAAGTTAGCACATGGTACCCCTGATTCTCTGAGTTCCAGGTATGTCGCCAAGCATTTTTTGGTGAATTTTGTGATCCTGTATTTATTGTAAAGATATGGTGAACTGGCTGCTGTCCCTTTCCGCGAGGCCATGTTTGCTGCCTTCCAAGGTTGGGTGTTTGTATGAGAACCACACCTCTCGATGCCTCGCTTGACTCTAAGCCGCTATTCGGGGATTTGATTGGAGTGTGCTTGGTCGTTGTATTGCGTACCCGCAGCAGTGGCACTGAGGACGGCGTCTGATAGTCAAATTGTCCTCAACTAAACGATCTGTCGGATTGACGCCATTTGGGTTACCCGGTGATCCCTTGCATGAACAGCGACAGTAAAGCGCATACCAGTACTCCTATCCACAAAAAAAAAGAGGCGATTCTTGGACGAACAAGACAGGCAACCACTTGACCGGAGGGGCGTATTCCATGGTGTTTGGAGCTTTTTGCATAACACTGCATGTACTACTTTCGACTACCAGCCGCATCCGCCCACGTTGATATGCAAGGCCGGTGTTCGTGTTTGCTTGTGGGAGGTTCCCGCTGCAACGGGCAGATATAGGCGAGTCTGCCTTGTGAGGCAGCCTTGGGCAAACTTCAGGCTTTCAGGCACTCACGCACGGAATTTACCCCTCCTTCGTGGGACGACGTTCACAAAGAGGGGTATTCTGGAAATTTGCTCTGTTGTAGAATTACTAGGTGTATTTGCTCAGAAACCAGTGAGTGAAACTACTGTCGTTACCAGTCGTAAACGTATGGAGAAGAGTGAAAAAGGGACAAGAAATGACCAGCTATCATCGACCCAAGAAGTCTCTAGCTGAACTTGGAGAGCTGCATGCAAATATCCACCCAACCGCTTTATCCAATATAGAGCCATGCAGACCAGGGGGTATCATCGTGCGTATGCAGAAGCGACCCGTAAAATGAGGATATCGAACCACCAACGCCCATGATGACACCACCTCCCAAAGCATACAGATAGGACCGCCCAATCAACGCCCGAAATCGTATCTTCAAACGTATCAAATTGATGGATTATGACGACCCCATCGGCTGGTCCACCCGTGAAGCACACTGCGCCTTTGTAGGAACTAGCCGCGCCCAGCTATTTTTGATGTATTCCCTTAGAAGTATAGTCCCATCGGCGATTGATAGCTCCCATAGTTGCCTTGAGTATTCCTGTGCCGGTGAGCTCAGCGTTCCCGTCTCCAGTGAAAGGCACCGTGTCGACAATGTCCCGAGGAACTCCCAAGCCCTGGCTCTGCGCTATTTTGATAAGGCCATCATCAAGTTGCATGAGATGCTCCCTGGCACCAGGCTCTTTTCCGACCTGGAAGAACTGGATGCCAAGTTGGTATGCTTCTGCGTCTTTCTCGTCGAGCTTCCTGGCGGCGTTGATAATGGGAGTTTCAAGATCGTCGGATGGCACACCATCAGTGATGACGATGATGTTCATGGGCTTGATACTCTTGTCGAGCACGAATCGCTCGAGATAAGACTTGAGGATCTTGTTCAGGCGCTGACCGGTCGGTGTTGCACCCCTGGGACGCACCGTCTGAAAGATCTCGATGACGGTACTCGCTGATGTGACGTTTTTGTAAATGCTAGAGTCGGGGTGGTTAAGGAAGTAGATGTCGATTCCGTCCGCATCACGCTTGGTGCAGATCGGTGCAATCACTTCAAGAGCCTTGCCAGTCTCCTTCCAAGAGCGGCCGGCCATGGATCCAGAATCATCAATCAGAAAGACTGTATCGAAGCTTCGAAGGAAGTCATAGGGATCGTCTTCTTCGATATCGGTAGTCGGGGCTGGATGTACTGCGGGGGCATTCTGAGCTGGGCCTGGTGTATACGCCGGCGGGGCATCGCGGTTAGAACTAAAGGGATTCATGCTTGAGCTGTCTGGCAAAAGGTCAGCTTCAGGAAGAGCAATCGTAAAGTGGATGTATCATGTGGGGTAGTGCTTACTGGGTCTTCGTGTAGCAGGCGACGCCGAGTCAAACGGGCCGGGGTATGAGAACAGTGTAAGGCCACTGTCGCGGGATGCAGAGTTCCTCTTGTTCACCGGTGCACCTGTAGGCGCATTACCAAGCATCTGTCCAGCGCCTTCTGTGTCCCGTGGGCTATAGCTATTTGTCGACTTGGAAGACTTGCGGGTCGAAAAGGTCTTCTTCAATTTGTCAAACATACTTCCGGACTTTGATGATAATGGGTAGTGTTGAATGCAGGGAGTGACAGCGTAGGATAGAGAGTTGGCGTTGTCGAAATACTGAACGGTGGAAAGTGAGACAGACATTGGAGCAGTGGCCAACGTTAAAGTGGGTCGGAACAAACGGTAAGGACAGGTGAAAGGTAGTTTGAGAAGATTACCGGTGTCCTGGTGAAATAGAAGTGATGTTCCATGGTTCAGTGAATCTATATACTATTCACAACGAACACGATGCGAAAAGTCTATATGCGCCTTGTGTGTGCCTTACTATCGGCCTTGACCATCGATGTATTAGGCATGGAAGGAACACTTCGGGTAGCCGCAACCAGAAGTCATGGTGCTGCGCACAAGCTCAGGCTGATTGCATAGCCACCACAGTCTACGCTAAGACCCAACCACACCGCGACGTGACTCTTGCATAGCCGAGTAAACCTTGCAAGGGTCGGCTCGCAACCATCTAACTGTTCAAAGAACGAACCACGGGTAGAGGATGGGAAAAGAACCACTGCACGGAGTTCAATGAACATGCATCACAAGGGTGCAGGCACCGGGTTAACAAAGCGGGTCAGGCTGTCCCTCATCCAGCACCTCAAACGCGGGTAACGTTCCCTCCTTCCTGAATTCCGCGTGTTACTAGAAAAACTTAGTCCTAGCATCAAACACTTGATCGAGGCGTTTTGAGGCCATATCTGCATGAGGCCCAAAGGCCTCAAAAGCTGCCTTGATGATGTACTGTATCCTTAATACACGTCCCTCGCCGTCCAATCGCGCTCCACAGCCATGAAAAGATCCCTAACCGCCACATGCCTGCTGAGACAACTACTCGGTGTCCTCTGATGACTCTTACGCGCGACGGCATTGGTAAGCGCCCGATTACCCGTTAAAGACTTTGGGTGAGCCCACATGACCGGTCGCTTAGCTAGCTGCCAGGCATACTCACTGCGGTGGTTGTTCCAACATTCCGCGCAGATTCCAATATCTAGACTACCTGTATCGAGGCTGAGCTGATTTTGTATAAGGTCAAGAAGTGGGAGTATGCGTCCGCGCAGTCCGCAATGTCCGTGATTGCTATCGACCTGGTAGTTGGAACACTGGCGAAGTGATGATAGGAGTCGATCGATGTCGCCAAGGTAATACGTCGGCTCTGTGTTATCGTAGATTTTGCCTTGCAATCGTATAGTATCGATCTTGGAGAAGAAGCGAACCATCTCCCCTAGCTGAAACGAGTCGCATTGTAGCGATGTATCGTACCAGAGCTTGCATTGGCGTTCGCCAGACGTGTACAGCTTGAGGAAGTGAGCCTGTACAGAGTTGATGGTTTCCAGTATGTACTCTCGTCTCTGTATCAGCTCGTCTTCGACGCCGTTTGGTATGTCCCACCACAAGGCTTTTGTGTGGTCCTCCTCTGTCCCCGGTCGCCACTGGACTGAGTCGCGCATGATCAGATGCTTCGAATACCGCGTTACCCACGATGGATGATCGAAGAGGAGACCGACGAAGAGCTTCTGCCGTATCCTTTCTTCCGTTTGCGTTGGGGCTGGCTTGCCTCTCGACTTGGCATCGATGAGCTGCAGGTATTTTTTCCTTTGCATATGCTTCGACAAGCCCGCAACAGCATCGAATCGGTCGGCTACGACGGCGAGATTGGCGAGGTTGGCTATGGGCGGGTTCGTGACGGCAAGATCGAGGCCATGGATGGCGCGGAGGAAGTCTGCAACCAGGTTGCGGATCGAAGAGGCTTTGGCAACGGCCACACGGCCGACGTTGACGATGGCTATGTGAGGAAGCACGTGGGCAGGCGCATCTGCAATCTTGCTATAGCTACTCATGGCAAGTGCTTCCAAAGCGGCCGTCAGCCGCTGCCCTTCGTTGAAGCGGTCACTCAGCAGATTCTCAAAGTACCGCGAGTTCTGCTGCAGGGTCTTAGAGTCTACGCGATACGAGAAGCGCTGTCCGCCCTCTTCCTGGGCGACATCGAGGATGAGGTCGCCATCCGCCGCGATGACTAACGCATCCTCGTCGTCCGACATGGTTTGGGATTGGTGCTGTGAGGTCTCAAGGCGGATTTCCTCATGGGTAGGGCCAGAACATTATGGCTCGATGGGATGGCAATTCGCTTTCCGTGTGTTGGGTGAGGAAGAAATTGGGAGAGAGTGAGGTCACAGCCCGCCCGCAGCTGAAGGCTGAGCGGCGGCCGCTGCGGAACCAGCCAATGAGCGGAGGCTTGCCAGCTACGCCCAGTGGCGTTGGGCCGACAGCTAGGCGGCCTCTACACCACTTCACACCACAAGCAGACCATCACCATCCATCGCTATTTGCACTGCCGCTGCTTAGCTAGAGTCCCTAAGCAGGCTATTCTCTCGTTGTGGCGCAAAAGCTTTGGAGCACGTGACCTACATCCCATGAGGTAAGATATCATCACACTATCAATCATCATCAAGGCAAACTTGTAGTCAAAAGAAGTATTGATTTGAGCAACGTAACAACTCCACGCTGAATGCATATGCCGGGTATCCTATGCGAAATGGCCACTGATCTGACGCCCCCAAACCCATTACAAAAGAGATAGTAGCATGAGGAATACACCCCAGCCACACTGAGACCCAGTAACCGAAATCATGGCACAACTGCCTCCGCGACGTGGTTGACCTTCGTGTGTTGGCAGCGGCCAGCCACTTGTGCTTGTCTAGCACTTTCGGGAAGGAAGCTTCATCCTCATCCACTCATCGCCGACAATGGCATGACCCACGCGCGACTCAAAGAAGAGACGTTGCTTCTGTGCGCGTTGGACGTAGGTAAGACGACGCCTGTGTACCCTGCCCTTCTTGTCGCGTGTGTATTCGTACTTTTCTTCTCCCTGTACAGTCGTTAGTATGACGTTGTATCAAGACACAGATTAGAGGGGCACTTACGATAAGGGCCCAGAGGGACTGCTCTTCCGGGTTCATGTTGCAGTGGTAGGCTGGCTTGGGAAGGGGCTTCTCGCCGCTGAGCCGGCTGTAGATGCTGTCGACACTGGAGCGGACGGACAACATGGTGAAGTGTGTAATGGCTTTGAAGTGGGTCTCGAAGTGGTGGCTGGAACGCTCGCCGCGGACGGCTTGGGTGTACGTTACCGGACGAGCTCGAGGTCGTGTTTGTAGTCGAGGTATACAGGAGTGTGAAGTTGCAAAGGCATGAAGGAGGGACGGGTGAGTAGTTTTATGCGGGTGAGATTGTGCTGCACAGTGTTTGCAGCGCGAACCGTAGTTCGCTACGTTTGTTGAAAAAAAGCGGTGATTTTAATCGCGCAAATCGGTAAGCGGTACCGGCTTTGTGAGGACCGTGGACCACACGATGCAACCAACACATGCGCAAGGGATTCGTGTGGATTATATGTGAGCCGGCGGGCAGTGGAACGGAAACAGGTAAGCCTGGGGGCATCATGGGACACCCACGGGGTTCCCAGGTTAGTATGGCGCCAACCGCGATACGCGGGCAGTGAGATGTTCCAAGCCGCATGCCCAGCGCGGCCAGTCCAAAACGCATCTCCAACACTCTGACCTAACCCAACCACGAAGCTGCCGATCGAGTACAGATTGCACAACCAGCGGCCAGAGATTGCATCACAATAGTGCGCTTATCTTGGCGCGTCCCGCTACGCAACGTCGTTGCGCGGCGCCCAGAAACGCGGAGGCTTGTCGCGAAAAAGCGGCGGGCTACGACGACTTATATAGAGGACCGCGCACTGAATGTGAGGCGCAAGAGAGGATCTTCATGTCCAAGACTCTTGGCTGTGATCTACAGGTGAGGATGCGTGTAACGTGGAGCCAGATCGGGGCTTGGAGCTTGCGTGTGGGAGAGAGATCTGCGGAGGCTGGCGCACGAAAGGTTAGAACGGAGCGCCATCCCGCGTTCATCACAGAGCCTCCACGACGCATCAGTTCGGCCTGCGGCCTCTCCATCACCCTTTACCCCACGAAGTCATTGGTTCTAACTGGTATGGGATGATGGTTTAAACCTTACTGTCCCGGTTCAACGTGTCGCTTACCCGAACAATCAGCTTCTAATCTCCCAGTCCTGCAGCGTCCAAAAGTAACCTCTTCCAAGATTGCATGGCACGTCGTGATCGGCTTCTGGCTGTCACACGCGGCTTCCAAAGGTTGGCGCTGGTGCTTCGTGGTGACAAGGAGTGATGTGGCGGCAAGTGTTGACCCCTATCATACGCTTCCTTGTACTGCTGTACCTGGAGAACCATAGGGGCAAGCGCACTGCAAATCAATAGCTCTTGGCACTCTTAATGAACTAAGACGTGATGATCGTTATACACACACTCGCTGGAAACGTCACAAGCATCGGGACCATGCCCTTCTTCTCCTCTACCTTGGTGTCCTGTACATGCGCTGTTCGTATTACACATGGAAAGTCACGACTACAGAGTGACTTCTCAATCACCGAAACCGCTTGCGACATCGGAGCCCTCGCAAACGGGCTGAAAAGAGCATTCACTGTCCATGTTGGTGAAGCGTCAGGGCGTTGTAAATAATAGGCAGTCGTAGAGCGATGCTCGGCACAAGGCGGCCGACGTCGGAGGGGTTGCGATAGCGGGGCAAGGAATACTACTTCGTGGGGTAGCTTCACGAATCTTTGGCAAATCCTCGAGAGCGCGCAACCCCCTTTGTTGGATTCCAAGCATACTCAACTCATCATGACTGCCCACAATATTGTTGTCCTTGCCGGTAAGCCATAATTTGAAGTCCGTACAGCTGTGCGCTAATTCCATACAGGTGACGGTGTCGGCCCAGAGGTAGCAGCAGCCTTCGCACTTTCCCAATGCGCCTACTGACGCACACATCCAGGTCGTCGCCGAGGCGATGAAGATCCTCAAAGTCATCCAGAAACATACCGACAACACCTTCAACTTCAAAGAGCACCTTTTTGGAGGAGTAAGTTTCAAGCTATGACGTAGGGGACTTGTCTTACTAGTTCTAGTGTTCGATAGATGCACACAACAATCCTCTCACGGATGAAGCCCTCGAAGCCGCAAAGTCGGCCGACGCCATCATCCTCGGTGCTGTCGGCGGGCCGGTACGACCCTACAACTCCACACTCACCCGACGCCATCTGACAACTTGTATAGAAATGGGGAACCGGCAAGGTGCGCCCTGAGCAGGGAATCTTGAAACTACGCAAAGAACTCGGTACCTTCGGAAACCTGCGGCCGTGTTTCTTCGCCTCCGACTCGCTCATCGACGGCTCACCCCTAAAAGCCGACAACGTTCGTGGCGTAAAGTTCAACATCATCCGCGAGTTGACTGGCGGTATATACTTTGGCGAGCGAAAAGAAGATGAGGGTGATGGCAAGGCCATGGACACAGAGCCTTATAGCGTCGAGGAGATTGAGCGCGTCGTACGGTTAGCGGGTAGTCTCGCGTCTGTCGAGGACCCGCCTGTCCCGGTATGGAGTCTGGACAAGGCAAACGTTCTGGCGACATCGAGATTATGGCGGAAAACCTTTGAGCGCATCATGAAGGAAGAGTACCCAGAACTCGAGTCCGGCACCCACCTCATCGACTCGGCGGCTATGCTTATGATCAAGAGCCCAAGGGCACTGAATGGTGTCGTGGTAACGAGCAACTTGTTCGGCGACATCATCAGCGACGAAGCCAGTGTCATCCCTGGAAGTCTTGGTCTGCTTCCAAGTGCCAGCTTAGGTGGCATCCCAGACGGCAAGACCAAGCTTAACGGAATCTACGAGCCTATCCACGGTACGTTTTTTTTTTGTTGGCGCGCCGCTGCATCTACGCTTGCTTACAATCAATAGGTTCCGCACCCGATATCGCGGGCAAAGGCGTCGTCAACCCTATCGCAATGATCCTGTCCCTCAGCATGATGTTCAAGTACTCTTTATGTCAACCAGAGCTTGCGCTGAAGATCGATGAGGCCACCAAGATTGCCATCGACAACGGCATCCGAACACGCGATATCGGCGGAAAGTCAAGTACGGCCGAAGTCGGTGATGCGATCGCTGCGGAGCTAGAGAAACTTCTTTAGAAGTAGATTGGCCGCGAATAATATACCTCAATAAGCGTTAAGCGTGGACAATAGATCAGTGCATACGACCTCAACTAGCAACACGGAGAGGAGCCACGTCTCGCTTCAATTCGGAGTGTTCACTCTTGTCATACATATCAGGTCAAGCTCAAGATCTAGTATGTGTGAAAACACCAGGAGCAGTGACATTTTGCGGATCATGTCCGGGAGGGGTCCTCTTCGCGCTTCGAAATGCATTTGCTGTTTTTTTGAACCCGAGGAATGTCATATTTCAGCACAAGTTTACCATCGAGCTCATTGATGTGCGTCAGGATAACAAGATCGTTGTTCGTGGAAGACATGTCGTTGTCGGCACACAAGAAGGGATTGCCGATTACGTCCTTAGCGACGGCTTACTATTTACAGGGTAGCAGAGCATAAGTCGACGTTCATTAGCCGGCAAATCAACGTTGTGAAGCTGCTGGGCACATTGAAGTAAGTTAATGTCGAGCAAAAGTGCTCGTATACCAGTGTTACCAGCTGTCAATATCATCTTGTTCTATTGACTTGCCAAAATTGATCTTCCAAGCAGCAGTACCGAAGCAATACGTCCAGTGGTGCGATATGCGTTATCTCTCAGACGTTCGATGTGAACGGATTAGCAGCTAAGAAGATGGATGCGTGAAAGCAATGGAGGGTGTCATCCTACACCTGTCTCTATCTCGGCCAGCGGAACTTCAGCCTTGAGTACGAAAGAGGAGACTTAGTTATCCCTGTGTACACCTGTCTCATCCGCGCGCTGAACAGTATATACATTCAAGCATCGCACATTCCGATCGCCGAGTACGTGAACTCGTAGGGTACAATTTAGCGACATATCAGTGTATCACTGCACAGCTGGGCACTACCTTCGCTAAAGGAAAGTGAACAGTGAGGGAAATGGCAGACGGGCTCATGTCCGCTCTCTTCATGCTTTTCCATAATTCTCATGTCGGCGTATGCGGCAAAGGCTACATTAGTCTGGAAAACCGACTCGGTTGCCGGCTTTGAGACGAACCATGATGCACCTCAGAGAGTAGACTGCAGGTTGTGCCTCATTGCTTGGGACCGGAGAGAAAGACCATGAGATAGTAGGTGGGCGGGAGGAAAGCTGAGTTGTGAAAGTTCAGTGCTTGTGGATTTCAGGGTCTGCCGAAGGAACTCAAACATATTATCTCGGCCAAGACGCAATCAGACACATGTTTCTTCGCAATTATTTTCTTGTATGGATTTTGTGACTCATCGGTGTTCTGCGTTGGTATTGTTATGGGAGGTTATCTGAGACACACGGGCACCTGGTGGGTTGGGTAGCATCCTTGGGACAGGCTTTCGGAATCTGGAACAGAGTGCTACGACAAAGCATGCACACGAGACCTGACAAGCTACAACGCTAATAATACAACGGCGTCTTGTGATTGAATGATGTGCCGCCAACGGTCGTGCGTATTCCTCGGCGGGTGGGAGTACTGGATACCGACGGGAGCGACATCTTGCTCTGCTTTTTGGACAGAAGTCTGTAGACCGAGGGGAAAGCGACGCTAGGGTTTTCGAGATGGTGAAACTGACAAAGTCAATCTTACACATTCCGTGTGATTTGCTTCTCACACAGGAGTATGTCTCACCTCTCGAGATGTTCAAGTACTGGGAAGAGCAGGTCCCTGAGTCTGTGGGCAGGATCATAGTGTTACAACCTTCGTGGGCGTCATAGCTGCAAGGCGCTTCACAGGCAGTTGTAAGATTTGCTTCTTTACTTCAACGGCTTGACGGTATGTCATTGGCTCACACCAGATTCCAGGGCATCCAACAAACGCCCCGGTAGACAAGTCGAGTATTAAAAGTGGGTTCTAGTGAAGAGGCATCCCGGGGTACCCGGGGAAGCGAGACAAGGAACATCTCGCCTGTCACTCACACTGGCGGCCCGCGATAGGTATCCGTGCAGATATCACTCTCCAATCGATGAGTTAGGTAGTGTTGGGGTGAAACACTCGGGCGGCTCGGGTTGGTGGAACTCGTTAGCTGTCCCACCAGGCGCTTCAAGGCAAGTCTGTGTTTGTCAGCCTGGCCCATCGAATGGCTGGTCGAAAATGGCGCGAGAATCCGTAATGTCAGAAGAAGCCTGGCTGAGATTGACGGGGTAGGTAATTTGGGAGCTGGGATGCTGCAAACGGTTTTCTCGGGTCAAGGGTGTTTCCAGTGAAAATGGAACCAGGATGCTGTCAAATATACCGTATGATGATGCCACCCAGGCACGTCTTTTCTGTCACAGTTGACGATGACGCCCGGTTTGAGGCCACGGCGAGGAGAGCCGATGCCATGGTAGCGGCCAAGCAAGCGGCGTTCTCCTGAAAGTCCTCGTGGAACCTGCCAGAGTCTTGACATTATTCAGGAGACCCTCCTCGTATTACGCTGCGTCCAACAAAACTGAATTTGGAAGTCGTGCCTAGATGCCGCCTTCGATGCCCAGTGCCGATATTCCCGAGGCTGTATAACCAGTTCTGGTGCGGGCGGATGCTTGGAAGCGCGTCACCAAGCTCCCCTGCAGCCTGCTGTGGGTACACGATGACACCCGTCCAGTTGAAGTGGTGAAAAGCTAGACGCAGGTATAACAATTGCGGAAGGCGGCAGGCGTCGCATGACGGCAGCCGCAGCCCGCCTCAACCGCAGCTTGTGGCAAACTGTGTTGCGCAGCGCTGCATTTGTTGACGACTATGTATACAGTATCGGAGCCCGTAACGGAGAACAGTCACAGAATGGGAAAGACAGCATTACAGTGAAAGCAAATATCGGCAAGGATTATCACGCGCACGTGGTTAGATGAAGCGAGCGATCTTATCGATATGACTTGATGTCGCGCCGATGCATTCCCTGCACGTCAGCCCGAGAACCGAAGAATTCTGAAGATCTCAGATGGTGAAACAAGGGCCCTCGGGTTCTTTGCTAATCATCACAAGATGGAGTTTAAACAGCAGGCAGAATCTCGTATGTGATTCCCCGCCCTAACGACCTTGGCAGGAACAAGCGCCGTTGCTACGCTCGAAAAAGCAAGACGTGAAACCAAGTCCGAAGCTCGTCAGCCAGGAACAGACAAAACACCTTTGCGGTGCTGAACGGAGCTGCTCCGAAACCCCACAGACTCCCGCGCTTCGCTGTTTCGAAACAGTAAGGCCAACTTCGTATCCGCACGTACGCGAGCTGGCCTTACGCACATTGGCCGCGGCCTGGTCAGGAGATGCCACTGCTGAGCAAATTCGACTAGCATGCTGGTCCCACAACGGCCTCGAGGCGCTTGAGAGTGACCGTGCTAAACGGGAACGTAGACGAGCCCGACGGTAGTCTTGGTCAGTCGTCAGCAGATGATATAAAGGATGAAAGCCGCCCGATGTGGAAGAGGCCATCACTCCCAGTGACACACAGTCCCTCCTGACAAGCTAGCCTTCGTCGTCATTCATTCTACACTTCACTCTTTTGCATTCGAAAACGCTGGGTCGTCTTCCTCTTATTCACTGGACTTTTTTGTTGCTAAATAGGGAACACTTCGACGCACTTCCTGTATTCACAGTGGAACATTGTTAACAGACCACCGTTGTGGAGCCACCAGCACTTGAAGTCTAGAAGTTCTTCATTTGATACCCCCCAAAAGTCACTCTTTACGTACACGGTCTTTACGAATCCACCAACAGACTCAACCATGTACACAAACATATTTTCTGTGCTCGCCCTGGCTGGCGCTGCTCATGCCCATATGTCCATGTACTACCCGGCTCCTCTAGGAGGCGCCCCTTCCATCAACCCACAATCTACGGAGCTGGACCCACAGTTCAACTACCCGCTTGGCTGCTGCGGCCCCGATGGCGGTGACAGTAAGCCCTCTCCTGGCCTTTGCCGTGGCCATCTCGACAAGTTCGACACCGAGGATGCTACTGTTACCTGGCAGCCTGGTCAAGACGCCTACTTCCAACTCACCGACTACGATTACGATCCCGAGGCACCTGGCGGCACCCACTATGGAGGCTCTTGCCAGGTTGGCTTCTCCACCGACAAGGGAAAGACATGGAAGATGGCCGCCTCATACCACGGCGCTTGCCCGCATGCCACCGAGGATGGATCTCCCGAGGCCCAGACCTTCGACTTCAAAGTCCCCACCAACATGCCAGAAGGCGATGCCATCTTCATCTGGGTCTGGCTCAACCGTGAGCACGAGGCCTTCGAGAACTGTGCCAAGGTCCACATCGGTGGATCCGGTTCCGGCTCTGGCTCTGGCGATACCAGTGAGCCCAATGAACCATCACAGTCTGCAACTCAGCCCGAACAACCCGCTTACTCTGAGACTGAGCCCGAAGAGACTCCCGAGCCAACCTACGCACAGCCTGAGGCACCTGCTGAGGACGAAGAGGAAGAAGATGATGGTGAGCGATACGAGCAGCCACCGGCCCCTACTCCTGTTGAGAACGGCCCACCGGCTGTTGTCGTTACCACTGTTGTAGCGACCACCATCTACGAGCAATACCAGGCTACAGAGACACCCACAGCCGAGCAGAGCGACAACTCTGATCGCGGTCACTGGTGGAACCGTCCTCACAAGGAGGTCAAAGCGAACACCCGCCGCTATGCAGTAGACGGTTCGAGCTGTGAGTGCCGCCGCGACGAGCTTACTCTCGCAGCCCGTTGCGCTTGCGATTCTACCAACAAGGCCATTGAACGCAAGGCTCTGCGCATGCATCGCCGCACTTTCTACAAGCGTGTCGATGCTTGCGACTGGAACTCTGCACCTGCCATGGAGGTCTCGTACTATACTCCCGATGCCAACTGCGCACCCGGTGCGAAGGACCGCATGCCTGAGAGCGACACTTTCGAGCTAGGCTGGGACGTCAACTGCGGTGTCGTCGAGGGCCAGAGCGAGTATGAGATCAAGATGATGAGCTGCGACATGTACGGTTAGGTGTGTCGGTTTAGGTCCATATTTCCTCACACCTTATCTTTCACTTCTTCACTTTCGTTCATCATGTTCCTGAACGCTGGGATACGTTTTAATTCTTCTTGAAGCACAGTGGGGATGACCCTATGCTTCCAAACTTTTACACATTAGATTCGGGATGGATTGGCGTTTTCGTCACACATGGGAGGCTTCACGACATTCACGCACATAACTTATGACGGTTGGGCTGCGTCAGAGCCTGAAGGGACACATTGTAGAGCACTGGCAACACTGCAAACAATTGATCACTTTCGCAACTAGACAGACTTCACATTGTATGAAGTCGTGCACTGATACTTATTACAATTACTTCATTGGTGACTACTCAAGGTTCCACAGTCATCCTCTTGGGTGCAAACCAGGAGAAATATCATTGCTACACTCGTGCCAGATTGAGGGACAGAGGAGCATCTAAGACGACTGTCCACCCTTCCTGCCGGCCTCCTTAGCCTTCTCACTGCCGGGCTCGAAACTGCCAGATGAGGCCTTGCCACCCATAGAGGCGATGTCGTGTTCTGTAGTAATGTCAATCCTAGCTATTTAGTATACAGATGTACACTTACGCTTGTCAGCATCCATAGATGCGAAACCGCTGCTATGGGAGTGCTCTCCACCTTTCTGTGCTGCGGCCTTGACTTCGTCCTTGGGACGGTTCGCAAAGTTTCCGGGGTTGTCGTTGCCAGACATTGCTTGGTTTGTGCGAGTGGGTTGAGACAGGTATTTATGTATGATAAGGTCGATAGTCGTCTCGGATTAGAAAGATGCTGCTGTGCTCACCAGTAACCTATCGACTGAGCAGTTTATATGCCAAGGTCTCCAGGTCAGGATCGTCTATATGTCGTCAGTGCTCCATCACAACAATTCGCATATTACTATGATGAAATTGCATCTTTGTTCGACGGCTACATCACACGTTGCGCAGACATCCAGCCACATGCAATTTACCCGCATCCACATAGTTGCGTACAACGCGGTGCTTAGCCTCGGCTATGTCATGATGGTAGTGAATGACATAAGAAAAAGCCTCTCGCGGTACTCAATGTCGTAGTGGAGAGGCTGACGACATGACGTGACCATTTCGTTAGTCGCTAGCACGGACGCGTCTCAAGGATCGCGTTGATGATCGATTATCGGACCATGGTGGACGTTTTGGATGGAGTGTAGACAACCAAATGGTCGCAGGTATATTTGTACTATTTAGATGTAATTGTCATGAGATTAGGATGATAGTCCTGAACAACTCGTGTGATGTGCGCTAGGCCGATTGCGAGATGTCACGTGACAGCGCGAAAGCGCGCAAAGTAGTCAGCGTCGTCTAAGTAGGGCAATACTCCTAAGTGAACAAGCCAATACACTTCCTCGATAGGAATGCTGAGGTGTATGGGAACTGGAGAGCGGATGAAACATGTGAGCATGGCTGGTGAGACTGGTGAGAAGATTCGATTGCACATACCTGCGTGGTATGACCGCGAATTCGCGCTCTAAAGTGTTTGAGATATACAACAAATACATTTCAACATGGATAGCGGGGAACAATAGACACGAAAGATCTTGACTGATGAATCCCAAACAACGCCAGCGTCCAAGTCATCATCGTAACCAAGTGACTCCAATATACACCGACGGAATTACACCCTCTTGACCCCATATTTTCATTGGGATCTCCATATACCCAAGTCTGATCCCAACCTCGCGACCGGTACCTCGTATCCAAGACCCTTCATAGCACGTACGATAGGAGGCCAGGTATTCTATTCCTGTGTCTTTCCCCCACCCATGCGCTCGATGTTGGACAGTAACCTGCTCTTCCCACCACTTTGACTCCGGTTCAAACCGGGAGCACCTTGGAACTTAAGGCCACCTGGTGCGCGAAGTCCAGATGGTTTAGCGATTCCACTGCCGGTACGCTCGTTCATGGCACCTAGACGGTCACCCATCGCACTGCCGGGACGTCCACCGCCAAGTGCGGATCCGGGGCGTGAGGCACCGGGGCCACCGGCCAGAAAACCCGTGTTGCGCATTGCTTGCTGAGGCGGCGCTTGCTGTTGAGGGGCAGCAGGTGCGGAGCCCATTTGTGAGCGGCGAAGGTCTTCTTGTTGCATCTCTTCCATCTTTTCTCCGCACATGGAAAGCATCTGTTCGGCGGCCGCTACGAGCTCGCCTTTCTCGATGCGCTCAGCTTCAAGGTCTTCAACAAGGGTATCGTGGGATTTGCGAAGAGACTGAAGTTCCGACTGAAGACCGGCGAGTCTAGCCTTGAGGTTCTCGATTTCAGCTCTCTGCGCTTCTAGCATCTGAGCGTCTTCGGCGTTCCGTGTGTTCTTTGAGGGAGATACTCCTTGGCTCTCGTCCCTGGCGTCGTGCTGGCCTGGATTGATCCTACTGAAAGTATTGTCACGCTTCTTCTCTGCGTCTTCCACTTGCCGTTCGAGACTAGCAATCTGCGCCCGAAGCTCTTTGCACTTTTCGTCGGCCTTCTTCTGGTAATTGTCCTTGAGGGCTTTGATCTTCTTCTCGTGTTTAGCCTTGTAGGCTGTGTGCAGGTCGCGTGCAATCTCATTGACCTTCTCTGCAATAGCAGATTGGCATTCGAGTTCTGAGTAAACCTTCTTGTTCTCATCGCCCTCATCGTTGTTGATAAACGTCGTCATGTCGACGTTCTTGCTTTCAGCCTCGATGACCTTGGTTTCAAGCTCAGACGAGCGGCTCTCTGCATCATCAGCACGCTTCTCTGCATCGGCCAACCTCGCTAGGAGGTCTTCGCGCTCAGCATCGTTGCGTGCCATCTCGGCCTGGACGTCCTGCAGCAGTTTCTGAACCTCTTCGCCTTTTGACTTCCAGTCAACCATTTGTGTCTCTGCATATTCGCGAGCTGAGCGTTCGTCACGGACGGTCTCTTGGGCTTCGCCAACTCGGCGTTCAGCATCGGCAATAGCTTTGGAAAGAGCGTCGATCTCAGCTTCTTTTCCAGACAAGCTGGCGGTGAGAGACGACACCTGAGACTGAAACTGGGACTTTACAGACTCAAGCTCTCGGATGGTGACAGTAGGTAGCGATCGTGGTGTAGGCGGCGGAGGCAGCTCAAAATCCAACAGATTCAACATTTGGCTCCTCTGGCTGGGTGTTGCAGGTACTTGCGACCCACCCTTGGCCGGCGATCGCTGGTCCCGGTAATAGGAGCGGAGGTTTGGCTCTGTGATAGACTTGCTAGGCGAATTGCGCCCACGTCCGGGTGACGCACGGCGGGATGAAGAGAAGGATTCAATCTGGGCGGTGAAGTCCAAAAGTAGATTTGTGGTATCGTTATCGTTATATGCGCGCCGTGGCGTAGGACTGGGAGTGCGTTCGGACCGTCGGACCGTCGAGGGTGTCATTTGAGGGCGAGCGCGAGGTGTAGCCTTTCAAATTGTTAGTATGCTACGTGAGATCAACAGCACATAGACTTACATCTGGCATGCCGCTCTTTGCTGGGCTCTGTTTCAGGGATGCGAATTTCGTCATATCGATCCCCGGCATCTCTGAGAAGTTGCTGAAGCAGGTATCATCGATGTCCAAGGATGTTGGCTCTGGCCCGTCTGGATTGAAGTCTGTGTTGTCCATGCTCAGATCGATCTCAAATTCGTGGCCTCGAGATGTTCGCTTTCTGGGTGTTTCGCGAGTTTTGAAGTTGCTATCCTCCATGAACTTCATCGCGGTAGTCAAGCCCTCGTTGTCGCGGAGCGGAGACTCTTGGTGAGAAGAGGCCGGTCGCTTTGACGGTGTGACCGATGTTTGCCGCTGATGTGTATGGGTTGGCTTGCGCTGGACCGTTTCGGGCGAAGGTACGCGTGACGATTTCGAGGGCGATTGGCTTTTGTAGGAGTGGCTACTCATTGCGGACCCGCGTCGCTCGGTAGCAATCTCCTTGATGGGCGAGATGTTCTTCTGGGGAGTCTGCCGATCCGCACTGCCAGTTTTAAGTGCCGGGTCTTCAAAGTCGTCCATCAAATTTTTTGCTGGCAGTGTCTTCATTGGGCTTGTGCGCTCCTTCAACCCAAATTTCTTCTCGGGAGACACTCTGAAAGCGGATTGCGGCACGCTGTCCTCAAAGTCTATTAGCGGCTTCACCGGTGTGGCTGCTGCTCCAGGGGCAATGTTCTCCTGGTCTTGGACTCCGATGTGTTCGACGAAAGGCGACGAGGGCGGATCGTTGTACGCCATATCAATATCGTCGACGATGATGTTGTCAGAGTAAGTATTGAGCTTCTCCGGCGAAACATTCGACATTGGTTCCGCCATGTTTGCGATTCGGGAAATGCGGTGTCTGGTGTTCGCCGGAGCGCGCAATTGTGTGTTGTGGTTGCTTGTTTACAGTCCGTGCGCGCTGGTTGCCCCTTCCCCATCCGGTATCCCCCGTTTTGGCCGAACCCCAACCACCATCTGCGGCGCGGTATGTATGTTGCAAGTACCGTCATCGCGAAACAACAGGACGTTACATTATGCTACTCAAATCCACATAGACAAAATCTATTACCAAAGTTTTGTGTCTTGCATGTTTATGCACATCATTGCAACCAAATATGTGATGTATTTCAGTAGTTAATTGCTCCTCGTAATGCACCCGCCAATCTTTGATACTCTTTCAACAGCTCGTCAACCTCCTTCAACTTCAACTCCTGGGCATCTTTGGCTTCCAGAAAGCGCTTCACTGGTGGTGTGGTCTTCTTCAGTTGCTCCAAAGCAGCGATCGCTCTGGCACCCTTTTCATCTACTGATGGCAACTCGTTCGTGGCTGTACGACTGAGTGGTTCTGGGGAAGGCGATGCTTTCGCCTGTTCCTGGCCCGGTGAGGGGAGAACAGGTGTACTATTATTACTCACAGCGCGCGCAAAGCGAGGCAGTACATTCATGCTGGGAAAGCGGTTTAAGGGGTTAAAGTTGTTGCCCATATTCCGCAGAGAATCCACCGCGGAGGTGTTGCCAGGCGTTGGAGGATCTGCCTTGATCGGAGCTGGTGACGGTGTCTTCTCCTCTACGCTCTGGCCTGGGGCGAATGCAACGCGCCGCCCACTGTTGCTACCGCCGGACTTGGTAGAATCGACGCTGCGATCTCTGATCTGCCTCCTACCAGCAAAGAGATCAGCCATTTTGGCATCGAGTCCTCTGCTAACTGGAGCCTCTGTTGGCTCATCACCCTGCACTGAACTTGCTGCACTGACACTCAAGCTGTCTTCATCGCGCTCTGCGCGAGTTGGGGAGCTCACGAGCTTCCTTGCATCTTCCAGTGTCTTGGGAAGTACTGGCTGTTCTTGCACAGGGCCATCGGGATTCTTCTCCTTTAGACCACCAAAGAAGAATTTGAAGCTGGTGTCCAACGTGTTGTTGATTCTCCCAAGCGCCTGGTCAGCAGAGTCAAGAATCGAGTCCCGAACGGCATCAGAGGCAGCCTCGATCTTGTTGGTCTGTGTTTGTATAAGGTTACTCAAGCGACGCTGAGCTTTGGTGGTCGTTGGGCTGGAGGGTTCTTTGGGAATTGTCTTGGAGATGGGCGTGGCTGGGGTCTGGATGAGATCTGGCGCATCCGAAAGTCCAAGAGGCATTGGGGTGATCTCGGATTTGGGAGTTGAAGGTCTGGAATCTGGTTTTGCGGGAGTGACTTCGTCGGCGCGCAATGAAGAAAGATCGACGGTTTCCAGGAATGAGATGGCTGCCTCGAGATTAACCAAGCAATATGCAGTCTCACCATCCATGCGAGTTGAACCGCGGAAACGATGGATGAAGTTTAGATCGCTAATTACGTTCAAGTTGACGGGTGGCATAGTAATGAGGGCGTAAATGAGGGTTGGCAGGATTTCATCAGCAGATGAGGTCGAAGGGAATATCTTGGACAGAGCTTCGACAATAGACTTGTGGGCAGCAGTCAAATGTTGGACCTTGCCCAGCGGGTACTTCTCCTCATTCATCTTCAGGATGTCTTCGCGTGCTGCAGATAGGTACTCGCGGATCTCGGGCTCCTTCTCCTTGGCTTTCTGGCGCTCTTCCTCGGTCAACTCCTCGCCAGTCATCAGGAGTTCCTTTAGACCAATGCCGACGAGGGAGAGAGCAGCTGTGCGTGATCTGAGTTTATGATCCCTTTCCTCGTCATCGGTACTCCTGTGCCGCCATATCCTCTGGTAGACCTTCTCGCATACGGCGCGCTCGACAGCCTCTTCTAGTGCGAACCGCTTGAGCTCGAGCGACCTGCGCGCTTTCTTGCGGTCGGCCATTTCAGTGGCACTGAGCATTTGTTGTTCCCCTGACGGGTCGCTACCCTTTCTTATCGACGATGGCTTGCTCGACGAAGCCGACGCTTTCTTCGCATTCGCGACATAGTTGTCGCTCGTTAGGCGAGCAGAGAGGGTGGCTATGTGTGTGCTTATTTTGGCGGACGCGCGTCCGTAGAAGTCTTGGAAGAGGTCGGCGAGAGCTTCGGCGGACAGAGGGGTGGGATGCACTTTGGCTGTGAGGGATTCGAGGAATCTAAGGGCGTTACTATCAGAGGAGGATGCACGCTATGGACAGCAGAAGGTACCTCTCTGTCAAGCTACGGATCTCGATAGGCAGCTCCTCGAAAGTGTCGGGCACTTTGGGCTCTTCGCTGTCTTGGTGCTCGTCCTCGTCCTCCTTCTTTGCAAACACGTCGCCGTCAGGGTTCTCGTCTTCCTCGGGCACCATGGCAGCCTTGAGCGGATCGAGCATGTCTGACGCATTCGGTCCTTGCAGCGTATTCGCTCGGCTGCGCGCGAGGGGGCTCTTGGGGGCAGAGTCGAGGCGCGTGAAGGAGCGTGAGGGATGCAGGTTTCTAGGCCGGTCGGCCATGGTGTTATTGCTGCACAGGGTCTAATGGAAATCTAAAAGTGTCGTGTGCCTGCATTGGGAGGAGGCTGCTGTGAAACCGTGCGTGGACGAAGCGCATGTGTTCACGTCATGCGGCAGCACGGCACTCCCGAGGGAACCGAAAGTCGCGGGTGAGCAGTGCAATGTGTTGAACGATTGTGCTTACTAGCGGGTGACGGAAGCGGGCGACAGGGCGAAGAGGCGCCGTCTTGGTGGTGGTGATGGAGCTATGGGGGAGCTCCCCGCACGGCGCGCACGTGAAAAGGAGCTGGGCGGGCCTGGGGTCAAGTGAACCATCGATCGTCATCGATGTCCGACGGAGGCAGCCATCTCAGTTGGCGCCTGCTAACGCCTCCTCTGCGCAGGTTGCTCGTTGCAACTCCCCCTCTTACAACCAGAGATCCACCATGCGACGCCCAAGACCCTGCCCCTCCGCCTCGCGCGTGGCTGCTTCCTTCCTGCTGGCGTTCGTCGCCGCAAGCGTTGCGAGCGCGGCCGACATGCCCGTGATGCCGCCGCCGCCTCTCCCGCACAGCACTCCCCACGCCGACAAGGACTTTACGCTGCGCCACATCTTCCACCACGGCACCTACAGATACCCCGAGCTGCACCGGCGACTCGATGTTCCAGAGCACGCCGCAGTATGGACCGCCCCCGACGACGACGCGGCCAGTCGCGAGCCCGTGCCGCGGTTGCGCGTCAAGTCCGAGGCCATGAGCATACAGCGCCTGGCCGATAGGAGCAAGGAAACCATCACCGGCATACTAGAATGGGGCCGCATCACTGGGAGAGGCGTGGAGCTGCCGGAAGAAGACTGGACTATCGACGAGATAACAGGCCCCAACGTGACGGACCGCGAGACCGTCCTGAGCTTCGCCCGCATGGCCTCGGACGCCTACGTACTCGAACCCGGCACGGGAGAGTGGGAGCCTGTGGGCGGCGGCTTCAACTACACAGAAGACTTTGGCTGGGAATCCGACGGTCTGCGCGGGCACATCTTCGCCGACACCGAGAACTCGACAGTCGTCATAGGCTTGAAGGGCACGTCGCCTGCCATGTTCGATGGCTCCGAAACCACTACCAACGACAAGATCAACGACAATCTGTTCTTCAGCTGCTGCTGCGGCCAGGGTGGACAGTACTTGTGGCGACAGGTCTGTGACTGCCAAACGTCGGCCTACACCTGCAACTCTACCTGTCTAGTCACTGCGCTGCGAGAGAAGAACCGCTACTACTACGCTGCACAGGACCTATACCACAATGTCACAGCACTATATCCGGATGCTGAGATCTGGATGGCCGGACACTCCCTCGGTGGTTCTGTTTCGTCCTTTCTTTCCCTTACATTTGGACATCCGGCCGTCACATTCGAGGCTGTGCCCGAAGCCATGCCAGCGTCGCGCCTCGGGCTACCCGTTCCCTCTGGCCACCAAATCGGTTCCCTACAGCAGCGCAAGTTCACCGGCGGTTTTCACTTTGGGCATACCGCAGACCCCATATACATGGGAGCGTGTAATCAGGCCACCAGCGCCTGCACCATTGGCGGATATGCTCTGCAGAGTGTCTGTCACACCGGGCAGAAATGCGTATACGATACAGTCAAAGACTTCGGCTGGCGCATGGGCATTGGCACCCACAAGATTGTCGAAGTCATCAGAGACGTTATACTCAAATACGATGCGCCTCCTAAATGTGAGGCTTACGTTGATTGCACTGACTGCTATATGTGGGAGTACTTTGAGAGCAACGGCACCGAGACTACCACTACCAGGAGCTCAAAGCCGACGGCCACATCAACATCAACCAGGTCCAGTCGCACAAGAACTGAAACTTGCAAGACGCCAGGTTGGTGGGGCTGTCTTGACGAGGATTCCACGACCAGATCACACACCAAGACTACGATTACGACGACATCATCGACCTCGACGTGTAAGACACCCGGTTGGTTTGGCTGCAAAGATGAGGACACGACATCTACAACCATGACAATCACTACCACACCTGCTCCAGCGCCTACTGTCACAACAACCTCGTCGACACCTACCTCTACCTCATCGTGCAAGTATCCAGGCTGGTTTGGCGGCTGCCTCGACGGTGACGAGCCGCCTGCAAAGACGCATCACACACCTAAGCCAACACCCACAGCTACCCCGACCAGCACATTATGCACATCCGAAGGCTTTTTTGGGCTCATATGTTATGACAGGTCGAAGAAACACGGGAAGACGACTTCAGAATCTCCTGTGACAGAGAGAATGGAAATGTAGAGACGCAAGGTAGGAAGTGACCAGGCAATATTATTTTGACTTTATGGTTTAAGTGTAAAGGAAGGCGTAAAGGAAGGCGTAAAGGAAGGCATTATATCCAGGCGCATGGGTTTTCACTTAGGCATTTGGATGCATCGCAAATTCACACAACATCGTTCAATACAAACAATACATACCTCACGATATGCCGTCTATTTTTGGCGATTGGTGACGGTGATGCGGAGATAGCGGGAATGCATGTTCGGTAGGTTCTCTTCGGTAGCACTGCGGACCGCTCATGTATGCAGACAAGCTTCTGTTTGACACCTTGATCTAGAGAAGCCCCTTGTGAGGCATTGGTGGCTATTTGTGCCGAAATTTAAATATCGCTCAACGGCTCTAGTCTTTGGCCGGACGGTGTTATTCAAACAAGTCGAACATGTCACGAGCGCGCGGCATGTCGTACCGAGTGGTCGCGTCATACGCGGTATGCAGAAACACGCCATTTTGACCGTGACATCCACCCGGCTGCAGATGATGTATTCCTTGATCCTGTGCAAAGCTGCAATGTTTGTGGATTTCAGACACGTATCGAGCGAGTTGGGCAGTACTCGTAGTGTCCGAACCATGTGGCAGTACGAACTACGGATCTGCAGCCCGAACAGCATGCGCAACCAGGATCTAGCCAGAGCACGATGCCTGCTTGGTCGCCATTGGCGGCTGATGTCGTTGGCGCGACAAAGTGGCGGTCTGGGTTTGGTGGCAGAAGCTGTCCATCAGTCGCTCTAGAAGATGTGAAGCAGCCGAATCGCCTCGCGCGTGCTATCTAGCATCCCCACCTACCCTTTCGGCAAAGAGCGACGGCGAGTTTCCTGGATGCAGACGTAGCCTCCTCCTCTGCACGGTTCTCGGGTGCTGATCGTCAATGTAAGGGTCCCCGAGCGTCTTGCGGTGGGGCCTGTCGAGAGGTTTCAGGATTGCATGCTGGCGACGGGCGCGCGCGGATGCACACAGCAGGTTTCTGCGAGGACTTGAGGCAGTATCTCGGTGTGTTGCCCTCGATCAGGTGCACTGCAGAGCTGGCCACGGCGGACGTGATGGGAGAAGTCAGACAGTCGTTGCGGCGTCTCGCAGCCGTTGGCCTGGCCGGTGACGCTAGATTCGCAAATGTCGCAATAGACCAGGGGCCGGTCGACGATAGCCCATACAGCTGACAAGGCGGTTTTAGCATGCGATTGTCGGGCCCAGAGCAGGCCAGCTAGTCGTCGTAGCCGTGCCTTGGAAGTGGCTTTTTCGTCGATTCCTCTTAAGTTGCTCGATCGCCGATACAGCAGCTTCTGTCTCCTCGATCTTTCCGCTCTCCGCCCCGTCTCGTTCGCCTCTCCGCTGGGCCTGTCGTCCGTTTCCGCTCTCTTGTCAGCCCTACCGGCTAGAGTCACGGGACCGTTTTGTTTTCAGGCACCCCTTTGCTGGTTCTCCTAGACCCTGCAGCGGCGGCCTCTAGCCAGCTTTTCCTGCCCTGACGACATCACGCCTACGCACTGCTTTGCGCCGCCTCGCCCTACCGTCGACTCAGCCGCAGCGTGTGGCATCGCATCTGACTGTGAATCAATTCGGCGCTTCTGGGCGACTTTGTGCGCGCATTCGGCAGCACCCTGGGCTGTGCCTGCACATCATCGCTCGTGCCCTCGCTGCAAGGGAGATTGCCTCACTGCACCTACGTCATTGCTCAGCACAGCGGCAATCCCCACCAAACCAAGCCCTAGACCCTTCACCCACCTGCACCGCACCAACCACTCCTGCATTTCAAGTCCCCCATATTCATGCACCTATCTCCTACAACAACCTAACCTGCCCCTCCCGCCCCCTCGACGCTTCACACCCCCGACGCGTGTGAAGACATCCGCACCATGTCTACACCCGCCCTGTCGCCCAGGCCCAGAGGCTCTTCGCACACATCTTCTCGCCCACGAGGCTCAGGATCGACGCCCATGACGAGGCCAAGTGCCTCACTGCACCCGACGTCTGCGCTACCCCCCCTCACGCCCCGCATGAATGGGGTAGCCAAAACCCCGAGCCATGTCGCTTCACAGAAGACGAAGGAACCCTCGACCCCCTCACCTAACTACTTTGGTCTGGCCGTCAACAGCAATGCCGACCACTTCTCCTCTAGTGCAGCCCAGCACATTCGCGGCAATTGGAGCCCGCCCACGTCCAATGTGCGCTCGACAGCCGCTGCCTCTCCACGCATAATACCCGTGGAGCAGAATCCCGAATTCGAGCAATTTAGGAAACAGTCGGAGAACAACCGAGCGTTTGCCCTGGGCAGCTTCGACTTTGCCTCGCCCGGCCTGAAAGCATCCTCCAAGAGCCCCTTCTTCAACAACATCGAGTCGGCGCAGCCCTCGTACCCCCAGTCACACTCAATGCCACCACCCGACCACCCAGGCGACAAGAGCGACACAAGCGACGAGCAAGAGTTCGCACCCAAGCCACGCTCTCCGAAGCGCATGCTGTCGACTGAGTCCTCCATGTTCCCTGACCGACCACGACGCAACTCTCCTGCCAGCTTTGATGGACCTGGCCGTTCAGACGCCGTGGCCCAGTTCGCCGAACCTCGCATCCCAAGGCCATCGCTACCTTCGAAAAAGACACATCCTTCGCACATCTCAATAACTACTCACCGCGCTGAGACACTACCCGCACATTTTGAGGAAGAAGGCAATACCAGCGGCCCCAGCATGGTCACTGCTCAGCACATCATCAACATCCTACAGTCTTCCATTGACGAGGTCCTTCTGCTTGATCTGCGCGTATCAACACAGTACGCAAAGGCTCGCATAACAGGCGCCTTGAGCCTCTGCATTCCTACGACACTGCTCAAACGTGCATCCTTCAATGTCCAGAAGCTAGCCGAGACCTTCAAAGACGATGAACAAAGGGACAAGTTTGAGCGATGGAGGAGCAGCAAACACATCATAGTATATGACGCCAACTCGTCGCAGATGAAGGACGCAACAACTTGCATTAACACGCTCAAGAAGTTCACCAACGAGGGCTGGTCGGGCGGCACGTTTATTATCCGTGGTGGTTTCTCGGAATTCGCTGAGAGGTTCCCTTCTTGGATTACACACCAAAGCTCCGGAAGTCCAACATCGGGTACAGCTGCTCTCAATCTCAACTCCGACCTACCTGCTGTTGCGCCCGTCATTGGTGGATGTCCTATGCCCGCAACCCAGAACGCTGCGAACCCCTTCTTTGGCAACATTCGTCAGAACATGGATCTTATTGGTGGTGTTGGCCAGATGCCTGTGAAGCAGCCATCCGGCATGACACAGTCGGTAGAAGACGACCTTCCCCAATGGCTTCAGACTGCTTCCGAAGAGCAAGACAAGGGCAAGACCGTCGCGGAGCGGTTTCTGCAGATCGAGAAACGCGAACAGAAGCGTATGCAGAAGGCCTTGTCCGGTGAGGTCGTCTACAATGCACCATCGTCATCAGGAGGTCCCGGGAAACACATTCAGATTGCAGGCATCGAAAAGGGCTCGAAGAATCGCTACAACAACATCTGGCCATACGAACACACACGCGTCAAGCTCGAAGGAGTCGCTGAAGGAAGCTGCGATTATGTCAATGCCAACCACGTCCAAGCTGCCTATTCCAACAAGCGTTACATTGCAACGCAGGGACCTATACCAGCTACTTTCAAGGTAGGCTCCCTCACAACCCTCACCATGTCATTCACTAACTCTTTGATAGGACTTCTGGAACGTTGTGTGGCAGCAGGATGTTCGCGTCATCGTTATGCTGACTGCCGAACAAGAAGGTGGACAAGTCAAGGCTCACAATTACTGGTCGGATAAGCGATACGGACCTTTACACCTCAACCCGCTTGGCGAACGCAGGGCATCCTTGGAGCCATCGAAGATCTACCGTCACAGGGAACAATCGAGGCCAACGATGGGTCAGCGCCGGTCAACGAACCCACCGAAGCTCGCCAACTTTACCAAGGAAGCCACTACCGGCTCTCCCAGCCAAGAGCAGCCCTATGTCACCGTTCGCAAGTTCACTTTGTCCAACGATGATGAACCTTTCGCACGTATGCGTGAGATCACACAGCTGCAGTATTCCCATTGGCCTGACTTTGGTGCACCGGCTCATCCCACCCACCTGCTCGGTCTGATTGAGCAGACAGACGCCGTCGTCCGCTCTGTCAACGGTGGCTCGCCTTCGCAGCCTGATCCGCCTAACAGCCGTCCGATCATTGTCCACTGCTCTGCTGGATGTGGCCGTACAGGTACTTTCTGCACAGTCGACTCGGTTCTGGATATGCTCAAACGGCAACGACAAGCTCGCAACGCCAGGCAGAACACGCCAATGGATGCCGACTCCAACGATAAGCTCGCGAAGAACGAGCGTGAAGACGACAGCTGGGTGAACAATGAGGACATCGATCTCATTGCAAAGACGGTGGAAGACTTTAGACTGCAGCGTCTGAGCATGGTACAGAGTCTGCGACAGTTTGTGCTATGCTACGAGAGCGTAATGGAATGGCTTGTGGAGCAACATCCCAAGTCTGCGTAGAACGCGGCGACTCAGGTGATATCTTCCTGCGACGGAAACACCTTTGTTCCCGCAATCATAATATGGAAATGAGAAACACGAATTTGTTAACGACCAGGGAATCGGGGCAATGGGCGGCGTATGCATCTTGATTGGTGTAAGACTGGGGCTCATTGGGAGGCGTTCTGCATGCATGCGGCATTGCTTGGCTTAGAGCATATACATGGGTATGCATTGGGATGGGTGTCCTTGTCATTTCGGCGCATAAGGGGATCTGGGATAGTGTTTTGTGACTTGTTTTTAGATAACTTGAGAATTGCATCCTATTGCATTTTACCTTCCTATTGTACTTTGACTGTATAGCACCACTGGAAGATGGCGCACTGGGAAACGACGGAAACTCGTACTGGTGAAAGCCATAAAAGGAGACGGTGCTTCAGTAATCAAACGTCTGGGACCGTGACCCTGTACATGTGCCAGAGGTTTCTCTTCATGATGATATTATCGGACCCATATGACAACAACGTCCTGGGGCTAGTTATACTCCACGATTCCCACTACCAGGACAGAAAGAGAATAAACAAACTCAGCAAATTGAACACATCGCCATGCCCGCAAGCAAGACAGGCAACCTAATACGCAGCATTTCCCTGATCATGCTCCTTGATATACTCAGCGCCCTTTTCCAAGAACTCCTGCCTAGTAATAAAATGCTGCCTCGACTCCTTCTTACCCGCCCATTGCGCTGCTCCACGCCAAGCATCCAGAACGCAATCCCCTGCTTTCCTCACATTGATTGCTTGCTCGGCGGGTAGTACAGCGCGCAGTTCAGAGCGCAGGCGTTCCTCGAAGCCTTGGAACATGGTGTTGCCGCCGGTAAGGAAAATGTCCTTCAGAACGTTGTCGCGATGAGGTGAATCTGCCAGACGTTCTGTAAGGATATTGGATGCAATTTCGACGATGCCGGCTTGGTCGAGACCCGCAATGGTGGGTTGGAAGACCACCTCTGGTACGCGGATGCGTTCAACGTTGAGATGAATCTGGTTCGTCTCCTTTTGACTTTCGGCGTCGTATGGGTAGGGACCGTGGAGGAAAGAGTGGAGGATGGATTTTGTCCAGTCGGTTTGTGCTTCGCGAGTGGATTCTTCGGTGAAGTTTGGGTCATGTTGGAGAAGTTGGGATTCGATCTCCTTGAGGTTCTTGGAAAGGTCTTCCTCTTCTTCATCGTCGGAGCCTTCGCCTGTGGCGATGGTGCGGTAGACGCCCCAGTCTGCATCGTCGGCACCGAATGTGTCATCGTCGCCGCCGCCTCTTCTCCGTTTCTTAGTGGGTGCGTCTGACGCGAGATTGGCAATCGACTTCATGCGCATTTGGTTGGCGAGCGACTTTCGGTTTCCAAGTTCAGCCTTGAGGCGTTCGCGGTCCTTCATCTTCTGAATAATGGCTTGACGGGCTATCCGGCGTTCTTCTATCCAGCCTTGAGGGTCTGTCTCTCGCCGTTGATCGTCGAGTCGTTGCTCTTCTGCTTGGCGCGCCTTCTCCTTCTCCTTTTCGATCTTGGCACGCTGGCGTGCATCGTAGTTGGACTTCATCAATCGCTGTTGTCGCTTTTGCTTAATGCCGTCCTCGTCCAGCTGGTCATCCGGAACTTCGAGCAGGGGGAATGTAGGTACTTCGACCTGTTCTTCTTCGACGTCGCCAAGGTCCTTGTTACGAGCCTTCTTGATAGCAGCTTCCAGTTCCTTGACCCGCTTGTTGAGCTGATTCTCGTCGTCAAAGTCGTTCGACTCTAATACGCGTGCCTTTTCCTTCTTGGTCGTGATCTCCTCCAGTTGCGCCTGCAGTTGTATGCACCACTCCAACTCTTCTTCCTTCTTCTTCAGCTTTTCAAGCCGCATCTTTGCAGCCTGAGCCTGCAATCTTCTACCACTCTCTTTCCGCTTTTCTGCCGCGGCAGCCAGCTCTTCTTCTGTCTTTTGTACTACAATCTGCTCGGTGTAGGGGAACTGGATAGTATGATCTCGGTCTTCGAGGCCCGTCCAGTCCAGATAGTGGCTGAGGTCGTTCTCATAGTCTTGTGATACGTAGCAGTGCTCACGGACGAGATCTTCGGCCTGGTTGTCACTGATCTTTCCGGGGAATGTAGGGTACTTCAACCTCAATAGCTTCAGCAGGTATTGCGCGGACTGGAAGCGTCCCCAGTTCAGACGAGTAGTTTGCGATAGGAGCGGCTTGGAGTTTACCACGGGGATGACATGTGTGGAAGTGTACGAAGAGTCCATGACCAGACCGTTGCGACCGCCGTTGTAGGAGTAGGAGAAGAGCGAATCGATACCGTATGCGACGGATGGTGCGCCGTAGCACTCGAAGAGGATTTCGGACATGGCTGTAGGATGTATATTAGCTATCGACACGATGTTATCCAGTATAAGCGCACGTACTTTTTCGTGAGTAGCCCAAATTGGCAACCGGCTCGGTCATAACGATGGGCCTCTCGATGCGCCCAGACCGGCCGTCTACACCCATCTTGACGAAGCAGTAGTCGAGCACGCCCTCCATGACATCCCAGTTGTTCACGATGTTGCTGCCAGGCTCATAGACGGGCTTGGATTGACCTCGCGCGGTGCCGTCGGCGTAGACATCTGACCCAACAAAGGTAAAGGTGCGGTTGAGCTTGCGGTCGCGATACCTAGCCATGTTGGGTAGTACGGATAATCGGGGTTTGGAATCGAAGGACCATCCGGCGCGGACTGCTGACGAGCCTGTGGTGTGTTAGTCGGCATGGCAGCTTTGGCGCATGCGCAGTCTGGACATACCATTGTCGATGACTATGGCGGTTTCGCTGTTGCTACGCGACCAGCCTTCCTTGTCGATGGGCCGGAAGCCCTCAAAAGGCGGTTCCGACACGCTCCAGAGCTTGGGTGGAGGTTTGGGTGGATTGCGCCCTGCAAGTTGCGGCGCCTCGTCGATGGCCGAGGGAGCCATGGTGGTGAAGTGGGAGCTGGAGATGGGGATGCGGCAGGTCCAAGATCAGGGCGTTATCTCATGTCGCGGGTCGGAGATGTGGCGTGTGTGCCTGGCTAGCGCGATTGGTGCTGAGGATGCGCGGCATGGCGACTGCGGTGTGGTGAGGCTCTTGCAATGCTCGGTGGTCCGAGCCCGTCTCCGTATGTTAGGTACGCTACTTCACATGCCGACGGTCTGGATTGCAGTCTTGCACATAGTGCTAACATGATCATATCTCATTACTGCTATCTACTGGCCTGTTTGCTGTCCCCACGTCCTGTAATCGAATTTCTCACCAGACTTGGCCTTGCCTTGGGTATTGTCCCCTTCACACCAAGTATATCTCATCTTGCATGCTTAAGCAGGATCCTTCAGACCATTTGTTGCTATGGCTCGTTAGCGCTATTACAAAAGCATCCCAGCATGACTATGTAGATACCTTCCAGGTGGAAAAGAACGTTAGATTGGTAGTTCTTGAACATCTGAGCCACAAGCTCCGTATCCATGTTTTGGATGTTGATCTCTTGCAGATTCTTGTTCAACATCATGACGGCCTCGTTCAGCTTCTCCTTTCCGGTAGTCAGCATTGTTTTCGTTGTGCATCGACATGTTGAATTGACTCACGACGTTCACAATGATGCGAGAGAGCAACTGGCTCTGTTGGTGCTCGTGAGGGCTTTCCTAGAAATGCGGTCAGAACTACGCGCCGGTTGCAATAGATTTCTGATGCCGTCCTACCATTTTTGGCGACTCGATAGTGTTGCAGTTGATAGTACGCGTTGGAGCTGTTTGGTGGGGAGGATGAAAGCAGTTAGTGCAGAGGATGCACATGCAGGTCCCGAGACGGAACCTTGGAAGAGCTCCACCTCCGCAAGCTCCATCGCGATACAAACACCGAGACTCTTCTACGTCCCCAAACGTTCTTGCCACAACGTACACCCGAGCATCACGACACCTAGACACATCCCATCGGAACCTCGTTCGCACACAATCAAAACTTGGACATCGGCAAGCGAACAGCGCGACGAGACCACCGACTGCGACTTGCTGGCTTCTTGACAACTCACAATATGGCACCCCTAACAGCGGCCTCTGACGACAAGACGCATCAAGCGCTCCTGGACAAGCTTGACGTCTACGCGGTACCCAAGCCTTTCCGCAACCCCAACTGGAAGCCTCCGCAACGCCGCA
>Ga0265797_10000395_pt1 | contig 80655 bp, 80 predicted proteins | sample P2T30metagenome_FD_192433 | JGI IMG/M metagenome (GOLD analysis project Ga0265797, IMG submission 192433) | Plant litter microbial communities from East Loma Ridge, Irvine, California - P2 T30 | ecosystem: Environmental > Terrestrial > Plant litter > Unclassified | place: USA: California... | reverse complement strand
CTCCCCCCTACCTTCCCTTCTCTCACCCCCTCCCACCATTCCTCGTCCTCTCCTTCTCATCTTCGCTCAGAATCTCCTGCAGCTTCCCTAGACATTTCCCGAACTCGCCCCATGCAAGCAAGTCCATGCTTCGGGTACAGTGTACCAGATGCATGGCTACAGAATGCAAGTTGTCAAAGCGGCGTTTGGTTTTTGTATATACTTTGCGGATATTGTCGTCTTTTTGGGATTCAACCATTGCTTTTGTGATGGGTGAGAAAACGGCCGAAAAGGCCGGGGAGATGGGTGCGTGGGTTTGTTGGGATGATGGCGGTGTGGGGAAGATTGAGTAGGAGGATATGGGAGAGAGGGGTGCCTGGTTTGGTAGTGGTGTTGATGGTGTTGTTGTTGTTGAGGATTGTGACGCTGCTGCTGCCGCTGCTTCGACAGCCATCTTGAGGCGTTCGTTTTCGGCGCGGAGTCGCTGGTTTTCTGATAGGAGGTTGTTGGTCGCGGACACTGTATCCGCTGCCTTGGCTTTTGTAACTTCCTCGAGAACACTTTCATGCTCTTTCTTCTCCTTGATTCTCGCTGCTTTTACATCTGCAAGTTCCTTGCTTAAGGTGTCGCATTCAGCCGCGGTGTTGTCAATTTGAAGACGTAGACCCTCATTCTCAACGGTGAGCTGAACTATTTCTTTTCGCTCGTTCTCGAGATCGCGTAAAGTAGTTGCATACCTGCTCTCTGCAAGGTTTTTAGCCCGTACATGCTCCAGCTCGCGATCTTTTGCCGCCGTTGCTTGCAGCTGTTGTATTCTTTCGATTTCCGTCCTTGCGGCATCAAGTTCCTGACGCAGTCGCTGCATTTCTTGTGCATGTTCCGTTTGCATACGCGTCAATTCGTGCTGGGGGTTGTCTTTTGTGAGTCTAGAACCGGAATCGCTATCTGATGGGCCGTCAGAAAGCCCCTCAGCGTCTGTCTGGCCGATGGTTTCTATTTGTCCTGGGATCCTCTCAGTGACTGCAGATATCGGTTCGGCATTGGCGAAAATTGGTTTGACATCTTCTTCAACATCGGCATCAACACATGGCAGTATAGGAGCCTCTTCCTCATCTTCCTCATCAGAAGATATGATAATGGCATCCAACAATGCATTGTTGCGACGCTTGTCCGTGGTGCCACCTTTGTTGTCCACCTTTTTCTTGCTATTGGCTCCCGTCATCTGACGTTTGGCCAGTCTAGGTGAGACGCGTACCGGTGGTTTACGCTTTTGTGGCTTGACAGTCGTCATCTTAGTTTGTGTCTCTGTAGGTCGTTCCCGCTTCCTACTCATTGCTGGGGCCTTGGGCATATTTCTGAATCCTAATATGCCCATGTCGTCGTTCTTGGGTGTCTCTTTCCCTGCCGAGTGTACATTGATATTGAAATCGAGGTTCAGAGCTGGTGTAGGTCGAACAAGTGAACTTAGCTCTGTGGGTGCGGAAGCAGATATCGCCCGCTGTCCAGACGAAGCACTCGATATACTTTGATAAGCCCTCCGGCGGTCAAACAGTAACGTAGTAAAAAGGTCACAATCTGGCAGTTGTTGCGAGCCGTGTGCTATCGATCGCGTTGGTACCAAAGCTCCAGTGTGTCTGGGTGGTGAGTTTGAGACCTGACTGGAGCGACTTGTAAAAGTGCGCAATTGAGCGGCCGTCTGACCATTGTAAGTAAAAGCGTGGTTACCAACCATAATTTATCAGTATTAAGAAACAGGGGCTATCTAAGTATTGTACGTATCTTCCGCAACAACGCCGTGGGTAGGAGTGTGTAGTGGGGTAGAACGAACGTACTCGTGGGTGGGAATCAGAGTAGTGTTAGCTGGGCTGTCAAAAGTTGTTGCCTTGCACAACGGTCACTCGGACGTCCAATGGAGTAGCGGTGAGTGGGTCGTTGCAGCCTAACCTGACGCGTAAATCAAATGCTGATTGTAATTTGTACCGGTAGCAGACGGCTCTCAAGTGACAGGTGTCACTGGGTTGTAAGCGCGAGATACTTGGGGACGAGACGAGAAAACAAGACTATGACTTGAGTGGCGGGTTGGAGAGTAAAGATGGAGAGAAGTATGAGCCTCGCCTCACCTCGATTCAACGCGGATGAGGGTACAGGTGAAGGTATTCACTAGTATTCGTATCTGATAGATGTTCTAGTAATTACAATCACCTAGTAGCGGTTCTGACGACAGGGCGAATCCTGGAACACTGACCGTAGACTCTCCTAGTAGAGAGAGAAGTGCTATGTTTCTTGCATGAATCATGTAAACTTCAGACCCACCCGTAGGAAAAAAACACCCAAGATGTAAGGGAAACAATATACCAAAGACAGAAACAAAAAGTCCACCTCAGAAAGCCAACCCCCTCTCCCTTCTTATACTTCTAGACCACCGACCATATAGAAAAGAAGATAGGCCTCGGCCGCAAGGACTTCTGCCTCACTAACTAGCACAACCTTGCTGTCGTCAAACATGAACCAGTCGCTCCCTTCCCTACTGTAGCTGACATAGTGGCCAGAATCAATCTTGCCCTTGTGTACAACAACACTGCTTAATTCATATACAAGAGCGTTTGTCGGGCTGTTCACATTGTGATTCGAAGGGGGCGCACCAGATGTCTTCGCGGCGCGCATGGCGGCTTTGTGGGCAGTGGTGTAAGGGTGAATGTCTAGTTTTACGGGAAATCGAACGGGTGTCTCGATCTTTGACGATGTGGATTTTGTGTGCTCGAAGCGCTGAGATTGATTAGCAGAACTCTGGGACGGGCTGCGCACTGTGACATGTACATACCTTGAGATGAATGGAGAGGACTGGTGGTAGTCTCTTGATACTCAGTTGCTTCGTTGCGTTCTGTGGGCTATCGCAGTTCCGGCATGTGTACTCTGCGGACCCAAGCTTCTCCTTCACAGTGAAGCGCTCAAGGCAATCTCTCAGATCCAAGGGTGTCTCTTCTCCTTTTTCTGCAAGCTGCTGCTTCCGCTTCTTTCCCTGAATCCGCACATCGAGACTGAGGTCCATGTACGGGTCCAACGCGGTCGTGACGTTCCGGCAATTGTCACACGTTACTGTACTTGACAGCTTGCCGCAAAAGGTTTGATGCACCACGCATTTGCAATCTTCAGAGTCATCGGTCGAGCCTCCATTCGCCAGATGGAGCGTGTTGAGTATGAACTGCATATACTCATGCGCATCTTGCTGTTGGTATCCCGCCAGAGCTTCTCCTGCTAGCCAGCTCCCCATGAGCATGCTGACGGCGCCAAAGCCTTCCGTTTTCTCAGCCGAATGGAACTCGACAAACATCTCGTCCAACGCACAGCTGACGCACGATTCCTTTTCGCAGTCCGTCTGCTTGTGTCCTTCTGAAAGGTAAAAGTTTCGTATGAAGGGGTTGTGGACGAGGGTTTGTAGGATGACGCTCATGAAGCATGTCTGGCCCATGTTGTAGAGACCACGCAGGCCTATCGCTCGACACGGAAGGAAGGTTGAGTTGCTAATAACAAGCTTGTGGTCTTCGGTGGTGGTGTTGTCTTCGTACTTGCGCTTCTTGCCTATGGTCCTGTCAGTCTAATCAGGTCAATATGGGTGGGGTGCCATGTACAAACCTTTCTGTAGTCTAAGAATCTCGAGAGCCTCGTCGTAGATGTAATCCTGACAGTTTCCACAGTAGATGTTTCCGTCCCGCGACTCTACAGCTACTCCATGTTAGCCTCCAGGCCCCAAACACATCATGTCGAACCCACAGAAGCAATGCGACTTGGTCTCAAAGTGCAAATCGCGATCCACCTCAGTCATGATACTCGGGCATTGCAGGCACAGAAACAGCGGTCTGAGAGACACGACATTGCGCGCATCTGTTGGCGCACTGTACGTCTGCGCTATTATACTCGGTTTCTCGTGGATGTTCTGGAGGATGGCTCGGTAGTGCTGGAGGGTCTGTTTACGCGCATTCTCAAACATTTCGCCCATGTGTTCTGCCTCGCGTCAGCAATGTCCCGTTGAAGGCTAGACGAAAGCAGTGCACTCACCACAACCGTACTCGATATGAGCCATCTGGCTACTCTGTATAATATTGCCTTTGGCATTCTTTACGATCTTGGGCGACGCCAGCGCCGACGCCTTCGGGGCAACTGCTATCGTGTCCATGATGGCGACTGTGAGCCTTGGTGTAGTAGTCGCACTTCTCCTCTACATGGCGCACGAGCAAACATCCACAGTTGCAAACAGGTCAGCAAGCGCAACACCTAGGAAGATGCGATCACGAGGCGCGATTCGGTCAGATGTTATTTCTGGGGTTGCGGACAGCGGACCTGCATGAATCCAATGATGTCGGAGCAAGAGATGCGCCACTAGTGGATCTCCCGCCCCTCCCGAACCCGACAAGACCCTTTCGGCACCAGGCAACACGTTTGTCGGGGGTGAAAGGGCAACGAACGGAAACGTACCTAATATCCTCGAACGGGTGCTTACATTCTCGTATGCACGCCACCAGACAAGCCCATTCGATTCTAGAGTGCCTGCATGAAAGCGTTGAGAAAACCCAATCTATTTTAGACATGGATTGGAGAATGAGAACCCGTATCAGTGTCACCCGAGCTCGTTATCATTCTTCTCGTGCGCGATATTGGCCGTCTATACGAATCACTAGTGATATACGAATCGCTATGGAGCGGTCCGAGGTGCATAAGTATGTTTTATGTATTCAGCGTAAGGATGCTAGACATCACAGATGCAGAGCGCACCTCTCTGAACTTGGTCTAACAAGATAAGATTTTGCAATCAAAAAAAGACAGACAGACAGTTGTTACATAAGATGAATTTACACGTTAGACTCTGTAATCACTATATAAACACACGGCACGACAGAAGGTGAGAGTTATTCTTGATACTAGTGATTAGCCGAGGCCCTTTCCTAATGTGTGTTGTGATCCAAATCTATGAAATCGTTGGATACGAATTACGAATCTCTGCCCCACTTTGCAGAACCTGTCTGCTCTTTACAGCCCACAACGCCTGTACATAACCAAGGTACTCATGATGCGTGTTACCACTTTAGTATTTAGTATATATTTTTTATAATGTCGAATTTCTTCATCAAGCATCACAAGCTCGAGGTGCGGTGCCAGAGTGGTTAATGGGTATGACTCGAATGTGCACGATATCATATGTCTTCGGACGCAGGAGTTCGAATCTCCTCCGCATCGTCCTTTTTTTGCTCTTGCTTCACCACATTACTCTGCAATCATAACAGACGTTAGCTGGTTGATGTACACACTATCTGTTTCTTTTTCTAGTTTGAAGGCTGCCGTTGTGGTGTCGTGGCTGTTTTTGTGGCTGTTTGCGGTCTCCACAGTCATGGCTCAAGGGATAAATAATCTGGATTGGGAGCAGGTTGAAAGTGAATTAATGTGGAGAAACACGTAATTGCGGTGATCGTCTTTTATGTCCCCATAACTATGTTCTTCTGTCATTTACACTCTCGGTACTACATGAGATGACCATATATATGCACGTCCCGTCATTCTCCCTGACCACTCTGCGAGTCTGGTTACTCGGCTCGCACTGGATAAAGAGACAGGAGCGAGCGACTGACGACGAGAAGATGGTCAAGTTATCCGACCCATCGATTGCTCGTCGAAACAGGAAGCTGACGCCGTAAGCTGGTTCGTTGGACGGAGTATCACCGACTCGGACAATGAGAACCTCCACATATCGGCTCCTTAATCCGACCTACGAACACGAATGCGTTCTGGCGGCACAGCCAACAATACTGCGTGACGCTGCGAGTTATTGCGTGCAATGGACATTGTACTCGTACCTGTCCTAAGCATCAATGACCTAGTATATCAGCCTACAGCAATCCGATACTGTTCACCAGAGGCCAGGCTAATAACCTCGGTATTAGGCAACTTCTTTCTGACTACGCCCTCGTCCAGCATCTTCTTAATCTCATCAACTGCATGCTGCGCAATCTGCGTCAGTTTGACTGCCCATCCGCGATTGTCCTTGTCCGCATCGTGCGCGGATATCCATGCTTTAGCATACAGACTCTTGGCGATCTCGGTACCACCAGGTGATCCGGCAGAGATGTTGCCGCCGAGCCACCATGGATTCTCGATGCTGTCGAACGAGTGTAGAAGTGCCGTGAGGGGAAGCGCAGATTCCGAGACAAGAAAGGAGCTTGCGTATGGGCGCAGCACATCAAAGGAAACGCCATGAGGCGAGTAGATGATGGACAGTGTCTTCTCACGATCATTGTTTGGCGATGGCACAATGGTGCTAGGCGAGGAGGCAAATGACATTGTTGATGCTGGGGACAGTGGCGGGCTCATGGGGAGATCAATGTAGTGCATGGGACTTAGCGAAGAGAGCACGGTACATGGAGGCCGGTATGTGATGCCGATAGCATGGTGTACTTTGGAAAGATCTCGCTTTGCTGGTATCCAGGTCACGGTGACCTCACCGCATGTTCCTCGAGGCGTGGGCGGCGGTAGTACTATGCGATATACAGACCGCCCATCTCCTTGCACATATCTCGGAAGAGTATGTACGAGGTCGGGACGAAAGTGTTTCCACGCACGGATCTTCTTGGCTGCGGCTGGGATGGCGAGAATGGTCGACTCAGAGTCCGGCGAGAGCTGACGTAGCGTCGCTTCGTGGCAATGATCTGGCTTGTCCTGGGAGATGAGGACAAGGTCGGGTTCGCGGTCCAGTTCCTCAAGGCTGGAGATGGATGGCTTTGCCCGCTGTTCAGATCGCGAGAAGATAGAGTTTAGGATGATCGACGGTCCTGTCAGCCACGCTGTGTAAGAACAGGAACGGTTAGTGAAGGTTCTCCGAGCGCGTCCACTGTAGGGTAGGCTTACGGTCAACGAGGATGGTAAAGGAGCCCGGAAATAAGCCTGGTGAGGATAGTGGGGCTGCAGGTGGATCGAAGGTGAGGAGAAAGGAAGTGTCCCCATTCAATGATTGAACCGAAAGCGACATGACAGTGAAGGACAGAGGCGAAGGCGCGTACGCAATGCGCACAACGATGGTTCTGTGAAGGAGGACATCAGATGAAGGCCAGGAGATGCGCCTTGGGCATAGCAGGGGGTGCGATATTGTGTTAATCCGTCATGGATGCAAGATTATGGCTGACGCCAACGCCCTGGAATGGAAGGAAGAAGCAAAGGGATGGGAAGGTGGACGCGAACATGGTAGTTGCAGGCGGACGGGCAGGTGTAGACGAGGCGCATGTGACATTTGCCGAATGGAGAAGCCATGGAAGCTTGAGCAGCCCTTTCTCCCGCCCCTCAGCCAGTTCGTATCGCCACATGGGCCACCAGTTTGTCGATGATGACCAGTTTGACATGGTCTTGTCTGTGTCTTCTCTCTACATCTCTCTCTCTTTTACTCTCGCCCTTCTCGACGGCTCTCGGTCAGCCCAAGCCGGGCTCAGATTCATATGCTAGAAGCAACTGCATGCGGCCAATTGCAGCTACCCCCAGCCCTGGCGGCCGATGCTGCTTCTAGCTCGGCGTTTGGAGAGCAAAATCTTTGCCAGGCATATCCACGGCGCGATAGCCGGCCGTCCTGCTCAAGTCGTCTCTAGGACTCGGGTTTAGACGGTATTGGTCCAAGTGCGTTTAGAAGAACGAAGCTTTTGCTGCGCACGGCACTTGAGCGTTGGGAAGCAGGGAGAAGGCTTCTTGCGCCATGCAGCCGATTTGCGTCGCCTCCACAACGGCCGCATATGATTGGAGCGCAAAAAAACCTATTCAAGCAGGAGGTCATTGGGCAGCACAGAGCTCTCCAAGCTATCCGGTTCTTCGTCGCAGGGCTACCGTCTGATTGCTCATCCGCTCGAGCTCGTTGTGGCGACACAGCTCTGCTTTCACGGCAGCAGCGCGGTACAATTGCACTTTTTTGTCGCGCTGGTCAGTCCTGGTTTCAATCGTGAAATTCGAACAAAGCCTCTACTTGATCATTGATCGCTCTCTCAAGCCCCGCGGCCGTTCCTAGCTGCCCCGCATCCAGTTACGTCTATCCGCAGTAGCAGCAACTTCAGCCCAGAGCTTCTTCACCCAGACATTCCTGGGTAGCCAACGCTGCGGCCCCTACCATAGTTTTCGCCGCCTTCCAAAGCTGCCCGAGCTCACACAGAAGCTTCTTAACCTGTCCTTCTAGCGCTTTGCGCGCCATAGCCTTGCCTGGAAGCTCTTGTCGTTGATGCTCACAGCCATGCCTCCTTCGCGCGCAGCACCGCTCACAAGCTCCTTCTCCGTCAGCGACGAGAACAATGTCGTCGTTTGCCCGCTGCGCAACCATGACAGCTCGGCCTGTCGAAAGCGCTGCACTGGCGTAAGTCATCACCATAGCTGACGCACCTCATGACAAGCTACGAGGCTCCTGGGTGCAGCCAGACTAACACGCCATGTGTAGGAGAAGCGCTTTCGGTCCATGCAAGAGCACATCCGCCGCGCTCACCCAGAGCATTACATCTCCAAGCTTCCGGCCACAGAGGTAAGATTGCGACTGGCGGATACTGGGCAACACACGTGCTGATCCAGCTTTCTTGCTTGCAGGAGAGCTTCATGTTGATGGTCAACACACCACCACAAGAAAAACCCCCACTTCCTCCAGCAACCACGGCGGCGACGAGCACTACAGTAGCACCGCAGACGTACGACTATAGCGCAAATGAGCACAATTCCTTCTTCGAGCCCGACTTTGGCAACCACCATGTTCCATCGTCTTCGGACGGAACGCGCCGGCCCTCGCTCCTACCTGCTGCGACCGCTGCAGCTGCCCTGGCCTCATTACACAACCATCGCGCGGAATACGACTGGGACTCAGATCCTGTACGTACCCGCTTTGCAGTTTTTCCCTGCACAACATGAGGCTAACGGATGTTGTGAACAGGACGCAGCATCTGACCAGGATTCCAAGAGCTTCAGGCCCCGCGCGCGCTTCGCTCCGACCCCCATAGAACAACACATAGATGCCGAAGAACCATATTATACCTCTAATTCCATACAGCAAGAATTGTTGCCATCTTCCCTTGCACGATCACCTCCTGGCCGCTCCTCGACTCTGCCACCAGGCGTGCACTCACTCAAGCCAAACAGACCTCGCAAGTCGTCCGTAGGACAGCATGCCCGACGAGGGAAACACGAGCGGCAGAAGTCGAGGGAATTTAATCGCAGACTGAGCTATGAAAGAAAGGCGTATTCGGCCGAGCCAGCAACAGCTGCAGCCATCATGGGGAAGCGGTGGGAGGACTTGATCGATGCCGCAGCTTCAGCTACCGAGGAAGACAGTCGAGACCTTACACCGGTTGGTAATATTGTCAGATATTGTATCCCATCTAACTCAGACAGGTGCCGCAGTCTCCAAACCATTCACCTCACATGATTCACAGCCGAACCTCTCTGCCACCATTCAACTTTGCCTCACAGCTCCAGTCATATACTGCATCGCCCTTGAACAACGCCTTGACGCCTCCGCCGCCGGATATGTCGGACCTACAGCCCTTCCCTTCTGTCGAGTCTTCCATTGAAACAGCCATGTCTGGCCAAAACTTCCACATGCCCTCCCAAGGCCTGTCTGACTCATCTCCTAGTTCTCTTTTCCCCGTACAAATATACTGCGCTGCATGCCGGAAGTTATCTATATTGCGCGATAGCTATGCATGCTCTGAATGCATTTGCGGTCTATGCCAAGAGTGCGTAGACGTCCTTGTTAGCGAGCACAACCGCGGTCGGGCGCCGACATGCCCACGATGCAACACAATCGGTGCCAAGTTCAAACCTTTCCAGTTGGACATCAGATGAAGTAGCGATAGCCTTGGGGCTTTGCATCTTCCATTGTCTTACGGCGTTTCTGCTTAGTGGTCACGACACTTTATCTCGGGCTTCTTGCCTATCATCAGCTCGTTTCGGCATGCATGGGTACGCCTACGGGCCAGATGGCGTTTAGTTTTTCTTTCCTAAGGATTGTTTTGGGTAGATGTTTGTCAAAAACAGGTCGGAGTTGGTCTGGGGTTTATGAAAGAATCCACCTGTGCTTCACTACCTCATGAAGAGGTCATAGATAGATGTTTCTGGTGAATACACCCTAGCAATGTGGGTGCGCACATTCGCCTCGATTCTTCCAAACTCATCCTGTAGCTGCACTAATTGGGTCACGTATGCACATGTCTTGCATCCTGAGTTCTGTCTGTGGGAATTATCCACAACGTCTACATCAAGGCACCTACCTCGTGGTGGCTTTTTTGCTGGGACTGTTCGCGGCCCCAGTTCGGCAGAGCAAAGATGCGGTGAATGAACTACGGTTTGGTGTCGGAGTCATGTAAGTGTACGTCAGATGTCAGCCGCTCACGGGAGTCTCCACCACCCGTCAGTGCCGAACTCCAAACCTCTCGTATCAACTATTTTTTTAACGCCATTCTCGCTTGCCTGTGGTCTAGATGGCATGAATGGGCATGACGAACACGACGTTGCAGACTTGTCTAACTGTTTCAAAGGTGACAAGTTCGTGTGTGAGAGGAAGACGCCGGCAAATGGCTATTTTTGCAAATCGTTCACTGCAGGGCAAAGAGCGGTGGATCCTCTGGCGTACCGTCAGAGGAGCGCCTTCGGTCCCAGAAAAGTCGACGCACGCGGCCGTCCCGTCCGTCTCGACAATGACGACGAAAGCAAAGGGGCCGCGGAGTCGTTGATGGGCCGACCAAGTTGGCTCCGTGGTTCCCAACCAAAGAAGACGTGTGGAGCGGAGCCGTTGACAATGCTTTACAGTTAGATCCGGATGAACGGCGTTCTCCCCCAAACACAAGCGCAAACAGTGTCCCTAGGTCAAGTGGGTTTGGTGTGCGACTGGTGTTGTTTTGGTGTTGTGTCGGCAGTAGGTTGGTGCGCATGACCTTATGTTGACAATGTTTCCTTGGTGCCAAACTGTCCGTTGCTTACGTGAGCCAATCAGGAACAGCAACCATGGCCACCATGACAAAACTGAGAGATCGGCAAAGCAGCTCCGGCGGTGAATTAGTTACAAGCGTAGACGTTTTGATCTTGCATCGGGGAAAAATCCTTTCTCACCACGATCTGCCGCTGCACAGCCGATGTGGGTTTTTATTCTTTGGTGGAAAAAAGAAGAAATTAAGAAAGAAAGAAGAAGAAGAATGGCTGATGCATTATTGCTCCCGGGGCTAGAACACGTCGTATACACGTTATTCAGGAATTGAATTGAATGGATGAACGAACAGGTCGTCCGCGAGTCTGTTTCCCTATTGTGGAGCACTGGAGCACTGGAGGGGCGGCAGCTTGGCAAAAAAGAGCCAAACGTACGCCCCCCCCCTCGCTTTTGCACCATGTTCCAATATAGCCTGCGGAACCCACATACGTTCGTCCACCATAGTTGTATGTAGGTATGTGTGTGTGTGTGTGTGCGCGCCATGTGACGACGGGTCCTTTTCCCAGCTTCAACGCCCAACCAATCAAGTAAACTTGCCAGTCCAGGAACGAAGCCTCTTTTTACTGTAAGTACAGATCGGCGGCTCTAGCGTAGGGTCTGGGCTTTTTTTTGCATCCAAAAGAAAGGAACCCACATTTTCCCGGCCACACTTTGACGCCCCTCCCCCCGGTCTGGATCTCACCGTCTCCGTCCGCATGGCACCCGCGGTTTGAAACTACTGCGCCTGTTTATTGACATGTTGGGTTGTTGGCTGTCGGTGGCGCAGGTTAGGTGATGCGTTGCTCGCTCGCTCGGGCATAGAGGGGGTGGTGCCCTTGACGACCCCCTGCTTTTGAGGGAGGGGGGCCCGGCCCATGTGGGCGGTTGTTGCCCAGATGGTCCAGTGTATGGGAGGGACCCAAGGAGAGAGAAGAGCAGGCAGTTGGCCCCCGCCCCTGACTGTGCGTGTGCGTGTGCATGTGCTCGACTGGCTCCGGATTGGGGGGGGGGCATTGCCAGTTTGTAGTCGGTTATGCGTTGTGGGTGCGGGTGTATGTGTGTGTGCCAGTATATAGTGGTCGTGTGCCTCCGCAACTCCTTGTTTCATATACTACGTACATTTGTTCTGCTACCCCATTCTCTCCGACCGTCGTTGACCTCGACATTCGTTTTCGATCAAAAAAAGCTCCGGAGAGTGGTGGTTTTTTTCTTCTTCTTCCATCTTCCTCGCTAGCCAAATAATATTCGATATATGCAAAAACTCGGAACTACGATTCAGTACCATTTACCAACGACATAATAACAGCAACACCATCACTAGAGTAGCTAGTATAACTACAACGCCAAAATGCCCATCTTCCGTACCCTCACCACCAAGATCAAAACCTCGCTCTCGACTTCATCCTCACCGGATACTTCGCCTTACAACTCGCCTACCTCCCCTCAGCAACAATCCTCGTTTGAAAGGGTCAGTGGACGAAAAGAAGGAAGCGCTAGTGTGGCAGGGAACAAGAGGCCTGAAGTCCAAGCACGAGTGGATTCATTCATGACGCAGGCGAGTAGCATGAGCAATGAGAGTGTGGAGGAAAAGAAGCAGAGGCGTATCAGCCGGTTCCGCGAGGAACTTGACTTTGAGGCTGATAGATGAGGAAAGAATGGCGTGCGGGGACAACCGGTTGGTTAGTTAATAGGTATGGTTGGTCTCCTTGCTAGTATTCTGCGCATGTGACTAATATTCAATAGCGGTTATGCCTCTTCTGTTTCGGGCTCTGCAGCAACACTCTCAGCTTCACCGCTGCCACCTTGCACTGGTGTACCTGTCCTACTAGCAGTGGCACTCTTTGGTGGACCTCTAGGCGGCCCACCAACTTTGGGTGGAGGCGGCACAGCACTGGCCTTTTTGGGTGCATAATCTTGCTCCATACTCTTCTGCTCGCCCTCTTTGAAGTAGTCGTCCAACCCACCCCCACCACCGCTACCAGCGGGGCTAACTACGTGATGCGCTCTGCCCTTCTTCTTGGGAGGGGGTGCAGTACTCTGAGCAGGTGGAGACTTGGATGGTAGCGCCATGTTTGCAGGTACGAAGAGCTCTGTGGGTGCACCTTGCGATTGGGCGGGGAGATCCATAGAACCGGTCAATGGGCGTTTCTCATCGAAAGATGCTGAATCGCCAGCAGAGAAGAATGTCTCCCCCGGAGCTGGTGGTGGCTCGTCCAGACCGGCGGGGATACGATGCAGAGCGCCGAAGCCAAGCACACAGCCTAATGCACCCTCACCGCCCCAAGTCCGCGTTGGCGTAATAGTAACAGGTCGGGTGACATTGTACTCGTGGTTATACACATACAGCCTCAGTGGCCTATTGAGGAAGTCATCAACAAGCTCACTCAAACCAGACTCCCCGCGCACTAGACCCTCGGGGCTGCCGATGACGTAGTCACCGTAAGGAAGTAGGCCTGCTGCGTCAGCTGGGGAGTTGGGTGCCACGTCTAGGATGTGCCACACATCTTCCGAGATGGATAGAGGAGACCACTGCAGGGAAACGCCGAGGGTGGGCTGATCGGCTGGGATTTGGAGATAAACTTCGCGGATCTTTTGACCCTGATAACGAGTCAGAACCGTAGTAGCAGTAGAAATTTAGAGAGTTATTGAATCCACATCGTGAACCCTATTTTGAATTGCTCCGTGTGTGGAAAAGTTGCATGACTTTTGCAGGGTGTCGCGTGATATGCAGTGTGAAGCATGAGACAAAGGACCTACCTTTGCGCTGAACACCCCGACACTGATCGTCGTCCCAGCACAGTTTCGTACCTCTGTCGCAAAGAGGCTTGGATCGGGGTTGTCCTACTCAACAATCAAAATTAGCAGCTGCAACCCAAATAGCCATATACTCTCATCTTCCATGTTTCCCTGCTCCCTTCCACATTTCCTACAAGCTCACGTGCTCTTTCTTGCCGGATTCGAATAACTTACAATAGTCCGTCCATTAATTCCAATCACATAGTCAAACCAGGGCTCCAAAGGGACCTCGAGATTGACATTCCTCAGCACTTGGAACCCATATGCACCGTTAGTAGCGGATTGATGTTCTTCGTTGAGTGGTGCAGCGTCGAGCCGCGATATGAAGCGATTTAGCGCGCCGAATACAGACATTATCAAAGGCTTCGGTGTTGATGATGTCCCTGCAGAAGGGTTTTCTGGAGATGGCGGATTTGGCAATGTTGTGTTGGACGGTGGGTTATTGATGACTTGGAGGTTTTGGAAGGTGGTCATAGCTTGGTGTCTGCGGCGCGCTAGTGGGGTAGGTATGAGGTATGAAGTCGCGACAACGCCCGTCGATACTGCGTGCTCATGACACTAAACCCAAGGTTGGTACAAGTGCAAACTTGCAAAAAATATGTACAATTGCGTCTTATGAAGCCTGGAAATGTTAGGACACGTAAATCTGGAGAGTTTCTCCAGGCGGTCGCATTGCCAACCTAGGCCGAAAGAGGCAAGGGTGTTCAGGATTGCTCTCACTCGTCCAGTCTGCTTGCTTAAATGTCCATCATCAACACGCTCTTGCACCTTCGAATTAATCTTACGCTGGGGTGTTGAAGTGTACGGGATTTCTAAAGGAGCGCAGAAGAGCTTATCGTAGAGATGAGTGAGAAAGCAGATGAGCAAGGGATAGACCAGTGGGCGAGCGTCGAGCAATTTCCTGAACACCTCAAAAAGTACACAAGTCATTTACACCAACTTACTTGAACAATCTTACTAAAAGCTTCTAGGTACTGGCATCAACGCTTCAAGATTTGGGAGCAGTACGACAAGGGCATTTGGATGACAGAAGACGCCTGGTTTGGTGTCACTCCAGAACCCATCGCAAACAAGATTGCTGCTCACATTTCAGAGTCGGCGCCCAAAGAGAAGACGGTCATCATCGATGCCTTTGCTGGCGTGGGTGGTAATGCTATAGCACTGGCGCGTTCAGGCCGCTGGGAGCGCGTCTTTGCGATTGAGAAAGATCCCAGGACACTCGCGTGTGCAAAGCACAATGCCGAGATCTACGGTGTGAGCAGTAAGATTTTCTGGCTGGCAGGAGACTGCTTTGATGTCATAAGCAGGTTCTCTGGCCAAAGCAATGTGGTCGTCTTTGCTAGCCCGCCGTGGGGAGGTCCGTATGCCTACATAAGAAGTAGTGGCCTTACGCTGACAATGGTAGGAACCGAGTACGGCGCGGAAGACGTGTTCGATCTCACAAAAATGGAGCCATACAATCTTGAAAAACTCTACAAAAGCTTCATGAAGATTAGCAAGGAACTTGTTCTCTATCTGCCGAGGACATCAGATCTGAACCAGATTGCAAGGTATGGACAAGATGGGAAGAAGTTGGAAGTTGCGCATTATGCTATGATGGGTGCTAGCAAGGTATGAGAGACTAATTATGGGAATATCTTGTCTAAACCGCTGATCATGACAGGCTTTGTGTGTGTACTTTGGGAACTTTGATTTCGAGATGGAACAGGAACAGCCGTAAGACACACGAGAGGTGGGTACATATGGAGAACTAACATGCATATTGCAGACCGGATGGTCCTACTCAATCTCAGGTACCACCCTCTCTAGCCAGTTACACAAGTCTCTTAACTCAACTCCGTTCATTACGTGCCCCATACCTTCATACTCATGTATAGTCACCTGCTCTTCCTTAATACCCAACTCATACAATGCTTCGTAGCACATGCGATGGTATCTTTTCGGTACCATCCTATCTCCAGTTACTCTTGCTAAGAAGACTTCGACTTCGTCCTTCACCTCCTTTGGAAGCCCAGCCTCTTTCCTCAATTGCGGTACCTGATCCATCAAGGGAAGATATCCCGATAGTCCTACCAAACCTCCAAGCCTGCCAGCGTATTTCGATATTAATCCCGTCAGTAAACCCACCGCATGGCCTTGTGAGAAGCCTCCCACGGCGATCCTCTTCTCTGGCACGCCCTGTGCAACCAGATCATCGACAAGTGTCGTGATGTAAGCCACAGTAGCCATTATTCCTTCCTCATCCTCAACCTCCACAAGATCTGGCCGTGAGGGCGGATAAGGAGATAGGCCTGTGGGCATATACCATGCGGTAGCTGCTAGATCGTGGTTGTGGGGGGCGTTGGGGAGGATCCAAGACATGTGTGGCAGTTTATCAGCAGATTGAAACTGGCGGGCTATACCTTCTACACCTTCTGCATCGTCACCGAAGCCATGGATAAAGATGAAGGCTGCTGATTTAGTGATGTCGTTTGGTGGGCTCGTAGGAGGAAGGATGATAGGTGGTGTTCTTTTGGGTGCCATGATCAGAGTGTTTGGAATAATATATGCTGATTGAATTACTGCCTTCTAACATCAAGTCCCTCCCGGAAAAAAACTTCACATGAATTATAGACATATGGCGAGACAGCGCAATACAAGTAACTAGCATCAAGCTAGTCTGAACGATAACATGTACCCCACATCGGTCACATGCAGGTACGCGACATGGGCTGTTGGCGCGTCGACATGTGATGTATTATTTCTACGCCTCAGTCTTCCCCGAAACATGACCATTTCCCATTCCCACCGCCACAGTCCACGATGCCACACGTCGAGGTCCTCCCCAACTCGGCTGCGACCGTCGCACCAGGATGGACATATGTTGTCGACACGGGCTACGACCCCTCCAAAGTCGCCATCAATCCCAAGAACAAGAAGCGCGCCGCGGCAACAACACCAGGCGGCCAACGCGGCGAGAATGAACTTTCGGCGCGTCAGCAAACCGCTATCGCGCGACGCATAGCAGAACTAGAGCGCGACAACGATGTCAAGCAGCTCATCACGATACCAGGGAAACCGAGTGTGCCCAAGACACAGAATGCTCGGAGGATCATACAGTATCAGCGGCAGATCAAGCATTGGCTTGATGAGGAAGAGGCGCAACTGGGACAGGTGGCAGCAGCCTCAAGAGGAAGCATATCGCAAGCAGGAGGGAGGGGGGCAGCACAGGCAGCGTTGCGGAAGCAGAGCACTATTGCTTCTGTGCCAGCAACGCCTGTAGAGGCAACACCAAGGCCTGCAGCGGTTGCGCAAACACCATCACGACTCGACAACGCGAATGCAGATGATGCGCTACTCTCCATCGACCGAACCATGCCCCCGCTACTCAACCCGGCTGAGCTCGAGGCTCTCCTTGCTGCACCGCCGCTTTCGTACGCTGCAAGCCATGCTGCACCTCCTCCAACAGGCGGCCCACCACAACGGCAATTTTGCGATAACTGTGGATACTGGGGACAGATCAAGTGTAGGAAGTGTGGAGCGAGGGTATGCGGACTGGAGTGTAAAGACGCGCATGAGGCTACACGATGCTTGAAGTGGGCATGAGCATGGAATAAGCTGGACGAGGCATTTTTTGGCATCAGAAGGGTCTAAGCTACTGAGTTACTTATGTCTTTCTGGAGAGTGACTGTTTGCTCAATATGCGATCTCTTCCCCAACAAGCTTCTCACTCAGCTTCCAGAGCTTCTCAGCGTCTTCCGGGTTCTTCGCCGTTGGCTGCACTTCCTGCGGTGCCAGATTGCCATTGTCCAGATATGCACCGTTGTAGTCGTCCAGCCTCGTATCGAAGGCGGCAACAACATGCGTGGCGGCGCATTCATTGAGCGATTTTAAGTCGAATCCTCGTGTCCAACCAATTTGCTGGTCCTTGGCCACTGTATACTAATCAGCCATTGTCCATTGCTTGGGTCTTCTGGGATACACCATACATAAGCTGGCCAGATCCTCCTCGCCAAAATTCGCGGCAAGAGACGTCCCCATTGTCTGTCCCGGATGTAGACTGTACGCCTTCAACCCCTTTGGACCAAGCTTTTGAGCCAACGCATACGAGAATAGGATATTGGCTGTCTTGCTCTGTCCATACGCTTCCCACTGGTCGTATGTCTTTCCTTCCTGGAAGTTCCAATCATCGAATCGTATGCCGCTGAAGCGATGGCCATCACTTGACACGTTGATTATTCGGGGAGCTTTGCTGGCAAGAACTTTGGGCATAATCAGATTAGTGAAGAGGAAGTGGCCAACGTGGTTTGAGCCGAATTGGTTCTCGATGCCATCGGCTGTCGTGCGGTATGGGCCTCCCATCGTTCCCGCCGAATTTACCACGACATCGATGTGCGATTCGGGATACGCGAGCACTTCTTTGGCGGCTTCACGGATCTGTTCTTGCGATGAAAGGTCCAGCGCTAGCATGCGCACTTCGACATTGGCGCTCGCTGTGTCGGACTTGATCTTGTCCACGGTAGCTTGGACTTTTGAAGGCGAGCGACCCGCTAGAATGAGCAGTTTGGGCTGGTGGATTGCGATTGCTTCGACGAAAGTTGCTCCTAGGCCGCCTTGCGTCACGCCTGTAGTAAGGACAATCTTGCCAGCTATGTTGGCAGCATTGTCCATCGCAATGGTCGAGGCGAGTGCGTTCTGGCGGTTGTAAGGAAGGGGTGAAGCCATGGTAGCGAATAATCCTGAAAGGAGATATGTGCTCGTCTTGATATATTCGTCTACTGGCTTGGCGCGGATGCCCTGTTCTTAATGCCGTCCTAATCACTTAAATCCGTACGTGTAGAGCAAAGTCCGAGTTGGGTTGATTAACTGCGTCCTCATATGCCAGCGTTACACGGCCGTCAGCAACGTGAGGGGCGGTTGTTTAGCGTTGGTGAGTGAACGAAGACGCTCATTCCTTTCGAGTCGATGGTCCTAAGCCAAATATGGTGTGGTGTGTTGACTGAACGACAAATGAGCACCTTCGTAGCTGCCTAATCTCATAGTGGCGCGGTATCAACATCAGATTGTAGTCGGTCTGGCTACACGTCCGTTATTACTGTGTAGCATGAATGTTTGCGCGGTACGTCTACAATGCCATAGCTTGCGCTGGTACTTGAAAACCCAAATGTCACACTGTTCCCCAAAGACAATATGAACAAGTATCTGATTAGGGTATATGTGACTTGAGATCCGCCATGTCCTTCTACTATAAGTCTTCTTTCCCTACACTATCCGACCAATGTACATGCACCGCACACAATCGTAGTCTGCTCAGCCCGAATTCGCAACCCTCGCTTCTTCCAGTGCTTTCCTCCCCGAGAACCTTGTGTCTATGGAGTAGCGATGCAGCGCTTCTTGCGACCCAAAGTACTTTACAGACTCCGTTACCAGCCTCGAAACAGCGACTACCTCCTCTCTCGCGTCTGGCGTTGCCTCTTGTAATGTCCGGCTCAGTAACTTTAGGTTTTGGATCTGTAGCTCGATGCTATGTAAACAGGAGTGGATAACGAAGCTAAGCGTTTCGATATGACGAGGTTTATCGCTAGTATAGTCAGATAAATGAGATCATTGTGCAGCAATCTTTGTGGCACATTACCCGTCATAACCGCCATCATCAAAGAAAGTGTCGTCCTCGTCGTTGTCGTCGACTTTAGGAAGCTCTTCAAACTTTAGATCTCTTGGTTTGGCCTGTGAACAAGCGTTGTTCAGCTCCGTGACTGAATCAATCAGCCGATCCAACCCTCTTAATGTAGCGTCCAGAACGGCTTTTTTGCGCAGATCGTATGCTGCCAGGCCGTCAAGATTTGTAACATGTGCCCATACTTCCAAGTCAAACGAAAAGGCGTTTGCCTGCTCGGATATCTTCTCAAACGTCAGGTCCTGGGGCTTGGCTGCCTCGACATCCATATACGGCGCGCAGGTGTTACGGATCTGGCTCAGCTTATTTTGGACCGCTTCGAAGTGATAGCGCAGTTGCGGTTTTGTAGTATGTGATCGCGGGCTAGCGTTTGGGCTACGCTTTGGTATGGAAGCTGAACCGATCGTAGGAGTGGGGGGATGGTCTTGATGTATCTCCACCTTGATGCTTGGTTTCTTCTGATGTTGCGAGTTCTGATTGGTTCTAGTTGGTAACTGACTAGAGGAAATGGACTCGCTGGTGTAGTCCTCATCATCAAATACTGCTGGACCTGGTCGTACTTCGCGTATGTTATAGCTCTGATTCACTTCTCTCTCTCTTGTGCCGGTATGTGAGCTTGACCGCACCTTCCGATTTGTCTCGAAAATAGGGATACCGAGTCGATCAGGGCTTGTGGGCTGGGTGACATATCTGGAAGACAACGATCTACCGTATTGGCTATCATGGTAGTGTCTCATCTGGCGTTCGCGGTCGCGCCTGTCCCATCTGGCTTGCTCTTCTAAATGGTCGACATAACCTCCTGAACGCGACCGGTGGTGACCCAAGGTCTTGTCGTATCTGTCATCTCGGCCATCTTGGTCGGCTCGCAGGAGGTCTGAAGAAAAGTGTGCCGCCATTGTCGTGGTCTGCAACAGATATAAGTAACTGAGCGGATAGAGGCAGAGATAGTCGCGCAGACCTTGTAAAATATGTAGGTAGCAGCAACAAAGCCTTGCACCTACCGATGAGGCTAGCGATTCAGACTCTGTCGTCTTCACGGTAACCTCAATATTGGGAGAGATTGTTGATGGGGTCCAGAATCCGGCCGAAACGAAGAGTCCAAAAGCAGCCACACTCATATCGGTGGTGTTACCTAGATGCCTGACCAGGCAACATGACCCGACGCCTTTGGGGGCCGTTGGGGGCTGAGCAACACCCCACGATAACTTGAGTGGCTGTGTATACAACCATTGTCACCATGTTTCCCTCCAAGCCAGCAAACTGGTGATCGTGGTAATTCAGCCACAATGTATCGTGCGTCATGAGGCCGTTCGCCCAGCACCCAAAATACTTCTGCCTGTTATTTTTCCCTCAACGATACCTGTCAGCCCCCACATGCTTTCCTGCTGGATGTTGAATATTGCTCTTCTCATTTTTCTGGCTTAAATTACCTGGAACCAACCTCGTCCGCAGCACTTTTCACTGCAAACCCTCGACTGCGTCGCATGCGCGTATCATTCTAATTTGCTTCATCCACAACAGATCTGAGTCGCATACTCAAAACACTCCTGTGCCCGCTGCAAGAAGTCATGGCTGAGGTTGTGGCGATCATATCTGGTCTCTTCTCAGCAGGAAATTCTTTGAATACTTTCGCGCAACAAGTTCGTAAATGGAAGCGGCTATCCGAACGACTATGCGATATCAGAGAGGGCCTTGAATTTTCGCAACTCGCCTTGGATAGGTGGCAAGATAAATACGACATTCAGGTCCAACGCCCCGATCTGCATACGCGAGGCTTGTTCGGAAAAGAGGGCCACGATCGCGTTATGGCCACACTAGGGATGATAAATATCGTCACCCGAACCATCGAGAATGATGTCAGGCGAGCGAGGGGCGTAGCGCTCAAGTCACAACCTACTACATCAGGCCGTGTAGATGCCCATGACACCACAAATGATGAACGGGTCAATGACTGCCTGCGAAGAATACAGCGTAGTAACAAATGGTCGTACAAGTTTTTCCTGGGCGTTATGGGCAAAGCGGACGAACTAGAAGTGGAGCTCAAGCGACTGCAATATAAAATCACCATTCTCGACCAGTTCTCAGACTACTACTTTGAGAGAGAACATCCAGAGACGTTCTTCAATATCAAACGACTTCCGGGACGACGTTTTGTCATCAAGTTCGGCGATGGTAGAACAAACACAGTTCCAAAAGAGGTCCTGGATGTAGTCAGTGCACAGAAGGATGCTGAGCTCCTACATCGATGTAGTACATCCAACCAGGAAAACCGACTGCACATCGGTCTCTCCGTACCTCGTATCCACAGAAGAGACTTTGCATTCCTGCTAAACATGAATGAGAGGAGCCATGAAGTACTTGTGCATCCAAAGAAGATCAAAACGGCCAGAGGTCCTTACAGAATTCCAAAGGATCTTACTTCTGCTGTATCAGCGCTTGCAGATGAAAAGCAGGCCATTAGCTATATGATACCTTCCTCTTCTACTTCTGCAGGGTTTGAGGTCAGACATCCTCCAACGAGTCTACTGTCCGATCTCGAGTATAAAGACACCTTGGCGAACACCATACGGAACCAAAACGCTTCTCTTAGCTCACGAAGGCTCTACTCTCAAGATCAGAATGCGATAGCAAGTGGCATCGCACAAGGCTCTGTTCGATTCATAGGGAGTCAGTGGCTGACTTTCCTTGACTGCGCCAATGTTCGATGGCGCAGAACCAAAGACGGACAGTGGACTTGCATGTTAACTGCAACCCCGGGGCCACCATCAACCACTCGCGCTTTGGAACAATGTCTTGAAGCCAATCGGAGGAGGAGAGATGAACGCGATCTCTCCCAGCACATCCAGATCTTCCGCATCGGGCTTGTACTATCCGAAATTGCGCTCAAGTCATCCATCTCTTACATTGAGTTCGACGGCATTACGTACACGATCAGGATGTACACCAACGATGGCCGCGAAGTAGGGGCACATGAAATTGCGTCGGAAGTTGCACTAAAAAGTAATGTACTTTTAGCGAACATGGTGTTCTTCTGTCTCAATGCATTACAAGATAGCCGGGTGATGGCTGAAAGAAGTATTGAGGGGAGTTATTTCGAGGACGTGTTCAGGCAGGCGGAGGAGCTCGATAAGGTATTCTGGATATATAATCGCAAAAGGGGCATAATTCTAAACAAAAGTCCCATGGGAAGTGGGTCTACTACGCCAAGGTCAGCTGGGAGTGAATACGTGTATTGACGGGACCCCTACAGGTTTGCAAAGAAGGTTTGGTTGTGCGAGATCTGTTTGTACTTTGCACAACGCAATTACAACAATATTCACTTTGTAAGTGCGGCTTGAAGGAAAAAAAACGAGAAGGAACTTAGGCAGCTATCTGGAGCTGAAAGCGCTGACAAGGTGTTGGAAGGTCGGTAAGGCAGAGTGGTAGGTAGGCACACTGCCACAGCCAAGACGCTAACATTCAGCGTTCAGCCTGATCCACTTCCTTCCCATCATGATTGTACTTCGCTCTGCCATTAAAATGCTACTATGCCTGTCCCATACTTTTGTGTTTGTGCTCCTACCACTCTTTTGTAAAAGGCAATCGTCGGCGCCTAAATTTCACAAACTACCTCAAAGCTCCATGGAAAGACTGCTCTCCTCTTTAGCCCTGAATGGAGCTACTTACAACAACTTCTACTCACCACAGAATAAGAATTTCTATTCCAAGTTCCGATACTGCAATCTACATCCGAATGAGCGTCGCATACGTCTTCTTAGAATCCATCCTTCGTTACATGTAGACGATAAGATAACTCCGATAAAATGCGACCTTCTCGACAACGTATCGATGGCAGACATGAAGGGTATGTAACCTACAGCCAAACACAATCCAGATATTTTGCTTATCCTATTTTATCTACTAATCATATATTGAGACTTCTAGGCAAATACACTACACTTTCTTACTGTGCCGGAGATCCCAAGGAGACAGAGATCATCACTGTCAACGGCATACATTTTAATGCATTCGCCAACCTAGGTCATGCGCTTCGACAGGCTAGGCATTTCTGGAGAAATAAATTCGACGGCCAAGAGCTCCTTCTTTGGGCAGACCAGATTTGCATCAACCAGAGCAATCCATCAGAACGATCACATCAGGTTGGCTTCATGGCCAAAATCTACGAAAATGCCACGCAGGTGCTCGTAAGCTTGTCGTCGGAAGGTGATCGTACGGGTGGGCTTGAATGGATTTCACGCACCATTCCCCCGGAAGTAATATATCACGCTGTGGATGCCTTTTCTCGATGCAGTCCCGGAAAACCCGAGCTTCTCTTCCGCGACTTCGCGACCGGACCTATTTTGGAGTACTACCAATATGTATCTCCTGTTGATGATATTCATGTCTCATGGACTACGTTTGTGGAAACTGTCCTGGAGAGCCCTTGGTGGTCACGAGCATGGATCCGCCAAGAGTTTATATTATCACCTAACGCGTATCTCATGGCCAGCTTTGAGTATATACACTGGCTCACTCTTGCGAGCGTCTTAGGCGCAGTTCCACCAGGTTTCTCTAGGCAGTTGGAGATGAAAAATACTCGCTGTAGTTACATAAAGTGTCTTGTTTGTGCAAAGCAACCCGACCATGAGCGGTGGTACAACCGGAATGTAGTCCGCAAGTTGATGGCAGCAAAGATCGAATGGTCAAATGGACTCAGGCGGACGCTAATGGACTGGCTGAATGACGTATATACATGGAAAGCCTCTGATTCCAGAGACATGATATACGCGTCACTTGGTCTGGCCAGTGAGAGTTACGGTCTCCGGCCCGACTACGTACGCAACAAAAGCATCGAAGACGTTTCGATCGATGTAGCAATAGCTATCAACACACACTATGGCTACCTCGCTACCTTAGAATTACTGAAATATGTGGATCCTGTATCTACACGTCCATCCTGGGTTCCATACTGGCAATCGAAGCAGCATTTTATCTCTCGCAACAGAGGGCGAAAAAAGCACCATAAATATCCACTACTCAAATCGGATCTGCTAGGCCGCAAAGATGGAATACTAGCTGCACATGGGACCTTCCATGGGGCTGCATATTGGTCTCCTGACGCCGACGAGTATGGAAAGAGGACATTGCAGACATCAAAGCTCGAACAACTCGGCGCAGATGGCGCGAGGCCTGGTGACGAAGTTTGGATGCTTTACGGATGTTGTTATCTCACCTTATTGAGGCCAAAAGGGAAATACTATCGGTTCATCAATCTGGTTTATGGTCAATCTTTGGCTCCGTTAACGGATAACGCTCTCATTGAAGAGGTAATCGCATTGACAGAGGCGAATCATCCTATCATCAGCTACATTGAGATATGCTAGATTGTCGGATCAGGCTAGCAAGCAGTGATGGTTAGTGTTGGCAGGTGTAGGATCCCTCTAATGTCGTAATACTTATAAGGTTTCTTCCTGTAGTCACTATAGCTGCATTGCGTTAAGCTCTCGTTGTCTTACTGCTTACGCGAGCTATTCCCTTCGTGCATGACTTCGTGCCCGCCATTCCGGCTTTCCCCATATCGTTAAGATCGGACAAGAAACGCTGGTTTTAGAGACTATTGTTATACTATATGTGTCAAATCATAGCTCTCAATTCATAGGCAATACTATCAATCATGATTTAGAACAAGACATACGTTACGATCATCCATCTCGTGGTGTTCTACCCAGAAAATGTAAACTTCTCAGAGCGAAAGTAACGCTCAATCTCACAACCCAATACCCCTCCATCACCCACCCCGCCATGTTCTCTTACCCCTCCTGCCCCTCCCCTCATCATATCCTTTTACTCTGCCCCTCCCATAGCGCCGTAATCAACATTGCACCTCAAACCTGCCAGATCGGGTAATCGGCCCCTCTAGTCTTGTACCCCAACGTGAAGGGCACCAAAGGGCACAGAGAAGTGCGCCATCTACAGCACAACTCTCTACACTCATCTGCAGAGTTTAATATTGCTAAAGACAGCACATTGTCAAAATGGTATTTAACCGGGTAAACACTAAATCTCTTGGAAAGACAAACAACTCCTTTCTGCGTCTAACGCGAGTGAACAAACACGCCCTTTGCTCGTCCCACACTACACCCTATGTGCCACTTCGGCCGCGCCCTTCGTCTCTTCATAGTGCAAGTACTCAATATACAAGGAGTTTATTTACTGACCCAGTGAAACCTCGGGTACCGTAAAGCCGGGAAAAAAGATGTCGACTCACCTACCTACCATACCTATTCAAGTCCTATCCACGCCCTTTGATCATTCCACCACTGCACGAAGATGACCGTACCTTCTACTACACCCTTCCCTAGCGCAGTATCCAACACAAACTCTCAAACTACCGGATCAAGCAACTTCCAGTCCTAATCCATACGCTCAAGCATGAAAACCGATAAATCGCGCATGTTCTTCCCCCTCCACGCCCTTTGATCATTCGTTCCACGACCCAACCACAACCACCAGCCCCTCACGCCCTTTCCTGGCGCAGCGTTCTATGGATGTCCTCGAATATTACTGCTTCAAGAGTATTTACATACCGTAAAGCTTAGTGTGACTAGGGTTGCAGATCTATCGTACGCCGTTTCTGGCCTCACCCCTCACTCACGCCCTTTCATCCATCATCACGCATATCCCACACACACACCTATCGTTTACGGAAGCATTTTGATCAAGCATAGCCGTATCACAACGTGTTCTCTCTTACGCCAACTTCTGTACATCACAACCCTCACCTGCGCTTTTCTCTCGCATACCATGCACGCCTTTGATCACTTGTACTCGTTCACGTTCTATGCTCAACGTTTTCCTTGTGGAGTATACCTACCACAACTGAATAGTACTACGATAGGAGTGAGTCTAAAACCTGTATTGCAGCTTTTTTTTAGCATTAAGACAGATTAACATGATGTGGCCCCACCCAGTGTCTTAAGCAATGAGTGCGCTTTGGCGAGGAAGTAAAGGGAAAAAAGCGAGGCTGGAACAAACGCTCAAGACTACCTAGACTCTGGATAGTGAGAAAGAAAATCTAGTAACCCAGTAACATGCATTACAAATACCTTGTTACCCTCTCTTCCTTTCACTCCCTCACATATACCGATGAGAAGAAGAAGGAAAAAAGAACATCCCTATGCTAACAAAAAAAACCTTAATCTTATCATCATGCTCATTCATACGTGTTATATACACCCACCTCACCTCCCCAACACTCATCCATCCACATCAGACCTACTCATTCATCCTCTACAACCTCCTTCTCCCTACAAATCACACATCCCCTCCCAACCGCACTCTTGATAACATGTGCATGAGCCACCTTGGCGCCCACGCTCCTTGTCCACCTACCGCCACTCTCCTGCGCGTCAGCCGCAAGCTGTTGTTGCAAGCCCGCCGCCACACTAGCACTCGCACTCGTCTTGGGGAGCAGACATCTAAGATGGAAAATATGACCGCACGCGAAACCAACAAGGGTATCGCGGGATAGCGGCAAGGGGCCACTATCGTCCAGAGTCGTTTCCTCTTCTTCAGCCGTAGGGAGAGTGAAAGGGCGGTGGCAGCCTACGCAGTGGCCTGGTGGCGCATCACCTGCTGGTGGCACTTCTATGGGTGCAGGATCGAGGTTGGGTGTGTTCGTCATGGAGGAAACAGCCGTAGTCTTGTTATCTGCTTTTGCGGTTGCTTTAGCCGCGGCAATGGGGTCGATGCCCTTTGGTTCGATATCGACTTGGGTTTTGTTGGCGTGGTGATGTTTTTTCTCGCGGCTGACTTCGAATTTGACGCCGCGTTTCTGGCCGGCGCGCAAGGTGTCCATACCGGCGGCTACTTCGCCGCGGAGGACGCGGGCGACGCCTTCGGATATAGAGTATTGGATTTCGTATTCGCGAACCATGCGGCCGATGCCATCGCGGAGACCTTCGATTTCTAAGCCTTCGGGGATGCGTCGGACCAGCTTGATGGGGTCGATCGCTGTGCCGACTTCTTCGAGGAGACCACGGATGAAATGTGGTTTGTCCATCGAGTACTCTAGTAGATCATTCCAAAGATCAGGGTCATCTTGTTCTTTTGCGAAGGAAATTGCAAAGCTAACGTCTGAGAGCTTCTCAATGATGAGATACAGGGCACGTTTTGTTTGGCCTGTCTTGGAGAGGATGTGTCTGGGGGTACGTTAGCAAGCTGGTCGGGCCTTTGCAATATGCAACCTTACACAAGCTCTGGGATGTACTCCCTCCTCTCGCACTCTGCTGTAGCCTTGCTCAGATCATAGTTTTGCGATTTGCGTAAGTACTCCATGAGAAGCGGTCGGTCATACTCCGCAAACAGTTCAACCATAAGATCCGCAAACTCTTCTGCAACGATCTTACCATCGGCCGCCAAGCGGTCCTCTGCCACCCGCTCTTTGGCTGTTTTGGCTGTTCGCTCATGCATTTCCGGCTTCCATAGCTTCCTTAGATAGAAGTGCAAGAACGGCCTAAATGCAGGTCCTTTTTCTTGTAGTTGGCTTTCAACATCAGCGGCAGGGATAGTGCCGCGGCAGCCTTCTTCAACAAGCACACTGATTGCTTCAGCAGACGCCTCTTCTAGCTCTTCCAGTTTTGTTGATGCAGACTTCATCTGCTCTTTGGACACGCCCATCATAATGAAGCCTGGGATGTCATCTCTTACAGCTTCCACAAGATGAAAATCCCGTATGAGAGTCATAGCAGCCTCAGCATTCTGCAGGCGAATGTAGCAGCGCAACGCCTCTCTCTGACGACCACTCGCGAGGAACAGCTTTGCAAGACCATCCTGTAATATTCGCCAATCTCGACCTTGTACGTCGCCTTCGATGGAATCTTCAGTGACATCGCCCGCAGAAAGCTTACTCTTGATCGCCTCAATGACACTGTTAATGTCAAAGAGATCGGGGTCCCAGTCTTCGAGCAAATGCTTGAAGCGTATTCGATCATGAATGATGTAGTGCCCAAGAATCACTTCATACACCATCGATGGTAATGGCGGCTGCATGGGCTTCTTGGGGACATAAGGAGAGATCTCGTTGAAGTGGTTTTTCTGCGCAAACTTCCACACCCAATGTTCCCATCGTGAGGAGGTACCAAGTACACGACCAGCGACTTTTCCTGCCTGTTTCCAGTCGCCATTGTTAACAAGCTGCTGCACCCACAGATCTCCGATCCGTCGTTTTTCTTTCTCTACTGCAGAGTTCTGGTTTGCCTTTGTGGCCGAGAGCGTAGTTTGGGATTCGCTATCGTCTGCAAAGAACTCGTGCAAGCTTCCCTGCTGCTTTATAGGGGTACCAGCTGGCGACCCATCTGAGGGAACCTGCAGAACCGACGCGATAATCTCAGGATGGTCTTCTAGTAGTTCCCACGCGTCCTTGTAGTTCTCATGCTCAAGTTCCCACTGGAAATGATCCGACAGTTCCCGCTTAATAGCCAGTACACAATCGTAGGGGCTCTGAATGAAGACCTTCAAACCTGGTGTCGCAGCATTTGGATGCGCCTGTTGTTGCCGCTTGGTAGCTATTGAACCGGAAGCGTTACCAGCACTCGCCGAGGACATGGATGGTGCCCTTGATGGCGGCTTATCAGAGCCAATCTGTAGGTTCATCACACTCGCTCCCGAGCTGAATATACGCGCAGCACTGGCACCAACATCCCAAATCCCACCCCCAATAGCTTCCAATGCACTCTTCTGGGCGGGAGTCATGGTCTTGGGATGGGGCACATACAAGGTGCCCAAGTGATAATCCGCAGCCGAGAGGGTTTCGAATCTGCTGACGGTCAAGGAATCGACTTCAACTTCATCCGAGGTGGCAGCATCTATGAGTTTGAGCTCTGGAGAAAGTCCGTTTGATCGACGGTTCCTTCCTCCCCGAGGAGTTGTGTCTGGTCCAGACACGGGATTGTCATCATCATCGCGCGTCCGGTATGCAAGAACAAGAAGCAAAGAAGGGGTATAGAGCGAAATGCCAGAAACAATACAGTCGTCGAAACGGAGACTAGGAGTCGGTTAGCTATGACTAGGAAGATGGAGAGATCAAGATATACCGATGGACCACCTCGGCGCTTCCGACCGATCTCTCACCAACATCACGGCCGACGCCAGCTCCTCCAGGCTGCACGTGAACCACCCAAGCCGCATCCCCCCATCCTATGATGAGCTTTTCAAATAACTTCTTCTTCTTGCTATTCTTTGGTGTTTGGGGTGATCGGTTCTGCGGTAAAGTGGCCTCGGTTTTGTCTGAAAGATGATGACCGTTCATGCTCATGATAGCGTCGTCGTCGGACTCGAGCGACCGGTCATCAACCCACTCTATCCGCGCTTTCCATACACCAGCCATGTCCTCCCATATGCGACGGTTTGGCTTCTCGATAAACCCGATTCTCTTCCACGCGAACTCTGAGTCTGCGCTGTCCAGGTGGAGGTCAGTCCGAATGATGCGGATGCCATGTTCGTTGGACCATGCCAGAAATTTGCCTGAAAGTGACCATTTGATGGCGCTGATGGCGCCTTCCCCAGAGTGTAGGATGGTGTCCCTGCCTCCATGACCGCCAAGTCCTATCGCGCCTAGCCATCCTTGGGCTGTCTGTGATGCTGAGCTGGTATTTGCGTTTGACCGTACGCCTGTTGGTCCTCCAACTGTGTGGATCAGCTCGCCAGCCAGCCCTCCAGATAGGTATGACCGATCATTCTTGTACTCGGGTGAGAGCGCAACCGCTTGTACAGGGCGGCCAAAGTTGCGCAGCGTAACATCCTTGGGATCGACGAGAGAGGACACACATACATGTCCATCTATAGAAGAGGAAGCGATATATATCTGGTTTGAGGGCGTTGCTGGTACTTGGGCCTGGCGAGGCGCACGGGGAGACGATGTATTACCTGGAGCAGTGTCTGTCCGCCGTAAACTTGGAGCCGTCTGGTCGGTGGACCTGAGATCTGAAGCCGTCGGTACGAATGGCTGCGAAGCCAACAGAGGTGATACTGAGAGCGCAGTCACCGAGGCGGCAGGATGCGCGTTGTAGGTGCGGAGGACTTGGAACGACGGTATGCTTAGGGCGTGCTAGTAGGATTAGTATGCTTGTCGGTGTTGCAGGAAGCTTCAGAAACTCACAATGTTGCCATTATGGGTGCCAACAATCTATATACAATCTTAGCATACACTCTACAGCTTACAATAGTAAGTCAACCACATGAAGCTTGGAGCTATGACCGTACCATCTTGTCCCCCGCAACCATGAAGGTAGCTGTCGCGTCGCCATTGCGATATACCGGGCCCAAGTCCCTCGTGAGGCGACTGTACTTGAGCTTGGGCTCCTCCTCGACGTCGTCGTCGTCGTCTGAGTCCGAGTCCTGCTCGACCTTCTTCTTCCCTTCGCTGGCTACCTTCTCGGGCTCTGACTGGTCGCGCACCGGCGTGCGCGGTTCGTCTGCTGTGTTTTCCGCAGCCATGCTGGCGGCATGAGCTGCGGCGGGCGTGGTAGAGACCTAGAAAAGCTCCGGCGCGTGGAGGTGTGCAACTCTGAGTTGGCCGATGGCCCTGGTCGATCTAGGCCGATGATGCTGGCCAAGCCGATTCCCGCGGACTTGCAAGGGTCTAACCGTCTAAACTCTCCGCAAAATACTCCACTCCCCCCCAAGGAACTCTCTTTTCTGGCTGCAATCCACGCTGGGGAGATATGTTCGAGACACACCTCCGCCGGCGATGACAGTTATTCGATCCTACGTGTTCAATAGCTTGGCACGATGTCTTGCTCCTGTTGCGCGGTTGCCACGCTATCCTGTTGCCGTACAACCTCTACCCACCCCCGCAAATAGATTGTTTTCGGCATCGAGCAATTATGGAAAAAAGATAGACTTCACCCAGAAGCAGGAGGATGTGGCTCCCACGAATGAATCTGTGCAAGATAGTCCGCAGCAGCCAACCCGGAAAGCTCCACGAAAAAATGCTACCAAGACGTCCTCTCTACGTAGTATCGCAGTAGAGGCTCAGAGATCAAGGGCTTTTGTAAAGTCAAGAGGGAAAACACGCTTCATAGACCCCGATGCCGAGACCAAGACAGTTACTGCATACTGTGCTGCCGAGACATACGACATCTCGGCCGCCGCCCGCCTCGTCAAAGCCCAAGGCTACGAGCTCGATCCGTTTCAGACGGGCCTCTTCCCACAAGTCATACATGTGCAGACATCGGAGCGGCCATCCGAGGTCAAGGACTTTCAGCAGGGCGATATCTTCATCTTCCCCTCTGGCACTGTGGTAACCTGGAATGTTCGGGAAAGAGAGGCCCTGAAGCTAGTCAACCAAGTCCTCCCCGCAGCAGCCGAAGGCTCGCATCTCGACCTCCTAGAAACCGAAGATCTGGAATATCTTGAAGACTCCAGCAAAGAAGTCAGTGAAGTGGTCGGCGATACTATCGTCCTTGGCACAAAGGCAGAGCCACCATCAGACAACATGTCACCAAATCATGTCGACGAAAGCCAAACTGCAAGCGAACAACGCCATGAAGTAGACACCATTCTCGCTAAGATAGCCTTCTCCTCAGGCCTCGCTCGTTCTACCAAACTCGCCGTTCTAGAAACTCTGCTCTCTGCATACCAGCACTCTACCCGCGATATCCCCACCATGCTCGCCGCATCCAAACCCTTCTCGCCCCGCCGCAGCGCTCCCTTCACACGCTCCTTCATTCTCCGCAAGACTGGTGAACTCCTCTCCCTACGCGCCCAGCTGAACCTCTACTCGGAGCTCACAGACTCCATGCCCGACATCTTCTGGGATTCACGGCACGAGCTCGGGTTGGGCGAGTACTACGACCAGGTCGGGCGTGCTCTGGATGTCGGGGTTAGAATTAAAGTGCTGAACGAGAAGATTGGTTTTGCCCAGGAGATTGCTAGTGTGCTGAGAGAGCAGTTGAGTGAGAAGCACGGGCTAAGGCTTGAATGGGCCATTATCGCGCTTATTGCTGTCGAAGTGGTCTTGGAGTTTTACAGGCATTGGGATGAGCGTAGGGACAGAGACGATCCCGCCAGCACTGAAGCTTTGCTCCGAAAGTACCTAGAAAAGCTGGCGGTTGAGAAGGATGCCACACCAGCCCGATGACAGAAGCCTTTTCGCGTATTGGAACGCATATGATACCCCACTCCGTAGACCACGTTCAAATCCCATTTCATGCACAAAGGAAACGTCTTTGATTCTACAGACTGTCCCAGTCCTTTCCATGAGGCTGGATATTTACAAACCCCGCTTCTTCCTCTTCTTCCTCCTTGACTTTAGTAACCAACACTCTATTGATCATCTATAACGTGCAAATACTTCTTCTCCTCCCTCTTTTCTTTCTCGCTCATCGGTGGCAAGTCATAGTAATTCGAGCTTCGGTATCCCTTGAGGTAGTCAAACGTCAGGGCCTTCAACTCGACTGGTTCAATGTCCAAATCTTTAAACGTCTTAGCATTCTTGTCGATGATTTGGTCGATGAACTCCCGCTCGACCTCATCAGCCGAGGTGATGGGCCACCAAAGGAGCTTGTTAGCGTAGTGTGCAAGGGGCTTCAGGATGCGCTTGGGGATGTTGATATGACGTTTCGGGTGCATCGTCTCCTTCTCTACAAGCTCCTTGATCTCAGCCATGGAGTATTCGGTGGGACCATAAAGTTCGTACGTCTGGGCAGCGGTCGTGTCATCGTGGAGCATGCGCTCAAGGGCCATACCGACATCGATGACGTGGACGGGACGAGAGCGCTCTTCTAAGTTATTGGCGGTGATGATGTTGGAAGGGGCAGCAAGCCTGTGGAGGAAACGGTCTTCGAATCCGAACATGGGCGCAGGCCGAACAATGGTCGTCTCTGGATAGATGGACCGGGCAACAATCTCACCCCTAGCCTTGGTACGGTAGAACTCCGATTCTGATTCTGGGTGTGCACTGTGGGATGAAACCTGAACAAATCGATCGATATCGTACTTTGCAACGGCATCCACGATGCGCTCAGTTCCAGAAACGTGTACGTCCTCCAAATCAAAGTTCTTGGTGGGGTAGTCGCGACCAATGAGGTTATAGACAATATCAGAGTGTCGCACGCTCTCTTCAATGGACGCAGTGTTTCGAAGGTCCATTTCCATGAAGATAACTCTGCCCAAATCTCCAGCGACCTTGAGGTGACGCTTCGCCATTTCCTCCCGGAAAGGGATAATGACTGTGCATCCCGATCGAGCTGTTCCTCTGGTTAGCGCAAACTCGCTTCTATTTGACGTGTTTCCACGCACCTAGTCGGTTCACAATATAACGTCCCAAGAACCCAGTGGCTCCGAAGACGGTCGCGGTGTATCCTGCATATGTGTGAGCGCTTCGTCTAGTATGCCGGTGCGAGTCGCAGTGTACCTCCAAGCGAAGAACGTCCACCGGAGACGGTCAAGATAGGTTTTCCAGTCCTAGGCACCTGTCAGCCAGCATTTCACGCACTGTGGGGTCATGGGTCGTACCTGGTTATCCTGACGTCCGAGTTGAGTTGTTGCTGGCAAACTGAGGTGGACAAGTGGGCTACGCGCTTCAAGGGCAATTGAGCCGACAGCGCCACTGGCGACCGAGCGCAGCGGAGTGGCAGCATGGTGGCGGCGTTCAATGGCTACTGGTATGTCGTATAAGGCTTCTTGCGAAGTAGCTGTGATGAAGGACGTCGGTGGTGATGGGGCTTGGCCCGATGCGCTAATCGTAGCTTCCGCCGCAACGCTACCTTACCTACTGAGCAACGCATCCCGCACTCAAACATACACGTCCGGCCTTGTGCACTCCCTCCCCCACCCACCCACCACTTCCTCATTTGGTGAACTACTCCCCCCAAATCTCATCAACAATCGTAAAAGCCTCCATCATGGCCATGGACACGGACACAATCCCGAACCTTCTGGGCGATGCGCGGGACGAGGCGCCAGAGGAGCTTCAGGAATACTTCATCGCCTTCGAGGACTTCTGGGAGCGGAAACTGTGGCATGAGCTGACAGACAAGCTCATCGAATTCTTTGACCACCCGGAGAGTGCAAAGCAGCGGATACCCTTCTTCGAGACATTCATCAAGAGCTTCGCAAACAAGATCAACCAGCTCAAGCTCGTCACGCTGGGCTTGAACGCAGCATCACAGTACAAGGGTATGTTTTTGCATGTGGGGTGGCCAAATTGCAAGAGCTGACCATTATAGACGACAAGGAGCGCCTCACATTCGTCAATGACCTCGCAAAGAGCGTCAATAAGCCCGCCTCACAAGACGCATACGTCTACGCCACAGTCGCTGCCGCCAGCATACAACTCCGGTTACGGGACGAGGAGGGTGCAAAGAAGAAGCTAGAAGAATGTGAGCAGATACTAGATACTTTCGACTCCGTCGAGACAGTCGTGCATGCGTCATTCTATCGTGCGAGTGCCGAGTACTACAAGTCCAAGCACGAGTTCGCCGCATACTACAAGAACGCCCTTTTGTTCCTCGCCTGTGTCGACCTCAATGAGATGGAGTTGCGAGAACGCCAGTCGCGCGCCTACGACCTCAGCATTGCCGCGCTCGTCTCGGATTCCATCTACAACTTCGGAGAGCTATTGCTCCATCCCATCCTCGACTCGCTCGTTAATACGCCCCATGCATGGCTGCGCGATCTCCTCTTTGCCTTCAACCGTGGGGACCTGATGGCATACGACGTGCTCTCTAACAACATCACAAAGGTCCCGCTTCTTAAGGAGCACCAGACCTTCCTCTACCAGAAGATCTCACTCTCGGCCCTCACAGAGACCGTCTTCCGCCGCCCGCCACACGACCGCGCCATGACCTTCACCGAAATCTCATCAGAGACCAAGGTGCAGCCCAACGAGATCGAACACTTGATCATGAAGGCACTGAGCTTAGGCTTGTTGAAGGGACAGATTGACCAGGTCGCTGAGATTGCGCGCATCAACTGGGTGCAGCCCAAGGTTCTGGATATGAAGCAGATTGAGGGTATGCGCACAAGGTTGAAGGAGTGGGATGCCAGCGTCAATCAGCTAGGCAATTGGATCGAAGGTGTTGGTAAGGACGTCTGGGCTGCTTGAGTGAAGCCTACCCTCATAAGCCGACAATTGACAGCATTCCTGCTAGTCGGGGACATCTCGGCATCGAATTGTGGAATACTTTTAGCTGCAAGAAAGACGCCTGCATGCCGTGTAATCATAGAGAGTGAGCATCTTGACCTCATAGACGGCTTACGAATGAAAAAGACTCATGACCCATTGATTGCACAGAGAAATTCTATGACATCTTTCTTTACATGCTCACATAGTAATACTACATACACACACATACCCTTTTCGAAACCATAGTACCCTATTCCCATATACCAGCAGCAACCACAACTGCGCCGGTAAGCCACGCTGGGAACCAAACCAACCAGAAAACCACCTGCGTCCACATACCACACACATGCCAGCCAATAGCCGATTGCACCAGCACCTCTGCCAAACTAGCCCCAAGGACCTTCGACCCTGTCTGCACCACCAAGCAAGGATTTAGCAATGCTAGTACAAGCAATTGCGCTGCATTGACCCCCATGTTACTCGACCTCTGTACAAAACTCAGTGGCACACATGCCACACCGATCAACACGGATAACGAGAAGTTCAGCGTAGCCAGCGCAGCGAGGAACATGCCTAGTAGCAGCAGAGAGAAACACTGGACCAAGCAAAGGGTATGTGGGGAGAGGATGTCCGAGTCAGACCAGAAGAAGAGGAAGGTTATCATGATGGGTAGGATCGTGGTTACGTTGCAAGCTGTAATGAAAAGACCGTGGAGGTGGGATTGGTCCCAATTGTTGAAGAGGTATAGGGGAACGAGACCTGCCGCGTGGGCGGTGAGAACGAGGAGCAGGGGGAGTAGGAGATGGCGTTCTGTTGTTTTGGTTGCTATTTTGGGGACGATGGCTAGGGCGCCGTCTTGCTGGACGAGTTCGGTTGCGGGGTCGTCGGGTTTCGAGGTAGATTCCTTTCCTTTGTAGTCTTGTTTTTCAGACTCGTTGGCTTCAGGCGATTTGGTTGGCTTTTCCGCGGCAGACTTGCTGGATGCCGTATTTTTTGGCTTTGTGGAAGCGGGGTTGGGGGTTGGTTCTGTGGGGCGTCCGCTCTTGACCCATAGTGCCATGGCAGCGATGCTGAAGTTTATGGCAATCAGCATGGCTGAAGGGAGATATGTACCTATGCTGACGAAGCGCTTGTCCTGCAACAAGAGGTAGAAGAAAAAGCTCTGGTGCAGATGCTCCAGCAAGTTGTTCAAGCTTCGAAAAAGCGATTCAATCGTCTTTCCAAGGGACATCTCGTCATGCCAGCCGTCGCCGACCGTGACAAGCGTAATGGCATCGACATGGTACGGTATAAAGGATGAGTGTGGTCCAGTCGCGTGGCCTAGCCCTTGCGAAAGCATGCCTCGAAGCATAGTCTGGAGTCGCTCCTTGTACGAGTCGCTGTGATCCCACATGCGCTGAATCACACAGCCAATGCCCATCTGCCCATTTGCAATGTTTACTGCTGTGTTGAACAGGTCAAGGTTCGGAAGCTGACCGTTTATTCCGTCATAGACTATATGCAATTTGTCGTATCGATGGCCCCATGGACCCGCAGGATAGTCGACTGCAACAGCGCCCTGCAATGCCCCGCTCTTGATCTTCAGACTCTCGACGTATCGCTCATCGTGTTCCTCATGGTATGCATCGACCCAGGCTTGCGAGCCGATGGTGCTATCACCGGGCACGAGGAAGATAATGTCCTTACTCCAAAGACTCCAGCGCTTGAAGTAGCGAGCCAAAGTAAGGACCAATGCGACACCGGAGTTGTTGACTTCGTCTGCCATATTCTTCCATGCTCCAATTAGCACAATGGCTTCGGTAGCGTCGGCACGGGGGCCTTGAAGAATGGCATAGACGTTTTCGTTTGCAATGGTGCGGTTTGACACGGTGTAGTTATAGTGCTGGGTTGCGACTTTGAGGTTCTGTTCGCGGAAGATGGCTTCGAGTCGCTGGGACCGCCTGAGCCAGAGTTAGAATTTGATTCGGATGCTAATTCATGGATACGCACTCGGCGACCGGCTTGTCGATCAGCCCGTGGACCTCATGGCGATAGGCTCTGAAGACATTGTGCTCACTGCCGGTAAAGTACGTGTGCACTTGGCCAGGTAAGAGCGCATTCTCGGAAACATACGTTCTCCGTGAGTATTCGTTCAGCGGGAGCACAAGCAGCCATCCTATCCCAATGATTATACACAGCGCCGAAAGGTAAGGCGGAAGCTTGAGCAGGCGTTTATCTTGCCGCAGCGCCAATAACGAGGCTACATGTGTTAGCCACGACCCTGCAACCGTAAATGACCAAACTTACAGAGCAAAGCCATATTCTTGCCCCTCAATTGCGCGTCATGTAGAGGAACAGAAAGCCAGAAACTGTGTCGTGTCCTTCCTTCTGCCCAGCATCCCACGATATCCGACTTGGAAGGAGCCAAGTCCACCGCAGCAGCGGGAGGATCGTCACTAGCGCAACGCGACCCTGAACCCTACCTAGTCGCATGCTAATCTTTCTATCCGCTCAATCCCACGGCTGCAACAACGCGCCTGTACATCAACTTATTCACGTCCGTGGCGTGTTCTTGCGACAATGCCGTCCATGTCTTCGCTGCCACAGTTCAACCCCGCGCGCATACGCTCGTATATCCTGCGCCTGCCCTTTTGTACAAAGATCTTGGTGGCCGCTATTCTGGGGTTATGGATTGCCACAATTCCGTTTCCGTGGATTAGGGATTTCGGGGGCTTGGAGCCAAACAAAATGGATTTGACGCAGAGTACGTGCTTTTTTGGTTTTGGGACAAAGAGGGGGGGTATGGCCTCCAAGTGCGGCCTTCTTGGGTGCTTGGGGTTCGGGCACAAGGGCATGGAGTTGATGGTGAGGGACAACGGAACATGCGGGTGGTGGAATACTATTGGACTTTCATCTCATTCAGCACAAAAAATAATGCTAATATAACATGTGTATAGTGCACCGACTCAACCTGTTTCCCCTCCTGCATTGGGGCTTTTTTCACATGATTTTCAACCTATTTGCTGTAACACCACTTATCGAGCGTTTCGAGTCTGAATACGGAACTTTGGTCACACTCGTATTATTTACTGGGCGTAAGAAATACCCGTAATGGCAAACATATGCTTGAGGCTGACCAAACGGCAGCATTTGGAACAATACCCGGGGGTGTATATACGTTGTTAGAGAAGTATGTACTGAGGAGCAATACCGCGGTCATGGGCGCAAGGTATGTAAAACATCGTGGGAAAGACATACGAAGAAGGCTAATGGTGGGTTAGTGTATGGGTGTTCCTTCTACTATCGGCCGAAGTTATGAAGCAACACAAGACGAATCCATCCTTCAGGTACACCACCACTGCCCATATTCCACACATCAACCACTAAGCTTCTTACAGTGTCGGACCCTACAAGATCCCCACCTGGACGACCCCACTCATCCTCATCGTCCTCACCAGCATCCTCGTCCCATACGTCAGTTTCGTAGGCCATCTCTGCGGCGCAGGTCTCGGTTATCTCTGGGCCTCCGGCTACATCAAATTCCTCGTCCCACACGAGAAGATCCTACGCTGGATTGAGACAAAGGCGAATCTACTAGGCAGGATACCGCACTACGTTAGTGTAGATCAGAAGACATATGGCCGTTACGGTGTTCTACCCACAACAAGCGTACCGTTGGGGAGGGGAAGTCCAGACGGCGGACAAAGGCTTGGGCCTTAGTCGGATGTGATGGAAAAGACAGTCTTGTTCACTGGTTGACGTTTGACGTTGCATTGCTCGCGGAGTCTAACGCCACTACCCACGAGGCGTTGAGGCGTTCTTTTGCCCGGGAAGAGGGGTTTTAATGTGGATGGTTAACTTTCCTGTACAGATTTTTATCAAAGTTTATCCACGAGTGGAGTAGTGAGACCTATATAGGTAACGATAAATGTCAACACCCTTCGTGCTGGATTCGAGATGCGGTAAGACGAGAGATGTTTTACCGCATTTCGTATCCAACACGGAAGGTGTTGACCATTACCATTATCTATATAGACATGTTTTTGATGCGATATGGCATAATTGTAATATTACCCAAAGCCAACATTAGTTGCTTTCTTACCGTTTCCCAACTTTGGTTTTTAGGTCTTTTAGGCCCACCCAAACTAACCATAAACCCCTGATGCCCCTCACTCAAGCAAAGTCTGTTCTGTGCCCCACCTAACAGCTCGCCAGCCACTTCTATACCCCTTGGTTTTTTGAAATCTACAAATATATTTTTTGTGAAAAGCAAAACTTTCATCAAACAACTCCAACCCGTTGGTTTATCTTCGGTCCGTCTCGTTGGTGTAGTTGGTTATCACGTGGGTCTCATATCTCCACATATGACTACTAGAATTAGTAGATATCCCAAGGCCGCCAGTTCGAGTCTGGCACGGGACAACACTTTTCTTTTTGCACTTGTACACTCTATCCATCCATGTTGTACTTTTTTTATGGGACATTCATTCATGTATCACTCACTCATGATACTTTCAAAGAGATGATATCAGGCCAAGAAGAATATCTACATTCATACATCGTGACTTGCACAAGCGTAGTTCATTGATCTTTCTCCCCCCTAGTACTTATGTTTGACTTCTTAAATAAATTTTTCGTTGTTGTAACATATAATCGTGGTACATGTTTTACGTGCAGAACGGCAATTGATATAATGACGTGGTAGTAGTAGTCGTAGTGGTAGTACTGGAGGTAGTGATGAACATGTCCAAACATTCTACAACCCCGCATGTGATGCCAGAACAGGTAAGTTTATAACCAAAAAGGCGTAGATTATAGCACTATCAGTGAGGGGCAGATTTTGGAGACCAAATGAGAGAGTAAGCGCGAGGGGCAGGAATAGCGCCGCGGGTGGGTTGGGGGTCTGGAGGGGCAATTTCGTGTACGAAGGAGTTACCTGTGCAAGGTCTGCGTAAGGCATCTTCGCTACGAATTATTACTCCCCCCTGAAACTATACACAGTCGTGACTTGAGGACCTAGAGCAACTAGATACGAAGCTATTGTTGCCACTTTGTTGCTTTTGTGGGTGCTGGAAAATACCATCTCATATACAGTGTCTCTGAGCTCGCGAGCATATGCAGGTCCTATCACCTCGAAGGTCTCAGACTTCCGTTGGTTTTTTGGTCGATGACAGCCCATTGGATCGATGATGTGATATTTTGAAGGCGCCCACTACCTAGCAAGAGGAGTGGGAACCTTCTCGGTCATAAACCACGCTGGCATACTTGTCTCGGCTCCCACCAGCTTTGAGTACCAGGACCGCCTCGCCTTCTGGTCCCACGAATGTCTCTATTCCGGCAAATGCACTATTTCTGTCCCACTAACCCTTCAAACAATTCGTCTCTTTTCCTCCGCGCCTCATCAAGTCTAACCTCGAGCTTGCCCACTTCTTTCCTCGCAGCCTCCCTGTCCGCAGGCAATGCCGCAAATTCGCCCACTTCCATCTCCAGTCCCTCGACCCTCTCTCGCAGCTCATCGAGCGCCTTTTGCTGCTCCAACATGTCGGCTATCGCCTCTGCCGATGCAATATTCGACCCCGCTGTCATATTCCGCGATTGCGAGGATTGAAGAGACGAGAGCTTGTCTTCGTATTCGCGGATCTTGGTGCGGAGGTGCTTGATCTGGCGCGTTTGTTCCGTTGTCTGGCGCTGGAGGTTCGCAGGGGTTGTGAATGCGGGATCCGTTTGGAGTTGGTGGAGCTGGGTGCGGAGGAGTGAGTGTTGTTTATCCACATAACCCTGTAGTGCTTGTAGGTGTGTGAGCTGGTTCGTGAGGGTCTGTGAGGTGACAGTGTGCTGGATAAGAGCGTGTGCGATGGTTTCAGGGTTCGCGGTCGGTGTGTTGAGGATCACGGCTGTGGACGCAAGCGCATCGAGTGCTTGCTCGCCTTCTGGCGTGAGGCTTGCTCTTAGCTGCGAGAGTATGCGCTCGTCTTGTTCGTTCTTTTCTATCTACGGTTGTGAGCTCGTTGCTTGGTGCGCGGCAGCTGAAGCGGACCTGTAGTTCTCATACCTCGTCCAGCTCCTTTAATGCTTCTCGTTCTATTCGCTCTAACACCGCTCTCTCCTCGTCCGCTCTTTCATTCGCCACTGACAGCTCGCGCAGCACCTTGAGCGTCTCGTCGTTACGCTCAAATGTGGGCACCGTGCGACCTGCATATTTGTACGACAACCACGAGTCGATGTGCGCCCAATCCTGGGCTTGTGCGCGCTGTTGACGCGCCTTGGAGGGCGAGAAGAGGTCAGACGGGGTAAGGTTGTCCATTGTCTGATGCGCGCCAGTGTTTGTGGTATTGAGTCTATTTCAGAGCTAGTAAACCCTTGTCGGAGACCTCAATAGCGAGGTGGGTCCAGTGCCAGCATCAACGGTTCAGATGCCCTAGTCGAGTCTGCATATGTGGGCGCGGTGACGTTTGGGTGTTCCAGGAGACGCGGACTGCGGAGAAAGGTGAGTGTGCATTATCGATAACCTTAAATTTCATTCCACATTGCAAGTGCCGACGTCGGAGTTAATCGGGCTTCTGGTATGAGCCGTTGACAGCGGAGTCATTACTAGATCATATTTGGTTTACCTGCCCCGTCACTTGGGTGTTTCTACTACTTCCCCGGTCGCTGTCACCACTTGTCCTTTCAATCGAATCATAGAATGTCCCCGATGATCATGGAAAACGACGTTGAGGTGGGAGAGAGTTTGCCTCCGGCTACGGAGCACGTGCGTTTCACTTTCACCGTTCAATACCGCAATGCAGACTGACGCACGATAGGCTGTTAGTGTTTCTTTACCGACATGGCGGGCGAATGTAGGATACGAAGAGGGCGAGGAATGGGTCATCAGCAAGATGAAGACCGGCTACCCTAGGTATGTAGGCATGCATGAGATGCATGGTAGCGATATACTAACTGCCACAAGATTCTTCATCCACAAGATCATCCAGGCCTTTGCAGCAGCTATTGTCGAAAAACATGGGGGGGAAGCTGAGGGCGCAATGCTCTTCCCCACACATGCCACTGCATCAAGATGTCAAGAATTCTTCCTCCGACAGGCGCCAGACCTGGATGCATCGCAAATCCGAATCCTGGACTTTCTCCCGGCAGCCGAGAAAGCGCGATCAGAGGAGTTGGAAATCATCTCCCCGAAAGTCTCCGCTGTACTTTTCCCGCAGGATCGCTTCAGCATTGCAAAGACCTTCTGGCAGCATTCCGGAGACGGCGTGTCAAGTCGAAGAGCAGAATACTGTTACCAGCTCTTCAAAGAGGACATCTTGGTTGAAGCCTCGACACTGAGCCAGTCGGCAAGAGTATGCAAAGGGCCAAGACGCTACCAAAAGAAGACGTCCATCGACCTGGACGCTTCGGGCGACTTGAAAAATGGCAATGGAGAAGTGCAGGATCCCACTCAGTTTGTAGAGGAGAGGTTTGGACGAAATCTGAGTCTTACAAAGGCAAAGAACGCAAAGTTGGCGATTCGAAGACGCATCGCCGGATCATTGACTGCAGATGTTGAGCTAACCGAAGCCATGACCCTGGACCACGATGCCGCGAGGAAAAGGCCAATCGCAGGTTTCTCAGAAGACGACGTCTACCTGTACCCCACTGGCATGAGCTCCATTTTCAATGCTCATCGGAACCTACTGCGAGCCAAAGGCTCCCAAAGAGCCATCGTCTACGGTTTCCCATATATTGACACATTGAAAATCACCGAGAAGTTCGGTCCTGGTTCCCAATTCTACGGTTTCGGCTCCTCTGAAGAACTAGATGACCTGGAGCAACGACTTCAAGGCGGCGAGCGCTTCGTCGCCCTCTTCACAGAGTTCCCGGGGAACCCATTGTTGCGCTCCCCAGATCTGGAGCGCATCCGCAAACTAGCCGACAAATACGATTTTTGTGTCGTAGTAGACGAGACTATTGGAAACTTTATCAATGTCAATGTGCTACAGTACGCAGATGTAGTAGTCAGCAGTCTGACCAAAGTCTTCAGCGGAGACAGCAACGTCATGGGTGGCGGGTAAGCAAACATCTTCTTCTCTCCCACTCTCTTCCCCCCATCAATTCCCTCTATAACTAATAAAAAAAAACTAACCCTACCTAGCCTCGTCCTTAACCCAAAAGCAAAATCCTACTCCCTCCTCAAACGCACCTGGGCTGCCGACTACGAAGATAACCACTGGGCCGAAGACTCAATCTTCCTCGAGCGCAACTCCCGCGACTTTGTCTCCCGCATCGAGCGCATCGGCCACAACGCAGAAGCAATCTGCGACGTCCTCAGCGCCCACCCGCGCGTCAAGCAAGTAAACTACCCCAAGACATCGCCCACCCGCCCCTTTTACGAAAAGTGCAGAAACCCAAATGGCGGCTACGGCGGCCTGCTGTCGGCCACTTTTTACACAAAACAGGACGCCATTGCCTTCTTCGACAACTTGGATACCGTCAAAGGACCGAGTTTGGGCACGAATTTTACGTTGAGCTCGCCGTACGTGATTTTGGCGCATTATGGCGAGTTGGATTGGGTGAGTAGATGGGGTTCCTTGCTTCCTCCCCCTTTTTCTCAAAGATCAAAGAGAATGCTAACGTAAAGACACAAACAGTGTAGGAAATGGGGTGTGGAAGAGGATCTCATCCGCTTTAGTGTGGGGCTGGAAGAGACTAGTAAACTAGTCGAGACGTTTAAGAAGGCGTTGGATTGTATACCTAGTGCTCAAGGACAGTAGGATGGTCAGGTAGCAGCAGCAGCTCTTCACAAAGGCGACTTGGTTCCTCACCGATCAAGCAATATATACTCCTAGTCCGCGGAAGTCGATAACGGCAATGGAAGGAACGATATCATCAAAGTGGCCAAGAAAGAACCATATGCTATTATAAACGATGCTCGCCAGCCAAATCCATCTCTCCATATAAAATAGATAGGTGCCTCAATCATGAATCCTCCAAGAATCTACTCATAAAATGCCCAAAACTAAGTGTACGTCATCGTTATACATTCAATGTCGTGAAGAAACAAAAACAACCCGCAAATCATCTCGAGTCAGAGTTGGAAGACGATGGAAAACCAAACAAAGGGGGGGATAATTAACAAGAAGCGAATGTGAGAAAAAAAAAAGATCCAAAACTTGGCGGAAGAACAAGCGTACTAATACATCTCCTCTTCTCTCTCCTTGCCATTGGGGCGCTTCAAACTCGGAATGGCACTTGCGCGGCCACTGCCAGTGCGACTGCCACCCGCAGACCCGCTCCCGTGGCTACCGCCTATTTCATCTTCGGTTCTGAGATCGCGCTCCTTCTCAAGCGCCGCTCTCAAGTCGGCGTTCTCTTCGACCTTTTGCTCCAGTCTTTTACGCGCGCCACTGCGATCAAGAAGACGGGCTTCTCGCTCCGCCTTTAGCCGCCGTTCAAGCTCCTTGAGACGATGTATCCACTTCTGTTCACTAGTCTGAAGCGGTCCGGCAGCGGGGTAGGGATGACCTGGTGTTGAAGTGGAGAGATGCTCAACCACAGAGGCCGAGTGCGCACGCAGCAGGGTTTGCGCCATACTCGCGCGTTTCGACGAGTTAGGCGAGCCAGCACGGGATGACGAACGGCTGACAATAACATCGTTTCCAGACTGCGTTGTTGTAGTTATTGCCCGAAGGGTCTGGACTTCGGACCTCAGCGTCTTGTTCTCTGACCGGAGTTTGGTGAGTTCCGCATTGTTGACTTCGACAACACCACCGCGGACAGTACTGGGCCTTCCAATAGACTGTCTTTGGGCTAGGACAAGCTTTTCAAGCTGATCAAGTCGCTTGACGCGAACATCAAGGCTGTGCTCCAAGGTCTGGTAGTCGCGTACCAGATCCTTTTCGATTTGCCGGATTCTCTGCTTGAAGCCACCAATGATACCCTCCACGGTCCTGACAGCAAAGATGATGTTCTTGTTGAAGCCGTTCACATTTTTGGAAATAAGCTCCATAGAAGTGAGTTCTCCATTGATGAGGGCGTGGTTGCGGGACCATTCCGTACCGCAAAGTGTAGACAATCGGTTCCAGAGCGCATACAACAGGTTGTTACGTTCAAGAAGTTGCTCCTTGTACTGTTTCTCCAGATGGTGAATCCTTTGGCGATCCTGACTGCGCAGGGTCTCAAGTTCTAGGACTCTTGATTCGTGCTGCTGGATCGCTCTGACAGTAGATTGATGACCACGCTTAGCATTTTCAAAAGCTGATTGGTCTTGTCGACGCGCTTGACGTTCTCGCTCAAGCATCTCAGCTAGACGGCGACTTTCCATTCCTGTGTTCTCCAAGAGCGTGTCACGGTTACGCAAAAGCCTATCTTTCTCAGTGAGGTCAGCTCTAACGGTGTCGAGATCTTGCATTGCCCCTTGGAGGTCTCGTTGAAGCTTTGTAATGTCCTAGAGGAAAACTGTAAGCATATATCTAGACCATTCAGGAGTACCGTCACGTACCTTGAACAGACTCGCCCTGGTGCCGTTGGGGTTGCCCAGGGATTCACGAAGAGCAAGTTCCAGCTCATCGTGCCGTTGCTTCCAGGTGGATGCTTCGACCTCTTTACCCGAGAGATTCTTCCGTAGCTTTCTGCTTTCCTCTTTGAGCTTGGACAGCTGAGCGTTAAGCTCTGTAATGATCTTCTCGACCTCTTGCTTTTCTTGGGTTTCCAGTGCATCGCGTTGTTGCCTCTCTTCTGTCATGCGCTCCTCAAGATCCCGAGCACGTTCTCTGGCTTCCTGCAATGTGACTTGAGTGTGGTTCAGGGCAGACTCGAGCTCACCAATCTTGATCTTATCGCCTTCTTGTTCTTCGCGGAGGAAGTCGATCTCACCCTGACAAGATTCAAGCTGAACGTCCAGTCGCTCATTCTTGGACCTTTCATCACTGAGGAGCTTGTCTTGCCTATTCAGTTCTTCATTCGCGTCGGAAAGCTCGGCTTCGAGGCTCTGAATCTTGCGTAGGCTTGCATCGCGATCATCCTCAAGTTGGAGTAGGCTTTCGCTGACATTCTTCATCTCCTGCTGCAGAGCATGGAAGTCTTCGGTGGTGTTTTCAAGGTCGTTGTAGAGACGATCACGCTCCGTCTGTTTTTGGTCGAGATCGATCTCCAGTCTTTGCACTGTGTCCAGCGCTTCTTGTCTAAGCTCTTCACATTCCTGTTCTTTGTCTTGCAGTAGCTCTAGCGCCTCGTCACGTTCGTTTGCGAGTGCTTGAAGATCTTCTGTCTGTGCCTCAATCTCCCTTTCCAGCTCCTTAACCTTGTTCTCGGTGGTCTCAAGCATATCGAGATGGCCATTCAGCTGATCATCAAGCTCCTTGTATGAGAGCTTCAGCTGCGACAGCTCATCTCTTAGAGCAGCATTTTTACTTTCATATTCATCTCGATCAGGGTCGCTCGCTTGTGTCAAACGAGTTCCACCGCTTGCTCTTGAGACCGACCTCATGTGATTGCGGGAGATTGAGCGTTCCAGGATACTATCACCTGCGGTCGATCCATTGTCACCTCTTCGGATGGCAAGCTTCAGGCCTTCGTTCTCTTCTCTCAGTCTAAGATTCTCTCGGTTCCTGGACGTGAGCATAGACGCTTGCGCGTGGAGATCTCGCTGCAACTTGTCATTGTCGCTCTGAAGGTGCTCTACGAGAGTGCCGCTTGTGCCGCCCATCGATGCCGTCCCAGCTTGGTCATTACCATCCGAATCAGTGTTCGAGTGCGAAGTGAACGACTGCTGCATGCGCCGTGTGTTGTTGAAAACTTTGTTGGTGTGGTTGTTCGCTGTCGAATATTGTTGCTGCATTTGTTGATTTTGTTCCTTTAAACGTTGAACCTCTTCACGAAGCTTCTCCGCCTCTGACTCTGCTTGTTGGCAACGGGTTTCAACTTGCTCACGACGAAGCCGCTCTTCCTCGAAATCCTCTTTCCACATCGTCATAGCCTCGTCGTAACCAGACTCTCCTCCACCAGGGCTCTTCTCCCGCATTGTCTTGATGTAGTCAGCCATCCGTCGATTGTCAGCCTCCTTCTGGAGAGCCTCCTGTTGCCATTGGTCTACAGTGATTTCCGTAGTCTCCAAGCGCTCACGAAGAAATTCAATTTCTTCTTCTAGCTCGGCTTGTCTTGAGGATTGTTCGTCGCTCTCGTCCTCTGAGCCGCTACCGGGCTCCTTGGGTGGCTTGGCCTGCCCCTCTTCCTGGGCCTTGAGCCTTCGCTCTAAATCTCTAATCTTTTTGCGCATCGACTGGCTTTCCTTCTTCTCGGTCGCCAGATCGGTCTGCAGTTGGACGTTCTTCGAGATCATCTCCTTGACACCTTCATCAGATCGGTTCTGTAGCGCTTGGTCAAGGAAATGAATTTTGAGCTTGAGGTCGAAGTTTTCTTTGCTGAGCTTATCGATTTTGCTGTTCTGTTCCTTTAGTGTCAGGTTGTGTTTGCTCCGCGTAAAGGGGTTGGCATTGTGCCGTTTGTCTGGCGATCGCGAGTGCTTAGCTCGGAAATCCCTTGCAATAGAGTCTGGCACTTGTATGTCTTGAACATGTCTGGTAATGACGGTGTCGGTGGGAGCAGCAGGCTGAACGCTGGGAGCGCGTGGTGTCTCGGGTGGCGTTGCGCTGTTTGCAACTTCCTCATCTAGACGGCCTAGGCTATTGTCTTGGTGGAGAAGGGCGTTTAGAGAGTTTGCACTAATACTCCTGCCTTTGTCCCACGGGTTAGAGTCACTGTAGCCTGACATTGAGGATGCGATGCTACCCAAACTTGGCAGTCTTGATAGCCCAAGACTCATGCGCGCTGGACCGCTCGAGCGTGGGATGGCGCCACCGGTCTGCAATGAGTAGTCTACACCTAGGCTCTCCGTACTCGCGTTGTCTCCAGATGCGTCGGATCGGTTCGTGAAGGATGAGACGGAGGACCGTTGACTGGAACCGCGGTGCTGTAGGAAGCTCGGTCGTTTGTTCTTCTGGTTGCTCGCAGGAACAGAGGGCGGGGGCATGGCTATGCTGTCTGCGCTGGTGTCGTTTTCGTTTGTGAGCGAGGACCCCTCTTCGACTAGTGAGAAATCAGGGGCTTTGACTGTCGAAGCGCTGGAGGTCGGCCGCCGCACATCCACATCGTCCTGCTGGGCGCCATGAGCAGCCTGCTCTTCTTCAGTCGTCTCTTCCTCGTCAGACTCTTCGTCAGACTCTTGAGCATTATTTTCCTCTGTAGCACGCGATCGGCTTCGTTGCGCAGCTTCTGCGGAGGGCGAGGAGGATGCAGCATCCGACATGGAAGTGCTCGCGTCCATGGAGTCGTCCGGTTCAAAGTCCATTCGGCGGGCGGCAGGCGTCTTGTAGGCACCGGCTGGTGTAGGAGCTTCAGAGAAGGACGGGGAGTTGCTATGCGCGTTGCTGGACTGCGATTTGGACGGTGTGTGACCATGGCGCACCTCTAGCTTCTTGGGCTTCTTTTTGGGCTTTGTCATCTCCTCCAGGCTGTCCATGACCCTCTGCAGGGCCGAGTCGCCGTTGCCATGCTGACCTGACCGCTGCGAATTGCCTGGCGAGCCGCCGAAGAGGTAGGTATCGTCTACGCCGGGCGGTCCTTGTAGTGCCTCTGGCTGCGGCGCGGGTTCAGGGATAAAGCTGGACTCAATGTCCATTAACTGGCGGTGCATTTCGCCATCGTCGAACACGCTTTCCACATTTTGTGCAAGAGTGTCGTCCTCGGTCGGTAGGGGCGGGAGGTCTGAGTTGGGACGGTCAGAGACATGGATATGCTCGGCATCCGATCTGGTGTGCGCCATGTGCTTCTCTCCTGCGGGCGCGAGTGTGGGGGTCGAGGGGGTCGAGTCTAGTTGGTCGGTCTGGGAGTGCTCAGCATCAGAGGCAGGAGCCGTGTTTGCTGTTGCCATCTGGGTACGTGCGCGCGCAACAAGTAGGGCAGTCGCGTAAAATTAGGGCAAGTGCGAGGCCTGCTCATCAGCATATTGCAACTGCTGCGAAGTGAAAAGCTCCAAACGAGTGTTGTGCCAATTCCCTACCCTCGTCGGTGACAACAGAGCGCGCGTTGTTTAGGCCCATGCACTAGTATCGATTCGGCATGCTGGCTACCACGTCGTTGGATAGTCTCCACGATCCAACCGGGTCATCTGCCGAAATATACGGGCTACGCACCGCACCGCATCAGTGGCATGGTAGCTGATAGCCCTGTTTCAGTGTTACATCATGCCGTAGACACAAACTCTAATGTCTTCTCGTCCACAGCCCGATGCCGTGGGTGAGTCTGGAGACATGCACATGTTTCACAAGCAGTCAGTCTAGCATTGAAAACTATTGTGGAGGGGGTAATATAGACAGCGCTTCAGATTGCTTTGATCAGGGTCCACCTGGCTGGGCTGGATTATCGCTCTTTCGATTTGGCCTGCGCCTCGTGTATTCGTAAGAGTAGGATGCTGGCTGACCAGCGATCGATACATTGAAGCTCGCCCTGCATATACGTGCTTACAGCCCAAGGTACGTCAAACGGTTCAAAAAGCAACGCACATGGCTGTTGCCTTGGCTGATCCATTCCTTGTTTTGAGTAACGGCTGCCACCGCCACCGTTGATATTGTGCCGTCCAAACTGCCGCCTTGCCAGCTTCATGGGTTTGCCGACGCCGCCTGTTGTGCACGTTTCTTCTCTTTCCGTGCTTTCTTCTCCGCCTTCCGCTTTTCCTCTTCTGGATCTCGGTGCTTTTTGGTCTTCTTCGCTGGAACCTCATTTGTATCACCACCGTTCACATCAGCATGCTTCCTCTTCTGTTTCTTGGAGGGTAGGTTTAGCCCGTTTGGCATGCCTAGTCCCGCTGGCTCTCGTTGCTTTTCACTCTCGCTTTCTGAGTCGCCGAGATCGCCTCCATCATTACCACTGAAACCGGTGGGTAGGAAGCGCATCTTTAATCCTGTGACCTGTGGCCGGGGTGCGCGAATCGTGGACCGTGTTATAGATGCCGCCGCTTCTGATCCCGTGTTCTGATCTGCCTGGAGAGCGCTGAGGTGAGGTAGTTGCACGACCGATCGTAAACGTAGGGTCTGTGATATCCTTGTGGAAACTAGCAGGAGTCAGTCAAGTCAAGATACGCAATCGTTGGTGAACAAACCGGGTTCTACGCCATTTTTACGAGGCACAAACACCTTGCGTGTACCGCCTTCGCTCTTCTCCGCCTGAGAGAAGCCATAGTTGGTACCCTTGTAACTTAGTACAGCCTCTCCACTCATAACTTTATCCATAGCAAGCTCCTTTAGATCCTTCAACGAGACACCAGCAGGAGCAGTAATGTGCCATATTTGTTTTCCTTCCAAGTTATCGAACAACCCTGCTGACTTCGATACGGTCCTGTCGTTCACCGGTACGGGAGCGAATCCTTTCGGGGGTACGTAAGCCTGTGTCGGTTGAAATTCTACGGCATGCGATTGTGTTGGTTTTCGTGCTTGAACTTGAGATGGCGCAGGATTTGGTGTCGGTTGCGGTTCATCGTCTGTATCGGACTCGCTACTAGAGCTGTCTGAGCTGGAGCTATCGCCAGAGGTATCCTTGTTCTTGCCCTTTCCATTTCCTGGGAGCTTCGTCTGTATATCTCTCGTCGGTGCGTCATCACTATCGTCGGATACCTCTGAGCTGGACAAATCTGCGACATCTTCCTGTGTCACAATCTGCTTAGGCGCTGGCTTTTTAGGTGGCACCTTGGATTTTGACGTTGTTTTAGGAGCAGGCGCGTCGCTCTTGCTAGACTGGGGCTTTGATTTGGGAACACCGTTTACATGGATCCCAATGGTAGCCCTAGGCTTTTCGGCCTTCTTGGGCTGCTTGGTACTCTCGCTGGGGGAATCATCATCGCTGTCGACAAATTCCTGACTTAATTGCGCTTTCGGTGGGGCAGTTTGAGATTTTGACGTTGGCTTGGAGCCTGGTAGCGGCACCGGGGTTCTCTTCATGGTGCTCATGGTGTGTGTAGTGCCATGCTCTTTGCGACTTGGAAAGTCGAGGTTCAGTTGGAACTTTTTTGCGCCGCGGTCTGTCGCGCCCGAGCGGAGGAAGAGCCGCATGACGCTAGTCTCACTCTGGAATAGCGCGCTAAAAGCCATTGGTTTGAATACTTCCGTTGCATAGCATGTCCAGAACTCTAGCACCAACATTCGAGGTACAAAATATGTCAGGGAAAAGAAAGAGAGGAAACGATGTTGATCAGAGTGGCCTAACAAGCGGGAAGCCGCTGACAGCAATTGCAGCAGCCCGACTGAGAACAGAAGCCGCTGCAAAAGTAGTGAAGACACCTGAAGTCGCGCTCGAGCAGGTTGATGTGCCAGAAAGTCCATTGTTACAAAGCAGAGATTCAGAAAATGAAGAGGTGGAAATAGAGGAAGAAGTTGCGACCGTACAGCACAACCTCAAGCTTTGCAATTGGCGCAGCGAACCTCAAAATATACTTTCCGAAACCGACGACGAGTTGAGAATCAACCTCAGCAAACATACGACCATCGCACTAATAGGTTGCTTTGATTTTACGGTGTTGCGAGGTGCAATCAACATCAACGGCGCCAACATAGGCACGGTTGGTCGAGACGGCCAAAAAAACAGAGTGCACCGAGCATTTGTACCTGCCACACATGCTATTTTTAAGATTCGTGGACTAGACAGCACGAACCACATCTCAATAAAGACTTGCAAACCACCGGCATCGTTAGCATCGATTAACCCAGCCTTTCATGGCCTTTGGAACGAGGACACGCGTGATGGGAGGAATCGTTCGTTCCGTGTGGTATGTGTTGCCCCTTCGAGACGAAGATGTACAAAACATCCATCCATCTTCCTTTCTACCATCTGAACTAATGATTCTTCAGGTAACCCACTCAAATGCCGATGTACTCTCTCGACCGTTGCGTCCTGAAGTGACACCCGAGGACTGGCTCCGCGCGATAGAAGACTGCACTAGCACCCCCTCTATCACCATTGTAACTGGATCATCGAGCAGTGGGAAGTCGACCTATGCTCGGCGGCTCGTCAATCGCTCCCTTACGGGCCTAGGCAAGATCGCTCCATCCGTGCCAGCCGTGTGTTACATGGACCTCGATCCCAAGAAACAAGAACACGCGCCTGGAGGCCAAATTTCGCTCGTCGTTGTGAGAGAGCTAAACCTAGGCCCAAGTTTCACACATCCCTCTGTCATACCGGGATTACAAGAAGCGACGACTGAGATGATTCGGGCACACCCCATTCCCCAAAACTTTGCCAACTACGCAGAATACTACCAGTCATGTGTTGAAGACCTTTTTCTCGCGTATAAGAACCTTCACTCCCGCGATGTCTCGCTACCACTTGTCATCGACACACCCGCCTTCCTCTACACTTTGGAATTCGAAATACTGAGCAAGCTTCTGACGAGGCTCAAGCCACATAACATTGTCCTTTTCCACGACCCACGAGCTATCGACACTGAAACTGCCACCAGGATGCACTTACTCCAAACCATCGCGTCGCAGTACCACAGTACTGTGCATGCAATCACCGCTCAAAGACCGCTATTTGTCCCATTGAGAACGGAATACGAATTGTACGCCATGCAGATGCAATCTTACTTCCACCTCAAGTCCAGTAGCATGAGCGTGGACCAACCACAGACACTAAGCTGGACGCCAGAACCGCTTTCCCATCTGATACCGTGGGAGTTTTGCTACGAAGACACTGCCGAGCGATCTCAAGATCTAGCCGCTTTTACAATGTACTCTGAACCCGTCGAGCCAAGTTCTCTGCTGCATGCACTGAATGGGTCGATTGTTCAAATCATCCAGTCCACTTCTTCCGCTGTTTCAACTTCCCTCCCCAGGACGCGGAAACATGGGATTCCGTACCTTGCGGAGTCTGAGCGCACGGGCTTGATGGAGCCATTGGATCCAAGGACGACAAAGTTGGTTTGCACTGGGTTGATTCGCGGTTTCAATCCAGACAGGAGAATAGTCCAAGTACTGGTGCCCAAGACACATGAGGCGCTGTTGTATAACCTGTCGCCTGATAGGACAGTGTTTGTCGGCGGGTGTAGCGACCTACCAGAATGGGCGTTCCTAGAGGACGCCTACGCGAAGGAAGCAACAGGGCCACCCCTTTGGGTGGAGAAAGAAGACGTGATAGACAACATGGGGTATATGAGCACTGTGCGCAGAGTGAGAAGGTTCCAGACATAGTCCAATGTCATATAGCCCCCAGCTAGAATTTACACGTGAGGGACGGTTTGGATTTCTTGACTTTCGTATTGTGTGCTACAGGTTGAGTCACTTTATCGATGTAATATGTACAAGTTGATCCCATGGCATGCATTGACAGCATCTACAAGATCATCTTTGGGGGAGCTAGGTGTCGTCAGCACATATCGCAGACATGGCGGGTGGTGAACTCACGGTCGAGGATGGGGCAAGGCAGGTTGCGTTCGTACTTTGAGCCTACAAGACGCGTCAGTATGCAACAAGGCTGCTTCCGCGGCCGGGCCGGAAAAGTATCCGGGAACAAGTGACGAACCTCCAGGTGCCGTGGGTGGGCGGTACGGATCGGGATGCTTCCACTTCTCGAGGAGGTCTTCCGTCTCCTTGATCAGTTCCTGCATATTGCATCAGTAAAGTGAAGTTGTGTATCCAGGAGTCGTGCGTGTATAATGCTTTGTAATCGCAGGTGTGTGATAGGGAGACGCACTCTCATCTGTCGCGGCTCCTTGACGTTTCGCTTGGCCTCGAACAGCTCGCGAATGTAGAGAGCCTGTCCGCGCCAGAGGTATCGGTGGACGCTCCAGTCGAGGGCAAGCTTGAGGGACCGCCGGTAGAGGCGCCTGGGGCTGGTCAGCTTCTGCGCGCAGGGTGATGCATGGGAGGGCGGGCGGACAAGACATGTACTTTGGAGCTCATGGCGGCAATGGCCCTTCCAGGCGTGGGTGGGTGTGGTGGAAGGAAGGAGTGGGCGTGTTTGGTGGCCGCAATGCCTCGTAGTCGTCGCAGATGTGATGCTGAGGCAGCCTGAGGTTGCGGGCTTGGCGGTCGTCCCTGTGACGGAGGTTGGCTCCCGGTTGGGTGGACGTCAGAACTCGTGCCGGTGTTGCCCTGTGCCTGCCAGAACCATCAATTGCCTCAGAGAGTCGGGTACTCTTATACCTATATAGCAAGCGTCGCTCACACCCAGACGTCTGTTCCCCCTTCACACATTTCTTTTCTCGCAGCCTCTCGCTTAGCTGTCCATCATGTCCGGTCAGCAGTGCCTCCGCCGCCTACCAGCTGCTATGCGCTCTGTGCGAGCTTTGCGCGCCGCACCAAGGACCATTCCTGCTGCGCGCACCTATTCCGCCGTCTCCAAGGCGCACTCATCCGGTCTTCTAGGCCAGTCTTCGAGGTAATATGAATAGCTGTGCCCGCTAGTAAGGCCTGTGGCTAACATCACTCAGACGGCCTGGACAGCTCTCTTCGCAGCGCCTATGGACCCTCGAGCAGACACGAAGCTATGCCGATACCGTCGTCAAAGTGCCAGAGATGGCCGAGTCGATCACTGAGGGAACCCTGAAGCAATGGTCAAAACGTGCGTCTCCTCTTTGGCCCAAGCTACCCCACGCCTGGCTAACATGATGCAGAGGTCGGCGACTACGTTGAGCAGGACGAGGAGATTGCTACCATTGAGACCGACAAGATTGACGTTGCCGTGAATGCGCCCGAGGCCGGCACCATCAAGGAGTTCCTGGTCAACGAGGAGGACACCGTCACCGTTGGACAAGAAATCGTAAGGCTAGAGGCCGGTGGAGAAGCACCAGCAAAGGCAGAGGCCAAGGATGAGCCAAAGGAGCCCGCGTCTTCGGATCAGGAGACTTCATCGCAGCCTGAAGGTCAGCAAGAAAAGTCGGAAGCGCCAAAGGAGGAGTCAAAACCTGAGCCGACCAAGCAAGAAGAGAAGCCCCAACCGACCAAGGAATCCAAGCCGCAACCACCCAAGAAGGAGTCTAAGCCCCAGGACGAGCCCAAGCCGGCCACACCTGGTAGTCGTGAAGAGCGTCGCGTACGTATAGTGTGTTCAATTTTCGCTGCTCATGCTAACAATGTGCGCAGGTCAAGATGAACCGCATGCGTCTCCGCATTGCCGAGCGCCTGAAGCAATCGCAAAACACCGCCGCCTCGCTGACCACGTTCAACGAAGTCGACATGTCGTCCATCATGGAGTTCCGCAAACTCTACAAGGACGAGATCCTCAAGAACAAGGGCGTCAAGCTCGGTTTCATGTCCGCCTTCTCGCGCGCCTGCATCCTCGCCGCACGCGACGTACCCGCCGTCAACGCCTCCATTGAGGGTCCCAACGGCGGCGACACCATCGTCTACCGCGACTATGTCGACATTTCCGTTGCTGTTGCTACGGAGAAGGGTCTAGTTACACCCGTTGTCAGGAATGCGGAGAGCTTGGACATGGTCGGCATCGAAAAGGCCATTGCCGACTTGGGCAAGAAGGCCCGCGACAACAAGCTCACTATTGAAGATATGGCTGGTGGTACCTTTACCATCTCCAACGGCGGTGTCTTTGGCAGTTTGATGGGCACTCCCATCATCAACCTTCCTCAGACCGCTGTCTTGGGTCTACACGCGATCAAGGAGAAGCCGGTTGCGATCAACGGAAAGGTGGAGATTCGACCCATGATGTACCTTGCGCTCACATACGACCACCGACTGCTCGACGGTAGGGAAGCCGTTACCTTTTTGGTAAAGGTCAAGGAGTACATTGAGGACCCGAGGAAGATGCTGTTGTAGGCGTTTCGTAGGGTTTTTTTGTTTCTTTTCCATGTTCGAGTAGGGCTTGGTGGGAAGAGTGCCAGGGAGGGGCATGTAGTAAAATAGAGGTGGGTGGTCCACTTGCATGAAAGATTTGTATATGCATATATTGGTTGTGTTATGATTTCTGTGATATGGAAGTGATGCTAGAAACGCTGTAGATTTTGGGTTTTGCAAAACGTATTGTGTTGCGCCGCGTTCTTGTGAAAATTGGCAAAGTGACATTTTAGCGGTAAATGAGCGTGGAATTGGATGCTCCATTGCTAATGAAATTACCACTCTACGCTAGCTCTCCATTTCTTGGTCCTTACAAGGTGATGTTGATGGATTTGTGCCATTGTGTCAGTAGTGGTGATTATTCTTAACGCGTCCCTGTCCCACCACGCGACCAACTTTGAATCGAAACACGCATAACCACTATTGAGTTTTATTGTCAAAGAACTGCTCCATATGGTAAATACTGATAATAAATCACATGTTAGAGAGTTCGAAGCTGTTTGCACGACGTGGTGTTGAGTAGGAATTTTTGAAAGGGGTTGATGGTGGTAAGTAAATCACGAGAAACCACCCCAGAAAAAAACCATACATGAAAGATTGGTTTCCCACCAATTTTTTTTTAACTACTTGTAACCTTGAAAACCAATATAATTCTAACTGATATCGAAAGGTGACAAGGCTAATAATATACAAATAGGTCTGTCTATTTTTCGTTACAGAAAATATATAGATTGTAGTGACGCGCATCTAGCACTTGTGCTCCTTCACTACTGATATGTACTTCCCACTTGGAACCTTGTAGCCTGTATCAGACTCTTACATAGGAAGTCTCCTACATTCTCCAAAGAGCCAACGTGTTATTATTATTTCCCTCTCACTCACACCCCGCATAATCCACCTGGAAACGTCATGGCTTGTTTTGTTTTAGTAAGTGAAATGTACCAATTTTTTTTTTTAAATTTAAACAACACACGTATATAAACACATGCACATTTTATATTGTAACAGAAATCAGGGTGTTTTTGTAAAATTTAGATTAGGTTGATTTCTTTTTCTAATACGTACATTCTAGCTGTGTCTGAAAAAATTACCACTTATTGGTACTGTCTTTTGAGTAGATTGCTGGAAATGCTGACCAGCCTTCCAAAATACCGATATACCCGTCTTCCTAGGGCTACCAGTTTTTCGTGTCCATCCGCTGGTGCTGCGCAATTTCTTGTCGTCTTTGCTCGATTCACTATCGCCGTCGCTAGGGTATTGCGTGAAATTCGGACAGCCAGTGGAGTGGGATGCGCGTGTTGAGAGACATGATCGTCATCATGTGACCATGAGCTGTGGCCCGCTGTAGCGTCCTAGGGCCGGCAGATGAATCCGGGGAGGCGCGCCTTGGAAAGTGGATCGAAAGAGGAAAAGCGGAGGAAAAGACGGTGAAGCAAAGATAAGGAATCACAGACAAAAGACAATGGTGAAGTTGATATGCTCGATTCAGCTCATGAGCCCGCGGTCATCGCATGTGACCAGCTAATATACAGCTCTGGTATAAATCCCGTAAAAAGCCGAGAACCCAAAACCCAGACCGACTCCCATTATCATTGCAGATGAAAAAGACCCATCAAGTAACCACGCCGTGTGAAAAAGAAACTCAAAAGCAAAGCGCGCTTAGAGCTCCTGCGAAGGACCCTTGCCAGGCTTGGCTGTCTTCTTGGGCAGAAGGTCTGAGAGGAGCAGTTAGTAATTGATGCGAAGCGAACAGACTGTGAAGCAACGTACTCTGGTGAATGTTGGGGAGGACACCACCTTGGGCGATGGTGACGTGCCCAAGAAGCTTGTTCAGCTCCTCGTCGTTCCTGATGGCGAGCTGGAGATGGCGGGGAATGATACGGGTCTTCTTGTTGTCACGGGCAGCGTTACCGGCCAACTCAAGAATCTCAGCCGCCAAGTACTCGAGGACAGCGGCGAGGTAGACGGGAGCACCGGCACCGACACGCTGGGCGTAGTTGCCCTTGCGGAGAAGACGGTGAACACGACCGACGGGGAAAGCGAGACCAGCCTTGGAAGAACGACTGAGGACAGTTAGTCATGATACAATGGATCAGTCAAGTTGCGCAAACACGCGTCATTTTTTCGCAAAAGACGCGTCGAAAAGATGCGAATTGAAAATGCAAAATGCGCAAGGCAAACTGAAGCGCAGGGCGCGATGCAGCAGATGGGAAACTTACGATTGGGCGCTGGACTTGGAGCCGCTGGCCTTGCCTCCGGATTTGCCGCCAGTCATTTTGAAGGTTTTTGGTTGGGGGGTTTGTTTTGGAAGTGGGAGGAGTTTTGGTGAGTTGAGGCGTGTGGTTGAGCTGGTGGCGGGCGTGGAGTGTCGAGACGATGGATTGCTTGCTGGTGTTGGGGGGCGGGGCCGTCTTATAAGGACGGCGGAGCGTGTTGTGAGTGCGCGAGATCAACCATTCGGCGCTAGCGCGTTCAGAGGGCAGCGACGCCTTTAGCGCCTGCCGCACGTCTGCGCCATCACTCGCGAACCTCGCTTGGCCGCCCAACTGGCAAGACGGCGCGCACGGGCCCCCCAGCCGCTGCTGGATCACAACATCAGAGCGCGCTCCCCATAAGTAGCGCGTCCCCCGCCGTCGACGACCTTTCCCTTCATCCATCGCAAACTCCCACCCCGACACTCAACCACTTCCATCTTGCTCGAATCCCGTGCTTTTAACCAACACTCAACTTTTCGCACCAACCACTTCAAACTCACTCAAAATGCCTCCCAAAGCCCAGAAGACTCCCACCACCGGCGGCAAGGCCCCGGCTGGCAAGGCTCCCGCCGAGAAGAAGGAGGCTGGCAAGAAGACCGCCGCGCCCTCTGGTGACAAGAAGAAGCGCACCAAGACCAGGAAGGAGACCTACTCCTCCTACATCTACAAGGGTAAGTTTGCTTCCCAATTGCGCGTCATCAGCGTGCCTTTGGTGCATCACCGCACCATTGCACTGCGCCCGCATCATCCGCATCCATTGAGCAAAGTTTACTGACGCGTTCTCCAGTCCTCAAGCAGGTCCACCCCGACACCGGAATCTCCAACCGCGCTATGAGCATTCTCAACTCATTCGTTAACGACATCTTCGAGCGCGTTGCCACCGAGGCTAGCAAGCTCGCTGCCTACAACAAGAAGTCGACCATCTCATCGCGCGAGATCCAGACATCGTACGTTTTTACACGCTATTCACCCTGAACCTCGAGCACATTCTCTAACACGCACTGCAGAGTCCGTCTGATCCTGCCCGGTGAACTTGCCAAGCACGCCGTTTCCGAGGGCACCAAGGCCGTTACCAAGTACTCTTCATCCACCAAATAGAGTGCCTTTTTTATTCGCTGGATGTTTTCTTTGGGTCTTTCTTGTCTGTTCGACAAGTGGTTACGGGGTGCGGTGTTCACGGGTCATTTGCTAATGTGATCATGGGTCGGTTTGTCTGTCATCGAATCATCTAGTCATATTTGACTACGAGGTCCATCTGGGTCTGTACATTATACCACAACAGACGGGAACGAATCAATTATTTCGAACTTCACACTTGCATCCAACTTGGCCTTTGAAGCGACATGTATCTTTTATCCCCCTTTGACACCAGACTTGTAGATCCCGGACATCAAACTATCATTTCTCTACACTAGGATGCGCGAGCTCAAGGATCTAAGCTTCTCAGAGTTGAGCGCGGACCACGCGACATACCGACAGGTCGCGTTCTAGACGGTGCGCCAGGCGCGATCGCCATTTGGACGCGACTTGATAACGTCGTCCCTCGCGACAAAGCGGTCGCGTGTTTTGCAAATCCGGCTCGGGGCAAGTCTGATGCGTGTTTTACAAGTAAATCATTGGTTTTTGTAAACTTGGGCAAATCATGAAATCACGGCATGAGACAGATTTGGCGCGTCTGCGCCAATCTGGTGAACTAGTCAAGCTGATCTTGATTGCTCGTTTAGACAAAACTATACGGATATACTGGTCCCAAACTCCGTTCCTGTACGCCAAACATGCATGTACCCCCATGATACGATTGCAAGCTCTGAAAAAAGAAAACGCCGGCCTGTCTACTAACTTGCCTATTGCAAACCATCCTCGTCCCAGCTCTCCACCTCATCAATGGCACCTTCGCGCTCTTGTCCTCTGGGCGCTGGCTCCTTGTCCTGAACGTGTACTACGCTCTTGCCCTGGACGCTGCGGACACCTTGTTTCCAGTCCTCGTAGTCGTCCTCTGATGTGAGAAGGAAAGCGAGGAGCATAGAGGGGTCCATCTCGCGAATTTGCAGACGCCGGATGCGACGTGTATGGCAGGTAGCGAGCTCTTCTGCTGAGTAACCGCTCGTTCTTGAGGCATCTGAGGGGGCCGTTACTTCGTTAGCTGAAGGGACAATGGTCGTTGATGAGGAGGTGGAGGTAATTGAAGTTGCCGATGCTTCAAGCGTAGACGGGACGGTTGCTGGTTCTTCGGTCGATGATGAAGAGGGTCGATATGGCAAAAGCGGGCGCGTGCTGTGCGGGTCAAGGTAAAAGAAGTTGTTTGCCTGCGTAGCTACAAAGTAGTGTGATGCTGAAGGACGGCCACTTTTAAACGTCAGCATAACCATGTCTGTGTGCATGCACTCGAACGTCTCACCCTGCGATACCGATGCTCTGCTTCATCTGCAGGCTTGCTTTGAGTGCCTCCCAGTACACTGGCGTGATCTTGTCGATGCCCAACCTTGTGCCGACCAGAATCAGCGTAGGATGCCATTCTCCGTCATCGTCGACAGCAATCTCCTTGAGCCTATCTTCGTACACGTCGGCACCGTCGCCAGAGACGTAGACTTTCAACCCCGCCTCTCTATTCTTGTGGACCAAATCTTGTATGCAGCGCGCAGCTGCCGAAGGACCGAACCACTCGCCAGGATACTTTCCACACACAGCAGCACCGTGTTGAACGAAGCGGTGGATAGAGAACGGGGCCCTGGGGTCGTCGGCAAACATGGCAACTATTTCGCAATGCTCCTTTGCATCAGGCTGCTCTTGGTACCGCCAGTCCCGTCCCAGACGCAGTATCTGCAGCGCATTAGCCAGTATGCACTGGCCACTCCTGATCATGCAGCCAAAGCCCGTATCCGAGGTGAAGCCTGGGGAGGTCAGGTTCTGCATGCGTACGCGGAAGCTCATGGCACTCGTTGCTTTGGGGTCTTGGCTCTTCTGGATGGGTGTAAAGCCAGAGCGGTACGTCATCCATATGCGCGACTCGAAGTCGTCCAGAAAGGCAGACGGCCAGTTGCCGTATTGTGCCGGGTCCTCGCCGTTTGGAGCTTCCTTGCGGTCCGTCTCCTCGATGCTTGTTCGTATCCAGCTTTCGTCATCGGTGCGTTCGGATGGTGGTGTGCCGGTCCCAGCTGAAGAAGTGTCGCTGGGTGTTGGCTTCCACGGGGGAGGCCGGGGGTCGTAGCGCTGGCCCAGCAGCCATATGGGGTCATTTGAGTCATTTGTAGGTGGAGGATCGTAGAAGGTGCGGACGATGCTTCGGCTAACACGTTCAAAGTCGTTCATGATGGTGGGTATGATGGGGGGTGTGGCCAGGGTGGCGTTGCATGCGGAGGTGCTGCGGAGGTCCGAGTTGAGGGCTGCCTAGAGCCGGCTACCACGAGTCTGTCGTCGGCTGCGCGTGGTTATTCATGCATGTCCAGGGAACAGGGCATATGTCAAGAATGAACAAACGGGGGCACTTGGGAAGAGATGTTGAAGCTTGGTACGAGGGTTTGGATGTATGGATCTTACGGCGAGCGCCAGAGGTCATATGCGGCTCTATCCAAGTTGCCGCGGGGGAGGGGTGGCCTATCACCTGGCTGTGTCAGTGAGGTCCCAACACGCTTCTGGAATGCGTTGGCGCGAGGGTGTTGGTTTATTTGGATATCACGTCTTCATCCAAGGGCACAGTCGTCACGCAGGCTACTATAGAGCTTCTAGCTGCGAGGGGCTGCTGTAGGTAGCTGCAACCCCCCCCCCCCAGGCCACGGTCACTATCATCGGCATATCGTCATAAGCTCCGACGAGCTAGTCCTGCGAAGCATTGCTAGCCCCGCCGCCACCCACCAGGTTGTGACATGGATGCGATTGCGCATCATCTCCAGCCCTCAAAGCTTCATACTCGCACGCTTTCGCCGCAATAGCCTTTCTCTCGCCCAGCTCGCATAGCCATCGCCATGCCGCGGGGCAAGAAACAGGGCAAGAATAAGGCCAAGGCCAGCTCAGCAAAGAGCACGCCACATCGCGCGCCTTCCAAACGCCACTCGTCCCAATCATGGCAGGTCCGCGAGGAGGGTACGTTTGCGCTCCTGCCGCAATGCGACGAGTAAGATTGGCATGTTGACCGTCCCTGCAGCAGTCGCGCCCAAGTTCTCCCTCAAAGACGAGGCGCGTTGGGCGTCGAGCCACCGCACCGCTGCTTATGAAGCTGGCAAGAACCTGCGACACATGCCCATACAGTTCATCAGCGCTGGCCACCTCGAAGGCACGCTGAAGAAAGTCATCCCCGCCGTCGAGCCCGCCCAAGCTGAAACGCCAGAGTCCAGCGCCGAGTCACTCACATCCCCCTCGCCACTGTCAACACCAGACAACACTGACGCTATGGCGCACATGGCCATCCGGAGCCCCTCGCCTGCACTCTCAGAAGCCTCTTCGAGTGCAGACGAGGTCTTGTTCAGAGGTCGCGGCAACCAAGCCCCAGTCGCCCCTGCCACTGCCACGAAGCAACCCACCCCAACAGAAGATACGGCACATGGATCAGGACAACCAGCCACTGCACCGGCGGCGGCGGCACAGACGCTTGAACTGGCCGAGCCCGTGGCACCTGTGCAGCCCGAACCAGAGGCAGACTCAGATGCTGATGAGGTCGTGCAGGATCAGTTCGCCGACCGGCGAGGAGGCAAACCGGCATGGGAGGGCACCACGACGCAGTGGCAACATCGCAGCAAGCCGAACATCGGATGGTTGCCTACCCCTAAGCGCCCTGACATGGACACTTTTCTGCGTGGCAAAGCAAACTCGCGTGATGCCGCCATGGATGACTATCTGCAGAACGTAGAGGATTTCGGCCTCACTGATGATTTGGTAGCTGCCTCTGGCTTTGCTCGTCGCGAGATGGACCTCGACGCAGGCAGCCACAATGACTGGGAGTCAGCATCCAATATCCCTGACAAAGCAAATCAAGCGGAAGACAGTGGTGAGTGGGATTCAGATATGCTTCAAGATTTCGACAACCTGAGTACCTCGTCTGATGTCGAAGACACGGTCGCTCAAATCCTCTCGAAACGCACCCGCAAGTCTGGCCTCCACTACCTTTGCGTGTACGAAGGGTCCGTCATCGATGACGCTCGCTGGCTGCCAGCAACTTTCTTGAAGGGAACCGCCGAGAAGAAACTTATTCGAGCATTCGAGGCAGCCGCTCTTGAACGTGAGCAGCAAATGCTTACTAGCAGCGACTCAGAAGATGAAGACGACGAGGACGACGAGGACGAAGATGATGATGATGAGGAAGAAGAAGAAGAAGAAGAAGAAGAAGAAGACGAAATCGACGATGAAACACTAGCTAGGGTCCTCCAGAAGCAAGAAGAGCTCGGCTTGGGTGCGGACGAGGTCTTGCTCTATGGCGGTGACGAGTTCTTCGATGGACCCGTTAAGGATCGGTCATTCATAGGATTCGGTGGATCAAATAAGAAACGCCAGGCTCGTGGTCGCGGCAAACGGGAACCGTCGTTTCCTTGTGCTACCGCCATGGTTGAAGCCCTTGATATGGACCCATATTATGGTTTCGATATTATGGATACCGAACGGCCATCGCTAAAGTTGAAGAAGAAGGGTCGGCGTGGCCAACCCCCGCCAGAGTTGGATGACTCTGACCTGAACGAGCAGCTCCAGAATGCTTGGGCAGCCGACAGAGCGAAGAAGCGGCTTAAGAAGGCGGAACGCGAGGAGCTACGCCAACAGGGTTTGTTGGGACGCAAGGGTAAGAGTGCCGACCTCAAGGTCAAGTACAAAGGTAGTATCGACATGGAAGACATTGTCGAAGAGCTTCGCGAGTTCATGCTGGGAGATATGCAGACACTGTCACTTCCTCCCATGGACTCGTACCGCCGTGCCACCATTCATCAGGTGGCTGCAGTATTCAACCTGAACTCTCGCTCGCGTGGCGATGGTATGGACAGATTCACTCTTCTTTCCAAGACCACTCGCACGCAGACCTACACCGACGACCAGTTCGGAATTGCTATTCAGAAGAAGGGCTTCCTGAAACGTCTACGTGGTCCTCTTTACGCTGAAGGTGGTGGCGGCCGGCCAGGCAAGTTCAATACCGTCAAGCACAAACAGGGTGGTGCCCGTGCCCGCCCCCAGCTAGGCTACAAGGACGGCGAGACAGTAGGCGCAAACGCCCCGGAGCTGGGACCGGAGAACAAGGGCCATGCGCTGATGATGAAAATGGGCTGGTCCAAGGGCGATGCTCTCGGTGCTGGAGACAACAAGGGCATTCTGCAGCCTATTCCCCACACCGTCAAGACCAATAAGGCTGGCTTGCAGTAATTCTTCAACATCTGTTGTTACACGGCTACCTCTTTACGTGGCATCTTTGGGGGCGGCACTTTGTGGCGCTTTCTTCGCTTGACCCCAACTATACTCGTGCAACGCTCGTCGTGCGCGATATGGTTCTTGTGTTCTAGCATCTTGTATCTTCACGACTTGTATTTCTACTAGCGACCCTCTCTGGGCGTACGATATCGAGAGACGACGGCACTGCATGGCGATTTACGGGCGTTTTTAGATTTCTTCCTGTCTCTTACGTCTGCCATGACTTCGCCGCGGTTCATTCTGCATCTGTATACGGGGGATACCTTTTTCTATGCATCGGAAAAGCGCCTTTTTTTTTACCGCTCCATGAGACGGTGTGCCCAGCTAATGGGCTTGATGCTTGTCATGATCCGACATGATCATCTACTCAGCGTTAGAGTAACGATAAACTCCTGATATAAAGTTGAGTTCTTACATCATCGTGCGTGAAGTCTGGATTGGGCAACTTCTTTTCCTAAATGTTGAACAAGGTCCATGTGATGTTGTATGTTCTGATGGCAAAAAAAAGTCACTAGACAAGCAATAAACTGGCACATCAGACCGCAAAGCAGAGATAAAGGTATTCATGTATGCCCGTTTACTTGCTTGGCCGTGTTTCAACAGCCGAAAAGTGTATTTGCTGACCCATAGATGCCATGTGATGCTGTGACATGCGAATGTAGGATAGCTAGTCTCCTCTCAGGCTATCGCTCTCGATCCCCCCACTTGTTCCATACCCATGGCGACTGAAAGCAAGCCACACGCACTTTTCTCCAGACATAAGACCTACAAGGAGACCTTTGTAGGCTCACACACCTTCTTATGGACTTTCCACGCCTTCTTCTGGCACTCGGCCGAGCAGTAGCTGCGATTCTTGCATTTGGAGCATTTGAGCAGAGCCTGGCCCTCAGACCTATGCTCCACGCCGCAGTTACCGCATGCATCAGGCTTGTTGCGCTGATCACGTAGTTCCTTGATGACAGCCGACGTCGACGAAGTAGTCATGCCCGTGTTGAACAAACCGCCAGGGCTCATGACGTTCATGATTTCGAAGCCAGGGCCATTGGATTTCTGACTAGGCCTGGCGTTGGCCTCCTCAACGAGCGACTTGGACTCGAGGTCGTAGGGCACGCCGTTCACATAGCCGTCTGGGCCGAAGAGAGCCTTCTTCATCTGCCTCTGCGCGTCTGGCATAAGGCCACCTTCGGTGTAGACCTTCTTGAGCATGGCCACGTAGGCATCGGGGAGTGGGCAGCCAAGTGTCATTGCGCAGGCACCGAGCAGAACATAGACGTAGCAGGGGTCTTCCATCAAGTACTCAAGCATCTCATCCTTGTGTCCGCTGGGAACAGCCAGCATCTTCGTCTCCTTTTTGGCGATCAAGTCAACGAGAATACCGCCATCGAGATGCTTGCGGACCGAACCAGGGTCGGAGCATGCGGGGGCATAGATGAGATAGGAGACACCATCTACGTCTTTCTCGCTCTTTCCCTTGGCTTTGGCGATAGCTTTGGCATCTTCTTCGAGTTTGTAGAGGCCAGCTTCGCTGGTAAGGTTTTCGACGATGTCGAAGTCATGGTCCGACTGGAAGAGACCTGGTGATGTGTCAGTTGAGATGTAATCCATATACAGTAGGGTTAATGCTTACAGTAACCCCAGGCACCCATGTTGGAAGGTCTCCGTTGTTGTATGTCAGTGTGTTCTGTGGAGCCAGGTCAGTCATGGTCTTTAGAAGAAGCAGTCATGACTCACTGGTATGAAGGCTTGATGTAGGGTTGAGGTGTCGACAATGAGACTGAGAGAGGGTGAAGAGTGAAAGAAAGAGGGTGAAGAGTGAAAGAAAGAAGATGAGGAGCGAGAGAAAGAAGATGAGATGAGTGGGAGTGGTATGTGTCACATCACGTCACGTCGCGTCAGATTCTGCGGCACATTTTCTGTTTGTCGAGGAAGTTGGGAAGGAGCGACTACGCGTGTTCACATGATCTAGATACGCGCGCCTTCCAGGACCATTATCGGGCTATGTATTTCATCATCATCATCATCATCATCATCATCATCATATCCCGAATTCGCCGTCAAATCATGAAAGCAGGGATAGAATCTGTGATGTTTACTGTCGTCGTCAGCATCGTGGATGCTCAGTAACGAAAAGCTTCTAGGGATATCGTACGTGTTGGCTAAGTAGTGGTTCCTTAGAACCTCACACATGTGGATTGCTGCTCAGCCTCAATCGTCAGTTAACCTATGTTTGAGCAGAACTGGCCAATTGCAGGAACCATGTGCGATAGGAAGAGGCTGTATGAGTATCAAGGAAGAGCGAAACTGGACACAACATCTAAAGATATTGTGATGTTCCCCACATTCTAGACGCTCCCTCGGAGTTCATCTTTGGAGAATTTTGGATTCCCTGTTTGATGACGAATGTACAACTAAAGTCAAGGATTTGGTTAGTGCGTCTAACGATGGTAATAATACTGTGGGCTTGAGAGTTGTTATTGGATGCTGTGAAGGAGTAGGTAGAGAAGCTGAAGCTGAACATGGCAAGCGCGGACGGCATGATGGTGTCATGAGTGATAGATGATCACGCCAGCTTTTCTAAACAATAATCGTACACGAGCTCTATCAATGTCCTACCTGTAAAGTTGACATATTAGAGTTTGGGTATGGTTGTAGTTGCTGGAGCATTGAGCCAAGTCTTTATCGTCCAATAAGCGGTGACAAAGAGCTGATTACGTTTTGTGCCTCGGCACCTTCCCCAGATGTTCTTCACGCTGCTCCACACCAAACGGAGCACAGCGCGGAGAGGGCTAGCTCATGTTGTAGACCGAGGCCAAACGCCCCGCGACCCGCATAATGTAGTCGATCCCTTGTTGCCATTTCTCCTTCCTCCCTAAAGCTCTACAGCATCACAACATCCATCTCGACAGTCGCGCGCACCTTCCTCACCTGCCCAACATGCCGCACGCCACCCTCACGCGCGAGTCCGTCGCTTCGCATAACACGCCCGAAGACCTATGGTGCATCATCGACCACAAAGTCTACGATCTTAGCGATTTCGTCGACGCGCATCCTGGTGGTTCGGTTGTGCTAGAGCAGGTAGCCGGTCAGGATGCGACCACGGCCTTTTACAACCTCCACCGACAAGAGGTCTTGGAGAAGTATAGCGAGCTATGCATTGGCACAATTGAGGGCGAGAAGTCGGAAGTCATCGTTCAGCAACCGGGCGATTTGAGCCCAGTTCCGTACGCTGAACCATTGTGGTTGCGACCACAGTTCAAGAGCCCGTACTTCAAGGACAGCCACCGGGCACTGCAAAAGGAGATTCGCAAGTTTGTGGATACGCACATTACACCCGAGGCCCAGCAAAAAGAGAAGGATGGGACATATATCAGTCAAGAGCTGATTGACAAGATGGCCGAGAATGACATGCTCGCGATGCGTCTTGGACCAGGAAAGCACCTCCATGGCAAGACGTTGATGGGCGTGGTCAAGGGCGAGGAATTTGACTACCTACACGACCTCGTGCAGGCGCAGGAAGGTGTTCGTGCCAATGCTCGTGGATTCCAAGACGGCAACATGGCAGGCATGACGATTAGTCTAACCGCTGTCTTGCAGTGGATGCCCGAGTCTGAGCTGAAGACACGAGTAGTCAACGAGGTGCTGACTGGCAAAAAGAAGATGTGCCTCGCCATCACTGAAGCCTTTGCGGGATCGGATGTCGCTGGTATCAGGACCACTGCGACATTATCACCAGATGGCAAGCACTACATCGTGCGGGGTACGAAAAAGGTTGGACACAGCTTCCCATATCTGTATGGCACAGTGCTAACCAGCAAGTAGTGGATCACCAACGGCATGTTCTGCGACTACTTTGTCACCGGATGCAAGACTGACAAGGGCTTCTCTGTCCTTTTGATCGAACGCGACGAGGCTGTTGAGACCAAGCTGATCAAGACGAGCTACTCGACAACAGCCGGTACCGCATTCGTAGAGTTCAACGACGCCAAAGTTCCGGTAGACCACCTACTGGGTGAAGAGCACAAGGGTTTCGTTGTAATCATGTCAAACTTCAATCACGAGAGGTTTATGATGGCTTGTGCTGTCATTAGGCAATCCCGAACTGTCGTCGAAGAGTGTCTCAAGTGGTGCAACCAGCGGATAGTGTTCGGCAAAAAGCTCATTGAACAGCCAGCCATCCGTCAGAAGTAAGTGCTACTACTACTAAAGATGGACTAGACGTGACTTGCCCGTGCATCTTGTTGGATGAAAGCCGCCCTCTCGACTCTGTGCTTGTAGCATCGGAAATTCACAATTACCGAACATGGTCACTAACGCCACCTGACAGGCTTGCGAAGATGATCTCACACGTCGAAGCCAACCAGGCCTGGCTCGAGTCGATTGCCTTCCAGATGACACACATGTCGTACGCTCAACAATCCAAACTGCTCGGCGGGCCCATCGGTCTGTTGAAGTCATTCGCCACTCGGTCGGCGCACGAGATTGCGGACGAGGCGGTCAATATCTTTGGTGGCAGAGGACTGACACAGGGTGGAATGGGTCGGGTGATTGAGCAGTTCCATCGCACATACAAGTTCGATGCCATTCTGGGAGGTACGGAGGAGATTCTTGGTGATTTGGGCGTCAGACAAGCAATGAAGAACTTCCCGAAGAGCATGTTGTAGGAGGTAGTTGGAGGGGGTGTATGATGAGTAATTTAGCATGGTGGCACCTGTCAAGCCGGCAGATTTACTGTATAAACCTTGTTGGGAGCTACACGGGGGGCGCCCTAGAACGCTTCTAGAAACACTGGTGACATTACAGGAGGGTGGTGGTGGTGGTGGCGGTGGTGAACGGGATGTACCGGCGAAACCCATGTTTGGCGGGCGTTTTACCATTTGAGGTATGCGCGTACAGAATAAATGGTGGTGCTCCCGGTACCAAGGTTCCAGAGTACACCGATCCCGACTGTAGTTGCACAGACGATGAGCGGCTGACCTGACCGATGAGTGCGAGAGATGGATGGTGTGTCCGAACCTACCCCGGGCCATTAGGCCTTGTGCATGGCCTGTGGCGAAGCACATAGCACATAGCACATAGCACATAGCACATCGTACATAGCACACAGCACAGTGCAGCATGCCGAGTGCGGAGTGCGGAGAGGGCGCACAAGTCGATATCGCTGGTACACCCAGGGCGACATGATGCACATGCTCAACACCATGGCCGACGACGTAACGGGTAGATCACGATAGTCACACAGGCTCGCACGACGCTGCATTCCCTCATGCAGCCGCGGCCAATAGGTCTGGCGCCGTGAGGCCGAGCTGGGCGCGTCTGGCACGATAAGCTGGTGTCCACGTGTTACACGTCCCAATGCGGCAACAAGCGAGTCCCTGGTAGACAGCCATGCCAGCCTGCATGAGACACGATCTGGATGCCATGTCGCAGCTATCAGACAGGAGTGAGGCATGTCGGCGATACGTGTCATATGCAGAGGGGCAAGTCGGGCGAGGCCTGGTACGGCGTGTACAGTAGTAGCTTTGCCTGCCCGGCTTCACTCTGCCCGCTCCGTTGGCCATGGAGAGCAGGTCGATGCATACAGGTGTGCGTGAGGGTGAAAGCAAAGGCAAAGGGCGCGCGCGCGCTGCTTGTTCCTGACCACCCATTCACACTGCCCCATCACCAATCATGCACGACATGTGGAATACCATGGAACATAGTCGGCTAGACACAGCCGCCGCCGCCGCCGCCGCCCTGCCTGCACCGCTGCGAACGCATGCCGGCTCGAGTCGTGTGCAGCGCGCCCATCGGACCAAGGCACCAGTGACAGCATGGGCTTTTGCATTGTCATTCGGCGACTTAGCCTCGACCCTGAGCTCGCCTTTCTTTAAGAAGGCGTCTGCGTCTGCGTCACCTTTGCCTACTTGATCCCTCTTCTATCGCTGCTATTACTGCTACCACTCACTACCCAGCCTTCTACCACCGCCATTTCACCCACCCAACCTTGACCTGCCCTTGGTTTGACCCTACCCACGCTCATACACCGCCTCCAGCCTACTTGCAGCCTTCCTGACTTGCCTTGCCTTGCCTTGCCACACCTGCTCAACACGCAGCACACCTACCATCCCCGACTATCCCCGACCATCCCCGACCATCTTCGTCATCTAGCCGACCAAGTCGCCGCGCCCAGCGTCATCACCACTCGCAACTACACCATCTCCTCGGCCGCCGCCTCTCTCTCCAAACCCGCCACCATGCGTCGCACATCTAGCATCAGCAGCATGAGCTCCTCCAGCTCCGAGTCTGAAGAGACGATGCAGATCTTCGTCAAGACAGTGTCCGGCAACAACAGTGAGTTGATCCCGCGCATTGTTCCGAGCCTCGGAACAAGCGCAGCCTCGCCATGAAAGCAACCAAGCCACCAAGGCTAACATTCACCCCCCTCCCTTTAGCAATCCCTCTCACAATCCCTTCAAATACCTCAATAAGCACCCTGCGCTCCCTACTCGCCCTCCGCACCAACCTCTCCTCCCCCGACGATCTCCGCATAGTACACGCCGGCAAGCACCTCTCATCATCCGAAACCACATTAGCCGACTACGCCATCGGCACAAACTCGACGCTCCACCTTGCGCTCCCTCTCCGCGGCGGCATGCCCCCGAGGAAGATCCGTTGCTCCTTCAAGGACTGCAAGGACCGCGCCCAACCTATTGTCGGCGACTGCGGCTTCTGCGATGGCCACCACTGCAGTAAGCACCGCATGCTCGAGGACCACAAGTGCGAGGGCCTAGAAGACTGCAAGAAGGAGAGCCATAACCGGAATGCGGACAAGCTCAACAGCGAGCGAACGGTGGCTATCAAGGGTGTTTGATTGGTCCTGACGGGTATCAAGCTACTGCCAGGGCGTGTGTATATATGTACACCTTGGATTGGTCTATGTTTGCCTGAGCGATTTGATGGGGGCTTGAGTAGAATGCCTTTATCATCTGCAGCTCCTCCTCCTCCATTTCACGCGATGTAGTCGTAGCAATGATGGGTTTGATTTTAGCTTGCGTGCTTTAAGGGATGCTTTAATCTTTCGGTTCCTGGCGCAAGGCGTACACTGGGTGTAGTGCTAGCGCCATGTATTTGTAGCTAGGCCTGACAAATAGCCATTCATAACTAATCTCGTTGATATTCCGCTGTAATGATGTCGTCCTTGATATACAGTTTCTCATCCACGTCTGAGAACATGATGACTCATAACAATGACAAGTTGAGCATGCCGCGGTGAAATGTACACGACATCTCATCACCCCACGGCCTTGTTCAACCAAATCATGCTTGCACAACGCCATACAACCCTACCTCTCCATGCATCCGACGGCAAGCATAAATGTAAAACAAACCCCCCCCCAACCCCCTCCAACCATTCGGCGCTTTTGTTCTTCTCCGCCTCACTCTATACCGATCGGCATAGGATCTGCGCTTTTGAGATTGACGGTAAAACCTACCCCATGCGTACACAATGGCATTTGGGAACAACACGAGTACCTAATTGTCCCAAACTTGGAACCTGACAAGACATCAAGAAAGTGAGTGAGTGAGAGAGAGAAAGAGAGAAGAGAGAGAGAGAGAGAGAGAGAGAAAGAACGCCATGTGGAAGAAAAGTGCCGATACAGAAACTAGCTTGTTTCATGGGGGGGTTGGAGTCGAGATATACAACGTAGACAAAGGAAATAAAGAATGAGGTTGCATGTTTGACTTGGACGTGAGAAGATTTTGAAAAAAAAATACGAAAAAAGAAAAGAATGAAAAAAAAAACCCCTGCAAAGGAAGGATTGTTTTAGATCCATCTTGCCATAAGAGAGAGAGAGATTTAGGATTTTGATTTTCCTTTTGCGTTTTGCTGCTAAAGGGAAGATGTATTGTAGTTTTTTTCCCCTAGTTTCGGTAAGAACAAAATAATTCTGGTTTTAGTTGTTGAATTTTTTTGGGGAGTTGCGAAACTGATTTTTTGGGGTTCCGTCGTTGTTGTCGGGATGTTATCGTTGCTTGGTGATTTAAACAGAGATGCCGAGGACGGGTGTGTCTCGTAAACGCTCTTGTGGTGGGTTTTATTCTTCATATCTTTGGTTGGGTATTGCCATCTCTTGGATGTGTACTCTCTCTCTTTACCCTACCCTGTGATGGCTATGCACATAATTATTCGAGAGCAACAGCATGAAAGCAGCGTGCAATTCAATCGACCCACATGAGTGGTTGTGAGATGGAATCCGAATGCGTGAATGTAAAGAGAGAGAGAGAGAGTCCAGACAAGGAAGAGAAGAAGCTTGCAGATCGCCGACTCGTTTCTGCAGAAGCATTGCTTGAATCGGCCGCTTCTTTGTTTGGTGCTGATCAAGGAAAAGAGAACGGAAAACCCTCGGTTATATGTGACGTTCGTTTCGAGGAGAAAAAAAAAAAAACTCCTTTCCTCGGTCTTACCTGGCGGACGTTCCGAAGCACCCGGCAGCCTGGGAGCTCGGCATGTGCTGTAGGCTCATGGCGTTACAAGGATTGTCAGTAACGCCGTTGGGATGCCTCAGGCAGTGAAAAACCTCAACAACATTTCTCTGGTGCCCAAGGGAGGATAATAATACCCTGAACTTACTGCTCGTGCACAGCTCCAGGAGGCAGGGTTGAGCGAATCCCCCTTTTAATACCTGACTCGGAATCGCGACGCCATGGGCAGTGCAAGGTTTTCCTTTCCCACTCAGCCTCAGCGCGTGCTGAGCAGCGCGAGCCCGATTTGTCCTTTATTCTCTCCATTGCCGTCGCCGTCATGATGGCGCTTATCGGGCGCGGCGTGCCGCCTTGGTGGTTGTGGTTATTGCTGCCCTGTCCCTGAAACGCCATGCAAAGCCAATCTTTCTGCCGAGCTCTTAGGAGTGGAATACGAGACAGGAATCGCACCGAATCCCGCTCAAATCATACTGTGACCCCAGGATGTGGTGCTGCGCTCCGCTGCCCCGCCCCGCCCTCGTGGCTTTCGCATGCGACATGCGGCTTCGTGGGTGCGGAACTACATCCCGGAAGTAGAGCTTTTTGTGGCCTGATCTTGACACATGGAATCTGCATGTGGCTCGTTGTGGCGTTCCGCTCGTATTTGCTTCTTCCGACTGCAGCATAACTGGTGATGGTCAGAAATAGGGTTTCAGGGGACCTGTTGGTAGGTGTTTGGGAGGAGCGGAGTGGGAGATAGCAGTGGAATTTTGTTTTGGGCGAGGGCTTGGCACGTGCAGTGGCGGAAGGTTGAGGCGTGAGAGACAATGGCTGGGACGGAAACTCACAACATGAATAACTAACGGCTTGTAGTGCGCGTCTACCATGGATGAAGGCAAATTAGTATGGTTTTCAAAGAAGTGTAACTGCTCCACTCTGGCTCGGTGGGCATATCTGGGTACGTGTCTTCCGTCAGTCACCGCGAGGGAGTGGCTCGAGCAAACGCGGGTGATCCGGCCACATGACACTTACATATACCCAGGACTAGTTTCGTTGAGTACTTTCACTTGATTGCTACGGCCGGCGGCTTACTCTCGTCCGTGAGAATCTTACAACGGTCGGTATTGCAGTCTGGCCGGCCCATAGTCGCCGTCAGGATAGCTTGTCACAGCATGCGGAGACCCATCGGAGAATTCAGCCTTCAACGATCGCGGCATGGGATCTCGACGTACGCAATCGTGATGGAGTACGAAAGCAGTGCACGGATGCTCCAATTAACATGACAAAGTTCATGATTAGATTTCCCAGCCAAAACGTTCAACCCCGGGATATTATCGTACAAACATGGTCCCTTCTCCAATTTTCCACCTGGGTATTTCCCCATGGGAGAATTGCGGGACTTCTAGACCGCTGGTGACGTAACTGGCACAAGTCACATATGTGCTTCGCCATCACGACAGGGAAACTAGCAGTTGCAACGGATGAACGAGCCGGCCGAACATGCACTATGAGGGTCAAGTTCGGCTCTGGATGCTTGGTAATGACGGAAATCAGATAAGACATGCTTGTGTGTAATAATATTGCGCAGTTCTCCCGTGCGCGCGGGATGGAACTTTGTTTGTTTCGGCATTTGGGCAGCAAATCTCGACAGTGAGATCTGCATGGGCCTAGGGAGATGTCGGGCTTGGAACTGTTTCCAGACATGTGCTCGTCTCGAAGAGGCAGTGTCACTCTAATCAGGGTGAAGCTGGCCAGCTCTCCCCAGCACTTTCCACGCTCTTTCGGAAAACTCGAGTCCGCATCCGCGCGGCGTCGGTCAAAATGGAATGGCATGGAATGGACCTTTGGCCGCCTCCCAGGCATATCTGAAACCGTGCGTCGCTCGACGAGTCATCGCAGTGCAGGACGGTGAAGGGCTTTGAAAGGTTGCTGCAGCCACAACCGCACGCCTCCGTGTCAGTGTCGGTGTCGGTGTCGGTGTCAGTGCTGGTGCTGGTGCTGGCGCTGACGCCGGCGCTCAGCTGCACCACCATGATGATATTACATACATGCGGTTCTATATCCAGATAGCCCAGAGACTCTATCTGTAATTGTGTCGATGCCAAGTGACAAGGGAAGTTCTCTATCGTGGCGGCGGAAAGAAGGAAAAACGCACGCGTGGACGTGGGGACGAAGCATCATTTCCTAGTTGTCGATCGCTGGGCATACCAAGCCTTTGTGGCAGTGTTGAAACTCAAGATAACGAAGCAACACCCGGCACCGGCCCGCCGATCTTGTTACGCCGCCAATTTTAGCGTGTTCCTCCAGTCATGTACTTTTGGGCTTGGAACATGGCGTGCATTTTACTCAAACCTCGTCCACGCTCGCTGTGCGAACTCGGCCTCACCGTCGAACCACGGGCTTGGCCGTCCTCTTTCCAAATTATCCACGGGCAAACTTGCTCAGATGCAGCCGCTGCCCAAAGCCTCAGAGTCTCGGCGGTAGCACAGTCAATGTACTGATATTCGATCCTTGCAACATAACTGGGTCAGCCAAGGCGGAATGTACATCACTGCCTGAGTGTTTGCTTGGCTTGGTGAGACGTACCGCCCCAATCGAGCATCATCGTCATGCCTCCCGCTGACACTGCGCCAAGGGCTGAGGGCCCGCTCCGCCATCTACGCGACATTACTAGACCAACCCCTATCACGACTATGCAACGTCTGTAGCCACCGGCAACTTCTTTCTGTGGGACGAGCTATGGGCCAAGAATGCACAGCCTAGAAGCAATCCCGATTCTGCGCGCAGAGTTCCAGGATAGGGTGTACCTACCATGGTAGGCCTGGCCCAGTCCCGCCAGTACCGCCGGACGTTACGCACCGGGGGGAAGAAAGGGTGGCGACGCCCAATCGTACGAGTCAGCTAATACACAGGGAAGCCCTCCCTAGGAGACACAGCCGTAGTGTTCTTCCAGAACGACAATTGGATATGGAACCCCAAAAGTAAAAATGCGCCGGGGTGTATTCGTCCGCACATAGTTCCCACTGGGCTGGCACGGCACATTGATCAAAGCTTTTGGGCCGCAGGACATCGGGGAGCCTCTAACAAAGTAATGCAATATACCCTGCGGTTCGCGGACTCCCAAGAATCCGTACTCTCTTGGCTTCTCTTGGACCTACACCCTTACGTTGCTTGTGCGCTGCCGCACTCCCTCATCACACGGCCGGTTTGACTACCACGTCACCATGGGAAAGCCAGCATACTCTGACCGGGTGTTACGCGCGTGCTTAGCAGGAGTGGAGCCGTAAAAGTACGTTCTATCAACTAACGCCTTGGGCTCATACCCCAGATCAATGGGCCTCCTGTCACCACAATACAGTACACATATATATATCTATGCCCCGCCGCTTTGACTATTTCCCTATTCCATACCGACTTTCATCAGTGCGTCCATTTGAGCGCTTCCCCTCCAACACGTGCTATCTGTGTTGAGCACCCTGTTGCATACCTCCCCACAAACGCTTTCCTCATCATCCATCCTTTGCTCCTGCCATCTGCCTCCACAGCCCGCCACCCAGCAACACTGCCAACATGACAACAATAGACTCCTTCAACAAGGAGGTTCGGCATAACAACGAAGGAACTCTCCCACTGTCCGAAGCACCAACTGCGAACAACTCCATGCGGGACCGGTCGCCTTCGTCAGTTGAGACGGTCGAAGAGCCGGACTGGCCGCGATCATGGCGTGCCTACGCATGCTTGCTAGGATGCTTCTTCCTCATGTTCAACTCATGGGGCCTCGTTAATGCCTACGGCACATGGTCCTCATACTATGTCGGCCACTCGTTGCGAGGTGTTGATCAACTGGAACTGAACCTGATTGGATCGACGCAGTCTTTCATTGTGCTTCTTCTGTCAAACGTCGTTGGGAGACTGCTGGATGCTGGACACTCCCGCAAAGTGATTGGATGCGGTACCTTTCTCGTTCCCTTTGGCCTGTTCATGCTTTCTGTTGCGCATCCCAGCGACGTCGAGGCCCTCGGAAACTTCGGCTCAATCTGGGCCACACAAGGCCTTGTAGTTGGCTTGGGCATGGGAACCTTCTTCGTCTCTAGCTCCCAAGGTGAGTTACAGTTTCCCACTTGCAATGGCTTCCGACTGACTCGAGTACAGTGGCTTCAACATGGTTTCCTAAGCGCAGAGGTCTTGCTGTAGGCTACGTTGCTTGCGGTGCCAGTGTGGCTGGCGTGATATACCCCTCGATGCTCCGTTACTTGATCAAGTTGGTAGGGTTCAACGATGCCGTGCGCTACGTTGCGACTCTCACATCTGTGACATGCATCTTTTCCTTCATCTTCTGCACACCCGACCCTGCCCACGAGCATCACGAACCGAAGACGTGGGGGAAGCTCACCACCTGGTTTGACACGGAAGCCTTTCGCAACAAAGCCTTTTGCTGGTTCACGGCTGCTGTTGCATTCATGTTCTTTGGCTTCTATCCCGTCTTCTTCAATCTCGAAGAGGTGAGTTTCGCGCCCTCACTCCCTTCCAAAAGATGTTTTCGACTAACTTTACCTAGTGGGCAGCAGTACGCGGCTTCGGTACTCGCAATCGGTCTGCTTCGGAGACAACCTCGTCAACCATCACCAACCAACCCCTTGAAACCTTCTGGCTGCTTGTGATCATGAATGGAGCTTCAACGGCTGGACGCATGCTGCTCGCTCACTTCTCAGACTGGGTTGGCGCTCTCAACATGCACATCGGCTCCCAGTTCGTAGCTTCAATCCTCACGCTCATACTCTGGTCCCAAGCTGGGTCACAGACTGATGCCATCGCCTTCTGCGTTGTGTTCGGTATCTTTTCCGGAATGGTCATCGGACTACCTCCCGCATCAATCGGCCATATTCTCAGCCGCTCCTATACCGAGCCTGACAACATTCAATTCGCAAAGAAGAAGCTTGGGCATTGGACGGGCATGATGTACACCTTTGCCGCCATTCCAGCTCTCACTGGCCCTGTCATTGCTGGCCACCTCATCACAAAGTACGACAGCTACATCACTGTGCAGATGTGGTCAGGCACCAACTTGATGCTCTCATGTTTCTGCATGGTCATTTCTCGCTGGAATCTGCCCTGTGATAATGGTGAGCATGCAAAGGACGCAGTCATGCGCGCGATGAGCTTAGCGGAGACTACTGAGAAGCGGAGTGCCAGCGAAGCAGCTGTTACGACACGGGATCCTTTGTCACAAGCCCCAACTCGTGTTCCAAGCACGCGCACTGGCGCTTCGGACATTGTCTGAACGTTATGAACCCCTGACGATGATTTCCTTTCCCGAGTATTTTCCTTGCATGGCGTTCGGGATGATGATGATAATGATGTCTGAAACGATGTGAACGAATGCGGGATTCATTCCTGCTGGCTGGGGCAGTTACAATTTCTCTTCTATTGCCCCAGTTTTTTTGTATTTTCCTCATAGATTTCAGTACGTCTTGGATGGCATTAAGAGTTTCCCCAGCAAGCACACTTTGTTTCCGAAACACTTCGAGACAACGTAGGCGCAGGGAGCTCCTCGCTACATGGGTTGAGCATCAGTTTACGGGTTGCACGAGTAATAGAATCAAAAGTATCTTGTTAAACTTCTCCTCAGTGTCTGTCTGCATGACCGTGACTGCGCGCTCGAATTTGGCGTTTACGTCATCATTCTTGTCACTCTTCCTTTGCTATTCACTAATTCATTGCCAATATTCAGCCGCAACACTAGCAAACAACAGGTCCATCACTCGAAGGTTCGTGCGCATATTACGCGCGTACGCAACAATTTTGCTAAAAAAAAAATGCCGTCACTGCCGTTAGAATCAATCACCGTTCGGACGTCAGCGCGGCACTTGATCCGTCGCGTGTTATGCTTTTCTCGCCGGCAATGCATCCACGGCCGAACTCGATATTAGATGGGCGACTCCAGATCGTCACATCGCAACTGGAGTTCGATTGGGCTACCAACCGTCTCATCTAAACAGCCTAGGAACCTAGAAGAAGCTCCGGTAGCCCGCAACCCCGCGCTTTCCTAGCCGCGCTTCCATTCACGCACGCATCGACTCTGGGCAACTACGTATGCGAGTAGGCTAGACTTTCTGTTGAGTGCCTTGGCGGAGACCCTGACGATATCACCATGTGATGCTGACCCTGGGTTCGCCCCAGACGTTGCATCCAAGCGCCCTGGCAGAAGCTCCGCTGGCAACCAAAGACTGCCGGGTGGCCATAGTGGACCAAGTAGTCCGTTTGGCTGAAGACGACACGAACTTGTTGGTACCGAGTCTTACCACCTCAAGCAGCAAACCACACCCTGTCTCAAATGTGTGTGTGTGTGAATGATGGATTCTTAGTCGTAGGAGATTACACAGAGGTGGGGGAGAAGAAGAAAAAAAAAAGTCGAATTTCTGCGTTGGCAGACTACACTTGTATTCTCTGCTGCAAACAAGCCTCAACATCGGTCCTTCTATACAACCAAAAGCTCCCCCAAAGTCAGTCAAGCAAGCTTTCTCCTCGACGCCAAGATCTCGAGTCGGTTGCTTCACTACCGCAACTGCAGATTACGAAATACCGCCGACAGACGACTATGACTCGGGGTCCTCGTGTTATAGCATACCAGACCCATACATGTCACTTGATCGAAACGGGGATACATAAACTCTAGACTTGACATGTCGACCCTGAAAACTGTTTTTGGCCCTTGATTAAAACAGTACAACGCTACAACCCTTAGAGGCTGCTATTGGCGGCCAGACTGTTTCAAGTGGAGCGACTTCACAGTGAATTAGCGACCAAATGACACTGTTCTTTTCTTCTTTCTCTGTATCATGTGCTGCCACGTACTCGGATGTTTGGGGAAAAAAAAAGGGCACGCTGATACTGCACGGAATCTTGTGACCTGCATAGATGGATTGAAATGGTGTAGGCCAAGACGCGATGTCGCGCATGATGTAGATGGTGCCAGTCGCTAGGATGAGACGACGGTTTAGAGGGCAAGTCCTGGCGACTACCAACATTGAATAACTAAAAAAAGGATTGGCAATTGCCCAATAGGTACTCACTCTTGGCAACATCTACTCGGTCTGAACAACCTAAACGATAATCCGAACCTCTCTCTCTATCCTCGTAGTATTGCAACAAAGTCCGGCGGGCTAAAAAAAACCCCCCCAAGACAACAAGAACATGAACTTGCATCTTCAACAACCCCCCAAAGCCCGACCCACCCACACCGTTCAGAAAGCAACCACACTCAACCAAACAGCTCACCACCACCATCG
>Ga0265797_10000394_pt1 | contig 80766 bp, 87 predicted proteins | sample P2T30metagenome_FD_192433 | JGI IMG/M metagenome (GOLD analysis project Ga0265797, IMG submission 192433) | Plant litter microbial communities from East Loma Ridge, Irvine, California - P2 T30 | ecosystem: Environmental > Terrestrial > Plant litter > Unclassified | place: USA: California... | reverse complement strand
ACTTCATCAATCGTTGCTGTCGCTTTTGCTTAATACCCTCCTCGTCAAGCTGATCATCCGGAACCTCCAACAGGGGGAATGTAGGTGCTTCGACCTGCTCCTCCTCTACATCGCCAAGGTCCTTGTTACGAGCCTTCTTGATGGCGGCTTCCAGTTCCTTGACTCGTTTGTTGAGCTGGTTCTCGTCATCGAAGTCATTTGACTCCAGTACCCGTGCCTTTTCCTTTTTCGTGGTAATCTCTTCCAGTTGCGTCTGCAACTGCAAGCACCACTCCAGCTCTTCTTCTTTCTTCTTCAGCTTCTCCAGACGCATCTTTGCCGCCTGGGCCTGCAGCCTACGACCACTCTCCTTGCGCTTTTCCGCTGCAGCTGCCAGCTCTTCCTCGGTCTTTTGCACCACGATCTGCTCAGTATAAGGGAACTGAATTGTATGGTCTCGGTCTTCCAGGCCCGTCCAATCCAGGTAGCGGCTGAGGTCATTCTCGTAGTCTTGTGATACATAGCAATGCTCTCGAACGAGGTCTTCAGCCTGGTTGTCGCTAATCTTTCCGGGGAATGTAGGGTACTTCAGCCTCAGTAGCTTGAGCAGGTATTGCGCGGACTGGAAGCGACCCCAGTTCAGACGCGTGGTTTGCGACAACAAGGGCTTGGAGTTTACTACGGGAATAATGTGCGTAGAGGTGTACGAAGAGTCCATGACCAGCCCGTTGCGCCCGCCATTGTATGAGTAGGAGAAGAGCGAGTCGATACCGTATGCGACGGATGGTGCGCCGTAGCACTCGAAGAGGATTTCCGACATGGCTGTAGAGTTGATGTTAGCTGTACACACAGTCTCATCTGTCATTGGCTCACGTACTCTTTCGTGAATAGCCCAGGTTCGCAACGGGCTCTGTCATGACGATGGGTCTATCTATGCGCCCGGAGCGTCCATCCACACCCATTTTGACAAAGCAGTAGTCAAGTACGCCCTCCATGACGTCCCAATTGTTTACGACGTTGCTGCCAGGCTCATAGACAGGCTTGGACTGTCCTCGCGCCGTACCGTCGGCGTAGACATCTGAGCCAACAAAGGTAAAGGTTCGGTTGAGCTTGCGGTCGCGGTACCTCGCCATGTTGGGCAACACTGATAACCGGGGTTTGGAGTCAAAAGACCACCCAGCGCGGACTGCGGACGAGCCTACAGTATGTTAGTCTGGGTAGAAACACGGGCGCATGTGCATTGCGAGCGTACCATTGTCAATTACGATGGCAGTTTCGCCGTTGCTACGCGACCATCCTTCTTTGTCGATGGGCCTGAAGCCTTCAAAAGGCGGTTCCGACACGCTCCAGAGCTTGGGTGGAGGTTTGGGTGGATTGCGCCCTGCGAGTTGGGGCGCCTCGTCGATAGCTGAGGGGGCCATGGCGGTGAAGTTGGAGATGGAGATTGGCCGAGGATCAGGTTGTTATTTCATATCGCGGACGGGAGATGTGGCGTGTGAGCTTGTTTAGCGCGACTGGTACTGAGGATGCGCGGCATTGCGGTTGCCATGTGGTGAGGCTCTTGCGATGCTCGGTGGTCCGAGCCCGTCTCCGTCCAGGGCCATGTTACGCTATTTCACATGACGACCATGCTCATTGCTGTCGTGCACGAAATTTGGACATGGTCATATCTCATTATTGGCTATCTACCCGCTCCATTCTGCTCCTTGTCTCCATAATTCCGGCTGTATGCGAGCTTTGGCTGTGCCGCGGGAAATGCAAATTGCACACCAAGAATACTCTACGTCGTATGCTTACGCAGGATCCTTCAGACCGTTTGTTGCTTTGGCCTGTCAGCTATGTCATACAGAATTCTCGACAGGACCGTATACCTTCTAGGTGAAAAAGAACGTTGGACTGGTAGTTCTTGAACATCTGAGCTACGAGCTCCGTGTCCATGTTCTGGATATTGATCTCTTGGAGATTTTTGTTTAGCATCATGATGGCCTCATTCAACTTCTCCTTTGGAATAGTCAGCATGCTTGTCTTGACTGGACCTGGAAACGTTTGGCTTGACTGACAACATTCACGATGATGCGAGAGAGCAGTTGGCTCTGTTGGTGCTCGTGTGGACTTTCCTGGAGACGTGGTCAGATTCACGCGCCGCTCAGGGGGCTGCTTCGTGACATCTCACCATTATTGTACCTCTGTGATATTGGCGTTGGTTGTACGCGTTCAAGTTGTCTGGTGGGGAGGATGAAAGCAGTTAGTGTGGGTATGCAGGTCCAGAGGTCGGGCGGGAGAGCTCCACCTCCGCAAGCTCCATCGCGATACAACACCAACGCTCTGCCACGCTCACATTGATTCCCGCCACAGCTCACGCACCAGCATCGCGACTTATCAGATCAGCCCATCAAAACCGGCCCCGCACGCGATCAACGTGGAATAACAACAGGCCGACAACGCGACAAGACAACACGGAATCGCAGCCAAGACACCCAAGCCCATCGACTGCGATTTCTTGAGATCCCGGCATCTCCAAGCATGGCACCATTAACAGCCGCCTCGGATGAGAAAACGCATCAGGCGCTTCTTGACAAGCTTGACATCTACGCAGTACCCAAGCCTTTCCGCAACCCAAACTGGAAGCCACCGCAGCGACGCAACAAGAACCTCAAGCAGATTCTCGGCGAGGCGTCACGCAAAGAAGCCTCAGTCATGGCCACACAGAACAACAGCGGTAACTCGACACCTGCCGTAACTGCTGAAGGCAACGCTGCTTCCGGCCGCGCACCGAACATCGCCCAAGCAGCCCAGAGTCTGAGCACCCTGGTATTGGAGAAGAACGGCAGAGCTGCTGCTGGGCCGGCACCTACATACACCAACATCGAGTCGGCTCCGAGCTTCCACCCGAGCAGTCAGAAGAAGTACTGTGATATCACCGGTCTTCCTGCACCATACACCGATCCCAAGACGCGTCTAAGGTACCACAACAAGGAGGTGTTTGGAGGCATCCGTACCATGCCACAGAACGTGTCAGAGGGCTATCTCGCCGCAAGAGGTGCACACACAATCTTGAAGTGAGCGTTACCTCGATGCCGAGGTAGCTCCTACTACTCCAAGGTTGATAGTATGACATGCGTCCTTCACAGTCGGCGCAACGCTGCATTCGACAGAGGCTCAAGTTCATTCACTTGTCCAAGGTCTTGCATCAAACAGGCTAATGAAATGGGTACAAGCCTGGTCAGAAACCCAGGTGTAATTGAGGTTATGTATGATCATCAAAGTCAAACTACTCTCCACCCACCACATGCCTTTCGGCTTATGGCTCAAGGAGGTGTTCCGGCTTAACCGTGATCCAGTATTCTTCTGCGCCCATAAGACAGTATACCAGGACCTCGAGGGAGGATTCCTAGTTACAGCAGCTTGAAGCATGCTGTTGTCAAGGCGGGATCTACATTGTAATAGTCATTCAAGTATCTTGTAGCTGTAGAAAAGAAACAACGCATCAATTGCTCTTTCTTGCTGAGTGTTTGAATGTTGACTACCTGTTCTCACTTTGGATGGACGAGGGTTGTAGAGACTGAGAAGCATGATGCCAGAATTTTATGCGACAACCCGCGGGAACTCCAGCGCTAGCAGGGGTAAACTTTGGGCCGACCACCGACTGCGCGCGCCGCGTCTCAACTCTCACCAAGGGGACACGAGACAAGAAACCGACAGATACCGCCTTCGTGCCAGACGTACAGTGGAACCAGGTGCCAATCTACTACTTGTTCGCTATCTCCACGTCTTAAGTCTCCTCAACTATACAACCTCGCACGTTGCGCGCTGTACACATTCCGAATTTCCAAGATGCCGACTATGTGGCTTTCAGATACCCAGAGTATGTTGCGCCAACATGCAGCTTCGCGGTTACTGCATAGAACACCTGCTGACAACAGGAACAGAGATAGGGGTCGCTTTCTGCTCAGGGGGTAGGTACGCGCCCACTGCCACGAATGCGCTTACTGTTCAACATCGGATTGACAAGACGAACAGGCGGACTCTTTCTGATGGGAGGTGTCATGATGTTTTTTGACCGCGCAATGTATGTCTCATCTCTTCACATATACATACTTGCTTTGCTGACATGGTCATAGGCTCGCAATGGGAAACGTACGTTTATACCACACCTCCAAACCTCTACCTCTACCATCGAACCAGCTCTGATACCCCCTTAATAGATATTATTTCTAATTGGCCTCACACTCATCATCGGAACAACCAAAACCGTCGCGTTCTTTGCTCGCAAGCAGAAATGGAAAGGCACGGTGGCTTTTGTCGCTGGTATATCGCTTATTCTGATGCGATGGGCTTTCATCGGCTTCATAATTGAGCTATACGGCATACTCGTTCTGTTTGGGGATTTCCTGATGACAATCGCGGGTTTCGTCAGTAACGTACCGGTGATTGGACCGTATATTGCTAGGGCACTGGAGGCGATAAGTGGTGCGAGACGGAATGCCGATCTGCCTGTTTGAGATGGCATGGACAGCATCGACGTTACGATATGACGAAGTATGGATGGAGACTTTAGGACCTTGTATGATACACAGACGCACGAAGAACGGAAAGGCATTGCTTAACGCTGGGTCGGTCGTGACAAGCAGGATAACAGATAAGGATTAGCATTCGTATTCACGGCTAACAGATATTGCTTTGGATTGCTATCCATTCCAGTCAAAAAGAAGCATTACAATCTCAACGTAAACTGTAAAAACGTATTCCTACTTTGAAGTTTAGTGGCGCTATTCAGACGTCCCTGGGTACTCCAGATACTCAGGTACAGACTTAGAGAAAGGTCACAGCTTGTGTCTAGTTCTCTCAATCGATGCAGATATTCGTCGTGTGAGTCTTTGGAGCTCTCCAAACATACCGAAATGCTCTCAATTTGATACCCGGTCGTACTGGTTTTGCAGCGTCATCGTACAGCCACGACGGGTGAGGCAATGTGGTTAGAATGAGGAACACGTGCTTTCGCGTTCTCGCGTTTCCGGAATTTCCCCGCGATCGCGTAAGTACACCTTCTCCACACTCTACAGTACTTCTGCCGCACTGTCAAAGTTCCCCTCCTCTCGAGTCACTCACATTCAATCTCGCGCCAACATGTCCCGTGAAGAGTCACCCTTTGTACGCGCTCCTGCCGAAAGCGAGGACTACAGCTCGATCCATCGCGCGTTCCTACAAGCCTTCCAAACGCACAGCGTCCTCACAGTGGATCAAATGAAAGCTATCCTAGCTCATGTGATGACTGCATACAGTCTGTTTTCGAGCCCTCGGTTAGTTTCATACTCTGACAGCTGCAATAGACCCCGAACGCCCATGGACAGAAGGCGACGTGACCCAACCCTACATCACCTCCACCATCCAGACCATAAATGCCAAAATCGAAGCATTCGACTACGAGATCCGATCAACTCGCGATCAGCAGAGCAAAGATAGCATATATGCCCTTGTCAACAATGCCAGCGATGCCGTCACTCAACTCGCTACTACTTTCTCCGCAAACGAAATCGCCTACATAAGACGCGTCCTTGACCACATGTTCGAAACCAACAACACCAACATCCGCGAAGTCATGGCCATAAAACACACCGAAGCCTCGCAGCTCGCCCGTCTTTCACGCAGAAATAGGCAAAGTCAGGCAGCCAGCAGACAAAGTCAGATCAATGGCGATGTGGAAGATTCACAAGCCAACACCGACACAGGCATTTCCATTGCGGAAGCCGATCTCGTCCTGGAAACCCTTGTCAAGGAAGCCTTCTTTCAAAAGTCGAGAAAAGGTTACTATTCTCTTGCCCCACGCGCACTGATGGAACTGCGTGCTTACCTTAAGGAGACGTACAATGAGTCTGCTGAGGAAAACGAAGATGGGCGCGAAGTCATCAGGATCAGGGACTGTGAGGGATGCAGGGAGATTGTCACAATTGGCATCCGGTGCAACAATCGAGAATGTGGTGTCAGGTGGCACGATGCGTGCGCGAACAGTTACTATAGGAGCAGAAGAGGCAGCAGAGTATGCCCTCGATGTAAGACAGAATGTTCGGGAGATGTGTTTGTGGGAGAGCGAGCGGCTGGGACGGATGGAAGAGCGAGCACAGGCGGCAATCGGCGCAGCACGCAGAACAGAGACGAGGAGGACGAGGACGAAGAGGAAGATGAGTGAAGGCGCGGGCTGAGAGATTATAGCACTAATACCAAGATACCCATGAGTTCTCCGGCGTTAGACTCCATCACAACTTTGTACATGCGGAAAAACTTGTTTGGTTCCATCATATATTTCATCAATTGATCGTAAATCAGTCCCTATCATCACACCCATATTCCTTTCTGTCTGAACTTTTCCCAACGCCAGATATCCCCATACTATATACACAGTCCTGATCAATGCTCATCTCAATACAGATGTTTAGTGTACACCGTTAGACTTGGTCTTGTTCGCTCGCCTCTCAGCGACAGCAGACGCAAGGTTCTCAAGAGTGTCGACGGTGCTCTCCCAATCAATGCAAGCATCGGTGATGGAGACACCCTTCTTCAGGCCGCTAGGGCCCTCAGGCGGGACCTTCTGGTTGCCTTCGTTGATGTTGGACTCAATCATGACACCGACGATGCCGGTCTCGCCGTTGCGGATTTGGTCAGCAATGTCCTTGGCTACGAGGGGCTGGTTGCGGTGGTTCTTGTTAGAGTTACCTGTCGAAAGTTAGCGCCTATCCCTCTGCGATCGTTGGATTATAGAGCATACCGTGTGAGCAATCGACCATCATGACCTCAGCGAGACCCTTTTTCTTCAAAGCTTCTCTCGCGGCTTTGATGCTGTCCTTGTCGAAATTGGTACCCTTGGTTCCACCACGGAGAATGACGAAGCAGTGCTCGTTACCTGCCGTCCTGGTGATAGCAGCGAGACCCTGCTTCGTTACACCCATGAAGTGATGCTTAGCAGCGGCTGCACCAATTGCATCCACCGCAACGGTCAGGCCTCCATCAGTACCATTCTTGAAACCAATGGGGAACGAGAGGCCAGAGGCCAGCTCACGGTGCAATTGCGACTCAGTTGTTCGCGCACCAATGGCGCCAAGGGAGATGAGGTCTGCGAGGAATTGGGGGGAGATGGTATCGAGCATCTCAGACGCAATGGGCATGCCTGCGGATGTGAGATCCACGAACAGCTTGCGCGACACTCTCAGACCCTTGTTGATCTTGTAGCTCTCGTCAATGTCTGGGTCGTTGATCAATCCTTTCCAGCCGACGGTTGTTCGTGGTTTCTCAAGGTAGGCGCGCATGATGATGCAGAGGTTGTCTTGAAGCTTGTCGGCGAGAGCCTTGAGGCGCTGGCAGTACTCGAGTGCCAGCTCTGGGTCGTGTAGCGAGCAAGGCCCTACCATGACCAGGAGTCGGTCATCCTTTTGTGTGATGATGCTGGCGGCTTCTTTGCGACCCTGGATAACGGTCTTCTCGGCGTGTGCTGGAATGGGGATCTCGGACGCGAGAAGTTGGGGCGGGATCAGTGGGTCGTAACCAAGGACTAGACAGTGGTGTTAGTACTGGCATCGAGAAGCAAGCGCTGGTGGAGATGTACCGCGCACGTCGTCGCTTGGGTTGGTAGAGTCATTGAAGGAAGACATGTCGGGTGTTTCTGTAGTAGCAGGAGCCATGACGGTAGTCTCTCTTTATATGTATATATATATTAGCGTGCGCCCTCTGAGCTGAAACAGGAAGAGTCTTGTTGCTCCGACGTACAGGGTGCGTAAGCGATGGTCGACTTGCGGTCAGTATTACTCCGACTGTGACACAGACGAAGGTGAATATACAGGTGCCAAGTGGTGCAGGGCGTGTTGTGTGACTTGACTCGAGAAATCAGGCGAACCAGATGTGCAATTGTTTGTCCTGGCGAGTGTGCAGACAATGTATGCAGGCGCAGGTCCGAGGTCGGCGAAGACTGTAGGTAAGGGACACAGCGAGCGCGTAGCAAATACAGTCATATGCTATCAAATTATTTGGGAGTGGCTGCGAAACTTTAGGGTAAGGTGGGGCTGATGGTTCGTTCTGGGTCCCGCCAGTTATCGATACACCGCCGCCGGAGCTTTGCACCTGCAGGTGCGCCAAGCTTGTTACCGTGCTGGAATAGCCACGTTCCTGTTGGTCGATGCATGTTGCTTTGTTGGAATCTGACGACGGCGTGAAGATGACCCTTTTGTGTTGGAAGACTCGAGCACCGCGTCGGCGGCACTCGTTGACCCAAGCTGCAGCTCAAATCATCCCTCGTCCCTCCCAGTGACCACCAACATCATCCCTTCCCTTACTCTTCTCTGGGGGGCCTGTATTCAGCTTGCGACATGGGTACACGCAAACACGCCTCCTGCGACCGCCGCCATCGCATGTAGAAAGACGCTTCACTTCTCCTTGAACATGCATATACGTAGCCCACGTGATGCCGTGCCTGGCTTCCAAGATTCGGCGATTCCAAGGTTTGGCCTCAGATGCCACTTCACCACTCCGCCACGCTAAGCCACACCATCGTCGACATCATCGCTACTACCACTTAGAGGCTCCGCATGCAAGCGACGGGTTACCAACTTCCGACAACCAAGTAAAAGGTTTCCCCACACAGTCGCTCTGCCATTAGAGGCGCGCGACTCCACTACACAAGCCAGGGTTCTTTTCATGCGACCTGAAACAGCGCCCCTGATAGTCATATCGACCCCTCGCCCGCTTGCTTCCAAACATATCTACCAGGAACCTCCGACCGCAGTCGCGCTTCTCCAGCTACGCTCCTCTCGAGCGTTCTATTCATCAAAAGAACCATATCGTCTGAACTCCGTCATCGCGTTGAACGCGGCTACATAAGGATCACTCATTTCCCAAGATCACCATGTCCATGTTTCAGATCATGGCCAGGAAGCGAGGCCGGGACGACGATTCAGACTCGGATTTTGATGAGGACAGATACCCCAAGGTACGTCAGCGATACCTTCTTCCTGGGGTTGGCTAATTGTAGGATAGAAGTATCGACCGGAAAGCCACGAGCTGGTCAGCCATGACCAACTTCATCCCCAACTACTCTCGAACCTACCCCACCGGGGCGCACACACGCCGTCTCCACCAAGATTGTTCACGGACATCCGGTCAATGACGCCAGCACAATCAGAACACGGAGGAGCCTACTCGCCGGATTCGATATACGGTGGTCCCGTTCGTATATCAAGAGAGTCAAGTGGCACAGACATGGATATGGACTTGGACGACGATGAAATGGACGTTCGCAGTCAACCACCAGAGTCGCCCGCCTTCAGCTCGTTTGGCAACAACTTTATGCGACCGGCTATGCTCCAACCGTCTTTATTCAACTCAGATACTGTCAACAACAATGGTCGCATACCTACGCCCATACATCCTACCTTTAAGAGAGGAGGAATGAATGGATTGGGATACCCCATGAGTGGCTCAGCAGGTGCCATGGCTATGAACAACCTGCACCTACCTTCAGTGCAAGCACCTCCACCAGCCTGGAAGGGATCGGGACAGCATGCAGATGACGATCGGAGCAGACGTATGCCTTCGCCCATCTCAGAGGACGAGGACGTTCCAGATACGCCGACCGCACTTACCCAGTCCCAGCTATCGCGACTTAGTTTCTCGCACGCCAGTACGGCCGATCAAATGGATGCCGAGTCTTCCTCAACACTGGCTCCACCGTCAACGCCTCGTGGTAGAAAACGAAGCGGTGCATTGACGGGTATGGGTCGTTTCAGCATGGGTTATCGGGAAGACTGCGAGAAGTGCAGGCAGAGGGTCCCAGGTCATTATTCGCATTTCCTACCCTAGAGGGAATGGACCCAGATTACGAAGAAGTATACAACAGCATGGTGAGCCATCATGTTCGCCCATCACACTCGCATCATGACTTTCACATACACGAATTCTTCCATTGTCTTATCATCATCACGAGTATGAACAACATCACGGGGTGACGTGTTCATGCCTCAGAATTGGCGTTTCATTCAGCATGGCGTTCCGGGAACAAGATCCGAGTAGGATCATGCGTTAATGATATCCCTCCCAATGTACTAGTAGTCTGCTTTTCAATCAAAAGCAACGTCATAGCATTCTGCACATTACAGTCTCACTTGACTGGTCTGAAAATTCTGCATCAGTGTATTCCTTATATGAGCCCAACTATAACACCAGAAACTCAGTCGGACCTTTTCTCATGACATAGCGAGATACGTCCGATGAGATGTGTGACGCTACGGTTAATCTCATCGAGCTACCATTAGCACAATGTGGAAGCGAGTAAAGCATGGTACGAAACATGTGGGTACCGGGGATCGTCAAACGAAACGAGACGGCATGGCATCTGGTGTGGCGCAAAGCCGAGTTCTGTCATCTTGAAACGAACGGTCCGAGGGTTCAAGGAGGTCTAGACCAGGCTCGCGGGTGGGATATGTCGTCTTGTGGGGCTTCACTCGTGGAGCTTCACTCGTGAACCAGAAAGTCAGGGGGTAGAAAGAATGGATTGGCCTGAGGCAAACGTAGTAGTGTCGTAGGAACTAGCAACGGAAGAAAGGTACTGTTCGGTGAACTTCTCGTGGTAAGGACCTGGCTTCAGTCTGTAGAGCTGTTTGGTATTGACACTATCAATAGCAGAATGTGAAAATAGAAACATCTTCACAAAGTGGTGGAGCTTTCAATGGCAATGAAGATAAAGATTTTACAACGGTATTTGTAAAGAAGGGGACGACGTCGGGAAACCTTTTCTTGTAGGCTACAGGATATGGCACGGAGGTAAATAAAGTTAGTTCCTAAAGCATACTCTAGAACAACTAAATCAACCTTGGAAATGTTGCTCGTCGACTAATGGCGGCCACTTCGCGATTACTCGTGACATGAACAATAGGATCAGGTAAATTCACTAAAGGCTTCTCGTAGTACGGAATGTACTTCTGGCGACGTTTTGGGGTCGTACAACTATCTCTAGACTGGTGGTCTTCGGTTTTTCGCCCAAGTGTGTTGCAGGGGAGGATACAGTATACAAATCCCCCTCTCTCTGTATCCAATCTGATGAAAAGCACTATTTAAAGATAAGCGTAATCTTATGAACGACCATATTGGTGATGAACCAGCCATACCACGGAGCATATCATCCCATATGCTCAATGGTTCCCTATCCAGGTATCATGCCAGCAGAATTTCATTCTCCCTTCAAGCGATCGGCCATAGGAAAGCTACTTGTAGACAACGGATCTTACTCTGAAGCTTAGGGAAGCCGCCTATCAAAGAGGCTGAATAGGGACACATCTTCTGGAACATGCAGTTGTCCGGAGTTGCTATTGCTCGCCTTTGATAGACCTCCGAAGTTCAAGGTGATTAGAAGGGTCACAGTAGATATCAAAGCCGCCAGTAAACAAAGTGGCCTTATGTCCCAACAAAGGTCACCTGCGACATAGAGATAGTTCTGGTGCATTCACATGCATGGCTATTCGATATGCCAACTTCTTCTCTAAATATTGTCAGGTGTGAGACATCTCAAATGACACCTTACTGCACCCACCACCGCATCGTGATACAGTCACTTCCAAACATAAACAAGCTGCGAGGGACATGCTCGTTGCCAGAAGGAACTTGAAATTGCAGTAATAAGATCAATACAGTTATCCAGACCTCGGCCGCAGATGGGTGCAGCCTATGTGGGACCACAGCCTCTTAGCGTTGACGCTTGTAGGAATAAGGCTAGCGTAAGCGCTAAGGGTCTGGCAAAAATTGAGCTTCCGACGAATTTCTCGAACACCACTTCAACATGTCGTCGAAGTCGTAAGTTGTCTCTGCACCGCACACCTATTTCAAAGCTAACACGCGCCTCACAGAACCGTTCCTACACAGAGCGAGGTCACTCTCGTGCCTGAGAACCTCCTCAAGAAGAGGAAGTCTCAAGAGAAGGCACGCGAGGAGCGCGCGATCGCAACACGCGAAAAGCGAGGTACGGCCAACCCCGCATGCTTTCAGAGATCTCGGGAGGGCGATCACGATGATTATAACAACCACACTATCGGCTAGACTACGGTCAATGTTGTCGAATTGTTAACCATCTTTCGGGAATGATGCGATCGCCCTCTTTGAAACTCATGGCATGCCATACTGTTTTGAACAGCGCTGACATGAAACAGACAAGAATAAGAAGAAGCGCGAGGTCATCTTCACAAGGGCTGAGAAGTATGTGAAGGAGTACCGCGATTCTGAGCGTGAGCGGGTGCGCATGGCGCGCGAAGCCAAGAAGAGCGACAGCCTCTACGTCCCCGCTGAGCCAAAACTCGCCTTCGTCGTTCGGATAAAGGGTATCAACAAGATTGATCCCAAGAAACGCAAGACACTGCAGCTCCTTCGGCTCCTCCAGATCAACAATGGTGTTTTCATCAAGCTTACCAAGGCGACCATGGAGATGCTGAAGATTGTTGAGCCGTTTGTTGCTTATGGTTACCCAAACCAGAAGTCGGTTCGTGAGCTCATCTACAGTAAGTTTCGACTCAAGCTCAACTTTGTTGTCGGACACTAACTCATGTACAGAGCGTGGCTATGGCAAGGTCGACAAGCAACGACTCCCTCTGACCGACAACGAGATTATCGAGGAGAACTTGGGTAAATACGGCATGATCTGTATGGAGGATCTTATCCATGAGATCTGCACTGTTGGACCAAACTTCAAAGCGGCCTCCAACTTCCTCTGGCCGTTCAAGCTAAACAGCCCTACTGGTGGCTTCCGTAAGAGGAAGTTCAAGCATTTCATCGAAGGTGGTGACTTGGGCAACCGGGAAGACAAGATCAACGATTTGATCAGGCAGATGAACTAGATCGCCCATTGGTCGAAGTTCTTGGTTTTCGTCTCTGGTTTGGCGCGTGAAAAGCTTTTGGGATATACCACGGAATCAGCATTTACATCGGCGTTTGGGATCCTGGACCTAAGTATATGGTCGTCTTATGAGTCTACGTGCGAAACGCATGCAATCTGAATGAACTACGCAGTCACTGCGCCATCCTCTGCCTTATCCAAATTGCTTGTCTTGACCTCGTGCGCCCGTAACTATCGTGTCCTTGTCTGTGTCATGCGATGTGGATTAGCTCCATTGGATGCCAGCGCATATCGAACGCGTTGGGCACTGGGTGAGCCGAAAAGCCTGTGCATCGCGAAGGGGCCCAACTGAGTAAGGCTATTGCTAGGTAGTCACGTAGTCCTTACCATGAAGCCTGGTCGTAATGTCACTGCAAGCTCAGCGGGTGAAACTGCTTCCTCTGGCCTTGGAGCCTCGTCTTCCCAGGTTGAGGGCTTAAGAGTGGATCACGTGTTTTAGTGCACTAAGCTATTTTGACCAAGTATCGTGTCTGCGTCGTTGCTCGCCAATCAACAGCTGCCTGCGTCTCCTTGCCGGCACATGTTTTTTTCCTTCTTCTTCAACGCATAGTGTTCGCCCTCACCGCATCGCTTGACGTAAACAGCCGTCAAATTTTATTATTGACGACATGGCACTTGACGCCACGGCAGGCAAAAGATGGCTTTGATGTGGGATAGTGAAGTCACATGTGTGACGGCAGGATGTTTCTGGTGCCTGATGAAAAATCACGGTAAAGGGCTGCAAGCGTCACTACGGGTATTGATGAGCTCCAGGGGGCCAATCCGAAGCCAAGGAACTGGTCAGCAAAGATCTTAGACTGTGTGAGTGGAGAAAGTGCTGGCCTCGAAGGCTCGAACTTCCTCACATGCATCCCAGGTGCATACGGTGGGCACCTGCTTACGATATAGCACCGAGCCCAGAGGGGGGCGCCGAGCGCTTGGGTTGCGAGTGACGATTGCACGAGCAGTAATTTGGCGATGGGGACGTTGATGACGCCCGCCGACAGACGCACGGCATTCCGGTTTCGCCGTCAACGTTGTCACTGCCACGCTACAATGGTGTTCAGATTTGGGATCGATTTGCATAAGTCGCGCTGATCGCGAGACCCCCCTCATCATCGTGGTAGGACATGGCCCCGCCGGCGGATACCGTAGGTCTGACTCTTTGGGGCCAGACGTCGCAGGAGCACTCAACGGCCGCGGCACAATTTTCGCAGTGCGAACGGGTCCGAGTCGATGGTGAAGTGCGCGATTGCAATGCTATTCTTGGGTCCGGCGCATTGCCATGTCCACGACGACACAAGAAGCAGCTGGGCTGTCTACCCAAAACAAAACAGACAGATGCTAAGCGTAGGCGTCGAGCACGGGGTTGTCTGTCGGCCAGTGCAAATTGTCTCCTGTCTAGATAAATAAGGCTCTGAAGCACTGTTCACAACCCAAGGAGCTCAGATGACAGCTGCTCATGAAGGCGCAGCGGACCAGTAAGGCCGCTACTGCAGGCGCACCAAAAGAAGACGGCAAGCCGGGTTGCAGGAGAGGCGACTGGCGATACGTGGCTTGCTCCCCTCGCGGGTGCAGAGGGTGGTCCCTGGGTGCGTTCATTGGCCTGGACATGCTGGGGACGCATGAAGGCGCTCGATTTGTGCACCAGCACTGCAGCGCTCCTGCGTCGAGAGTCATGAGTGGTAGTCACCGCAAAACGCGGGCTGGGAGTCGACATTTATGACCCACTAACTGCAAGAGGCAGAGTTTTCATAGCACATGAGTGGATAGACAGACAGGTAATGAACCATTATTGCAGGTGCGGCCTTCGGATCAAGACGGTCTTGCTGGCTCGCCATTGCTAGAGAGCCCCTTCGCTGCTAGGCCTCGCTAACGGTGTGCGATCGAATACACCCACATCACCGCCTTCTGCTCTCCCCATCCCCATCCTCCCTCACCTCCTCCCCCCGTCTCCCCCATCTCCCGCGTCCTGTCTTCGTCGCAGGCGTTGCTCGTTGCGACACAGTCCCCAAGCCCCAACGGACGTGCGCTTCCAATCTCGGCTGTCCGGCATCCCCAGCCCGCTCACCAGCATCACCCGACGCTTGCTCTGTCTCGCTGGCTTTGCAAACGAGCAGTGCAGCACTCACGGGTAGACTCGTCCGTCTGGCTCTGACACCCAACGCCTCGTCACCTCCGCCACCTGAACACAGGCTGCGTGTGCATTTCTCGGCTCTGGTTCTGGCTTGTACTGTCTAATTGCGCTCCGTTTCAACCTGCTTTTCTTTTGCCGCCTGTCTCCAGGGACCTCGACGCTCCGCGACATCATCAACAACAACGACCTCGCGTCGCCGGATCTATTGACTTAGCCCCGGCCTGCCTGCGCTCCATCACCCTCGAGCTGCACTGCACCTGTCGACGCACACTTTGCTTCCATTCCAGCCCCTTCTCCGCCTTCGCGCAACAAGCACCACCAGCGCGACACTTTGCTACCACGCACCAAACACCTCCCAGGCGACACTTTTCCTTGCATGAGCACATCTTTCTAGAGGGTCCGTAGGCTACTCTAGAGGCGGCGCGAACGAGAAGACTGTACGTCACCAACAAATTCTGCTAGCGATACGGCTCACTACCAGACTCCTTCAACTTCACAACAAGGCATCGCTAACACAACATCAGGAGCCTCGCCAGTCTTCTCTCTGCGGCGGTCCAACACCATCATGCCCTCCTTCTACCCCCGGCATAACATGCCACGGCTGTCTCCTCAGGAGTTCGTCCCCAGCTACCACTCTGCCTGTGGCGCATCATACCCACCGCAGCAGCCCGCGTACGCTGGCCCTACGATCCGGCAGCAAGATGATGGTTACGACTTCGCAGACCGCTACGGTCAGCTGGCCATCGCCATGCCACCCATGTACCCGCAGGCCGGCACCTACCTAAGCAGTGCGCCTCCTAGCCTCCCACCCGCGAGCTCGTTCTACGACCCCATGGGCGCAACCACACTGCCACCCATGCGCGCACAGTCTGGTCACTCACTGGCAGAGGCAGCTATGCAACACCAGCGCGTGCATGAGTACAACCAGCGAATGAACCAGCCGGCTAAGGAAGAGAAGCCTGTCGGCGGTGTGTCGGCGAAACTGGATTATGACATGGACGTCATGACCGACTTCGTCTGCGAGACAGCCCTACGACTCATCACGCCTGGTCGCATGATGCCTTCGTCTTTCCGCAAGTGGGTGCACCAGGTTCTCTGCGCCACGCGCCTGCCCTCGGCCACCATCTTGCTCAGCATGTACTATTTGTCCAGCAGGATGCCCATGCTGGCTCACGAGCCGAAGACCGACACCCACCTGTTCCGTCTCCTCACTATCGCACTAGTGCTCGGTAGCAAGTTCCTCGACGACAACACCTTCATTAACCGTTCGTGGTCTGAGGTCAGTGGTATTCAGGTCCACGAGCTGAACGAGCTTGAGCTCGAGTGGCTCGTAGCCATCAAGTTCAGGCTTCACCGCGATCCTACGGAGCAACACGGTTGGACATCGTGGTCAGAGCACTGGAAGGATTACCAGAACACTGCTGCTGCGCGTTCTGGTCGTAGCAACAAGCTTAGCCCCATCGACACGTCGGTACAGCGACGCTCACTCAACCCTAACAAGCCGCTCCCTCCTCTACCGATGCAGCAGGCCTACACTCCCCCGTACGACTATGTGCCCAAGTCGGCCCAGTCCGCCTACAACCCTCCGACCTACTCGCAGTACGACCCATGGCGGTCCGCTAGCGAGCACTCTCCTGCGTCAGCACCCACCACGGGCCCGACTACCCCAGAGTACTATGGCACAACGGGAACTTGGGCTCCGGCCGAAGGATACTCGCGTCGCACCATGTTCGGTTTCCCTCCCTTGTCTCAGCCCGCCCCTACGCAAGCGCTCCAGCAACCGTCCAATTACGGTCCACCCGCTTACTCACAGTACACCCCGTCGGCTTGGAACCAGCATGGTCTCAGCTGCGGATGCGCCTACTGTGTGCAGAGGCACCCGCCCTACTACATGGCACCTGGTTACGGGCCCCAGGCTGTTGCCGTCTAATCGTTTGCTCCTCATCGGCCGAGCACCATGGCGACATCGTCCACTTGACGTTCCACGGATAAATATTCGACATCCCATTTCAGCGCTTCATATGTTCAAAAGTTACTCTTCCGTTCCGCGAAGTACCATGGCCTACCTGAGCCCACCCAGTTCCGACCACTGGATACATTTGGCTACTTCGATTTCCTCAAGCCTAGACTACCGGACATTGTCAAGGCGCAACTGCCTCATTCCTTCCGCTATCTGCAAGCATATTGGTGCGCCTCCGGATCTCACGAAAACGCACAAGGCTTGCGATCATCTTGCATGATAGATTTCACTGGTTTCCTTTTCTTTCCCTTTCCATCACTCTTTCCTTGTTATCACCGGTATTACGTTTTAGACTTTGGTTTGCCCATGGTCTAATAGGAGCATGTCAGCGAAATTGTGGGTTACGGCGTTCCTGCTTTCATTCGGGTGTCATATCGCACCTTTACGATGTTCATTTCTCTAGCGCTACCTCAATGTTTACGGAGGTTGCCTTTTTTCGGTTTACGGATTTCACTTCTCAGGAGTCGGCTTTCGCTTTCAGCATGCGGAGTCACCCCACGCGACCAATCCTTCGGCAGTGACCATGGTCATGCCGCCACTGGAGGGCCGCTTGTTACGTTCACGACTTCTTTCCTGGATCCTCGCCTTCCGCTGTAGTCGGGTTGTAATTAATGGCACAAGATCAGCGATGGGATTCGCTTTATTTCTTTTGGAGCGGCGGAAAAAATACCTCTTGCTTTATCTGGTTTCTGCACCGGCATTGTTTTGGGCAACGGGAGGGAAGATTTGTTTAGTGTATAACTGCGATACAACGAAATATCCTGATATTGGGGATACCATCAGAATGCGAAAAAAAACATCCTAGAAAAGCGATACAGTCGCACAGGAAACGACAAATCAAACTCCACTTCACCTGGTGATCATTGTTCCCGTTCCTCATTTGATAAAGTGATCTGCCCTGCTTGTGAGTAAATCCTATTCAATCCTCTTGAGCAGCACTCGGATGATAACCACTGCAGTTACATCATTGTCGCAGCACCGAAGCTGCTGGGTTTGCACGAATACAGGCTGTTGTTTCAGCTACTTCAGCCCATCTTGAGACAGCCTGGTTTGTTGCCCTCGGTCCCAACGCCATCCGATCCAGCGATCCAGATGCCCTGTCGTCCCGGAGATCCCGTCCCAACAGCAGGCGTCAGATCACTCGATCTCGCATTCTTTCGGACAGGGGCATATTACGCGCAATGTCTTGGACATACAACGTACACATTACGTGACAGTCTGTCAAACTGGGCCACAAGGCACGGCCAAGGTCGAGTTGACCATTTTGACTGAAAAGCACAATGGTTTGTTCGTATGTCTTATATGTGTATCTTCTGTGTGGTCACAATGAAGCAGAGATGCTTGGACTATCTAGGTTCGATTGAGGTGATACCTGTTTCCAGTAAAGATTTTTCCAACACACATATTGTTGCCGAACATTGCAATTTTATAGATGTCAGAGTGGCATCCATCAACAGTATTCGGTATGATTACTACACCATAGCTGATTGATGTATATGAGTACCCTGTACGTATTAGGGGTGGTTGTGAAGGCAACACGAGCTTCAACGGTCTAAGCTGCTACATTAATGGCGTGGCGTCTTCGAAGCGATACTACTGGTATAGTACCAGTAGCTTGTATAGAGAGAAACCTCCATGACTATCATAATATGTAGTGCTGTCTCTCTGGGGGCTGGCAGGCTTTAGTAGTGCGTATTGAACCCAATATACTATTTACTCGTTATTCCTTGGCGGAACAGACGTACTGAGGTATACATCCATATGTTCTTTTCTTTCGTATTAGTTGAAGCATACCTTATTCACACTCACATCATGAAAGTAGCCACTCCTGAATTGTATTTTCGTGTGTGTTGTAATTGCATGATCGTCCTGTGCTTCTATATTATCGCACTTGCTATCGCAGCTTTCATGCCGATAGCTTATTCGTATAACACCGTATTCTTTTCTCGCGCGACAGCATAGCCACTTGTAACCGTTCCATTGTCGTCTCGCCTATCGCATGCCTGTCGGGTCTATCACGCTCTGGTTCTGCGGACTTAAGCAGAAGCCCCACGCACAATGCGTGCTCTAGGTACCAGTAAGACGGACGAGGCACCACGCCACGTTGATTCGGCCGCGAAATAGTGCGAATTACGATCGCGCGAACCACACGAAAATGCCCAGAGAGGCTCGATAATGCTTGAACTTGGATGGACGCCAAAACGAGTCGGACAAACAGACTGGCCGCTTGTCCGGATCCGATGTTGCCTTGTGGGCTAGCCATTAGCGAGCATGCGCCATTACTAGATGATGCATCATGGCCTCCACGTTAATAGTGGTTATCTCCGTCTGGCGCAACTTTTACCCGAAAGGTATTGTGGCTGTCGCAACTGGCGGTGGACGCGTATGATAATAATCTCGCGCTGCTTGGAGAGATCCTGTGTTTGGCCGCTTGAACTGAGTCAGGCGAATATACATATCTAATGTCGCGCCTGTCGCTCTCGTCTCGTGTCATACGCCGATTGTTCAGTGAATCGCGAACGTACCGGAAACTTGGGAAATACCAGAGCTTCTGGCAAACACCGCACTTTGGTACTACTATCACAATGAGCTCAATAGGTGGTGCGAGCATTGGTGCAGGTCTCTATGCTGTGGTAAGCAATCCAGCCCAGATTGCTGCTAAGCCTGAGGAAGCGGATGAAAAGAAGCACCATTTAAAAGGCGGGAAAGGGTTTACGAATCCGTGGGATAGCTATGTTGAAATAAGTCCTTGGGAGCTGCTGGTCAAGGGTATGATATGGTAAGTCCAGTCTTCGGTATCATCGTATAAGTACTACAATTGCAGGCTGACACCATCGTAGGCGCAAAATTACAGGTCAAGCCAATAACCCAGACACATCGCCTCCAACAGTACCAGTCCGCACACCAGAATTCCTTCCCTCACGAAAAACGCCGAAATTACGTGCAACATGGCTTGGTCACGCATGCTATTACATCGAGTTCCCAAGCGGCTTCCGCGTCCTTTTTGATCCTGTCTTCGAAGACTGTTGCGCGCCCATTACTATGAAGAACCTAAAACGCTTCACGCCTCCTCCCTGCGAGATTGAAGATCTGCCAATCGTTGACGCAGTAGTCATAAGCCACAACCACTATGACCATCTCAGCTACCCGACAATTCAGCGCCTACAAAAGAAGTTCCCTGAGGCGCATTTCTTCGCACCATTGGGCAACAAGAAGTGGTTTGAGAAGAGCGGAATTACAAAAGTTACAGAGTTGGATTGGTGGGAGAGCAGGGATGTTACATTGGAGGAGTTGTCGCAAAAGGGCAATAAGGCAGGTTCTGTTTCTGTGGGTTCCCCAGACATGGGGGGGAATGGTGACATAAAGGCAACGATTGGTGCGCTGCCTTGCCAGCATATCAGTGCAAGGACACCGTTTGACAAGGCCAAGACGCTCTGGGCGAGTTGGAGTGTGGAATCTGGTGGTGCGAAAGTTTACTTTGCTGGGTATGTCTGCTCCATTCCTTGCCTGCTTATAATAACATCTCCGCAGCGACACAGGCTACCGCACAGTGCCGTCCAGCATTCCCGCCACCGAAGATGATTACTCTGCTGCCTACTCTCATCTACCCACATGCCCGGCCTTTTCTCAAATCGGTCAGCATCGCGGCCCCTTCGACCTTGGTCTAATTCCCATTGGCGCCTATGAACCTCGCTGGATGTTCAGCAATGTACATGCTAGTCCCAAAGACGCTGTCAATATATTCGCGGACACTAAATGTAAGAGGGCGCTGGGAATGCATTGGGGTACGTGGGTGTTGACCGAAGAAGAGGTCATGGCACCACCAAAGGAATTGCAGGAGGCTTGTGAATGGAAGGGTATAAAGGGGGGCAAAGAAGGCTTCGGAATTTGCGATATTGGTGAAAGCACTGAGTTTGATTCTGGAGATGAGGCAAAGAGGTAAAAACGAAAGACCTTGATACTGTCACACTCATGATACCCAAGAGCGTAATTTCAAGTGTAAGGAGTTACTGTTAGGTAGGAGAGACAAATATGTAAAGTGGAAGCCTCCGGGCTCTCACTCCATAAATTTGTCATTTCTGCGACTCAAATCGTCACTTGCCAATCGGTGTGCATGACTGTCGCAATGCTTATCATTCATTCATTTACCACATGTTCTATGCATATTCTAGGCTTGTACTCATGATTTCAAGTATCCTGGGTCTTCTGCAAGATGACCTTGATCATCTCATTTCCCAACTTGGTCGCCTCTGGGAACCTCGGCTCAAAGTATTTTTGGATCTCCTCAAACTTCTCCCGATAGCCATCGAAGTTACCCAGACTGACACGCGAGCTCCAGTCTCTGGCGGCGAAGGTAAACTCCAAGTCATCGGCGCGGAAAGTGTTGTCATCGATAGCCGTGTCGATGGCCTCTTCGAGTAGCGTGGGGTTGCAGAAGAGGTACTCTGTGATGCCGAGCCACATACGCGATGGCTAGATATGTGTTAGTAATCAAAGTTGCAGAACGAGTTAAGCGGCAATGAAGGGGGATCATAGACTTACAGGTGTCGAGCAGATCATGTGGTCGTAAGGTACTATGCCTAGCTTCCACCAGCAGTCTACCATGGCAAGTAAACTGAGATGGTTGTTCTTGAGCTTCTTCTCTGGGATCGTGCCTAAGGCGAATCGGTCAAGCAAATCGTCTCGTAGAAGCAGCTTCTTGCCATCCTCATTGTCACCAAAGACGGCCTTGCGTGCAGTATGAACACGTTCACGGAGTTCGTCCCGTTGCCCAGCGAGCATAAGCTTGAACAGTTCGGTCACTGACTCGGCATACTGTTTAATCTGCTTTTTCGCATCTGGATTGAGAATTGCAAGACCTGCATAAACATGCCATTTGTTGGAGTAGATGCGGAGGGTGATGTTCATCTTGACGTTCTCGATACCGCCGACATAGCGTGAACTGTCCCATGGAAACTGGTTGTTCGCGAACCATGCACCACCCATGCTGAGGAAGGCGGCATGGGTAACAGCTTGCGTATCCGCCGTGATGCGATCATGCTGCTCGGCAGAGAGATAGACATGCTTTGACCCCAGGCAAGACATGACGTTTTCTACGAATGCGAAGTCGGCGTCTGAAGCCCTGTATTTGATCAGGACCAACGGCTGCCCCTTGGGGTCTATACCGGGCCCATGGAGAGAGTGCACCGACACGATGCTAACGTCCTTGGGAAGATGTTTGTCAAAGGCATCCATCTCTGGAGCTTTGCATGAGGTCTGACCGCCAACTATGGCACCAACCTTAGTAGCTGAATGCGGGAATGAGTTAGTGGTAGCATGTATCAATATCAGGAGACGGCGTACAGGGGCCGAAAGTCTTGACGACTGCATCGATGTTCTTCGCCTCGACGCTGTAGATGATGAAGTCGCTGCAGCGAGACACGAGATGACCACTTTGCATGATCTCAACTTTGGACTGGCGCAGTCTCAGTATGCGTTCATTGATTACAATATATAAAAGTGCTATCCTACAAAGTCCCGAAACTCTTCTACTAATGTATCGAACTTGTCCGGCAAATCGCAGGCGTGAACCCTTCAAAGACAGCATGTCAGCGTGTTCGATGAGAGGAGTCGATCTGTGAGGCAACTGGTTAGCAAAGTTCGCGCCATAGTAATGAACAATGCGATGTAGTTGTTTGTAGTTCAGAGGTGTATAAAATAAGGTAGCGAGAATTCACATCATGGACAGCAACATGCCCAATTACTGCAAACCAAGACGGCAGCAGTGTGGACATGCGCCGTACTCGAGCCAAATGCACTCACGGTCATCATAACGGGGGAAAGGGTGTGTGAAAGAGGGTGGAGGGCTTACCATTTGCAGAAGGCTCTGGAGCTTCGAGCTATCAGTCGCGCGAATGCACTCACTTCCATCCAGCTGTGCTCAGGCGGCGGGCGTACATCTTGCCCATGTCGCCCATGCCTATGATACCGACACTCTTGCGGTCTTCCATGGTTGTTGTCGTGTCGCACGCTCCTGTGCGTGAGTGAGGTGGAGGATGTCAGCCCATTGCGAAGCGATGGAGGACCTAAAGATCGCTTGCGGCTGCCAAAGAAAAGTTGAGTAGTTGGGCTTGGCACGCTAAGCACGGCGTTTAGTTCCTCCGACACAAGCGAAATTCATCACCCACCAAAAGTTCGACCTCACGATCGCCGCCAGCGTTACGAACCGCCAGTCACGTCAAGAATCCCTCAAATCCGCCAACATGCCTCCCAAGCAGAAGGTCGCCCGCGCTCCCCAGGAGAACATCCAACTCGGACCCCAGGTCCGCGAGGTTCGTGAACAACAAGCATTGGAAGACGAGAGACGATGAACTGACAGCCGCGCAGGGTGAGCTTGTCTTCGGTGTTGCCCGTATCTTCGCTTCCTTCAACGACACCTTCGTCCACATCACCGATCTTTCTGGCCGCGAAACCATCTCCCGTGTCACTGGTGTAAGTGCAGACATCAGGACTGCATGCGACGTGCACTAACCAGTACAAAAGGGCATGAAGGTCAAGGCCGACCGTGACGAGAGCTCTCCCTACGCCGCCATGTTGGCAGCCCAGGATGTTGCTGCTCGCTGCAAGGGTAAGACAGCCTGGAATCGATAAGCTGGAGCAGAAGCTAACTTGGCTAGAACTCGGTATCACCGCTCTCCACGTCAAGATCCGAGCCACCGGTGGTAACGGCACCAAGACCCCCGGCCCCGGTGCCCAGTCCGCTCTTCGCGCTCTTGCCCGCGCTGGCATGCGCATTGGACGTATCGAGGACGTTACCCCCACCCCATCCGACTCCACCAGAAGGAAGGGTGGTCGCCGTGGTCGTCGTCTCTGAGCATGTGCGCAAGTTTTTTGCTCAGTGGTGGGATATGGCATGGCATGGTATGCACGATTTATGGTTTAATGACCACAATCAAATAAAGTCGCGGGGAACGGCGAATCGCCTGGTCTCCTTGTTGAACTTGGCTTCTCCTGCGAGATAGTCGAGCGAAATCAACAGAATCCTTTTTAGTTCGAAAAGGTTTCCCGACAATGAAGTGCTTACTGCTGTGTTGCTCAAGAGGTTTATACATTACGATTACGACTGCTTTGGGTATACTGTGACGGATCGTGTTAAATGTCGACGACCTGGATGGGATTACCCAACTTCCCTGTATTGCCAATTGTTTGGGCTGCATTGACCATGATTGTGTTGGGACTCTGTCCACCCCACACGCGATCCCACAGAAGCTCTCTTATACCACGGTATGCGACTCTAACAATGTTCCACCACAGCTTCGGATTGAGTAGGCCTCGCGTCCACTTTGACTTTATCGAAAGCCCTCGCACATAGGCATCATGGGCTTTATCCCAGTATACTACAGTTCGCCCAGCTCCCCAGTGCACATGGCCGAAGACATGCAATGTAGGTTTTACTCGTTTGACCTCAGCAAAAAGGTATTCACAGCCAATTCCTGTCGGTAATGATAAGTCCAGATGGAATCTCGGCGGTGTGTGTGTGATCAAGATATCGATATCTTCAGGCACAGTTTCTGACCAGGCGTCTCGACCTCGTTCATACTGAAAAGCATGGATGTCCATTGGTCCGCACGCTGGAATTTGTGGTGCGCCATAGATCCGTATCCGCCTCTGGTTTTGTTCCGCTGCGAGTAGGGGTGTCGATGCATCTGTCTGAACACCGTCCCTAGGCTCGACCCTGATCGTGAGGCTCAACCGCCGGTGCTGCAAGTAGTGCACCCTCTTCCAGTTCAGCTTCCCAGTTCTCTGCTCCTCAGATAGCGAAGGTCGGGTCCTTGGATCTAGAAACGTATCGTGGTTTCCACCGACGACGACAATCTCTCTATGCGGCAGTGAACTCAGCCAGTCTATTTGTTTCTGTATCTCCGCCACGCTTCCACCATTTGTCATATCCCCGGCATGGATGAGCAGGTCGCCTTCTGGTACATCTTCCGGTATGTGGTTATGCGTATCGGAAATGCAGACGACCCGAACAGGTGGTTGCTGTAAGGGTTTTGGGGTTGAGCGCAGGTACGCGAGAAGGTGATACGAATGGTAGAGGAGTAGCTTTACGGGGGCCCGGAATAAAAGCGCGACGAAGGGCGTGGGTTCGAAATCTGATTCGGGGCGATACCAAGGATTGAGATACGCGAGAAGCATTGCCAGAGAGCGAGAGGCCCGTTGTCTGTCAGTGGTGAGCAGATGGGTGACAGCATGCGACGCGCTCATCCGACCAGGGTCCATGTCCAGTGGCTTGCTAGCGTGGCTGTGCGGACCGCAGCTTCCTTCGAGGCACACCCGACTCCCCTACGTCGACGTCAGGCCTGTCTCTCGTGGCACTAGACGAACTCAACAGAACACCGCTCAGCCACGATTGCAGCATTTCTCATGCGTAGCAGAACGCCATCGCGATTCCACCTTGACCGGACTCCACTAGCCCAGACTGTTTGATTAGCCTAGGATTTACAGACGGCCTTCAGCTCGAGACCATGGAGGCAGTGTTGGTCACAAATCAGGCTGCGCGCGCCTGCATGGCAACGTACTATTTGCTCATGTAGCCCTAGCGATATAACTGAAGTATCAGCCTTCTTCCTGCTCACTCTTGAACTACTACGCACATTCTGTATTTATCTTGCCGCTTTCTGTTCTTCCCTAGTGAGATCATCCAAGTGTCCTGTTCAAGGGTCTTTTTACACAGAAACCACCTGTCTATCAGGCCAAAACAATGGCTGAGCTAGCGATTGGAGGTGTATCCTTCTTCTTCCAGGTGTTTGCAGGATGCATCCAAGGTCAATACACCTATTTGTTGCACTCAAATGATATCTGACAGATCTCATTAGGTTACGAACTAATCGCTGATGCTTGTCAATTCCGTAAAGACTGTCAAGCTCTTCTGCTTAACTTCAAGGTCGAGGAACATCGACTACTCAACTGGGCAAAGCTTGTACAGCTTGACTATCGAGATGACAAGCTAGTTTTGAACCACATGTCGAAAGGCCTAATCATCAACATCATGGAGCAGCAGCAAAAGCTTCTCTTCTCATTCGGCCGACTAGACAACAGATATGAGAGGCTCACTGATCCTCTCCTGGAGGAAGCAGCTGAAGAGTTCGTGCTGCAAAATTCGGACCGGTTGATCGAGAATGATACCAACGGCTCCAGCGAAGGGCCTGTAAAGCCCGTCCGGTTTCCGCCCACCGAAGAGCTGGTCAAGATGTCTCTCAAGTTTGTGCAACAATTCAAGGATGTGCCCAAGAGACTAAGATGGGCGACTTTCGACCACCAAAAGATGGAAAAGCTTATTGCGAAACTGGCCAACTTCAATGACAAGATGCACGAAGCGCTAGACAAGGCTCAAGTGGACCTTCTCATTGACATGCAGACACGTACCAATGACCAGATAGTCCTGCTGAACAGGACTATGTCGCACATGGTTCAAATCTACCAATCTCAGCAGTTAGAACAGATCAGCTTCCAAAGATCACACTCATTGCTAGAGATGGACAACGCCCAGTACGATGGACTAATTGATAGTGGCGCCGTCATAGCTCGCGGTGCCGCACATCAGCCTCTGGCCGCCCTGGCCCAGCAAAACTTCATTCACCTTGCTATTGAAGACTCTCGCGAAGATCTCACATCAAGCTATGCACGGGAGATCAATATGCCAGATCTCCCGAACGACATCCGCGATACTAAGCTCCACTATGCAGACGTACGACCTAGGCAAGGCACCCAATTTCCTCAAGAAATTGATGAGGGTGTACGTACGGAAGCATACTACAAAAAAACGCCTGTATGGATCGAATGGAAAACTCCTGACACCTCCGGTCCTATGCAGCAAGATGGTGGAGTCGATGCCAAAATCCATGCTCGTGTCAAGAAACTAGCTGCTTTGCTCAGTAAGCACAACAGGACAGTCAGGTTCAGAGCACCCTTCTGCCGCGGCTATTTCATCGACGAAGACGAAGGACGTTTTGGTTTGGTTTTTGAGAAACCTGCATCTGTTCCGATGGATACGGAGCCTACATCTTTACATGCGCTCATTACTACCCCTGAAAACGACATTCCTTCATTGACGGATCGCATCACGCTCATGCGCCTGCTTGTTGAGACAGTCGAACGTCTACATGCAGTTGATTGGCTACATAAGGGTTTGCGATCCGCCAACATCTTACTGTTTCCTAAGAAGGGGGGTAAAGTTCACAACGGCCGGGTCATGGAAGGCGAAATCAATTATGCGGATCCTTTCATCAGTGGCTTTGACTACTCTCGCCCAGCTACTAGCGACGATATGACCGAACGCCCTCTTGACAATCCTGCCGCAGACATCTACCGCCATCCGTCTGTACAACACAAAGGAAATCGTGAGGACGCCGGCGGTCGAGAGTCTTACAAGAAATCCTTTGATCTTTACTCGCTCGGTATTGTCCTGTTGGAGATTGCTTACTGGAGGCCCATCGACCAGATTGTCTGTATTGACCTCGAGAACGCCCGACCTAAAGATACCTGGGGTGTTAAGAAGAGATTGTTGGAGAAGGAACCACAACATCTTCGTGGTGTGAAAAGTCACCTAGGCAATACAGTAGAAGGTGTGATTACGGCTTGTCTTCAAGGTCCCGTGGCGTTTGACCTCGATGAAGATGCAGACGAGAAGAGGGAAGTTGTCGCTGCACAGTTACAGAGAGCATTTGGGGAGAAGGTCGTGAAGAAATTGGGAAGCATGAAGGGACTATAGATTTTCATTTCGTTCTCGGGTCGGATGTCGGCTTATACCTTGATACAGTCCTTCATTTTCCATACTGCAGCCGCCAACTTAACCATGGCTGTCCTTACCATGATGATTCTCTAAGGTTCGTGATTTTCGTCGAACCTAATTCATTTTCGCAATGACACATGTGAATATGGAACGCTACAGCTCATCCATCCTATCGGCGATGGCAACTTGAAGCTTAATACTAGATGAACCTCATTGGCGGGGTGAATCACAGTATCAGTCTGAGAGTGCAGTAAAAAGGGTCAGGCCTTAGGGGTTGAGTTTGTCATTGTATCGAAGAGGATCCTTCAATATCGCTATTTCGTCCATCGTCAATCATATCTATATCCATGAGCAGTCACCCATGATGCCATTCATCGCTCCTCAACTGGTTATGCAAATATCCCTAAAGTACAGACAGTCTCGAATCGAAGGCGCTTTACATTCCGTGCTTCTTCAGGTACTCGCCGAGCTCAACTACTGAGTTGAAGGCGTTGGGGGTCTGAATGGTGTCGGGGTGGTGGGCGATAATGACGGCTTGGGTGGTCTTGAAGGCGACAACGCCCTCTTTGCCCTGAAGTTGTTGTCAGTATCTGTATGCTATGTTGTGGACTGTGTCTGGTATGGTACCTTCTTTGCCTTGAGCGAGTCATCGCTTGCCTCGATGGTCATGTATTTTACGCCATTGACCTTGACACCCTCCGAGATGACCTTCTTGGGCTCTGACTTGTCGCCGAAAGACCTGGCGATGGCAGCCCTCTCCTCAGCGGAAAGCTGTACTCCGTCAGCATCAATGCATCGTATATGCGCTACCAGAGCCTCGCATCAGGGACGCTTGCAGCATCTGGCGCGTGTTAAACGGACGACGTACCGAGAAGTCGGCGGATGCGGCCCAGGCAGTTGCGCCCTCGACGTCGCAGATGAGGGCCTTGTCGATGTTGCCGGTGCCGACGAGGCTAGATAAGAGCGTTAGATATGGACGGCTACTCGTTGCGAGGCAAAGCGTACCTGGTGTCAACGTATTCTACGTTCAATGTTAGCCACCACCTTTCCAAGTTGGCGTCTTGAGCTGCTTACCTTGCCAGGACATGTTTGCGAGGGGTTGATGTGCGTGCTGTGGAAGCTTGTAGTGATGAGAAAGTGAAGAGGGGTGCGACGAAGTGATGCAGGTACTTTTGACTAAGCAGAGCAAGAGGGTAAATGCGGTGAGGGTGTTCAAGGCTGCGTTGTTGGGCTAAAGTTGCGATTTGATAGTGGGGCTGTTTTGACCCCGCCTCTCGCGATCAAATCTCACAGACGCTATTCACTCCTCCAATTTCAACATGCAAACCTCTGAGCTTCTAATCTAACAACTCATCACGCGTTTTTTTGCGCCATCATGCAGCTGCTTACAGCGTGGGGGTCGATACTGCTCTTGATGCCTAGACGCAAGGGAAGTGAGCGCGCCGCATTTAGCTATGTCCACCGCGATACCCGCCTAGTATCCGCCGCTCTCTGGGGTCGACAACGGATAGCGGGTCAAAGTGCTGGCAATCTAGCAATCGGTCCAACAGTCCAACAGCGGCAGACGTCGAACGAAAAGTCAGAGTCCTTCACACGTCTAATGCGCAGGCTGCCTTTGACCTGTTTGAAGACAATCTTCACATGAGATTGCAGCTACGTAACATCGAGCTCCGCGGGGAGGTTGACACGATAGTAGCTGAGGGCTATGCAACATCCAGGTCTTTACATTGCGTTTTGGTTCACTCTTCAAGTCGAGCTCTTTTCCTTTCAAAAGCGTCGTCACATGTCCATCGTGCTGGCTATTTCTGCTGTTATTGCGCCGCCGTTCATGGACTTCTTCTGCTCGTCACGTGCTAACGCCAAGATAAGCTTCCAGAAGCTTACAGCTCACTACCCGAAAGTTACGTCGCGTTTGGCGTCCTTGATAGAACAACACCAAATCCAACTGATGAATGCACATTGACGAGCATAGAGCAAATATAAGACACGGTTATAACTGCGCCACTATCCAAAGCATGCCGTCTCGTTCTCCATCTCCCGCACGCTCACGCACGCGCAGCCCTTCTCGCGACAGGTCGCGTACGAGATCACTCACTCGTCCTCGTTCGGCGCATTCAGTATCACCGCGACGCTCAGTAACACCGCGGTCGCTCACACGTTCCCGTTCAGTCAGTCGATCGCGGTCGCCTAGATCACCGTCACCAAGGCGCAATGGGCGAAGAAGCTACACACCGGACAGCAGGTCGCGTTCAAGAGGAAGGAGCTATACCCGTAGTCCAACACCAAGAGATGGGTCGCCAGCACCTAGAAGCGCAAAGGTAAGCAAGTTTATATTATTAAATGCAACTTTCGTAGCTTGCTTCTGGTTCAGCCTTCCTCCACCAGCACCTTGCTCATCCTCCAGCAGATCGTAGTAGAAGCCTTGACCAGGAATGTCAAAGAGGATCATGTGCGCGAAATATTTGGCAAGTACGGTACCATTAAAGAACTCAGGATGCCCATGAATCCGACTTGTATGTCTTACCCGGCCTCTTCACAAACGCAGGACTGATTGCCAAATAGTCAACATCAATCGCGGAATAGCCTATATTCTCTACGAAGAGATCGACGACGCCGAACGTGCGATCGCGAAGATGCACGACGCACAATTAGACGGAGCGAAAATTCAAGTTTCGATTGTCCTTCCTCGACGTCGCTTCTCACAGACGCCTCCGCCGGCGCGCAGGGGCCCACCACCGCGCGACGACTACGATGGTGGTTACGGACGCGGTGGAAGAGCGCCCAGAGGTGGAGGGCCGCCTGGCGCATACAGACCACCACCTATGGACGGACCATCGCGTTATCGCTCCCCACCGCGCCGAATGTCGCCTGATCGAGGACACTGGGGTCGAGGAAGAGGTGGAGGCGGCCGTGGTGGACGAGGGGGTTATGGAGGACGACCCCGGTCGTACACACGATCTCGCAGTCGATCACCACGGCGAAGCATGTCGCGGTCTTCTTACAGTCGGTCTCCATCCAGAACACCACCAAGACGAAGTGGGGGAGGAGGCTACGGCAGGCGGGATAGTCTGCCAAGGAGAGGAGGCCGTGGAGGTGGAGGAAGGAGAAGTCCCAGTTATAGCTCCTATGGAAGCGACCGTAGTCGGAGTCGGGACCGCAGATGAGAGATGCGAACCTTTGGCTGCTATCTTTGGGGAAGGCCTGGTGATATCTGCATGTTCACGTAGGAGAATATTCTTTTAGCCAGGCTACCGGCATTCAAAAATCGAAGGCCCATTTCCCTAACTGGACTGAGTTCATGTTCCCCATATCGAAACTGCCCCCCACGTGTATACACTTCGCTTCATCTCTTGATCCATCAAGTCATCTTGAGCTGAAACCCAGCTCCCTTCTCTTCCTCCTCTCGCCCTTTGAAGATGCTGCTAAAGTCCAGGTTGCCCTGCATCCCCCCTGGCGCCTCTCCCCTCTTCGGCGCATTAGGACTCTTCTTCCTCCTCCTCTCTTGTCCTGCCTTACTTGGAAATGTCGGAAACATTTCGGTCTGTTTCGGTTTCGGTTGCTCTTTGAAGTAAGGATGTTCCAAGACTTCTTGTGCTGTGGGCCTATGGGCGGGGTTCAGGGATAGCAGTGAAGACAGGAGTTCGATACCGGATGCTGTTAGGAAGGGGAACTTTGCCCGGTTGAAGCCTGGGGCATTACGATGGTCGCGTGGTAGTTTTAATGATTTGGAGTTTGGCAGGCGATAAAATTGTGGCCAGGTCTTTTCCGAAGGAAGGCCACAGAGCGAGAAGATGAGGGAAAGCTCATCGACCTCGTTTTTGCCCTGTAATAGTGGTTCTTTGGCAAGTAACTCGCCGAATACACAACCTACGCTCCACATGTCGACTTCGGTCCCGTAATCTCTTGTGCCTAACAAGAGTTCTGGGGCGCGATACCATAGCGTGACGACCAACTGTGTAAGGGGCGCATTCGCAGGTGGGACATATCGCGCCATACCAAAATCAGCGAGCTTGAGCTGTCCGCGGTTGTTAAGTAGAATGTTTGATGTTTTCAGATCCCGATGCATAATGAAGTTGTCGTGCAGAAACCCAACCCCAGAAACCAATTGCCGTAGGAGCGTCTTGACTTCACTCGCCATAAAAGGCTCACTCATGTCTTCTTGTAGCGTCTTGAGGTCATGCTCGAAGAATCCCATGACTAGGACGCATTCTTGTGGGTCGTCGCCGGATAAAACCTCCAATAGATCGACAATGTTGGTGTGTTTGCAGCGTTGCAGGATCGAGATTTCTCGTAGCGCGGTGATTGGGAAGCCGTCCTGATTGTAGTCCATTTTGACTTTCTTGTGGGCGACTACTGAGCCAGTGGTAATGTCGCGCGCTCTTGATACCCAGCCATATGAGCCTTCTTCGATCTGGTTGAGGGTCTCGAAATTAGAAATATGTCGGCACGGACCCCAAAGTCCGCCTTCAAATTGTAAGAGCTGCCTCTCAACTTGGTCCTCTTTTAGCTTCGGGGTTTCCTCATCATCGTTTCCTGTTGATAATCTTCGTCGCTTTGCGGGTCTAGATTCTGCCTCTTGCGCTGCCTGTGCTGCTGCCTCCGCCTCTTGCTGTTTTTGGAGTTTCAGGCGCTTCTTCTCTTCTTTTTCTTTCTTTCGACGCGCTTCCTCGGCCTTGTCTGCTTCCTCATTCGCCCACCGTGATGCCATGGCGCTTTCTGTCTCTCTCTCTCTTGTACGCAGTGAAACTTTCGCCTATTCTACTCCAAATTACCTGCTTATTGACGAAGGTTTATGCAAATTCTAAATCTCCTCGTTCGGTTTGTACAAAGAGTTGCTTGGTGTACTCTGATGCAGATGGCGTTGGATCGACGGATAGCACGTGGGAAGCTTTAAGTGATGGTCATAGCTTCGTTCATATTGGCGTTCCGATCTAAACTTTTTGTAGTTCCGAACGCGCCGACGTCATGGAACTTCGGTAACGCATATCGACATGAGGACCAAATCTCTGAATCTACTACGGACGGCGACAAGGTGTGGTGGTTCAGGGCCACGAGCAATTTCGAACCGAACAGCTAAATGCACTTCTCGATGGTCTTCTACTTCTACATCAAATGGTCCGGAACGGCAATGGTCGACGCCGCTTGCGAAGACGCTGGCTGAAGCTATCACGGTATGAGCCCATCATCGATTAAAAAGGCATTGCTAACTTTTACTCCAGACGACGGGCCCAATTTCCGTAGCGGCGTATATGCGGCAATGCCTTACTCACCCCGAAGGCGGTTATTACACGAGACAGACGTCAAGCGGACAGGATCAGTTTGGTACAAAAGGCGACTTTGTGACATCACCAGAGATCAGTCAAGTATTTGGCGAGCTTATTGGTATATGGCTGTATGCGGAGTGGCTGGCTCAAGGAAAGAAAGAAAAGGTGCAGATTATTGAGGTTGGTCCAGGTCGAGGAACGTTAATGGACGATGTTCTAAGGGTAAATACATTCGCAAGAGAAGAGAAAGTAGAGCATACTGACACAGAGATAGACTATATCGAGCTTCAAGGCTTTTACTAGAAGCATTGAAGCCATTTATCTTGTCGAAGCGTCACCTTACTTGCAGAAACAACAAGCAAAGTTGCTTTCCGGCACCGAGGATCTGAAGAAGAGCAGCATTGGATTGACTGCACAATGCAAATATATGCCAGCCTGCAAGATTGAGTGGTGCGAAGACATACGGCTTGTACCAAAAGGTGGGTTCTGAACTCCATTCGCCTGGTTGACATAGGGCTGACAACATTTGTAGAGCATACGGCAACCCCTTTCATCCTCGCTCACGAGTTCTTCGACGCACTCCCGATCCATGTCTTCCAAAACATTGCGCAGTCCTCAGTGCCAGCCTCATCGACCATCATCACACCCACCGGTCCCATAAAACCAAAGCATGGAGTAACGACACCCAAGAACACCTGGCATGAGCTGGTAGTATCGCCAACCTCGCCGTATTCCAACTTGAATGCAGCTAGTTCTTCGTCGTCAAATAAAGAAGATGAGAAACTGGACTTTGAACTGACCGTTTCGAAGACACCAACGCCACACTCTTTGTATTTGCCGAAACTGTCTGATCGTTACAAGAAACTGGAGGATACACCCGATGCGATCATTGAGATTTCGCCTGAATCTTTTGCTTACGTATCCGACTTTGCGGTACGGATAGGTGGCGACAATGCGAAGTCTCGCAACGTCTCAGCATCTCAAAACTATTCAGGGAAAAATGCTGTCGAAGAGGAAAGCTTTGTAAAGACACAACCGTCTGGTGCAGCCTTGATCTTGGACTACGGCCCTTTGGATACTATCCCAGCGAACACTCTCAGGGGCATTCGCTCACATACCACTGTCTCACCTTTTGCGTCACCAGGTCTGGTCGACCTTTCGGCTGATGTGGACTTCCTCGCTCTCGCAGATGCAGCTCTAGATGCCTCTCCTGGGGTTGAGGTTCATGGGCCCGTTGAACAGTCCTTCTTTTTGTCGACAATGGGCATCAAAGAGCGCGCCGATCGCTTACTCAAGGCAGCGAAGGATGAGGATACAAGAAGACGCCTCGAAACAGGCTGGAAGCGTCTGGTCGACAGAGGGCCGAATGGCATGGGTAAAACCTACAAAGCCATGGCCATTGTGCCGTACAAGAAACAAGGTCCAGTCCGACGGCCGATTGGGTTTGGCGGTGACATCACTGCCTGAATAACAATATAGAGACCCAAAGGTCAGCTGCATTGATCTTCCAAACCAGCCGTGGTTGGCACTGAAGACAACTTGCGATGCGAAACTTGTAGCCTGAGCCACACTATTTTGCATGTTACGTCTCTCAAACCGGAGCAAATCCCGTCAAGTAAACTCTCACTTGACGACCCTCATACTTCACTTCTCGCAGTGTCTTACCGCCATAGATGGTGCTTGATGCCTTCACTGTATATCCCACTTAAGCTCCTAAAAACTAGGATGAGTCGTGAGTTGTAATGGTATAGGTGCATGTGAAAGATACACTGACTTCTCGTATTCACCACACTAAAACGTCTCGGGTATCTTTGGTCAGAAGCACACAGTTTCGGGGCATGAAAACAATGCTATTTATTGCTCAATCCACATCATCAGAGCGCACACTTGCATCAAACTCCTCATTCCACCCCTATGCCTCTTTCCTCTGAGAATAGCTCATCGTCTCCATCAGGCTCGGTCTTTTCCCAATCCTCGGTTTCATCTTCCGCGATCTCTTCGTCAATTCTGTCGAAACGGCTGTCATCAAACGCGTTGTCTCCGAAAGCAGAGTACATGGACTGTCGCTGTGGTCTTGGAAGCACCATAGCGTCATCTTCGTACTCGGCGAAAGGGTCAGAATCAGGGCGCGTGGCTAGGAGCCTGCGATACTTTTCTACGCGCTCCTCTTGCGTTTCGATGTAATTATAGATGGGGTTGTCGAGGGGATCCACATAGTTGGCACGAGAAGACGGGCCACCGTTGTAAGAGGCGATTGTACGGGTTGTTGCAACAGACGGGGCGTACAGTTTGGTTGAGGCACACGAGATCATCGAAGGAGCAATGTTGTGGATGGAGTCTGCACGAAGATCATTGTTCATAGATCTCAATCTCTGCAGAGGCTTACGATCGAGTGTGAGGGGTGGGTGAAGCAGGGCCGGCCTAGGAGCAACGAAACTCATCCTGTCATCAGGCTCCAAGGTGCCGTATGAGCCATCTGGGCTTCTCGATTCGTGGAACTGTTCTGAAGCGTTCATTGGCGAGTGGACAGATACGGACGTAGGGCATTCCCTCAAAGCCGGGTGAACATCTTGCTGGTCGCCAGGAATTGTATACGTCCGCTCACGCATGCTGGGCATTTCAAGCTGGAAACCCAGATCTTCTAATGGCGATAGGCTGTTTGCATCTGGAGGTCGGGGATTGGGACCAAGTTTTTGGTCCAACAGCTTCGGAGTGGCTCTCTGGTTGGATTGTTGCAAGCTTACAGTACTGGTTGTAGAACGACCAGGAGGGTGCACATGAACAGTCTCAATCGGAATCTTTGAGGTTTGATCTAAAGCCAGACCGCGTGTCTTCTGCATCCTTTTCCGAGAAGGTAAACGAGGCTGATGGTATCGCTCATGCTTCCACTGGACGCGAAGGCGTTTAAGCTCCAGACCTAGGTCGCCCGCTCTCAGCAATGCAGTATCTCCAATTGTTTTCCGGACCCAATAACGCACAAATCTAAGACGTTTGCTCTTCATACTATCCCAACCAGCAACGCTGCGGAGGGCGTCCATTGTGGTAAATGCCTTGGTGTTGAAACGGCCAACCATTCCTGCGAACAACGCAAAAAGGACGTTTTCGTGGGAGCCGATGCGCGCCATTATACAGGCCGAGCATTTGTTTTGCTGGTAGTGCCATCTGGATCCACAATGGATTGGCTCATGATCCGGTGGAGCGGAGGCTTCGACGCTGAAATTGGGTTGCCACATTTGTAACACTGGTTCCAATTGGCGGACTTGATACTTCTGGTCGGCTGTTAGAACACCGTCAGACATGATAAGTGGATAGAGAAACTTTCCGATAGCGCCGTCAAATTCGTGGCGTATCCAGCTCCATATGTCGTTGACCAGGTTTTGATTTAGATCATTGTGTATCGAGCACAGGCTTGTAGAACCAAAGGAGAGCCGCGAGCAGCGCAGCCGACTGGGAAGACGTTGGATAGCCTTCTTGGTACGTTCACGGTAGAGCACCTCCTTGCGCTCATAATCCTCTTCGGTAGGAGCGGGCACTTTTCTGAGGATCCGGACAAGCCTTTTCATGTCACTGTTGTGGAGACGGCGAGTCTCCATCTTGTGCAGAAACGAACGCATCATAAAGTGTTGCGATTTGTCTTTGTGGTTGTGATGCATTGTGGGTAAGTTGCAGTGAAGGTTACTGTGATAGATCTGTAGCGAGTATGGAAGAAGATATAGGAGATTAAGAATACCAAAAGGTGCAATTGCAGAAAAACGTTGTGAACTCATGATTCATCAATGGTGTCAATACATATATTTGACACGTGTGAGTACAATCTGTGAAAGCTATTAATATGTATACATATGTCATGGAACGGCTTGAGGGGTACGAGTTGTACTAGATGGAGATTTAAATAGAACCATACGCACCATGGCCAAAGGTCGGCGTCCACGGGGTGCTGGAATTGAAGACAGTCTCATTGAGACAGAGTTGGTGTATCAGCTAAGATTGACTGAGTAAAACATTGTGTTGTAAGTCATCCACATATTCAAAAGTGTGGCATAGAACTAGATTGTAGGCAATAAACAATCTAGTATTGTAGCTGACCAACTCAAATTCAATGCGGTCCAAACCATCCAGAAAACGCCGTCCCAAAATCGTACAGTCCGTGAGCGAATGATGACAGAATAACAGGCCGTATCTCAAGAACAACCAGGGGTAAATGTGAAGCTATCGGAACATGCAAGAAAGTAATACAATGCAGCAGACGCAAGAAAGCTACCCGGGAGTTATACACCAGAGAACTATACATTACTGTAACCTTGTGATGTTTGTGTAAGTAGGAGAAGAAAATCAGTACCATCAATGCGAGCTTTCTAGCCCTAGAACGTTGGCTCTCCTGCCGTGCAAGTTTTGGTTGACCTTGTTCGTTAGGTCTTTGAAGTTCGTGCCCGCTGTCGATGAAATGCTGCTGGCCTTCTTTCGTGAAATGCGAGGCGTGGATGCGCCTTGTGGCACCGCACTCTCGTCTTGTGACAGACTGGAGGCTGTAGCAATTGGCAGAGGCACTGCGGTAGCTTCATTCTCTTTTTCTTGGTCGACCTTCTGCTGCGCCGTAAGACGAGCACGCTCGTACTTGGCGGCTACATCGCCTTTGTACATTGTTCCACCAAGTCGGTCAAGGTAGACGAAAAAGGGTTGCGAGAAATTGGTCTTGATACCCCAGCTTTGATGGTGGATATCGTGGTAAGCGGCATTGTTGGGGAAGATCCAGTGGATAGGGTCGTAGGGAAAAGCGTAACCACCGTGATCGAGGACCGTTTTGATGGTAGATCCCGTAAAGAACCACATGGACTGACGCATTGTCAAGCCGGTAAGCAGGTAGCTCAAACCAGCACCCAGGGTATCGAGCGCGAATCCTTCGATCGGGTGGTTGTACAGAGCTCCGTAGGCATATGGCACGTAAAGACGGTGGTGGCGTGAGTGGAAAGTTACTATTCATGTTAAAAAAGGCGTCGGGAGCATTATGTCGGTCAGGCCTTACCATATAACCACTTGTTCAAGTGCATCGCACGGTGCAGCATGTACTCCCACGCGTCCATGATGACAATAGCAGCACTGAACTGGAGGGCGGGTATGGCATACCAGTACGCAAAGCTAGCGACAGCCATCTCCCATGAAGCAAAAGCGGGAACCAGAGTCTGCTCTCCGGCAATTGTCGCTGTCTGCAGCAGCGCGGGGTATTTGCCTCCGACAAGAACAGAAGAGAGCATCGGTTGAGAAGTAGCAACCTTGGAGGCTAGCACAATTGGGTTGACGCCTACTGCAGACAAGACGTATGGGACGGCGCGTTGTGCGAGCCTGATCTTTTGCGCGTACCAAGCGACATCGTAGTCAGCTTTGCCAGTCGTGGGCGCGTCGTCGAATAACGACAGGCTGAAGGAGGCAATTATTTGGATGATTTGCTGGAGTATAACGTCGCGTAGTACTTCGTATCGTGAAACATGGTTGCGCTTGAGGACCTCAGCTGGCGTGTGCAGGCGGTATTGCGGGAACAGGTCGTAAACATCAATGGCGTGAAAGATCAGAGAGACGACCCAGTAGCCAACAACAGGCAATGCCGCTTGTATGAAGGCGTCGGATGCCCACGATGTGAGCGGTTGGAGAGGTTCGAGGGTGTATTCGGGGAGCGGCGGGAGGTCGTATGATGTTGTGTTTGCGCTCGCCATGATGCGGCAGAGGTGCCCTGGGAGAGGCGATTATCGATTACAGAGGTAACTATGTGAGGTGGAGAAGCAGCGCAGAGTAGCCGGTGACGATGGTGAAGGAAGCAGCTTGCTCGTGGCGGGACCGCAGCGTCAGCTACGGGGTGACAAAGACGGAACAAGGCCGGAAGCCGCGGACCAGGGAAATTAGGGAGAAGGGAGCGATGCAGCGGACGACGGAGGGTCGCTTGAAGTGTTTGGCCAAGGGCTTGCAATTGACCGGTCGGGCTCAGAAAGGAGAGGCTGAGGTGAGCGGAGCGATGTGGAGGTGAAAGTCGTGTGAGAGTGGTGCTGCGTGCCGGTGACAGGAGCAAGGCATGACGGGGGTTTACGATATACGCGCGCATCATGACATTTCGCCGCCGAGCACCCGGGCCGGCCTAGTCGTCGCAAAGCCACCGGCCTGCATTTCTCGCCACCCGCCCTGTGCGCACGGCCAGCCCATGGCTGCTACTGTTTGCGGCTAGCCCGCTTTCACACCCAATTTTCGACCCCACCAAATTCTCTCTCACACCCTTATAGTCCAGCGCTTCCTTTCCGCTCCAGTCTACAACCCCTCGACTGCCAGCCCCGACCAACCTACACTCTTTCCACTCTATCCCATACTCCACACCCACCGCCAAAATGCTCATCTACAAGGTACGCTCTGCCTGCGCTGCGTCGCTCTTGCCTGCGCTACTACCCCGCCTTCCCTGCGAGCCTTCACCATGCTTTGCGCATACGAGGATAACACGTTTTCCCTACTAGACGCAGAGTACTGACCTTTTTCCAGGACATCCTCACCGGTGACGAGATCATCTCTGACTCCTACAACCTCCAGGAGATTGACGGCGTCGTCTACGAGGCCGACTGCACCAAGATCAACGTCGGAGGAGAATCATTCGGTGGGTCCCGCCAATGCAGACGGATCAGTCACAGAGCTAACATCGCATAGACACTGGTGCCAATGCTTCTGCTGAGGAGCAAGAGGAGGGTGCCGAGGACAACGTGGAGACCAAGATCGACGTCGTCTACTCTTTCCGCCTGAACGAGACCGGCTTCGACAAGAAGGGCTACCTTACCTACCTCAAGGGTAAATACGCTAGCAGAAATTACAAGAAGCGCACGACTAACGAGATGCAGGCTACATGAAGGCAGTCAAGGAGGCCCTTAAGAGCAAGGGTGCTGACGAGGCCACCATCAAGGACTTCGAGACCAAGGCCTCTGGCTACGCCAAGAAGATCATCAGCAACTTCAAGGACTACGAGTTCTTCACCGGCGAGTCCATGAACCCCGATGGCATGATCGTCCTCCTCAACTACCGCGAGGATGGTGTCACACCCTACGTTACCGTCTGGAAGCACGGTCTCGAGGAGATGAAGGTCTAAGCTTGAAAGAGCTTGGATTTGGGAAGGATGGGGCTTGGTTCACGGTTCATTGAATTTCACGAATACCTATTGCATGTTTGGGAAAATATCCGCCATAGTGCGAAAAGCGAAATGGCACAAATCTAGACGACCTCATGGAGCCGTATATGACACATGATATTCTTCTCCTATCCACGCCACAGGTTACCATTGTCCACGGCGATAGCTTTAAGAAGCTCAGTGAGGACTATGATGTGTTCTCCGGAGATACTGTGAAACGTTTTTTTTTTCTGGTTACTGACTAAGCTCTTGGAAGGCGCTGCGTGGATTAGTGGTGGAACTGTATTCCTCGGTGAATGGTCCCGCCGCGTGACTGCGTGATAACGCGTTGCATGCACAGACCATTGGTTTCAACGCCCAGCAATCGCTGCCTCAGGCACACATCCAGTATCCCCAGCCTTCCGCAACCTACCCCACCATATCACATTTCCTCCAACCCATATTCGCTCTCTTTTGCTCGCAAGAGTTCATGTCATTGATCTGATCGCATGAACCACGAGGCGTGTTGGAACGCTGTTGCCCTGCGTCATGACGGGTAACGGTGGTCCTGCCGCTTCGCTACCGGGAACTCCGCACCTCCGCCGCCCTGGGGCAGCCATCGACGACCTAATTCGCTCGCTGGAGAAAGAATGGAAGGTTGGCCTAAAGATTCGTGGCGCTGAATGGTCGCCAAAAAGATCGAAGGTGGATGATACTCCAGACAAGATCTGTGCGCTTGTTAAGTTGCTGTTCTACAGCGCACAGCCAGCCCTGCATCATGCGATCAGGGAATTTGAAAGCCTTGCTCCGAGTCTGACACGCGAAAAGCGTCTTAAAGAACTTCATGAGATTTTGTCCCGTACGAAAAACTCACAACTGGTTCCGAGGGGTAGGATGCCAAAAAATGAACCGCCCAAAAGTTTGACCACATCCTCAAGTGGTAGGTACACTTGCTTTTTACGCCCTCCGAAGTTTCTACCTGCACTTTTACCACATCGGTAGAGGATGTCTATGCTCAATAACTGGGTGCAATTCATAACCTATGTTGCTCGAATTACTATCTCTTTCTAGTGCGAGTTGTCGGCCTAGCACTCTACCCCACAACTAGTTGCCAAGTAATAGCATGTGCAAAGGGGAAAGTATTATGCAAGAGCTAAAAAGAGCACAGGAGTAAAGTCAGTTCCACAGGCAACAAACCGTTCGCTCGACGTCCAGCAAGATGAGCGTGAATCGTATGCGACGGCCATCGATCCAGGGTCACCTACAGACGTTGACACTGATAATGAGACGGACCAAGAATTTGAGACACCACAATCGCCATCCCCATCCCCATCGCCCTCACCATCACCGTCTACTAGGCCAGCACAGACGCTTTATCAGGCAAGTAATCATGTCTCTTTACATATCACCAAGAAAAGGCCTTACGAAAGCTCCGGTCGTTCTGAGAACTCGGCAAAGTTGACCAAAACCTCCAAAGGGAAGCAGACTGTCAAGTCTATCAAATCTTCGCCCATCGCACCGCCACAGTTCGTGAAGCCGACTCTCAACATGGCTCGATCTTTCCAGGCTGCACCTTCAGGCTTATCCTCGGCCAACACATCCTTCAACAACACATCTTTTTCTTCCCAGGAGACAGCAGCTACTACAAACACTTCGTTTACGTCAATCGATGCTGTCAGAGATCTCCAGGAGACGAGCCTGCTCGAGCCTAGATTGACAAAGATAAGTTCGAATACAGTGGATTCCCTAGATGATCGCGATCTCTACCAAGCTATTTGGCGTTCAGGAAATGGAGTATTCGAACAAGACATTCAGCGAGATCTCAATGAAGTCTTTTCCCAAGGAAGCAGCGGTCAAAGCCGGTCGACTTTTGGTTCTATCGATGAAGACAGTCTCCTTCAGGCCTCTGTCGAGGTTGAAGACAAGCGGAATAGATCGGAATTGATTCCAAATGAGAGGCAAGGAAATCTTCAAGCGCCTCTCATTACCAACCAGAGCGATCAGCAAGCCTACACATCGGATTCGACACTATTCCCATCCAATGGGGTACCAAACTATCAAGGGCAGACATCTCTTGACACACAGTCTCCCTTAAAGATGTCATACGAAGTACGCGATCTCCCCAACCAGAATCTCTTCGTGGGTGAGCTCCCTAAAGCACTAGAGCACGTTCCTTACCATATCCTCTTTATCTGTCAACGTCTAGCGATAGAGCACTCCGTCGAAGTACAGCACTTGGTCCGTGGCATGGACGTATCTACCGTGTCTTCTGATCCTGAAGCCTTTTGGCGTTTCATTGAGAAAAATAACAGCATTACACCTGTGAAGCTGCGTGAGTCAAGTCGCCTCTGGCCATCGGCGAAACGCAAATTTGATGGTTACGTATTTAAGGGGCACATCACTTTCAGTCTAAAAGACACTGGTCCCGTTGTCTATCCGACGCTGTTACCGGTACAGGCAGACAAATCGTGTCGATTTGAGCGAATCTTTGGTTCAGACCGCTTCCTCTACCTGCACACACCCAAATTTGATTCTTCCAAGACGCCCCGCTACAACGCTGATCAGGTGCAACAAATTCGCAGTCAATGGCAAGCATGGCTCCTTACCGAACATTCCTTCTTGGGTCGTAAATGGAGAGCCTTCCACATTGAAGATTTGAAAAGGAGTAAGAACGCCCGCCGGAAGGATACGGTCCACGAAAAAAGAATTGTACTCTTCGCGACAGAAGGATGGGGCATTAAGCAACCGTGTTCAGTGGGTCGGATGATTCATCAGTTCCTACCGTTTGATACCAACGAGAACCAGGGTTTTTGCAAAGCCTTTGCTCGCATTGAACTCGGGCTTTCTCGAACCATTCCAACATTATGCTTTGATACATCGCAAATCATCCACGTGGATGATGATTTGGCTTCAAGTGACCCGGAAGACACACGGTTTGACGATCCAAGACTACATTGGCAGCCATTTCCTAACAATACGGTCATGAATGACGGATGCTCAATCATCTCTGTGGGTGCCGCATTAGACATATGGCAGCGATACAAGAAAGCTACTGGAGTTTCTGGTCCTTTACCGAGTGCGTTTCAGGGACGTATTGGTGGAGCTAAGGGACTCTGGATGATCAGTGCAGAGTCATTCACCAAGGATCCTCAGCATCTCGAATATTGGATCAAAATCAACAAGAGTCAACAGAAATTTCACCCACCTGCCGACCAGCCACATCATCACCGAACTTTTGAGGTGTCCAACTACAGTTCCGCGCCGTCACCATCGGAACTCCATATATCGTTCATTCCTATCTTGATTGATCGAGGCATAAAGAAAGAAGCTGTTTCTGGTCTCATGAGGGAGTGCCTCGATACGCAACGCAAGAAGCTGCTAGAATTGCTTCCAGATCCTGTCAAGACGTACGATTGGGTTCACCAGAACGGCGCAAAGACCCGGACTGAACCTTCCTGGCAGGGTGCACTGCCATTATCTCTAGAGGAAAAGCTAAAGTTTCTACTAGAATCGGGCTTTTTACCCACCAGGTTTCCGTATCTTGCCAGAAGCCTCGAACGCTTTATTCAGACCAAGCAAATATTCCAGGAATCCAAGCTGCGGGTACCGCTTGCAAAATCGGCCTTTTTGTATGGTGTAGCGGATCCTCTCGGGGTTTTGGAGCCAGGAGAAATCCAGGTGCAATTCTCATCCTCATTCGTCGACGAGAAGACAGACGAGAAGTACCTCTGTCTTAGGGATATGGAAGCTTTAGTCGCCCGTCAGCCTGCTTGTCGCCGCTCAGACATCCAGAAAGTGCGCACAACCATACGCCCTGAACTATCGCATTTAGTAGATGTAGTGGTCTTTCCGTGTAAAGGCCGTTACCCACTAGCCGGAAAACTTCAAGGTGGTGATTACGATGGTGATATGTTCTGGATATGCTGGGAAACCACACTTGTGCAGCCATTTCTGAATGCGCCAGCGCCAGTACAGCCCCCTGATCCTGCAAAGTATGGCATAAAAACACGAAGTGAAAGGCTCAAGGATATCATGGATACCGGCAACCCGGAAACAGTGGATAAATTCCTCTGTAAAGCATTCGAATTCCGCAATAATCCTTCTCTACTTGGTTTCGTCACCACCATTGCAGAGAAGCAAGCCTACAGCGAAAATCGCATATATTCACCAAAGCTTGAGCAGCTGTATGATATGCACGACTTGCTAGTCGATGCTTCCAAACAAGGCTATGTTTTTACACAGGCGGACTTCGATCGGTGGGTACGCCGACTACCAAAACAACCAAAGCAGCCCGTTTACAAGGCCGCGATGGAGGATTGCTTCAACACCAAGGACTCCACAGAAGTCGAGAAATCCCGGAAGAAGCCATACCGATACGACTCCAAGCATGCAATTGACTACATCTACTTCGATGTTGTAAGAGCGCACAATATTGAGACAATGGTGCAGCTCAAATCCGTCTTCTTGAAAGCTTCCCAACTGGATGAGGCATTGCTTTATCCGAGTAAGCACCTTAGTGAGAACAGATCGAAGACGATCGAGAAGGAACTTTTGTCTCTGACTGGCAAACTGAGAGAAGTGAAAAATACTTGGAACGCTGGGGTCCACAGTAATATGAGCACAAACGACCACTTCAACACTCTCGTGAACACCTGTTACGAACGGTACCAGGCTATACGGCCTGACGATCCTGGTAAGCTCTCCCGTACACGGATTGTGTGTGAAACGTACACTGACTTTGTACATCGATTTCTTAGGCCATCCCGATATTCGACCTCTTATGGATGAGTATCTTACGCCTGGAGCATGTCTGTGGGATACCATCAAAGCATCGGTACTGTACAACACGTTTCAACGGCCCGAACAATCCACGTTCGTTTTCACTGTGGCAGGACGCGAGCTTGGGAGACTAAAGGCAAATAGCTCTGAGTACTCCAGGGCTATAGTATCATCCATCCGTGCTAATATGAAGCCGAAACCTATCAAGGCGCCAGTTGAGCACGACGAGGAAGATGAGGAAGACGACTTTGAGGCCGCGCTCGAGGAGCCTATCCGGTAGCAACTTCCAAGACATTTGACAGCGTGGACGGTTGGAGAGAATATGTAGAGATCTGTTCCATCTCGTTCTTTGGCTTCATCTTCTGTGGTCGTATCTACGCACCATGACATTGTATATTTGCTTCTTGCTGTCGTATCCGCGCTGCAGTATACCCATTTGCGCTTTCGCTTCCCATTAATTGTCAGCACGAAATGATAACCATACAATGATTACGCGAAGTTTCATGTGCCAATAAGAGTCCGATCGCCTCGTTCCAGCAGGCACACGTAGCCGCAGAGCAAAAGAAGTCATGACAGGGAAGCAGGAAAGAACACATCCCTGTAAAGCGACATGTGGGTATCATTAGAAAGCATCTACACCTCTCCAGAACATTACGAGCGCTACAGCTCAGCCTGCCGTGGGCGCAGCGGCCGCAGCCTTAATCTTCAAGTTCCTCCTCTCCTCTTCTCTCCGTGCCTCAACACCAGCCAAGAATTCCATACGACCCAAGTAGGCTTCTTTGGTCTTTCCATGTGTATCCAGTTCCTCTGCGATGCCTTCCTTGTCCACAAAACCTGTCCAATCCATGCGCGATTTGTCCACAACATTAAGCTTTTGCGCTTTCTCTGCCTTCTTCGTGATCGGGACGTCGGCTTCCGGAACGAGTTCTTGATCGGGCTGTAAGGTGGTGGATGTACGGGGCCAGGAGAGCTGATGTTCAGGTGCGAGAGCGCGGACATAGCCTGTAGGGTTAGGATCGAATCGTGAAGGGCGGCGGACAGGACGACGGAGCTTGGGTCCGGTAGATTCGGAGGGAACTTTAGGGGATTCTGCTGCAGGCGTGGTTGCAGCGGGTGCATCGAGTGTCTTCCAACCATCTTTGAGGTATTTGTCAAGTTGCGAGCGTGGTATCTGCTTCTCCTCGGTAGTATCCTGCCCAGCGAATGTGAAGATCTTCTTGATCGTCAGCTGTTCTTCTTCCTCCGCCGATACTGGAATGTTGACTACGGGTGCATGATGCTGTGGCGCGGCCGCTTCCTGCGGTTTGGTGGATTCCAGAGGCTTCAAAGGCGCTGCTGTCATCTGAGCCCATAGCGCGTCGACATCAACAGTTGCGCCCTCGGTTCTTGCAAGCGGTCTCCTCTCCTTGCCCTCAACTCTCCGTTGGGCCCGAGTTTTGATAAGTCCACCCTCCCCGCCTTCATCATCCGATATGATCAGCTCGTCTTCGTTGCTGCCTTTCTTGCCCTTCTTCTTCGCCCGCTTCTTCCGCGCAGCTTGTATTGTCACCTCATCTCCAGAGTCGAGGTCTTGATCGGCCGGTGCATTCCGCTTGCCCTTGCGTTGTGTGGGTTCTATAGTGACATGGTCTTCGTCTTCGGAGCTGGATGCCTCTTCAGCTGGGGCAGCGTCGGGGTTAAAGTCTTCATCGGACGATTCATGGTACTTGTCGTCGGCATTGTCGAGGTCTTCGTCTCCATAGGTATGTGGCATGATAAAGCGGGTATCGTGTTGGAGGCTCGAGTTCGCGTCGCGCAAGCCAAAACGGAGATGCGCCAGATCGACGGCCAATACGGGAAGAGCCTAGCGTGGAACAAGGGTAAGCTCCAGAACTACGTCAGTGACGTTCATAGGTGGGCGGCGGGGAGGCAGGCGCGTTCCAGATGAAAACAAGCCAGCTATGCTTCCAGCTGGGCTGACTTGCTTCCGTCTTATACCAAACCCCTTCGTTGCTGTCGCGTAATGCGCATCTATCCCTATCTTTGATCGCATCACCCAGCCAACACCATGGCGCCAGTCGACACCGTCGCATCCACGCGCAGCAACTCGCTCCCCATCGCCCTTTTCGGCGGCCAAGTACTCCTCGTCACGGTACTCACAGCTCGTGTGCTTCTCACTACTCGACGCGCCGCCAAATCGCAGCCGCCGTCAACACGCACGCGCTCACAAGACTCCGCTCGCCGTCGTCATGCCGTTACCTTCTCTATCATTGCGCTCCTCTCACTGCTCTCGGTAGGAAGCTTCGCCTTCCTCTGGCGCGCCATCTCGTACGTTCGGTGGGCTGGAGAGAATAAACATGACATTCCAGGCAGCCTGTGGAGCGGCTGGTACGGCACTGGAGCGGAAGGGCGCTGGTACCTGGCCGACTGGATCGCCGACATAGATCTGGTGCGCGAATTCGACAAGGTCGGAATTATGAAGCCTGAAGGATTCCTCTATACCAGCCAGTATTTTGTTGGACTAATTGCAAGCTCCATCTTTATGGGCGCCGAGGGTATGTCAGCGCCGTCATTGCAGCCCCAAGTACCTCCACTGACTTCTGTTCTAAAGGTCGCAGACGCAATCTTTCCAACACGACAATCGCCTCGTTTGTGCTACTGAGCTCAATCGGGAGTTTAGGGTATGCCTTGAGCTTGTTCTTCATCACAATCCTGTACACGCCTTTGACTATACACCGCGATGATACTCCACTACACGATGCGTTGTTCACCCCATATGCCTTCGTATACGACACCGGCATTGTTGCGTCGCTCATCACGCTTAATCTCTTCCCCCAACTGGTTTCCGAGTTCGGCGACAAGAGCATGATGCGACTGGGTTATCTGACCATGCCTTTGGCCTTTGCTTTTGCCCCGCAACTGGTCCCTTACGCTCTGGGCCACCAGCATACGTCCAAGGCAGCGGCTCATAGATCATACGCCAAAGTCTTCCACGCGCTGTCAATAGCCTCTATTCTCGTATACTGGCGTGTATGGACCACTCTGATCTATGTCAACAGACCCGCCCAGCGCTCTCATGTTTGGGATCTCTTCTCCAACTCTATCGGCAACAGCGATTCGGCAAATACGAACAGGCTTCTCACCAGCATCAGCAACGCTGGCCAGGCTCTAAAGCATATCAGTATGCACCCGGCTATCAGTGTCACAAGCCTTGATGTTCTCTTCGCAGCCATCAGCTTGCTGACGTGGACCTTCACCCGCGACTTAGATGTGCATGCTATCTTGGAAAGCAGCATACTGTCTTTCCTTGTTCCGACTCACGAGAAACATGTTAGCTTCAAGCAAGACCTGGCCAGAGTTATGGAGCACGCAAGCGAGCCATCGTCGCCTGTAGAACCCACAACACCGAGAAAACCGGGACGTCCCGCTAAGAATTTGGCTGTCAACGGTACATCTAGTGCAACGCATTCAGGACCGACAGGTGCACCTCTGCGGCGCAGCACAAGGGGGAAAGCGCGTATCTCGGATGCGGATTCAGACGCAGGCTCGTTCGCTGGTGATCCTGATGCTACCTACCAACCATCCGAGAAGACCAAGCGAGCGGTGCAGGAAATGGAATCGGACGGCTCTGCGCCTGAGGGGGATCTGGTTCACGCTGGCGAGTCAACTGCACTAGCCCTGTTTCTTGCCTTCTTCGGCGGACTGGGTCAGTTAGCTGCGGGCACTCTAGGTGCCGAGGTGACAGGCCCGCGGGACTGAAATAGTCGACGTACTTGGTATCATCCGACCGGAAATGAGGGATGCCATTTTACTTGTTGGAATGAAGATCATATTCAGGTAGACCTACGGGCTTCTGGTGTACGGAGATGTGGAGAACGGAAATAATGGCTTTGGATCTTTGCGTTCGTATTCCCAGGTTGGATTTTAGGTGTGGGTGTATGAAGTCAGCATGTCTCACATGCACTTCGCCCAGCAACACTTAGGGCCGGAGCGTCGGGTAGTTTTTGATATTGCTTTTGGTATTCTAATGATGTACGAACATAGCGAGAAGCGTCGTGCACAATACATGAGTTGATGAGCAAGTTTAGGACCACACGTATATTGATGTCTCGTTGAGATTACTCGTACATATCTATCTGCTTCATCAGATGCTAAAGGGGATGTGACGCTGGTATCAATGACGCTGGGGAGCGTTCCTGGAACGTCGTGTAACCTTGCTGCTGCGGATAGCTATCCGCGAAAACGCATCCTTGCCTGCCATGCGGTAATATCGTTAGCGTTGACTCGAGTAGGGTTGGGCTGACAGAGTTTGATTTTGCATAACACGAATGGGGCAATTACTCCAAGCCACGGACTACAAGGGCATTCACTCTTTATCGTAGTTGGGCTGGTGTTGGAAAGCTGAGAACGAGGATGTGATGGTGCCTGAAGATCTTCCTGTGTTAAGCGAACGTAGACTGCACGCGACCAACCGTCTCCTTGCGATGACACTATCCGTCTTCTACGACGTTCCCAGATGCTTCAGCATCGTACTACTACAGCTATCTATTAGCAGCACTGACTTATCTCCGACCCGGCCTCGATTCGTGTTGCAGTGACGCTCTGGTGCCCGACGACTGGGCGCCCGCGGACTGTCATCCTTGCCGACCCGGCTTCTTCGGCTTCTGGTTATCAACAAAGGACGTTTGCGAAGAGAGAATCAGCAGGACGGGGACCCTGGCAGAGGGTGATGCAAGTGTTCTTGGAAGAGACATAGTAATCCCGAGTGTCTGGCTGAAGTGGTGGGTTGAGTTGGGCGTCGGCTCATTAGCAAGGACAGCGGTTCTGGGGCAGTGGCAGGCTCGGGCCTAAAGACTATCACCACCGTGCGCAACGCAAAGACGCTACACTACCACTGAACAACCATGGAGGTAAGCCCAGATTCCTTCTTTTACTCCTTTGCTTTCCCCACGTGTATCGTCGTCTTCCCCTTCCGGTTAGGTTTCTTGCGAGGCCGCGGGTTGCGTTGCGACTTCCTCAGCCCTATGTACGTCTGCACCATGGCCTGAGCTCCCCTTGGTGCCTTCCGCTCGGTGTCGACTGCCTTGCGCGTATCACCGTCTGCTCTTGTAGAACATCTCGGGGGCTCCTGATTGACCCGTCACTTCTTCGCCAGCTCCCCTTATCATGTACCGCCCGTCCTCGTGGCCTCTCCCTGCTGGTGTTGTACCACACGTCGTCGCAGCGTGCCTGTCATCTCCCCACGAGAGTACCACGCTTCACTGCGCAGATGCCGGTCAGGTGAAGTGAAATAGGAAGGGCCGGCTTTCTGTTTTCTGTTTTGTCTCGGCGCGGCGCTTTCTTCAACCCACGATACCCAATTTTCTCTTAGTTTTGCGACTTCTGCTCTTAGCGATATACCCTGTACCACTACCCTTCACCATGGAGAGCCGTTTCATTTCAAGGCGGCCTTCAGCAACCATTGATGTTGCTCGCGATATTATTCGATATGGTGACGCAGAGGCGAGGCGAACTTCCACCAGCTCGTCCTTACTCAAACCAAGTGCTCAATTGACCATGGATCGTTTTCTGCAGGACCTACCAAACGCCGAGGAACCGCCTGTTGACTTTGCGCCGCAGTACCACACTGGCCGTGTCCCGAATAGCAAGGCCGGAGATGGCAAGCCACGATTGCTACTCATGGGGCAGAGAAGGTAACATCAGACGAGACCAGCATCCATGCATCGCTAACCACATAATCATAGGAGTGGCAAGTCTTCGATATCAAGTGTTGTCTTTCACAAGCTACCACCAAGCGAGACGCTGTATCTCGAGACAACTTACAGGATAAAGAAAGAATCAATGCAGTATGTCCTTCATGCGGCGTGTACACTCGTGTGCTGATCAACTACACCAGCTCGTTCATGGACTTTCAAGTATGGGATCTGCCAGGTCACCTAGACTATTTCGACCCAGCTTTCGATACGGACAACATCTTCGAGGAAATCGGTGCTTTGATATGGGTTATTGACGCTCAAGATGAATACCTCGATGCGATTGCACGACTGAACATGACAATCCTTAACCTACAACAATCATATCCCAACATCAACGTTGAGGTCTTTGTGCACAAGGTTGATGGCCTATCGGACGACTTCCGTGGAGATACTTTCCGGGATATCATTCAACGAGTGCAAGACGAACTCTCGGACCACGGCTACGAGCAGGCCCCTATATCCTTCTACCAAACATCCATCTACGACCACTCCATCTTCGAAGCTTTCAGCAAGGTGATCCAAAAGCTCATCCCACAGCTTCCCACGCTCGAAGCACTGCTCAACAACCTGTGTGGTGCATGTAACATTGAGAAGGCCTACCTCTTCGACATCATGAGCAAGATCTACATTGCAACAGATACTAGTCCTACCGACATCGGCAGCTACGAGATATGTTCCGATTACATCGATGTGGTCATCGATGTCAGTGAAATCTATGGCTGGGATCGACCCGATGAAGGTGAGGATGAAAGTGAGACGGGGAACAACGATGCTGAAAGCCTGATCACGATGGAGAAAAAGAATAGCAGATACCTCTACTTGCGGGAGATCAACAAGTAAGTCAGACCGCCGTTACGGTAAGATACCGTAGTTGTACTGACGATAGACACAGATATCTCGCCTTGGTATGCATCATGGGCCAGGACAACCCAGCAGAGAAGAAGGCTATCATCGACTACAACGTCGGCGTCTTCCAAGCAGGTCTTAAGCAGGTCTTTCCCAAGAGTGACAGAGAGGCGCAAGTCGAGATACGCGACATCCACGACGGCGCGGAGTGAGTCGTTTGTGTGGTTCTGGTCAATCTGACGGAACACCATCGAGCAGTTCTTTCACCCTCCTTATGGAATTCGTAATGAACAATGTCGCAGTACCTGAGTTATGCGAATTTAACATCTGAACAAGAAAAGATGGGCGGAAAGACGAACGGTGTGTACGAATGCGGAAGGAATGGCTTGTATTGATATACCAACGATAGTTTCGTCTAGGAGATATGATACACAGCAGCTATAGAAATACGCGTATCAATTCCATAATTTATGTTACTCAGAGTGCACGCATGTCGATCTCATTCAATAGTGAAGGTCTAGTCCGGTAGTGCTGGCGCGTGATCGTCAATGACATCAATCGGATGGCGGCCAATCATCGGAACCGAGATGCGTGGTACTTCCCGAGAGTAACGCCTCGGAACGCGAAAGCAATCTATTCTCCGCATTGCGCATCCGACGGTACCTGGCTTACGGACACGTCTCCGAACACTTGATTCTATAGCTAGTTACCTTTGAGCGAGGTATCTTGCCTCGGCATTCGTGTGCAAGTACCATAATTTGAGCTGCATGGGTGCTGGATGAACAGGTAGGAGGACCTCTGCGCAACTGCGATCGATACATGCACACGTGTGTAGAGACTGACAACACGATTCAGGTAGCAAAAGCGAGCACACGATCACCACAATGTCCTCATCCCAGCGGTACCGTCGTCCTGCGAAAGACGAGCCTACAGACACGACTACATCCTCGATTCCACCAACCGCCACAGGCGCGAAAGAGAAAGCGGAGCTTAAGCAAGCTGTCAAAGAACAAGCTGTCGCAACATCAAATGGCGTATCAATGCTCGATGTATTGCGTATCCTGGGTGGCGTGCTCCTACTGAGCTGTGGTCTGAGCTACCTGAGTACAAGCGGAGAGAGTATGACATGGGGATACAACCCATGGTGGACTCGAGCTCGAGAGTGGAAGAGCCTCATGGTACGTGCCTGTTATCGTCCTCCACTAGCAAACCTCTCATAGCTAACGTGCCTATCTTGTAGCAAGGAGAAGTCATCCTAACCGACTCCGAACTTGCCCTATACAACGGCGCCGATCCCTCTAAACCAATCTACCTTGCGCTAAACGGCACAATCTACGACGTCTCCATCTCGCCTACCACGTACGGGCCAGGCGGCTCCTACCATTTCTTCGCAGGCAAAGACGCCGCGCGCGCCTTCCTGACCGGCTGTTTCGCCGAAGACAGCGTCCCTGATCTACGCGGCGTAGAGCAAATGTTCATTCCCATTGACCCAGAGGAAAAGGTCAGCCTGACACCACAAGAACGCGAGATTGAGATGGAGAAGGCGAGGAAGAGGAAGCCATTGACCAAGGGTGAGCTAAAGAATAGACATGCGCAGGAGCTCAAGAGTGCTAGGAAACAAATGGTCGCTGGTCTGGAGGGTTGGCATATGTTGTTCCGGGGTGACAAGGGCAAGCCGTATCGGCGTGTGGGCCATGTCAAGAGGGAACCGGGCTGGGAGAGCAAGATGCCCAAGAGAGGACTCTGTGAACAGGCGGAGAAGGGTAGGCCGGTCAGGAAGTACGACTAAGTAGTTGCTATTTTGGTGCAATCAAATCAAGTCTGAATTTTAGGATGACTCTCTTCTTGCATGTACAGTTGCGTCTCTCCAGCACACTGCACCATATAATATTCAGATGTGTCGATTAGTGGCTGCTGCATTCTTAGCTCTCCACCCACCATCACTTGCGGATATCGTAAGGTTTTCCTTTCTATAAAGGAGCATGTTGCTCCTAAATCTTGCCTACATCGGCTGCACTCAAAGGTTACTTATTGCATTCTATATTGGTGATCGATCGCATGAGAGATAGCGTATACTTCCAAGAAGTGTTGTTGCAGTAGGCTGGACAACTTAGAAAAGAGAGCTTCATCTTATGATACCTGGCAGTAGCATCTAAATTTTAAAACAAGTCTAAAGACATAGTTCCGATATGATGAGCAGCTTTGAAAAGACCTGACCAAACTATACTAAGCTCAGAAGACAAAAGCACATCGGCGAGCTGCTACCTCATCCATAACACTCGCTGTCAGCGACAAGCATGGCAATGGATAATGACGATCGAACGAAATAATGCTATGGTCTCCACAAGTATGCACACAAAAGCGACGAGTGTTTTTGAGGAGAATGGGCATGAGACAAATCAGTCCAGTCAATTTGTTCACGCATAGCTACAATCATAACGTCGAGGTCAAGTTCAGTGGTGGTGTTTCGGAAGTCTTTTCATTCAGTACATAACCGACACCTCCAATGGACTCTAGGTACTGTACCCGAGCCCGTTCCTCTCATTTCATATCCGCTATGAAGCATGCATCCCAATATAGTATGACCCGTTCATTTCATGAAGACGCCGATGGGTAATGGAAAGAGGAATGCCGTAGAGAAACTGAAAGAAGTGTCCGAGATTCGCATTTACGTTCGTTTAATTGTCGGCTACGTAAAGCTTACTCCTCGGCGCCGATAGCTCGTGCTGCAATATGTTAGTAAGAGCCTACATTCACTTCCCACTGTCTCCAATTCCGGTAGAAATTGTGGCTTTGTGGGCGTTGTTGCGGTTACATACTGTAGATGCTGAGCTTTGAGTGTCCGACAACCTTCTTGATCTGACCGTTGGCCTCGAGGTCGGCAAGCGCCTTGCGTGCGAGCGAGCCGTTGATCTTCAAGCGATCGACGAGGGTAGCGACGGTGATGAGGCGGTAGGACTGGACATCCTTCTGGAGCTTGTCGTTGGTCTGCTTGTCGAGAACGACGGCGTGCTGGGCCTTGTCCTTGACTGTACGGCTGTTAGTGGCGATTCTTCCCCGGAGCGTTGTGAGAGTGCGCGATAGTAGAGCGAGATTGCGGACGTCTATGATGATGCTTTCGAGCGTTTCCGAAGTGTTTGCGATGCGTGTAGATGTGCTGATGGTGTGCAGTGCTGTATCACGTACCCTTGCCCTTGGACCACTTCTTCTTCTGCTTCTTGCCTCCAGTTGCTGCAGGTGCCTGTATACAATCAGCTCCAGTCTCTTTCTGGTCCGGAGACCTGACTGCGCAGAAGACGTACCATTTTGTCGGTTGTGTGTGGTTGCTGAGGACTGACTGTCGAACGACGAAATTGGGGTGTTCAGCTGCGGAGACGCTGTGGCCTTGCCAAGACGCGCTAACCAGCTCCTCAAGCGAGCCTGATCTCACGTGACATGTGCTCGAGGTAGGTCCCGGCCTTGAGAGGATCTTATGACGCGCATGTTACAAGCCGTCAAATTATGTGCGCTATCTTATATAGTACGTCGTCTAACAAGGTTCAGATCAAATGTAATAGTGACCACATACAGCACCCTTCTAGCATTCTAAGTACGATAAATGTATAATTACCCGCCCTCAACACATATCAATACACTTGCACCCACATCACTAATTCCCACAGCACCCGTGAAACTTTGCCGAACACCACACGCTGCACTCGACGAGGGGCGGGATCATTCGACCGCTTTAGGTTGCGGACATGATCCCAAAACGATAGTTGCAATGAATCGGAGGATTAGCGCCTAAACCGCCAACAAGTGCAGCCATGCATATATGATCGGAATGACATGCTGGAACAGGAAAGTGTGGTATGGTGGACCGCGGCATGCTCGTGAAGCCGCATTGATAACCATCAAGGTGGTGTTGGCGGATGGAATAGATGATGTTTGTGTTGTGAACTGCTGGGGGGCTTCGGAGATTGTCGTTGACAACTACCAGAAGTGACATGAACACGGGCGGGTCTGACCATCAATGCGACGCTGCAGGGCAGGATACGAGATTCGGGGAATTGTGTGTACCAAATTTAGGACGCGGTTGGTCGATGGTAAACATGCATTAGTACAGTGCAGCGTAGATCAATACTTGTCCCACTCGGATGGCGAATGCCTTGTTAGCCAAGAGGATGTTGAGGGATCACACGGGACATGTTACTCCACGTCGACATAGAGCAGAAATACGCCGAATATTGTTTTCCAATTACAAGCTAATCGGCACAAGCCACTAACAGGGACTCTTGCGCCAGCCAAGTATGTCCAACTCTCCTTTTTGCATACTGATTCCTCTACTGTGTAGACAACGCAGAGACCACTCAACCATGACTAATACTGACACAAGGAAAGTAATGAGAGACAAAGACACCTCTGACGGTAAAGGAAAAGGACGTCAACATACGACTGAACCACGGACAAAGACAATGGAGGCAAGGAAAAAGCTGGCTTCAACTAGAAAGATCTCCCTCCGTCTTTTTTGCGGTTCAATGCCAACGACTACTTCGCTTGCTGCGCCCACGCACGCAAGCAAAGCGTTCTTCCTCTACGTGACTGCAAATGCTCGCTAAGATGGAAGAACAAGTCCGTAGTAACCAGAACATGAAACAGAGCTGACAACTGGTAAATGCTGATGGCTCCAATCCGCAAGTGCAACGATGAGAGGTATTCGCCAAGACGCCATGTCCAAATGATGGATGCATAATCATTAGAAGAAATGGGTGTGTGGTTTCGAGAGCTCGTGAACTTCCATCTCCTGCTTGTGTGATTAGTTTTTGTTCGCTTGACGATGCGGTTGCTGAGATACGTACCATCTTAAAGGAGTTAAGTTCCTCCTTGATCTGTTGCGCAAGCATCGGTGTAAGCCTATTACACGTTGCGATGTCGCCCCTACGATCATAATCCTGCGGTGACCAGGCGTCGTGGAATTGTATGCGTGGGCTGAAACTGATGTTTCGGAGGCCACCATGGGGTGTGGTTGGAAGACTCCTCGTGCTGCCATTGGGGATGCGTGGTGGTTTGCCGAAGTAATCATCGTTCCGGGCTTGCCCAACTTCTGTCTTGGGCGTGGCAGGAGAACTGGATCGCGATGAGCCTACGTTAGGACCCATGTCTACAGGTTTGAGAACAGGAGATCCAGAATCTGAGTTTGTGCCAGTGCCTGACGTCTCGTTAGTGACTATATTGAGCGCGAGTGTATGCAACATACGTTTCAAGATACCCTTCTTCATAGAAGAGAGAACCTCAGCACGATCGCGGTCATTTCCGACGATGCTTTTCCTAGACACAGCTTCGCCGCCCAGGACAGAGGGGTTTACAATCTCTGCAGATCGACCGGCATCGATGGAGTTGCGCTCCAGTCTGGGATAGCCAGTGCCACCTCCAGTTTGTTCATTGGGTTTTGCGTTGACATTAACCTTTTGTCTCTCGGCTTCGACGGTGACTAAAGACACCTGACCCACGCTGGGCCTGGTAATGGGGCCATCGGCAGCGGGTACGCCGATGACAGATTTTGGCCTGAATAAACCCTTGATAGATTTAGTGCCCTTCTTCATTCCATGGCCCATCTTCCGGAGCATAACCGAGGCTGACGATGCAGCCGACTGTATAGACAGATTGTCGGTAGAGCCTATACCACCCTGACCTGAGTAGATACCAGCGCCAATACCTGCCGCCTCTTGCTTTGCGATGATGGCAGCCTGTTCAGCATCCTCATCGTTCTGGTATTTGTCTTTCCTCAACCTCGCACGCTCCGCTGAGATGCTATTCTCAGCAGAGGCCTTTCGCAGCTCAGCAGCGCTTCCAAAAGAGAAGGCCCTGCGTAGACGGGACTTCATTCCCTTGTCCTTGTCGTTGACAGCGCTAAGGTGTTGCATGGCTGTGCTAGGTAACGCGGCTGCCTTGGCAGGGCTCGCAGGCTCTGATGGAGACACGGGATGTGATAGAGGAGATGGAGCTTGCCGTCTGTTAGGCTCGGGTGCTTTGGAAGAGCTACCTCCTGCTACAGATGCATAGCTACGTTGTGTGTTTACTGCGGGGCGAGACTAAAAAGGGTGTTAGCTTGCGCGTGTCCAGCGATTCGCTACACTTACCTGCGATCTCGAGGAGTTGTTGGAGGAAGCACTACCCGCACTGCCCTGTCTCTCATGGCTATGACTCGAGGCGGGACGGCTTCCTGTACGATTTGAGTTGGAGGTGTTTGTGGTGTTTGCGCTCAGTGTTGTGCTTTGGCCGGTTCCAGAGCTGGCCTGCAGTGTTGCAATGTTAGAGGCAGCGGTGCTGTCTCCTTCGAGTCCGTTGAAACTGCGTCTTCTGTATCGCTTAGCGGGGTCTATACCGCTTGAGCGAATAACTTGCGTATCATCTGCACTGTTCGCTCGGTTGTGCCCGGGCCTGAACGGCGGTGGGAAGCTAACAGCACCTGTGCCTTCGTTCTGCGTGGGCTGCGATGGCCCCATGTGGGAGTTTCCTCCAGATGTAGAGCGCTGTGTCGGAGTAGTGGCACCCGTGGGGATGCTGTTGGACGAGTCTGTCCGTCCAGCGCCGCGTCGATATCGCCCTGGAGAGGGCTTCACAGGCGATGATTCGCCTATCGAAAGCGAAAGATCGGGTATGGAGGTGGATAGTGTGATGGTTGGCGCAACGGTGTCGTAGGGTTTCCTGACTTCACGTTCATCTCTGGCACCTGCAGGTGGTCCAGCCGACGAGCGGTTGGATGAGCCCGATGTGGAGACTGTGGAGTCGGAGGATGACGAGGGATGAGAGGGGTGGCCGAGTCGGGCCTGGCTGGCGTGGCTGGGAGGTTGCTGCTGGGCCTGAGGGGCTGGTGCAGAGACGGGCTTGTTCTCCTGGCGCAGCTGAGGCGTGCTGTTGAAGGCATACGGGGCTATGGGTGCGGCCGTCCCTCTGTATCCTGTGCCTCCCGAATTTCCATTTTGTTGGTTGCGCGGCATCTGCGAGGCCCGCTGTTGTTGCTGGTTGGGGTGGTTGGGCGTGTTTTTGTAGGCATCGGACGGCGAGTATGGCATTGTAATCGGTCCTGTCGTCTGGATGACTGATGTAAGTACCTGAGCCATCGGAGGCCTGCGAGGTAGCGCTATCAGGAGCTCGACGGGGGGTGGGCGAGGGCTCGTCGGCGGCGGTAGCGGCAGCGGCGACTGAGGTAGGCAAGTAAAGATCTGTGGAGCGTCACAGGATTAGCAGGGTGGCTCTACGGGGGCGGGTGTGGATGCGGGTCATGGAGCGATGGGCACTGTGAGCAGAGTCGCGGACGGAAGGCGGGAGACGAGGGTGTGGCCTCTTGGGGTGCGGCATTGGGGAGGCTCGAGACTTGTCGCCGGGCTCATGTCGTGGTGACGGGCATCTAGGGGATATGTACCTGCTATGAAACAAAACAGAGAAGGTATTAAAACAGAGAATAGAATGTAACGTCGTCAAGCGCTGGGAAGGCTGTCGTGAATCGACGGAGATGGCAGCGTGTACCAAGCCTCCCGAGCAGTTGTTCAAGCCTGCATTGGTCGGTCTGCGTGAGTCGGTCTTCTGCTGCTAAGAACGACGTGCGATTCAACAAGCAAGCAGAAAAGGAAATAATAGAGGGAGAGTAAGTTTGGCCGTCGCGGTGAAGAGTTGAGGTTGTCAGGCAAAGGGGCCGCACTAGCCTCTGGAGCACGCACGGACGGGCGCGGCTAGGTCTAGGAGATTCAATAACTTCCTCACGCCAGACAACGAGCACGTTGCACGTTGCCCTGCCTCGCCACGGTGCAGCAGCGTCTTTATGCCATGGCCGTCTGTCTGCGCCCGCCCAGCGTGTCGCAGGTCTGCAGCGCCTTCGTGGCCGCTGCCTTCCATCTTCACTCAGGGCCACTTCCCTGGCGCGGCTTATCTGTCCATCGTATTCACGCAAATCTTGGTAGCCGATGGCCCGTTGAGCTTCATCCGCCCCCGACCAGCGACGTTGTGAACAGAACATGTCAACACGACCCTCGCCAGCTTCACTTTGACCCTGGCCGCTCCCCCGGTCATATATAGTGCTCGGGCGCAGCCGATATAGGGAACAATATCGCGGCGGCCAATTTGCACCTCTAACCACATGCTGATCCTGCGACATTCCCACCCTGCCTCTCGGAAGCTTCTCGCTGCATGGCAACGGGTCACTGCAGAAGTTGATGCCAACGTCACGGCTGCCTGGGCCAATTCCGAGCCGGCAAAGGGTCTGGCAGGCGCGCATCATGATGCGCATCCTAGCGCCCACGAAACAACCACGGCCGACCTATGATAACTGCGTGCAATTTGTCCTGTCGTGGGTTGTGTGCTTCGACGCGTTGCGTTTAGGCCGAGCAGATACGACGCGATCTGGTAAACACTTACGAATTCGCACCTGCGAGGGGAGCTCCACGGCCAATCCGCTTGCGCGACCCGGGCGCGACCCACACAGCGCACCTGCGGCTCAGCCGTTTGCAGCAGTTGGTGAGTAGCGGTGGGCACATCAGTTAGTTGGCCGGCTGCGATAACGATGCTCCATGGCCCAACTCTCGCCGTCTCGATGCTTCACCGACATGTCTGTACCCCGCTCCTCTGCGCGCCAGTCTCCCGTCCCTTTGCTATTTGGCGGGACGACTATGCCAGGTCCTCTAGGCCAGGCGTTGCTGCTTGCACATGCATGGCACCATTTCAGAGGGTCCGCGGCACTACGTCGGGCCTTCCGCGAGACTCGTGCAGGATCGCATCCCGTGATGAAATTCGCGGATTGCGATGTTCCCAAGGCGTGGGGAACGGGACGAGGATGCTCGGCTCAGCGAGATGAGAACTGTTTGATGTGCATTGGAGAGGCACAACATCATTTCCTGTAATTGCGCAATTGCAGTCCTGCCCATTGCCATTGTCCTCGTGTCTGTGCACACAAAGCAGTCGTGCGCGTCTTCGTATCTTCTGGCGTTGGAGGGCGGGTTGGCTGTCGGTGTTGCACCATGTTCTTAACGTCCCGCTTTTCTCGCCAGGATGACGCGATCGTCAGAGAGACACGATCAGTGCAACTTCTATTTTGGGCATGGTGACCAATCAACGACTCGTGTGGAGAAATCGACGAAAATCTCCTGCTTCTTCGGGAACCATCCATCACCACCACCATGCGTCCTCGCCATCACGTCCTTGTGTGCATTATTTCTCCTCGCGTCCCTCGGCAGTGAACCCCGAGAGCACCGTTTGCTACTGATGCTTGCCGCTAAACTCTAGCACAACGCATTTAGAATTGACTTCGCGCATACTGAAGCTAGCTCTCCGAGCTGGCGGGATTGCGGACGTAATCGCAAGGAACCGTCCCTCTGGATCACATTTTCATCGGCTCTGTACTGAGACGCGACTCCGGCATTGAGACGAAAAGTTCTCTACATTACCTGACTCTCTTTCCAACAATAACAAGACTTGGTTGACTGATTGGCCGGTTGGTGGGTTGTCCAGAAGCTCTCAGCTCCCGGATTGCTCCACTGCATATCTGGGGTATTGTAAGATTCAACATCTCCACGCAGTCCAGATCTTTCCATGGCTGTGATGCAATCCAAAGTTGGTCTTTGTCCATCCGCGGCAACCACGAACATATAATCGTGTCTCGTCACACGCGACCCCAGTTTGCTTCTCTTGCCTCCACGCGTCCATCTACCTGAAGCATTCCCAACGATTCTTCGGGGAGAAAATTCTAGCAACCCACCAATCATGTATTTTGTCAGCCTACCCGTCTGGCACCCCACAAAAGCCCAATTGCTGTCTAGACCGGCCAAGCCCGCGCGACGAAGCTTTTGTGGCTACTCTGATCAACGTCACACAAGATAGAGCTCTGTACTAATGACGCAGCCTGCGACTCTACAACCGCTATAGCCAATCGGGGCGTGCCTGGGCTCAGTGTTTGTGGCTTGGATCTCTCCTCTAATCGTCGATTGCCGTCAGCCGCTGTCTGCGGCATCTCGAAGGTTCATGCAACTGAGCGCCACGGATCTGGAACTTCTGTCCTGCTGCAGTCAACCGTGTGCCTGCCTGCGCACAAGCGTTCAGTCTCATTGTTACACAAGACGAGCATGTCGGCGTGTTCCATCACTCACAACGCACGAAGAACTTGACGGACTCCTTGGCTAGGAGATGGTACTTGCCTACTTTGTGTCAACTTACTGGGTAAGAAGAGAAGGCGGTATATAGCGCTGACACTTGCGAGGCTAGACCTCTCGAAGTTACCATTACGATCGGACTGTCATTCGCGTTATCGTTCTCGTCAACTCCATGCATCGAACTAGCTTTTGAGTGAGTAAGCTGGTGCAAGTCCTAGTGGTGACCAGAAGATTGCTTTTCAATCGTGACTACTTCTTGGGCAGTCGAGTCAAGGCAGGTACAGCTCTGGCGAAGCTCAAAACGCAAAGAAGTCTGGTCAATCACAAAGATCGTCGGACTATTGCGTCAAATCTCACCGTTGTTGATCTTGCTGGTATGACATCACGGAGCGACACGTCAGCCTTGTACCGTTGAGGAGCCAGCGAGCATCGACCGTTGAATCGTATATCCACACTTTGCTCACCGTGGTTTCAGATCCAAGGTTATCTGATCGACAAGAACGGGTATCACAATCTCCCGAACCTTAATCTCACTCAGAATGACGCAGGTTTGTTTATGTGCGTCAGGTTGCCTGTCTTAATTGTCTTAATAGAGGGCAACCTGGTCGCTGGGACGGGTGGATATGTGTGAAACATGAAGGCCGATTGCCGTCGGTCTCGCGATCAATTTCCTTGCCGTACATCATCCCCCGTTCAGCCACCGGGAGCAGAAGGAGATCGTCAAAAGCCTACTTGGCATCGCGGACAGCCGCTCGTCAGATGTATACCCAATTACCGTGACTCGTACTCTGCATCAAACGCGAGAGAGGAGGCGTTGGTGATGGGTGTGGAGATTGCAAAAAGAACAGCAGTTACGGCGACAACAAATCAGAGCATCAAACACGTCTGAGATGTATCTCCGTGTCCCAGGAAGCGGCAAAAGCGCAAAAAAAGGCAAAAAGAAAGCAAGCGAAGCCCATGGGGATCGACTGTATCATGTTAGTATGGATGCTCGAACTATCGGCCTTATGGAGAAACTTACACCCACAACCTTTGGTGTTTATGTTTTCAACCGAAAACCAACGCGCTACCATTGCGCCAAGGCTCCTCTTTAGGAAGTATAGAAGACTGAAGCGAAATGTACTGTATATATTGTCAGTTCACAAAGTCGCATTCGACACCGTGCCAGCTTGGGAGCCGACCACTAAGCGCAAAACTGGAGAACAAAAAAGTCGAAACATAGTGACGAGCGCCTGCAGCATACCCCGCTGTTAGAAGTTTTTGGCGCGTCGTCAAACAGCGATTGGCGTTGACTGAGCCCCACCGACACGTGACGTCCGCGGGTCTTTGCAAAAAGACAAATTTCTCAATCAACACCACCACCACGACAATCGCGACACTCACGACGGCCTGTGCAACAGCAAAAATGCATCGGCCGGGAATCGAACCCGGGGCTAGCCGAAACTGTCCTGTGATGGATGGCAACGGCTAATTTTACCACTAAACCACCGATGCTGATGTTGGAGATCTGAACAACTAGGAGTGGTTGTTTGATGGAAATCAGGCCGGCTGGAGTCTTTATATTCTCATCGTAACATAGAGACCAGACGTCCGTGAGCAAAACCTGGACTGTTCAAAGCAGAGTGGGGAGTTGTTCAGGGGTGGTGAAGGGTTTGACTGGGCTGTGGGTCTGGAACACTACTGATATGTAGTACTAAGCTACCCCTCTCTAAGCGACAACCTTGCTGAATACATCGAGGCTCTCGAAGTGGCGCGATGGTTCGTCGTGTTCAAGCCCACATGTTGTTTTTAATACAACTTAGTAATGTCGAGCATGTCGGTATGGTGTCTTCTGCAACGCACTTGAGTCTGCGTCTATTGCTACAAGAGGTCTTTTACTCTGTCACCAAACTGAGTTTACTATACGACCTCTTCTCCATTACGAAGCCATGCTAAGATTTCCGTCGACAGTATCGGCTACATTCGCTTTGGAACATCAAGAGAGATGCAGGATAGGTACTCCTCCAGAGCATACGCTCAATAACAGGCTCAGTCGATGACGTTCTTAACACCATTCAGAGCCCCCTGTCACATGCACTTTTCTTATGACAAGCTCACTCATCCTTCGAGAAGAAGCCAACATCCCCACTTTCCTTGCCCATCTCCACAAGCTTCTCTCTCATCTTCTTCGCTCTTGCGGCCATCTCAGGCTCAAAATCGTCAAAGTTGTATTCCTTCGCCCAGTCACCAACACCGTGCTGTAGCACGTTTCTCGCTCGTTCGCTCCCAGCCAGCGTTGTCCCGATACTGCCATGCAGCGTCATCCTCTCTTTCGTGCTGTCGTATACGCCGCGATGGAGAATGTTGTTATTGTAGAATGCAACTTCCCCCGCTTTCAGATGCACAGTAAGCTGGTCGGGCATATGTGCTTCGTACGGATCCGCGTTCCTCTCTGTGTCAGTGCGTGCACGTTTGTGCGAGCCAGGCACAAGGACCAGACTGCTGTCATCATACAGTGCAAGGTTCCACTGTGCGTGATGTCCTGGCTTTTGCAGTCGTTCCAGCTCTTCTTCTGATGTTGCTGTCGCTGCGATGTCGTCTCTATGCCACCGCAGACTGAAATCTTTATCCGGCCGGACGAGCATGTTGTACAGCTCCATGGTCAGGTCGTCTTCTCCACAACCAATTAGTGCTCCGACGTATTTCAGCAGCTCGCTGTCGAAATACGACTTTGCGAACGTAAGATGATCTGAATTCGATGGGTGGAGTAGATGCTGGACGCCCCTAAGTGCGACATACAAAGTCAATGTATGTCTCAAATACAGTTAGGATGGGATACTTACCAGATCCCACTTGAGGGGTCCTGTGGCCATGGTGGAAACTGCTTCGGTAGCGTACGTATATACGGCCACTTTCCAGATCGTGCTGCTTCTGTCATGCGTGAGGCAGCGGCGCGAAGGGCGTCAAGATCAAAAGACGGAAATAGCGAGGCAGATAGAACGACGAAGCCATCGCGATCGAGAGCTTCGCGAGCTGCTTTGTAAGGATCTGTACTTGACGAGGTGATGTTTGGTGAGTCTGAAGACCCATTTGTCGCCGGTTTAGCAGCTGGTTGCGCTATCGGCAGCTGTATTCTAGCCTTTGCGCTTCCTTTCGGGCCGCCCTTGTCAGGTTGATGTTCGAACTTCCGCATCTTCCTTGCACTAAATTTGGGATTTTCAAGAACACTTGTAAGGTTGCAGGGTTGTTGTACGTTTGACGGCATAGTTCGGGATCGCTATCTACCAAGGCAGGTACGTATGCTACCCCGCAAATGCTGTCAGCCCCACGGTGATACTCATCCATTAACACGAAGGCAAATTGACATCCACCTCCAACCCAACTTAACTCTACAGAGGCTTCATTGAATCATCGCCATAAGCAAACGAGTATCAGGTGATGCAATTGTGAGAGCTGCTAGACAATTCAGGTGAATGCATAGCTTAACGATCCCTAAACGTAAAGTGCCGGCCAAGTCATCCCTGGTGAGCTCGTCTGTCGCTTCACGTAGCATGTGGCTGAAGTTTATACTCCTTGTTGTGCTTAACCTGTTCGCTAGGCCATAAAATCGTTTAGTACTTTGGCATCTCCGGTAGGTTCAAGGTGTTGCAGAACCAAGTCAGTTTGTGAAACATCTCCCAAGGGCCAAGCCGTGCGCACGAGATTGTTCCTCGGAAGATATGTCTGTGTTTGAACGCAAATAATGCTGATATGATGACGATGTCGCTATCTAATCATCCCGACACTTTGTAGCACTAATCGTGCTCCTATGGCTCTTCATAGTACACAGTAACTGGTGAGGATAGGTCACAAGAGTACTTTCGGCACCATCCTAGCTCGAAGTACTAAGCCTATATTCCCCTCGAGAGAGCCTTTCTTATACCACTCGTCTTGGACTTTGGAACCGTTCTCAAGGCAGCCTCAGCTACGTAGTCGAAGAGCTCTGAGAGGCCTTGCTTCTTGATGGCCGATGTTTCAAAGTACGCTAGGGCTTGTATTTTTATTGCAAGCCGGTCAGCCTGCATCCAGGGTTAGTATGCGACGTATACCCTGCCGATCCAGACTTACGGCATATGGAGATATCGGTATGAAGTGCTGACGGCGTAGGCTGTCGAGCTTCGCGTTGTCATTCCGGAGATCTTTCTTGCACCCAACGAGTATCTTGGGTAGATCGCGGAGGTATTCGTTCGCTTCAACGCTCCACTAGTATCGTCAGTCCCAATGTACTCATACTTTTGGCGCTTATCTGAACATACCATATAGTCAATGTTTTCAAACGAATCTGGATCACTGATGTCGAAGCAAATCAATACTATGTGCGCATCCTCGTATGAAAGGCGGCGCATCATCTCGTAACCCTCTCTACCGGTGTTATCCCAGATGACAAGCTCGATTTGACGATCCCTAATCTTTGTCGATCTGATGAAGTGGTTCATCACAGGTGTGTCTTCTTCTGGAACATCCCCTTGACTCCATGCACTTGCGAGGAATGTTTTACCACATAATGTATCTCCTAGTAGTATCACCTTCCGTCGTGTTATTGCACCTTTTGGTGCGTTCAAGTTCAGGAAATTCAACGGTGTCTGGTGGCGATCATATGGTAGACGCGCAAAATCGTTGGTCGAGCTGGGAGAATAATCGTTTCTGTTGGCAAAACATGAGCGACACCGACCTTCACTCATGTACTGAAGAAGGTCTGATTTGCATTCATTACACGCCCATGTGCCTTCCGGTGCGGTAGAGTTGCCCAAGGAGGAAGGCTGAACTGCCGAAGGAGACACTGTTGTAATCGTCTCCTGCCCGACGTATTGGAACTGTGAGGATTGAGATGGAAAAGTGGTCGCGTCGATGTTACTGATGAGACGGGTTGAGGTATCGTCTCTAGATAAGTCTGAAGAAGAACTGACATTGATGGGGTTCGAGACACTTCTTCTCGAAGTATGCAGTGTACATGCACCGTCTCTGTGTCTACGTTGCGAAGGAAAGGGGAGTTCAGATAGATCCTTATCGCAATATAAACATACCTCTGCAGAAGTCGAGAGATGAGTATCACCAGGAGTCCATTGGGGTTCCTTATCGTTTGATGGAATCGTCGAGACGCTTGCGACAGCGCTGTGATGTGTTCTCGTGCCTCTTAATGCGGCGTACGACCTTGTTAGAAACTTCTCGACAAACCCTTGTCCTGCCACTTGGTTGGAAGATATTTTGGAATCAGATGCACTGCGCCGCACCTTCGATGGATTTATTGACTTCTCGGAGGTAGGTGTCGCCGCCTCGCCATTACCAGTAGGAAGTTCGTCTGTTTCTGCTGATATGGTAATATGAGGTATGTTCGTATCTGTAACCGGGGAATAGAATGAAGCATCCATTTCCTCTCCCCATCCCATAAGTATTTCAATGTCGTGGTCATTTTGCGGGATAAAAACTTCTTTGTCAGAGCCAGGATCGCGTCGCGTCATTTTGTCCAGCGTAAGTACTTCGTCGGCGTGAGAGATATACATCTCACACACTTTAGCGGCAGCAGCTTCTTTTGCCTTTTGTTCGGTCTCGTGGCCCGAAACCGTACAGCCGTGCGTATCATTGATCTTGATCATGCAGTAATAACCCTCAACATGCCATTCAGAGAAGTAGTAAGGATCTCGGCCGTGGAACAGATTACACCATGCTTTTAGGAACTCAGCATCCTTTCTTGAGTTCCTCGACTCTTTCTCTGTCACTTCGTTTGCTGCAGCTCGGTATAGCATACAAATGAACTCAGCAGCTGCGATTTGAGCCCCGTAACCCTCGAGATGTGAAATATCTCCAAAGTCCACTGGGGTCAGCATAGCTGGTAACTCCGGAACGACACTTAGCCCGCATGTATCAGACGGCTTGTGCAACATACATACTTGCTCTTGTGACGCCAAAGTCATAGCGTGTTGTTCCGACGATGTAACACTGTGACTGGACAGGGATTTCGTCTCGTAATCCGGACGAACGCTTAGATCCTCCGTAGGTGAGTAAGGTCTGGAGATACACGAGGGCTGTTGTTCTGATGTAATCTTGTCTCTTTCGGTAACAGGCTCTGGGTCCTCTTGCAGCACGGTCTGATCCTGAACTTGGAGTTCACCAGGTGAAAGCACACTCGAATCCTCTGTGTCTATCAGTGGCACCTCATTACTCTCCAAGACATGCACATGATCCAGCGTCTCCTTCACTTGCTCTGAAACTTCGAAATCTGCTTGAGCGACATCCTCTAAGACCGGGTCGGAAGCTGACTGAAACTTTGGGCTAACGTGCGACAGCGATATAACCTCAGGCGATGGAGCTGATCGCTTGGTCTTCCTCTCGTGGCTTGCCAACAAAGCTGTGTAAGCCTCTTCCTCATCCACTTTTCCCTCAGTGCTACAGATTCGAATCAAAAAGTCCAAGCATTCTTCGTAACCACTATCTCCCTGTTTTCCCAGTTTCCTGAATCCTCTCAGTGATCGCCGTGCCTGGAGGTGCGCCTCGACGTATTCGCCGTTCTTCATCATGAGCTCGGCTAGCCTCAGAGTATCTCGTAGATAGAGCTCATCTTTCTTGCCTAATTGGCGTTCAGTGATGAGTAGCTTATCTTTCATGATTGCTTTCGCTTTGCTCCACGCTTCCAGAAGACAGTAGCAATCGAGGAGACATTCGAGTAAGTCGGTTTTCGACACCCCGCATGCTGCTGCACTTCTTGCTGAGGTCAGAGATGTGTAGCTAGTATTCGACGACAGCCTCGTGAGGCAGTTTCGAAAATAGCGAACCGCACTTTCTAGATCACCAATGTCCTTCCTTTTTCTACCCTCGTTGAAAAGAGACCTGATCAGGTCATTCTCGATATCTGAGTCGCTATCTGACTGATACTCTGTTTGCGCATCCCCTGTGCTAGCTTCTGATGGAGCGGGTAGAGGTGCCTCCACATCTTCGAATTCATACACGGTGTTTGAGGCAAACCAACGTAACATGGGTTCATTCGCGTCTTTGACAAAGACGTCTCCGAAATCAGAACCATGTTTGACAGAAATCTTGTCACTTGTTTCTGCGTTGAGCGTTGTCGATGCAGTTGAGACGACATCAGCGGCTGAGCGAACGCACTCCCGCAAGTTGTTCATATACATAAGCTCGTAGTTGTCTGGGTCATTTTGGTCTGTAACTGTATGCTGAAGCTTTTCGATCTTTGTATTGAGAAGAGCACCAAACGTACGAAATTCATCGTACAGTTTGTCCAGTGTTGGAACAACCTTATCTGGTATCATCTCGGTCGATCTTTGGAAAGTCACTTGATTCCAGCTGAGTTTTGTGTCAGTATGAGAGCGGCAAAACGAACATTATGCATTAGGGGGTACACTGATTCGCACTACGTGCTCCAACACAAGTGAAGTAAGCAGTGATAACAGCCACGTGATGGCATGGAGGAGGCTGAGAGCGGGGTAACAAACGTCCCCAGGAGAACCCACTTACAGAATAATTGTACTGAGCGATAGTTGAATCGCTGTGTGAGATGTTTGAATCTGTTCTCGGTATCGAGCAATCTGCTCAGAGGCACTCTTTAGCCTAAGCTGCTTTCGTGGTGCATCCAATATCGATGACTTTTTGTTGACCCCGTCTAAGGTGGTATGTAACTTTTGTAAAGCGTCCGCACCGTCTTCTAGCGAGCGCGCGAGATTCTTCCAGTGACTACCCACATGGCCGGTCGCTTGTAGAGTCTCTTTGTTGTTGTTTTCCTCGATGGTCTCTTTCATGGATTCCAGTACGCGCTGGAACCCGTTCACATCGTCGAGAAGGCCCGTAAGCGTCGCATCCACGACCACAACCTCATCGCGAAACTGTTTGATCAGCACCGTCACTTGAACAGAGACGTGTAAAAGCGTGATAATACTAGCAGTAATGGATAATGGATCCGCCATGCCGCATCATTGTCTGACGCGCGGCTTGACGCGAAAGATGTCAGGAGCATGAGATCAGTCCAGATGTATAAGGCACCAGTTTGCTCTGGTTGGGGTCGGTCGCACCCAGAGATGCGCGTGAGAACTCAGCCTCACATCTCGGAAGCCATATTGGCCCCCAACAGGCTGTGCAGCCGTCATAAGTGGTTGGCAACATTCTTGAGGGGCTGATGACGCATTGAGACGTAGGGGTGACGAGTCCTTTTGCAAAACCGTTACCGGATGCTAAACATGAAGTTGTGAAGCGATTGCGAGAGGTTCGAAATGTTGGAGCAGGAGCAATGCCGAAAAGACATAGCAGGGGTTGAATGCTTCAGCGATGACTAAGCAGCGCCGTACCTAGTCTCAGACGTTATGAAGGCTGGCTTCCATCTGCCCATCGCTGCGTCATGTCCCCCTGTGAATATAGGCTTCCGGTGACCAAGTAGATTGAAACACTCAGTCTGCCGATATGACCTAGAGTAGTACACAAAGAGTTGAAGACGATGTATATTATGAATGGGCATCGCTCTTTCCGATGCAGCAATCAGCACATGCTCAAGTGTCCACGGATACGCAGAGCATTCCAATCAGCCAATAGTTATGATTGTGTATGTGGTTTCCAAAACAAGATATGTTCATTCTTGTTGAGCAGATATGAAAAGCAGCCCCAATTTATCTTTTGAAGCTCGATTCTGTACGCGACAGACTTGCAGAACAATGTGCGCAAGAATTTTAGAGATCAATCATGCATAATGTAGACCTCAGTGATAAGTTCTCCGGTCCTTCAATATAATGGTTTTTTATGCGAGGCCTGCGCCAACTGGCGCAGTGACCTGTTGCCTATACTTCCATTTGTAAGCATGATGGACGCCTTATCGAACCACTCTAGCCAACTCTTGTTCAATCGTACACTCCAGCAAAGACAGGTCATACCAGCAACGCTAGAAACTGCGTAGTATCACAACATGGTACGAAGAACAGACCCCAAGGATGATGAATGGAGAAATGTTCGAGATGCAAAGAAGAGGAAGCAAATACAAGACCGATTAGCACAACGTGCGCGACGTATGTATGAATCGCCGCATGTGTAGTATGAGGATACTAACTCGAGATACAGGGCAGCGATTACGACAAGCTCAGCTGGATACCAGATTGTCAGTAGCGCGACTGCCCCAAGACCAATACCCAACATCTCCAAGGGCCCTTGTAACACTGGAGGCCCCAATTGAGGATGATCATAACTCACTCGCACTTGTTAGTGCTTCAAACTCACTTTTGCCATCACCTGGTTACTCCAACAAGTCACGTATTAGCGAACTTAACCAAGAGTCGGAAATACTTGTCTCCAATCCAAGTTACACACCGTATTCAGAACCATACGCCACTCTATCTCCTTTTATTCAAATCTCCACTCCCTTGACTGTGTTTTCTGCGCTCTATATGAACGGCGATATCCAAGGCATCACCTGCGCCATATCATACTCCTCGCGCACACCCATGCCAAAGCCGCATATCCCTTTGCCCCTACATCCGACAGAGCTACAACAGATGATTGTGCACCCACGGTGGATCGATCGGCTACCATTTCCACGAATGCGGGATAGTTTGATAAGACTGAGAGGTGTGGTGGATGAAGAGGAGTTATGCAAGGATCTTTTTACTATGCCAAGTTTTACTATCGACATAGGGTGCGCGTGTTGGGATCCGAGTGGTTGGAGGATGGAAGAAGAGTGGGAGAAAAAATGGGGATGGCTAATGATCTAAAAAGCTATCAGCACGGGTAGGGTAAAGCGTACTGCGAACGAATCGGAGATGATGAGAGGCTTATGTGAGGGGTCTACTAGGGCAATTTTCTGTATTGCGAATGAGCTTTGTTCTCCTAAAGGCTTCTGAAACCGCTCAACCATCAACCTTCTTTCCCTCGCCTCCATCAAAGAAATGCTTCCCAGTTTCTAGCACTTCGATCTTGTCGCCTACCGCGACGGTTCCCATATTCAATGGCGTGACTTGCATACCCAAACAGGCATTCTTGGATCCTTGGTCGATGATCCTGTAACTCCTCAATGTGGTCAATGGCTCGTTCTTGTCGGCTATAGCGGTTTTTGGGTCAACGTTTGGCAATTTGCATCTTGTTGTCCGACAGGAGATGTGCATGTCTAGGGAGGATGTAGAATCGGATGAAGTAAGTTTCGCCTTCTTCCAGTTATCCTCAGCAAAAGCAGGGGGTCCAGTGATGTAGATGTTTGCGCGGAAGCGTAAGGCGTCAAGGAGGGTAAGATGCCGCTGCCAGATTTCCCCAAAATCGGAGGAGGGATTGGGAAGCTTAGATGCTACGTCGTGGACAGAGGCGAGGTTCAGGATGTGAACAGGGTACTGTCAGATGATTAGCAATGAGCTTGGTGTATGCCCGTGGGTAGTCCAAGGATATGGCTGTTGGCAAGGTCTATACGTACCGAGTCATGCATTCCGATGACCGTCTCAAACCCAACGTCTTCCTTCTTAGGCGCACATTTGTGTACCTCTCGGTAAGCATTTGCATCAATCCTAAACAGCGCAATTGGATTTGCCGCACCGAGAGTATACCTCAGCTTCTCGAATACCTCGCGGTCAATTTCCGAGCTAACGTTGAGTGCTACTGGGCTGTCCTTCCAGATGCGCAGGACTTCATTTCGATATCCCTTTTTCTCTATCCTCTCTTGTGGAGGGTTGAATGGTACTCTAAACTCCAGTGTCGGCTCCGATTGTCGGCCCAATTTCGCCAACATAATCTTTCCGTAGTTTATCAAGCCTTCCAAAGTGAAATCCGTGTCGGGAGAAAAAGGAAACCGAATTATCAGGCATCCATCGCTCTTTACCCATTCTCCATCTTCTTTGTAGCCTCCAGCCGAAGGGTCAGGTACCCAAATCTCAGTCTCGACTTTAGCAAGGCGAGGGAACTTTCTTTGGGTCATAAAGTGCCATTCACTTGTGACCTTTCCGTCAAGCGTAGGCAGACTTGTGACTTGTTGGGCAAGAGTAAATTGGCGGTCATACTTCAGCCCTGTACGATCGATATCACTCTTATCCAATTCGACAGGTGCGCCTGACTTTAGCGGGTAGACAAAGAGAGCCTTCACTGTCCATGGCTTCTGTGGGGTGGGGTCGCTGCCCTTGGCATATCTTTTCGAGTACTGGTCTTCCAGGTTGCTGCGTCCTCGGATTCCGAGTTTCCTGCAGCCGGCTGGTGATGGCAGTGATGCTGGCGATTTGAGGGTGGCAAGAAGGAGTAAAAGTATCACAGGTGCGATACATGATACGGTCGTGATGAGGATCGTCTGGAGCGTTATGTTGATGCCTGCTTCCTGCAGTATGTCGTTGGCAGCAATGAGCATGTGCTCAACATTTTGCGCCATGCTGTCGTAGACGTTCACGTCGTCTCCGGAAGAAGAAAGTGTTGCGTGTTCACAAGGGGGATATAAGCCTGAGGAAGCAGCTCTTATCGTGAAAACATGCCAAGGTATAAGTCCAAGCAAATTGGTTGACGCTAGGACGCAGAAGGCAGGTGTTCTCGTATGAGTATGAAGGACCAGGTGGTTCGAGACCGTGTTGCAGTATACTCTGTTGACACAAGATGGGTGCAATGGTGAGAAAGCATGGGATGACGAAGGGAGAGGGCGTGCGAGTCATGAACCGCGGTTCGCTATTGCTCGTGACGAAATAACTTGGACACCACCACCCATCCTTCCTCGACACCTCTCGTCCACCCCGTTCCGCACAGGACACGTCAAGAAACGCGAGACGTCATGCGCGTGAACGCGAAATCACGAGACTGTTGCACCACCAAGTCAAGCCGCTGAGACTCAATCGCAAGCCACGACACGACACAAGACGACACACTATGGCTAGCCAGCAAGCATCGCAGCTCCCCCCCTCGTCGCGTACGCAACTGCCTCCCTCGCACATATCAACTGGAAGGCTTACACTGCAGCAGATAGACTGCCCACTGTCTCGGCATCCCAAGCCCTTCAGAGCCTCCATGCCCGCGGAGCTCGCACTGTGTCGACGGGCGTGCCTCAGCTCGACAAGGTCCTCGCCCCACCGAGCCTACCGGGCCATCATGTCTCGGGCGGATACATGCGTGGGAAGGTGACTGAGGTCTTCGGCCCGTCAGGAGTCGGCAAGACAGCATTTGGGTAAATGTGCCTGCGTCACGGCTTCTAGAGGGACGGTGGCTGAAGGCATCAAGGATACAGGCCGCAGTCTCTGCCCTGCGCGAGCGCCAGCGAGTAGTGTGGCTCGGTGTGTACATATCAGCGTTGGTTATTGGGCACAACGACTAATTGCTTGCAGATGCTGCTGGTGCGCCTCTGGTCAAGCAGCGCGTCGAGGACATGCTCACTTCACGCCCCGATGCGTCCGACGTCTCCCCAGAGGAACTGCGTAGCCACTTCCACTACATTCCTGTGCCAACGCTTGCACATCTCCTGGCCCTCTTCGTGCATGCCCCCGCTGCCTTTCCCCCGCAAAATACTAGCCTGGTTGTCATCGACTCTCTCGCGACCCTCGTCGACAACGCCTACCCCCGCAACGTTGACGACCGCATGCCCAGGAATAAAACAGATCAGGCGCGGTGGGCTGCAGGACGCCGATACACTGTCATAAATCAACTGATAGCCACCTTCACTAAGTTTGCTGCGCTGCACGACAGTGCACTCCTAATCACAAGCCAGACCATCACACGCATCCGTGGTGGTTCGCGCGCATTGTTGGTACCCGCAATATCAGGTGTTGAATGGGAGAATGGTATTTCCACTCGTCTGGTCCTTTTTAGAGATTGGCTCCGGCACGGGAAAGCCAGAAACAAGGCAGACGCCGACAGGTTGCAGAAAGCCCGGTTTGCTGGCCTAGTCAAGGCGAATGGCGTAGCTCTGGCAGAAGAAGGGGGTGTGGGCAACGTGGTACCCTTCACCATCGACCATGTGCGTCAATATATTACCTGCAGAGCCCTCATCTAACAAGATGCGCTCCAACGTCCGTTGTGGTCATCTCCCGCTGACGCTATACAGGTTGGTCTTTGCGACATGAACGTAGCAGCCGACGATATCACAACCCCTATCTATGGCCAACAAGAAGACCGACCGCCCAAAAGACCTTTCGCCGAGATCGATGAGCATGCCGATGCAGAGCCAAATTCCGACGAGCTCTATGGCTGGATCGAAGACGATGAAGTCGCCACTGAGGGGTTGATGATGGATGAAGCGCCTGTTGACGAGGACAACGCTGCAGGACAACGCCTAGATGTCGTTGCAGAGGGCCACAAGAAGAAAGTAATACGGACATCTACAGTGTGATTCCAGAAGAATAATTTCGCCCTACACTTCGGCCGAAACCAAGTTTTGCCATGTCTTTACTTTGTCGCGACGCGCGTTGCTTATCGGGGAAGCTCTGCTTACATCTGGGGTAAGCTCGTATGTCTCCAATTACTCGTCGTATACAAGATACCCAGACTGACGGAGCTTTCCAATCAAGATGAGATCTCACATTCAGACCGATGATACAGGGCCGTGAGCCCATGAGACGGGTTTCGCTATTCAGCCGTGTGGGGTTATCCAGACACCCTGGGATGGAGAACACCCACACCCGTCTCCGCATTAACCCGCCCGCATTCGAAGCGCTCTGACATCAGCAACAAAGTGTCTCTCCGCGTCATGGTTCCATGTTCTCCTCTTCGCATAATTCAGCTCGGACATGTATGTATTCTTCCGGCGGTAAATTTGCTCCGCATCCGTCATCCCTTGGAGCAGGCCTAGACGCAGAGCCTTGGGGGTTTCGTTGCCACACTAGCGGTATCCACGAAAAGCAACCAAAAGCAAGTTCATATTCCACAATAAGAAACCTATCAGCCTTCACACGTGCATGCGTCACCCCAGACCTTCGGTGCACACGCGCTACGCACAGGGATCGGGGAAGCTCCCGCAGACCCAAAGCCCTGGGTTCCTCACCGGCAGAATTCGTGCTTCTTTTGGATGATGATGGCTCGACGCTTCGCGAGTCCGGGGTCAGCGGGGTTGGTGTGTCGACCAGGCGTGGGGGTCTGCCACAAGCTTGCTCGTTTCAAGTTCCGGATGCATGTGGATGCACACACGGTGAGACCACCTGACAACATGATAGGAGAAGACCGCAAGAGCAGGTTGCTAAAGTGCGGCAATGGTATCATAGCAAGCCACTTATACCATGGCACTTGACTACCCCACAGTCGCACAAACAAACTACACGAATTCACCGGGGAAGCACCTATCTTCGATCCCGACTTCACAGTAAGCGGACATCCAGTACATTGCTCTATCGCGAAGAGCGCATGTATGAACGAACCTTAGGTCTTCTTTCCTGTCACCAATGAGCTACACGAATTCTACACGCTCTCCACAATAATCAGTATCTGTTGCGCCATCCCAGAACCAAGCAGCCACGGCTTCAACGCATAGCATCGGCTTCACAGCAACCAGAGCCTCGCTTAACGCCAGACACAGAACGTTCTTGCTTTAGTATTAACCTTGCGATGTCACTGTTTCCCCACGCTTCTCCGCAAAGGCACTACTTCTTATCGCCTGCCGTTGATCTTTTTCCTTGATAGAGGCGGAGGTTGTGTAAACAGACGGCATTTGCGGCCCTAGCTCGCGATTGTCACTCGGTGTACTGGGAACCGAGCCGCCTGGGGAGCAAGATCTTCACTTCTCTTGGACGCCTAATGTGGGGATCGTGGTACTGATCCTGATGTTGGTGTTTAGAGATTCGGCTCGATACTATGCCTTCGTCTGTAGAAGGAGGTGTGGAGGGGGAGGGCATGCGTACGTAACGGGATTATAGATCGGGTAACCGTATCCGGAGAATAGAGGAATAAAGGTGAGGAGCAAGGCTGGCATTGTACACTGTTGTACATGGTGTATGCTGTAGTGGATTTCGACCAAGAAGATATTTGGTGGCAAGCGCCGCTGTGATGAAGGCTGAAGTTTAGATTATCTCTCTACAACACCATGTATACACAGAAGAGTTTGCCGGCATGTATACTTCGTAATTTGACACGAGATTCTCTGTATGACCTTACTACGCGTCTACTTAAAACGATCGAGACCGACCTGCAAAGAATCTCAATTACACTTTCGGGCTAGACGCGTCTAATCGCTTTGCAATGTCTCACAACTTCATAGTTCCCTAGTTCAGGTTGTACGACTCTCATAAGGGGACATTTAAGAGGCCATAATAATGTCCGAGAAAGGAGCATGAAGTTGACACAGAGGTGAAGAGTGATGTTAAATTTCAATCTGTAGAAACAAAACGCGTGGGTGTATAATACAGTCATGCCTGTTCATGGAAGCAAATAGTTCAAACCTATGTTTCTATTGCAACAGAGATCATCAAGTCCGCATACAATCTGTGCATTGTTCTTACATGGACATTTTGTATGTTAGGCAACTGCATATCACTTCTCATGTTCAAAGGCATATCAACTCTGGTACAGTGACCTCCGCTCAGTGTCAAGCTGAGGCAGAAACTTGGCGTGATAGTCGGTATATGTGTAACTTTCTGCTGAACGACTTTACGTCTCCTATCGTTAGTAAGGATATACATGTACGCAGATTCGTAGATTCTCTCCGGTATCATCTTCTTTTCGTTTGGCGTTAGATGGATTGCTTGCACGACAGCACAGACACGAGACGAGACGAGAATCTTTGCTGCGTGGGCAGATAAACGACAGTCGCTCATTACCCACATATCTGCATCAGTGTATTCGTGTGCACTAAGACAAGGCACAACGTGGACCCGACATATTTTACTTCCAATGTGACTTCAAGCGTAGACATGCACATGAGATGGTGGGCAGACAAACTGGGACTACCGCCATCAAAATCTGTACATCATATGATCGTGACCACAAAGAGTCCCATTCTGTCGGTTGACGACCTTCCCCGGTCGTCTCGCGCCTGGAAAGTTCCGCCATGAATTACCCTATACGTTGATCATGATCTTTATACAGCTAAGAGTCTCACGATAGTTCAAGTATGATATATGTTAACCCCGGTCTCAGAAAGTGCGATCATCCTGGCGCGACGAGAATCTCCCCGGGACTAGAGGCAGATCGACAACACTATCCTTTCATCCGCGGGCTGCATCCGATTGATTATCCCCAGAAATTACGATCGTAGCTGCGAAGATCTATGAGGGGGTGATAATGGATTACTATGATGCGTTAATGCCAGAAGAGTGTGGGCTGGTCTCGCGTCCAATACTAGTAAGGGTCGAAATATTGAGTTTGTCGAGCGCCGCAGCCGCATCTTGCAAGGTCGATCTTTTTGCGGGCTTGTGGAGATAGTAGCCTGACGTAGGATCGACATGTGCATAGGCAGTCGTTCGAGCTGGTCGACTGCATTAAAGGACATCCCATCTCGCCATTATTACATACAACGCCCCGAGCAATATGCAGCATTCGTAAGCCGTTCCACCATCTGTGCACTGAGATTGCCACCAAGGCTTGGCGGAGTACATGGAGCCGTTCTAGTGTTGGATCTTTCGTTCATCGTCGACAACGAAAGCCTGACGTCGAGTAACGGAGGCCAAGATTGCTACTTTAGGGGTAAGCAGAGAATGTCGGATTTGATGAGGTGGCGATGTCATTGATATAAGCCCCTGGATCGCCGTCGCCTCGTCTCGATCCATGAGCCACTGCCAACGGTGCGGGGCCCCAGAGACCGACCGTGGATCAACCGATATAATCGGGCACTGCGGATTTTGACGCGTAACGTGGTCTTCCAAATGTGTGAAACACGTCAGTATGATGGACCGGAGGTACCCTGGAGACTCAAGTCTGGTGTCAGGTCTTGTTGGGCGACGAGAACGCAAAACCTTTGCAGCAATGGTCTCACGGCACAAACAGCTTGGAATCTTACGTTCCGACCGACGTTAAGCAACTGTCGCACATGGCTGGAAACTAGATCAAAGGTCGGCTAACAAACCATGAAACTGCATTTCAGTCAACGTTTTACCGTTCTGTTCACAAGTGAAACGTGTGTTGGGAGAACGTCGGCATAAATCAGAGGTTTCGGGTCTAGTACTTTGTGCCGTGTGGAAGGACAGTGCTTCCATGAAAGCTTCCACGAAGGCGTACCTTGCATATCGGAGGTCCAGAAGCGGCTAAGACGTCACCGAGGTAGTATTGAGCGGAGCCCCAACTCCAGCACAAAACGTTCCGAGAATCTCCGAGGCCACGTTTATCGCAGAGACAGTCCTGCTGGCGCGAGAAATTTCTGTCGGCTCGGCATAGGCGTATGCTCGGAGGAAGCGTCCCCAAAGCGGGGCGAGCTATCGAGAGACTAGCAGTACTCAAAAATTTGTCGAACAATAGATAAGAATAGCGGACCCGAAATGAGATTGCAGCGTAGCATTTGCAACAGTGCCCTGCTAAGTATCGGCGACTTCAAGGGGCGTGGCTATAGCAGCTAAGCTGTTCTCACATAGGCAACAATACCAAGAAAGCGGGCGTCATAATGCTCGGGACAGCCGGTCCGTTGCAGTCCCCCACGATCTGCTGAAAAGCCAAGCACAGGGGTAGGAGAACATGGCTCGCGTTGGAGATAACGAGCAGCGGAGATGGGTTGCGGGACCGAGGCGGAGACCAATACGGGTCACCGAGGGGCTGCGATAAAGTTGGAAAAAATCCTCGCACAGTATGAGCTGATAGTGAAGCCATGTTTTTCCTTCTGCCGATGCATCGTCAGTATTGGGCACTACTCGGCAGAGATCGCCCTCGCCCTGCGTTGGTTCACCGACTCCAGCTTCATCTGAGTCTTGTGTGTGCACAGGCCGGGAGGACGCATAGAAGGCGGCCCGTAGTATAAGGCAAAGTGGCCGGCTCGGTAGCACGGAGCTCAACGGACCCCTCCAAGCATGTGCTGGTAGATGATGCGAGAGATATTGCGATGCTGTGTGAGGCACTGGAGCGAGGGGTCTTGGGGGTCGGAGACGGTGGCTCAATATTGCGTGCTGTGCCTGCCGTACCCCAGGAAGTGATCCCCCACAGCCATGAAAGTGTGCTCGATCAGCCCCCAGGCTGCGGTGGAACGCGAGCAAAGCCAGTGGGTAAATCGGGGAGTGTGTTGGAGGGCGTTATTGGTCATTTGACAAGGCCAATGGGTGGAGGAGATGTGCGGAAGCGCTCAGCACAAGTCGACAACAGCTGGGATGATGTGAGTGCAGACATGTCTCAGTGCATCGTCGGGCTTTGGGGGCGTGCATGCGTGGACCCCTGAGGGTGGGTGAATTGGCAGCAGTGGTGGTCCCGCAGCTTATACGTGGTGTTGTAGTGTAGGCATCTCTCTGGCTCGTCTCACGCCGTGTGCGCCGAGAGGGCAGCAACGGAGGAGGCAGGACCACGAGGGGAAGCCGCACCTATGGCAGCTGAGGAGAGGGCGTCGATGAGACGCGGGAGCACAAACAAACCCCAGATGTGTGACGTCTCCAGCACCCCATACAAAGCCCGCCGTCTCCTTATCAGTCTCCCCCAGCTTCGCGGCGTCAATCGCTCGCACCGCATAGCATAGCATAGCCCACCCACACTCTCCGCAGCGACGTAGCACCATCTGACGTGCCGCCGGGCTGCCTCACTCTGCTCACGTACGCCCACTTGGATTGTTGCTACCCCCCAGGCGTGTTTGGGGGCCCCGGTCTGCTGTTCATACACGCTGTACCCTCAGTCCACACAGCCTCACGTAGCCACCTGCAACCTCTCGCCGACACTCACCGCTGCAAAATTTCAGCTGCAGAATTCTCACGATTGCAAATTGCATCGTGCGCTCAACCAAGTATCGCCGCTCCACCAGGGACTGAGCCATCAAAACCAGCGTCGGCCCAAGGCAAGTTCCGCTAGGTACTGCGCCATCACCTCCCATCCCCCATCTCACCCGCTCTCGCCCAAAAAGGCCTCCGACGCACTCGAGTCTCGCTCCAGCAACTCCCTGCACCCGCTGCACGCCCCTCTCCGCAAGTCATCACGCAAGCGTTCAAGGACCCGCAATTCTTGATACGTCTCCACGACTCGAGCGCCCCCCGAAGGAAGCCAAGCCGCACTGGCGCACCGCGTTTCTTTCTGCGCTTGCTCC
>Ga0265797_10000393_pt1 | contig 80828 bp, 72 predicted proteins | sample P2T30metagenome_FD_192433 | JGI IMG/M metagenome (GOLD analysis project Ga0265797, IMG submission 192433) | Plant litter microbial communities from East Loma Ridge, Irvine, California - P2 T30 | ecosystem: Environmental > Terrestrial > Plant litter > Unclassified | place: USA: California... | reverse complement strand
TGGGCGGCTCTGATCTCGACGAGTTCGGTGGGGGTTAGGATTACTGAGCGGGCGCGGTGCAGGCGGAGGTGGTAGCGGTTTTGGGCGTGGTGGGTCTGTGTTGTGATGTTAGATGGTTGCATTTATGTTGCAGCGATATTTCTACAAGTGAGGCTTGATGAGGTGAGGTATCGTACTTGCATACGCCTCTTTTGTCCGTCTGGAAAGGACTACATGATGTATGTATCTTGTGCTTACCTCAAACATGTTGGATCACGATTGCCCCGTGGGCATGCTCATATCACTTGAGGGTATCTCGCCGTGACATGAAGCCAGGAATTCAGTGGCTAGGCTAGACAATCAGAAACTAAGGTATAGATAGGTATCTATGTTTGTGCGCAGCAGCAGCAGCAGCACGCCATTCGATGGATGTGAAAGATGGTTGGAAGCAAGCTCTCGCCAAGCTCGACTGTCGACTCCTCATCTCGAGAGAGATGCTCGCTTCACACCACGACTCTTCCTCCTTACTGCAGTGGCAGCGCATGTGACAGCTCTACGCACCACTTCGCTCCTATTGAACGTCGGCGGTATGGGTCGCTGCCGGCCAGGTGAACAAGGCACTGGCACTGGCATTAGCGCTGCAGGAGGGGGGGTGTCTCTCCCGGTGGGGTAAGGGCAAGGTAGGGGTACCTACCCGTGGAGGCCTACGGCTCTCCCACTCATTCATTCCTTTTCGACTTTCTCCCTCTCGCTTCTCCTCACTGTCTGTTCATCCCTCACTCCATCTAACTAATCAATCCAGCGACGACTTTGGCTGCGGAACCGCTCCAGCGCAAGCCATTGACCATCAGCAAAACTGCCTCGCTGCTTCACACCTGCGTCACGGCTCAAGGGCGCCTGGCCGTGTCCAAAACTTCATCGCTTGCCCTTGACATCTACTGCGCACGTCTACCGGTTGTTACCTCTCCGACAGCGACAAATCCTCCAGAATCTGCCGCCAATACGATACCCACCACCCAAAAATTCCCGGATTTCATCACTCACCATGGCCGACGCTGAAGCCATTACAACCGGCACGAAGCGCAAGCGCGAGAGTAAACCAGCACAGCTGAAGTTCTATGCCGTCCGTACAGGCAAATCACCCGGCATCTACCACACCTGGCCTGAATGCCTCGAGCAGGTGAAGGGCTTTCCAAAAGCCGTCTTCAAGTCCTTCACATCCCTCACCGAAGCCGAGAGTTTCCTGAACAACGAAGAGAGCGTCAGTGCAGTTGGGAAGGCCACAAAGTTCTACGGCGTACAGAGTGGGCGGAATCCGGGTGTTTACACAAACTGGACCGATGTGCTGGAGCAGATCAGGGGATGGAAGGCCCCAAAACACAGAGGGTTCAAGACGAGACATGAAGCTGAGCAGTTTGTTGCCGAGGGTCAGAACACTTCGATGGCAGACGTGGCGATTGACAGCGTGGAGATACCAGATGGACCTGCAGTCAAGAAGAGCAAAACTACCAAAGGCAAGAAGAACGGCATCAAGGATGAGATGACGCCGGTACCTTCAATCGATCCTGTCGATTATGCGCCCGGATACGCGCCTCTGCCCGAAGACGCCGAAGACGGTTTCGACTCCTCGATCATCCTTGATCAGGTCACTGGCGAGCCTCGCTACAAGACTGCCGAAGAACGTGCGCATGTCAAGCCTCAAGCAGTGCGTCCTACAAAGGACGGTACTGTCAAGATCTACACTGACGGCTCGTCTCTGGGAAACGGACAACTTGGTGCCGTCGGAGGTGTGGGTGTTTACTTTGGACCTGGCGACGGACGTAATGTCAGTGAGGCTTTGGCCGGGTCTCGTCAGACGAACCAGCGAGCAGAACTTACTGCTATACAGCGTGCCCTGGAACTTGCGCCTCGGGACCGCAAGATCATCATCTACAGCGACAGCAACTACGCCATCAATTGCGTAACCATCTGGTTCCAGAAGTGGCGCACGAACAACTGGCAGAACTCTGCGGGCAAGGCGGTCGAGAATAAGGACCTGGTCGTGAAAGTCATCGAAATGCTGGAGGAGCGGTACAGTATGAACCGTCACCGGGTTGACGACGACAGCGAGGAAAGCAATGGTGAGGGGCACTGGGAGCGCGGTCCGGCGAGCGTTAAGTTCGTGTGGGTAAAGGGACATGCAAAGGATGAAGGCAACAACGCTGCAGATCAACTGGCTGTTGCAGCTGCGCGAGAGGCGAAGGCGATTGGGTCGTCTTCTTAGATCTTTAGATCCTTCATGGACAACGCCGCACCAGTTCTTCGACGCAACGATCGGCTGTCTGGAGGCATCTGGCTGGGTGAGACTTGGACGGACTACAAGCATTCAGAGTCCATGCCTGTATCATAATGCTAATGACGTGGAATCCACCTATGTACGAGATATGAAACGTGAAGATCGAAAGTCTGGTCCAAGCTGAAGATCGCAAAGTGTAAAGACGAGCATCTGCCGAAAACACTGACTCGAGCTAACGCAGGTACGTCTTTAGCGTTGAGTCTCGAGCGGGGCTTTCGCGTCCACAATAATCGTCGTCGCCGCCCCTCTTCTCCAGAAAGGAAGAAAGGGAAATGGGGAGGGTTTAAAGGCGCTGCTGACCGTCTCTCCTTGTTTCAAATACATATAAATCTTGACAAAAGCATACATACCTACCAAAGTCAATATGTCTGCCTCTCCCCGCAACCCACCTTTCCGTGCCGAGCACATCGGCTCTTTGCTGCGTCCCCAGGAGCTTGTCGAGAAGCGCTACGCTGTCGCCGACAAGAGCGCCACTCCGGACTCTCTGGTCCCTATCGAGCAGAAGGCGATCAAGGATGTTGTCCAGTTGCAGCAGGAGGTCGGCCTTCGCAGCATCACCAATGGCGAGTACTCTAGGCACATGTTCTGGGGTACTTTCTTCGAGACCTTGAACGGCATGGAGGAGATCAACATGAAAGAGGGTAAGCTGACATTGCTTTTCTCCGATACTGTACTCAGTGACTTACTTAACATTTATCAGGTGGCTATGACATGAGCATCTTCCGCCAGTATGCACCCGATGTCAAGAGCTTCATGCACGCAAAGACCGTCCCCAACAGCGTTACCGTCGCCACTGGCAAGATCTCTCACACCGGCACTTCGTCTTTCCTCCCCGAATTCGAGTACCTCAAGTCCCTCGTCCCCAAGGAGCAGTGGGGCGACATCAAGCTCACCCTAACGAGCCCGTCATGGTACCACTTCCGCTATGGCCCCAACAAGGCCTACACCAAGGGCGTATACGCCAACGACGACGAGTACTTCGCCGACGTCGCCAAAGCCTACCAGACCGAGCTGAAGATCCTCTACGACGCCGGCCTGCGCAACGCCCAAGTCGACGACCCCAACCTGGCCTACTTCTGCTCCGACGCCATGCTCCAGGGCTGGAAGGAGGACAAGGAGAACTTCCAGACCGCTGACGAGCAGTTCGCCGCTTACCTGCGCTTCTACAACAAGTGCTTCGAGCGCCCGGCAGACTTCCACCTCGGAATCCATCTCTGCCGTGGGAACTACGTCGGCTCCAAGCACTTTTCCGAAGGCGCCTACGACGCCATTGCGAAGACTATGTTCGAGGACCTCAACGTCTCTACCTTTTACCTCGAGTACGACACTTCGCGTGCCGGTGGTTTCGAGCCTTTGAAATTCCTCCCTAAGGATAAGAACGTCGTCCTCGGTGTTGTCACCTCCAAGTTCCCCGAGCTCGAGAAGAAGGAGGATATGATCGCCCGCGTCCACCTCGCGGCGGACTACGTTGCTGAGGGCAGCGGCTGTACCAGGGAGCAGGCTCTCGAGAGACTGAGCGTCAGCCCGCAGTGTGGTTTTGCGTCGCACGCCGAGGGCAACTCTCTGGGTTACGAAGACATGCGCAAGAAGTTGCAGCTTGTCAGGGCTATTGCGGATGATGTCTGGAAGGGTCAGGCTTAGGGTGTTGGCCGTCTAGCCTGATTCGACTTGAGTTTGTTGATGCGAGGGCTGGAGCTCCCGGTGCGGTAGTGGATGCGGTTTCAACACAATGCGCGAGGAAAGAGGTTTATCTGTAGACGAGAGACGATTTTGGACGAGGTTATGACTGTACATATGGAGGTTGCATGGTTGTTCGTGTGGGGATGGTTTGGTCTGCATATTCAACATTTACGAAAGCATGTCAAATGAAAAATTAACTAAGAACAACCCTGGCTGCTCAATACGAGTGAGCGAGGTATTTAAAGGATATAACTCTCCAGTGCATCTCTGGATATGATTCAAGATCATATCATTGTGGATTCCGTGGAACATATATGAAGAGGTATGTTTTCCAAAGTTAGATACAAACATTGAACTTCGCTAGAGTTCAACCACGAACGTGGTTTCAATCGACCAATCCAGCTGCAAATCAACTACGCCCGACAAGCGTGACGCTCCAACTCACTTGGAACACTATTCCGTAACGTCCATGTACCAAGATCATCTGTAAAAGTCACTACGGTAGAATGACTTGCAGTGAGTAGGGTTAGGGTTGGGTTAGATCCAATATCGACGTCACGTGATTACGCGTCTGATCTTACGCGCTAGGTGCGCGTGGTTCTGGAAGGCCGACATCCAATACTGGACGTGCCCAGACACATGCCATCGCCTTTGAACCTACAGACATCACGACCATGGGTTTCATGAAACCATTCAAGACTCCCTCCCTGGTCGGCAAGAATACACTCAACAGTCGTCCTCCGCCACTGCTGGACGAAGATCGGCCAACGAAGAGGCGACGCATCGGCGCCGACGACGACGACGACAGTCACACTGATAGCGGAGGAGAGTCTGTCTCTGCGGCAGCAAACATCCTCAAAACGCCCAAGGTGGTATCGAGATCGATACCAAAGTTTCAAACACCACTTCAGCAAAAGCAGGTGAATGCGGTGGCAAATCCTACCAACGCTAGCAGCAGCAGTCAAGGAAGCGAAGAGAAAACCTCGAAAGGTCAGGAAGGTTATTATACAGTACTATGGTATGTATCTGATGCGAGTGCTGTGATCTAGACATGCTAACCAATTTCCAGGCGGAAATCCACCACCAAGAAGAACAAGACTTGGGACGGTGATGGCGTACTCTCTGTTTCTGATGGCTACGCACGACTCCAGGACGTCTCCGGCAAAGACCTCGGCCGCACAGCATGCAGAGTGCCTCTTCTCGAAGGCTCTGCACTCTCCATCGGAGGGAAAGAAATCGAAGTCGAGTCGATGATCTCCAAAGCAGACTTCATGGCTGGCCGTCCATTCTTGGGCACTGCCGCGAAGCCTGCGCCACAACTGAAGGACGTCGATGGTGTCTCAAGAGTGTCCGCAAAGGCACAGCAGAAGTTTAAGAAGCTTCACGAGTCCCAGCGAGACAGTTCCAGCTCCTCTATGCCAGCATCACAGGCGAGAAAGGCTGCCTTCAAGATACCCTTCAAAGATGCGTCGACTGTACAGGCACCTAACAGGGCCAGCAAAGTCCCAGTGCCTCGCCACGATCCCAACGCCGAGAACGCTCTTGTCATGAAGCGTCCATCAAGTGTACCCAAGGGAAAGCAGATCGTCGATGTTGTTGTCGATCCTTTACTCACCAAAAGCTTGCGAGAGCACCAACGCAAAGGTGTGGCGTTCTTGTATGAATGCGTGATGGGGATGCGGGGAAGTGAAGGAGAAGGCGCAATTCTGGCTGACGAGATGGGACTTGGCAAGACGCTGCAGACGATCGCATTGCTGTGGACACTCATGAAGCAGAACCCGATCGACGGAGCTGGACCTGTCGTCAAGAAAGCACTCATCGTCTGCCCAGTCACACTCATCAACAACTGGCGGAAGGAAATCCGCAAGTGGTTGGGGAACGAGCGACTGGGCGTCTTCGTCGCAGACAACAAGCACACTCGGCTGACCGATTTCACCAAAGGCAAAGCCTACAGCATCATGATCATCGGCTACGAGAAACTGCGCATCGTCCAAGAGGATCTGCAGAAGGGCTCCGGTATCGATATCGTGATTGCTGACGAAGGCCATCGTCTCAAGACGGCACAGAACAAGTCGGCCGCCGCGATCAAGTCGCTCAACACCGAACGCAGAGTCATCCTGTCTGGAACGCCAATCCAGAACGATCTTGCCGAGTTCCACACTATGGTCGATTTCGTTAATCCGGGACTACTCGAGAAGTACGCCAAGTTCAAACGCACGTTCGAGACCCCGATCTTGAAGAGTCAACAGCCTGGCGCATCGGCTAAAGATCTCGAATTGGGCGAAGCCCGGAGTGAAGAACTGGCGAACATCACAGGCAAATTCATTCTGAGGCGTACAGCCGACATTCTTTCGCAGTACCTACCCCAGAAGACCGAGCATGTCGTTTTCTGTAGACCAACAGCAGCCCAGGCGTCGGTGTATCGTGCTATCATTGGATCACCAACGTTCAATGCTGCTCTTGGTTCGCCGGCCATGTCTTTGGAACTTATCACTGTGCTCAAGAAAGTCTGCAACAGTCCATCACTACTGTTAAAGAAAGATGACAAGGGCGAGGATACCATCAAGCCAGCGATACTGGAGAGTATACCTGCGAGCCTGCTCAAGTCCATGAATCCAGGAATGAGCGGCAAAATTCAAGTGTTGGATCGTCTGCTGCACCAGATCGCCACGACCACTAGCGAGAAGGTGGTACTGGTGAGCAACTACACATCCACCCTGGACATGCTTCAAAGTCTTCTTGCCTCTTTAGACTACACATTCCTTCGACTTGACGGCAGCACGCCGGCGGCAAAACGGCAAGATCTCGTCGACCGTTTCAACCGCTCACCACCGAGTAACTCCTTCGTCTTCTTGCTGTCAGCGAAAGCAGGTGGTGTCGGCCTGAACCTCATCGGCGCTTCGAGACTGGTCCTGTTCGATCTCGACTGGAACCCCGCGACCGACGTGCAGGCCATGGCGCGAATCCACCGCGACGGTCAAAAGCGACCATGCTACATCTATCGCATGCTGACTCAGGGCGCGATGGACGAGAAGATATTCCAACGTCAGGCCAGCAAGACCGGCCTCGCCGACAGTATTGTAGATGGCAAGAGCGGAGCGAGTGGTTTCACGAAAGAGGAACTTCGAGACCTATTCACGTTTGACGAGCGCGAAAGCTGCCAGACTCACGAGCTTCTTGGGTGTGAATGTGGGGGTGCCGGAAATCCACTCCCTCCTCCTGAAGACGGCGAAGAGCTACCAACCCGCAACGATCTTGCTGCTTTGAACGACACGACCGAAGACGGCACCGAAAAAGGTGATGACGACGATTACGAGGATGAAGACGACATCCCTCTGCGCCCGAAGATCCGCTACAAGACCAGCGCATCGGTCAACATGGAAGAGCAAGAGGCCGAAATTCACCGCAAGAAGAAGGAACTAAAGGACTCCGGAGGAAAGGCAAAGATGGTCAGTCTGATGCAGTACATCCACATTGACCCGTCAGCAATCTCCAGAGCTCCGACTCGCAACCCGACGCCTGTCATTGAGAACGAGGAAGGCGAAGGCGAAGGCGAAGGCGAAGGAGTTGAAACTGCCACTGCGCCTGGTTTCAGTCCGATGGAGGCCGCTGTTGAGGATGCCGTCTTGCGCTTTGTACTGGGCGAGGAAGAGTCGAGGATCCGCTACATCTTCTCGAAGGCTTCCTCGTGAGCTTGAACGTTTGGCTCGTGTAGCCGACTTCGCTGTGTGTGGTTCTGTAGGGACCCTTTCCTTTCCTTCTCCTTCTCTTTCGCTGATCAAATCGCTCCGATACCCCAATGTGAATAAATAATACAACTACGACATGCGATGTCGATGAAGATTCATTAATTTAGGCTGGTCCTACAGGACCACAGTTTTTCTCGCTGAATTACTTCTGGGTAATGTAATCGTGAGATCAACCTTGTCGCAATGCAACAGGCATGTTTAACGATCAGAACATCGCCAGCGCATTCGGACTCTCGGTCCACGGGAACAGGAGTTTGTAGAAACCCCACGCGCCTCCCACGAGCAGAAAATAGTACGCCGCCGTCCAAGCAACCCCCAAACTCTGTGGTCCGGCTTGCCTCATCGCCCTGGCCTTTTCCTTCTCGGCGCTCTCGGGCTCCCCCTGCATCACGCCGTTGCCCACTCTCATACTCCCATTCGCACCCCCGTCGGTCGCATCTTGGGCCACATCGGGAGTGGTGTGAGTGTAACGAGGCTCGTACTGGCCAATGCGGCCCCAGAATTGCGGCACTCCCATCCAGTTGCAGAAACTGTGCACCAAAACAACGCCGTAGACGTTCCCTGTCCGTAGCAGGGCAAAGGCGGCGAAGAAGCCGAAGAGACTGGTGTAAGTGAATTGGAACAAGCTGACTGCTATGCACTGCAGCCAAGCGGCAAGAGGCGGGTACTTTTGACCTGAACGCGTCTGGCTGCGCAGGTTCGTGTACAGATGGTGCAGGTGCGCCATTCCGAAGACCAGAGGCGTGATGAAGACGATCCGCGTGGGAGACACTTTGGCCAGCAGGTAGAGGGAGATGACTAGGGAGCGGAAGACGAGCTCTTCTGACAGCGGAGCTACGATGATGTTGCGATAGCCGATCCACGAGTCGAAGAGTTCGGTCTTGATGGTAGAGGGAGTGACATTTCTCCACTCGCCTTCGGCGACGAGAGTCTTGAATAGTGGGCCGACGAAGAGCACGGCGACCAGGCCGAGAAGCTTCAAGATGTCGACAAAGTTGATCGGCCACACGCCCCAGAGACTGAGGACATCTCGCGGCGTGGCGTGGCCAATTACGGCAAGGATGTAGACGTTCACGACCGCACAGGCGATGCAGGTCAAGGTGACGGAGCGCACGCGAGCCCGGATCACCGAGGGCGAGTCCCTGGAGGCGATTGATACCGAGCGAAGGGTTGGTGAGAGGTAGAACGGGGCCACGTAAAAGGCCGTGAACATGAAGGCACAGAACAGTGCTGCGCGGGGGGATATGAGGGGAGGCGCCTCTGCGAACGTCATTTCATTAGGCATTGCAGTATTAGCAACAGTGAGGTATAGTTAGACGTGGCGATGATGATGATGATGATGGAGGGGGGCCTGGACTCGGGAGAGTTTGGCCACATGCGTGACATGATTGCCGACAGGGCAGACCCATCAGCTAGACATTGTCTCTGCCAAGCGGACGGTATTGGGCAGAATGGCAGGAAGAAGGGATGTTGAGTCGGGTGTGGTAAATTAATGACATACCGGCCTCCTTGACATAGTAGGACTTGAGGGTGTCCAAGAGCCTCTCGCCCTGGCGGTAGATGCCAATCGGCAGAGCAGGCATATTGAAGACGGTGATATTGCAGGACAGGCAAATCACGGTGCAGGGCTCGAGGCGGAAACGGCGGGCAGTTTAAAATACCAGAGACTGAGAGCGAGAGGAACGGACGGGCCGTTAGAGAATTCCACAAACGTCAAATGTCAATGTGCTAGTGATGAATTACGTATGTAAGGTCAAGCTGGAATGCATTCCATGAGCTCAGTGTGACAATTGTATTGATGGATGGAAGTGATAGGATTAATCAATCAATACTATTTGACGTTATTAATATCTCGGTAGACTACTTCATATCTACATGTACATACATACACCATAGCCATGCGGCTGGCTCTTCATAGCGCACAGGTGAAGAGTAGTGTTCGGGACTAGTACAGCACACTAGTACTACTGTTGGTCATTGCGTGCGTGCCAATTTCGCGTACTACGGCGCATGGAGGATGCCCCTGTATCTCGAATCGATAAACATGGCGGATACGCGCTCGAGCGTGCCACGCACGATGCATTTGACGAGCCCACATCCGAACTGAGACGCGCCTGTGTCGTTGAGTTTGCCCTTTGGCGGTTGGAAGCAAGATACCGTCCAGTGCCACAGTAGTAGTAGTAGTACGAGCCCAGCGCCAGCACGACTACGCCTTGAATTCACCTTTCCTCTGTCTTGTTTCCTCCACCACCACCCGTCCGCGCGCCACATTCGTTCGACCTTTGACACTTTTTCTTCTTCCGCCGCCGACCTGCCGACATACCTTAGCGACATACATAGCGACAAACCCACCACCACTAGCAGCCACCCCTCTCGTCTCGTCCACACACCGCCGCCAAACGCTATCCTCAACTCAGCTATCGCCAGGCCCATTATTCTTAGGTTCTCCAGATCCGCCTCCGCCTCCTGCATACCGCAGCAAGTGTCCACTCGAAACTCTCATATCAACCATAATTCCTCAAACCCGCCGCCCTTTACGACAATAATTGCCAGGCACTGGCACTGGCACAACACAGCACCTCGCCTCTCGTCGTCGCCACGTCTGCATATTTCTCGCCTGCGATTTAGCATGTTCTGAGCGCCTTGCCGGCGTCTTTCCCTACCATTTATTGTATAATTTTCCGCAACACTCCACGGCATGTTTCTGGATCCGGATCCCAAAGGCAAGGAATCGTCAAGTCGTCCAAACTCTCCATTCCTTCTCGCGCAGCCCTTCTTTGCTTCGCAGTCGTCACTCGCTTCGCCTCGACAGCAGAACTTTAGGATCAAGAGGACGTCGGGCGAGAACCTCTCGCCGACTTTAAAATCCAAAGACTTCCGTCGATCCACCAGCAGCACCGGGGCCAACAGCGTCAACAGCACCGGGGAAGACGGCAAACCCACTGTTCGATTAGTCAACGACTCTGCGATATCAACACCCCTCAGCGAAAATGCCTGGCCGAAAAGTCAGGATTGGACCGCTGGCAATAATGCACCGCCCCACTCACCCTTGCTGGCTTCATATCAGCCCGCTAGCGCATCAAAAACAGGCTCCCCGGCTACTTCGCGCGTTTCAGATATAAAGGCACAGATAGCCAAGGCGCAGAAGCTGGATTTACCACCCGTAGTTACACTGCCGCCATCTATTCAATCTAGGATTGCATCCGACCCTTCGCGGCGCAGCACGAGCTCAAAGTACAGTGCATCGGGAACTTCTCTTTACGACACTGACGCCGACGTAAACTCTTCCTTCACCGGCAGCGACACCAGTCGGCCAGGCAGACAGAGCAATCGCAGCACGCTGAACGAGGAAGAAATCCTAGCGGCCGCCGACGACAAAGAAGGGTCTGAGCCTGCGCGGACCAAGGCTCCAGCTCTCGAAACAGTTGTTGAAACCCCCTCAGAGCGCTCCACTGCACCCTCTGTTTCATCCAGCTACATAATTAACGACAAGAATACCACTGTTCGGCAATTGCAACCGTCGTCTCCGGATCGCTCACCAAAAAGCTCGTCTCCTGCACTTCCGTGGGAACAGCAGAGGCGAACGCAATACCCGTCACAAGACAGCCTTGGGAGCAGCTTGCCGGCAAGCTCGTTATCACTACCACATAGTCCAACCCGACCACTCGCCGGACAGGATAGCGCAGAGACCCTTGCTTATGATAGACACGACTCGCAGACTTCGTCGCCCAACTTCATCGCTTTCTCAAGCTCGTCGGGCCACCGTTCCTCGGACACTCCATTGCACCACGCTGCGTCTTCGGATTCGGTACAAGCACATCTTGGTACCCCGTCTGTATTCCGACCCATCACCAGTGGCAGTACTGAGGTCGAAAACTCTCCGATATACAGTCCGCCCATACACCACTATCGCTCATCGTCGGCCGATTTGACATCGCCGGTCTCAAGTCCGAAGCGACAGCACGAGCAGATTCCGAGCACACCACGTTCATATTCTATGGACGCGTCTCAAGATATGGACTACGAAGAGATTGATCTGGAGCCATGGCCGCGAAACCAGTTCTCGAGCCACCTGAGTACGATTGCTAGTGTGAGCGACAGGGCAATGTCACCGTCACACTTTAGCCATTTCTCAGTCGGCAGCGGCGTTCTCACCATTGATGATGCTCTAAGCATGTCAAGAAACTCGGGCACCCTCTCGACCTTCTCTTTCGGCCGCCGAGCTAGTGAACCACTTCAATCTCCAACCAGAAAGCCATCGCCTCAGCACACTCAGCACACCCAATCCAGTGAGGAGGAACCCGGCGACATGACACTGGGCGTCTATCGCGCCGAGAGCGCAAAACCAGAGCCCTTGTTCCGCGGTCGGCAGGTCACTTCCGAGGGAGACGTGCGTTACGATGGTCCTCTGCCGCCTTTGCCGCCCATGCCCAGATCGCGTCACGGCAACACCAGTGACGAGAACAGCGACAGACTGTCTGCCTTGTCTGCACCCTCACTCAAGAAGAAGCGCTCCGGCTATTCCATGCGTGGGCGCAGCAACAGCACACCGTCGGGAGGAAACACTCGCCAAAATAGCATGATCAGTTACTGTGAGAGCGAGCGTTCAAGCAAAGGTAGCAGCCTCTTCCCCATCTGGGCCAGGAATTATTACGGCGGTTACGCCGCGTTGTTGAGCGCCAGCAAGATCTCGTTGCACAACCCGCCTACACCACGCCGTGAGAACTTTCAATCACAATTCAAAGGACACGTCCGCAGTGCGAGCCAGTGGACCCAAGGTAGCATCACTTCGCGTCTGGGAACAGGATACAGTGAGATCGAAAATGTTAGCCCGACCAGCAGTCACTTCTTGCCTGCAATTTTCCGGCCCAGGACCAGGACGCTTGGTGCCTCCGATCCTGATAGCCGTTCGTTCAAGTTCGGCAGCAAGACCAGCAAGACAAGAAGCAAGGCCTCTCAACCTTCGAATGATGATCAAAGTCGGTCTGATTCAATGGTGATCACTAGCGTGCCCCAGGAGACAACTCAGAGTGGCGACACTCTACCATCTGGCCATCCTAAATTTGGAACGCTCAAGGATAACTCCCAGAACCAACCACCCATGCCGCCGCTTCCCAGGAAATACTCAAAGCAAAAGCTGTGGGACGAGATGACCTTCCCACGTCCGATGACGAAAGATCGCCTGTCCGATTTCCGGTTAGACCCAGACGAGAGCCCTCATCTCTCGCCTAGCAAGAACCAGCAATCGGAGATCAACAAGTTCCGATCACCCAGTTTCGTGGAATCATTCGACACCCTGTTCAACAGCCGCGGAAACCGACAGATCTTGCTCTTCGCCCTCGGTTTCCTCTGCCCGTTGTTCTGGCTGCTCGGCGCTCTCCTGCCACTCCCGCCACGCCACTCGCGTGATGCGTCCGAGGCGGAGAAGGCCCTGCCTAACGCCAATGCCGACAGCGAGGACGACCTCAAAGCCGCTCTCAACAAGCACCGCTCCGGCGATGCGCGACTCAAATGGGACGAAGAGAGAGTCTTCCTCAAAGCGAAGTGGTGGCGCACTCTCAACAGAGTGATGTGCTTTGTCGGCGTGGCAATCATTGCAGCAGTCGTAAGTCATTCCCAGGAAATCGTGACCATGCGAGCGATGGATTTACTAACCCACTTCTCAGATTGCTCTCGCTATTATTGCTACTCGCTAAATTTCAACACTTTGCATACATGTGTGCATGTTCATCTGGGCTTTCCACAGCCCTTCAGCAACGGCCTCCTCTCGCATCTTCAGCGTTTCCAGTCCAGCGAAAACCGAAATTTCTTGTCCGAGTTTCTTAACATAATCTTTATTTGGCGACCCTGGCAGGCATCCTCATGATGCATAGACGGATCTCCTTTCTTTTTCTTTCTTTTTCTTTTCTTTCCCACTTTTGACGATACCCCATGACCTTGTTTTTCTTTTCTTTCGACATGAAGATATCATTACCTTCTTTTTGCACTACAACTTTTTCTTGTGTGGAGATTTGGAAGAGACACCCTGGAGGTTGGAAGACCACCGTTGAGCGGAGAGGAAGGAATAATGTCTTTTTTCTTGTGTGTTGAAAGTTCTCCCAGGTTTGGACATGATGGAGAGGAATGTGGAAATCTCCCTACCTTCTGATATATATACGATGTCCTTGATTGGATTTCTTTAGTGTACAGACGAAAGACATAACTGTCAACCTTGTGGATTTTCTCGCAGATCAATGTTGGTGGTGTCTTGCTATCACATCACTCGTGCTTTGTGTCATCTGTGGGATTCATCAGACCTTTCTTCTTCTTCTTCATACATTTTATGCTGCTTATGCTAGGGAGCCACATATGTTCAATGTATTCCCGAATTCTCACTCCAATAACGCAACCGAGAAAAGCAAAATGTCACAAAATGCAAGACAACCGTCGCCGCTCACACAGATCCTATTGCTACCAGCGCAACATAATGCTACATCCACGCCAGATACGACTTGATCGACGCCCATCTCCTCGTTCCAACTACCCAATCCAATTCAATTCAATCCAACCCAACCCAACCCAACCCAACCCATCCCATCCCATCACCAAAACAAAACCTTCACCCTCCTCCCATCCTCCACACACTTCCCCCTAACAAGGCATACCCTACCGCCCAAACAAACAGGACAGCGGCGCCACTCGTCCCCAAACATCAGAATGTCCGAAGCGAAGAGCCGGACGTAAACCGTAGAGAGGGCTGGATCTTTGGCAACGGGCGGGAGATTCGAGGAGGAGGAGTTTGTTGTTGTGGCTGTCGTTTGGTGGTGGTGTGGTCTGCGAAAGGGGAATTCTCCTTCTTCTTCTTCTTCTTCTTCTTCTTCGTCGTCGTCGTCGTCTTCTCTCTCTATTTGGGACAGGGTACTGGGCTGGTAAGGCGGACTGGGGAGACTGCTGTCACTGGCGCAGCTGTAGGGTGTGTAGTGGTGGGCGTTGTTGTACATGCTGTCGGGCGTGGCGTTGTAGGTGGTTGTGGGTGGTGTTGTGTCGTCGTTGGTGTCCCGCTGGGGAGTTCGGTAGCGTGCGAGGTTGGGGTACAAGTTGAGGTCGTAGCCTGCGTCGGAGGGTGTGAAGCCGCACATTGTTTGACTGTGTTGTTGTGCGATTTGATCTCTCCAGCCGAGGAAAGGCGTGCGTTTTGGTCTGCGAAGGTGAAAGGTTTTTGGATGTTTGGTGAAGGAGTATCGGAGGCGACGTTCGATTCTTTTGATGTTTGGTATTTGAGACTCGCTAGGAGGTACTGAGATCTGGTCCAGGTGGATTGAAGTAAAGCAAAGGCCAGCTCTGCGGTGTGGTTTGAGAAGAGGATGCATCTTCTTACCCGGATCGATTGGTGTATGTATACAAGACGGCCATCCTATGGTATGACCTCGAAACCCGGTGGCTGAGATAGTGAGTGTGTGATACCTGTCTCGTCGTGCATTGTGCTTCGGCATGATTGAGACCTCGCTGCTGGCTAGATACTCTCGGTATTTCGGCAATGTTATTGAGACGGTCTTGAGTGTAGCCTTTTCTAAACAGGCCTAGTGCACCAACGGTCCAGCAGTGAGAGGGTCACTAATGTGTGAGGAGTTTCTTCGCACGCGTGTCTATCACAGGACACTGGAAAACTGTGACGGCATCAGCAGGTGTTGAGCAGGACTGTGCCAAGGAAAGACATGAAGAAGCGGTACGTTGACTGTGTGTTATAAATAACCATGTGAGACTGCTGAAATTGCCAATGCGTACTGTATAGACCTACTCTTCTGTCAATGCGAGTTCAAGACATAGGAGGTGTAGACATCCACCTCTGAGGACAAAGCCTCCTGTTGGGGTATGCGCGATCCTGTAGTAGCGCCGCCCTCGTTGCAAGTTCCTTGCGCCAAAACCTATATCAAAGTGCCAAAAAAAGATTGAAAGTGAAAATAAGCGGATCACATGTACATGTGTCCTAGAAGACGTCGTCACCGAACATCTCACCTGCTTCGCGGCAGTACCTCGCCTCGCCTCTCCCGCCAGCCGTCTCACTCGCCCAGCAGACCACGGCTGCGTCCAGAACGGCGCCCACCACGTTCTCGATCGCACCGAGTACAGCGAAACCAATTGTACCAGCGATCAAACCAACGACGTAAGCGTACAAGCTACCGCGAATACCAGCATCGGTGCCCGCCACCTTCAGATGGTGCGCAGTACGCACCCATCCACCGAAGCCGAGCGCGAAGGACATCACCCATCTTGTGGCCTGAAGCAACAACTTGGCGAGCCGGTATGGCATGAGTGAGCTAGAGGGATTTCCAACAGGACTGAAGTTGCGTGGATTGAGGGTGTTGGTAGGGCTTGTGCGAGAAACGAAGTTGAGCGTGCCCAAATTACGGGCAGAGATACCAAGAGGTTGCGAGTGGACAGCGGCGTACGTCAAAGTCAGAGGATTCGTGAGAGTCGCGAGGGAGCTCGGAATAAGTGCGAAGGCACACATGTTGAGTAGTCCAGAAAGTCGACCTGGAAGGATGATAAGCGGCAGGCGTACCAGCAGGCTCAAGAATGTGCTCAGGCAGACAGAGCCAAGCAGAGCGCCTGTAGAATGCAGGAAACTAGCCTTCACAACTTGCTCGCTCGTGGGCTGTTGTGCCGCAAAGCGGTGGAAGTACCACTGGCTCACAGTGGCTGCAGTTGTGGTGCGCTGAACTCCTGCGATGACACCTAGTGACCATAAATATTGCAGCACAAAGAAGGCACCGAGCCACCAGCTGTTGGCGTCGATGATGAACTTCTTGGCGCCCATGAAAGTACCCGAGAGGAAGATGCGTTCAAACATCAGCATCCAGACCCAGGTGAAGAGCACTGTGACTGCAAGAGTCCCGAATCCCAACACCACAAGGTAGGGACTCGCAGTCAAGATCTTTGTGCTGAATTCCAGGATACCGATAGACTTTGCCAAGCTGTGACGCGATTTGATGACGCTGAAAGTCCAGAAAACCGCGAGCAGCGCTGGTATAAATGACAACCAGCGCATTGCCCGATCTTGGAGACTTGATCCGTGGTAGGCACCTTTGTAGCTGCTGATCAAGGGGTACAAGGCGAAGGAAAAGAGGACCACAGGCACCGCGATGATCAATCCATAGACCAAACCACGGACATAGTGTCTGAGTAGTGAAAGCCAGATGCAAGCAACTACGATGGCAATCATGGTATCCCACAGTAGCATGTTGGTACTGCTGCGTAGCGCGCTGTAGATCGTGTCTCCTAGCGGGTGCTTCGCAGAAGGCGTCGATGTATGGAACCAGATCAGTACGAAGCCACCGAACATTGCGAAAAGCGAGATTTGATAGAGATTTGCCCAGAATGCATCGTGTTGCGGAGGCTCTTGAGCAGGAAGGATCACAGTCGGTGGGACACTTTCACGGTCGGGCGATGGTGGTGAAGGCATGCCGATGAGAGCCTCTTCATCATTCTCGTGAGGCATGAAAGAGCCCGGCTTGGTGTCGCGAACAGGCGTCCTGAACGTATGGAACGGGGCTGGGCGCTCCTCACTTTCCTGCAGGTGCGACAGATTTGCCAGAGAGTCTGGCGGCTCTTCGTTGATGGTGCTGGCAAGGTTGATGTCTACTAGCCGTCCTTTCCCCTTGGAGCCAGGACTGCTGACGTCCGAGTCCGGTATACTGCCCTCATGAGACGGTAGCGTTCTCGATGTCCGTGTTCTGCCTCTTTGCGCACTGTTGTCTCTCCGCTGATGCTGGCGCTCATCTTCCTGCAATCTTTCAATAGCGTCGTCATCCACCTCCGAGCTATCGGTCAAGTTGCTCGGTCCAAAGTGCTGGCGGCTTCGTTGTAGCGCATAGAAATCAGCCACTTCTCTTTCATGCTCGTCACCCTCGTCCTCGTCGTGGAAGTCATTTGTAGCCGAGTAGAATAGTGGAGCTTGGGGATCCTGTCGCGAGAGTCGAGAAGCAAAAGGGAAGCGGGACTGCGACGCAGACGGGTTTGCATGAGGGTTGGGCATGCCGGGTCGTTGAACGTAGCGAGAGTTGCTGGCTAGTCGCCGACGATCGAGCGGGTTACGAGACTGAGTGCGCTGGTCGTCCTGCTGTTGAGTGAAGGACAGGCCAACGTTGGACTGTTGCAGGAACCGTGAGGCATCTGTCGAGGAGAAAGGTCAGTCACGCGATCGCAGCCAGCCCGTGACCATGGTCTGGGCGAGCGCAAAATCACCAGGCTACCGCAGCTGCAGGCGACAAACGAGGAAGACTCACATTCTGAAAACATGTCGCTGGTTGTGGATGGAGTGGCGCAGCGACGCACCAAGTCCGCCTTCAGTTGTACTCAGTTGCGGTGAGGTTCAGGTGTAGGCCGGTGTAGCACGCACGAGGTTGTGCCGAGTCGAGAGCCGGCACCGGATGCAGCGAGGAATGTCCGGCTTAGTTTCGCGTTGGCGGTGATGCTCGCGGTGGACGTGGTACGTTGTAATGTAAAAGAGGGATACCAGGTAACGGCTTGGTGAAGGGGAGTAACTGGAGCCGGTAGTAGGAGTGAGTAGAAGAGAAGAGTCTTGCTCAGGATGTGTGATGATAAGGTCACTGGAGGCACATGCGCTGACGAAGTGTACCGGTGACAGACGGGTGTTAGCGCCGGCTTGCTACCGACCCGGATATCTGGGGTATCCCGCAAGCTTGGTCTTGCATCATTCAATATTAATCAATTAATCGGGCATTCTATCAAATGGAGCAAATGAATAGAGGCCTTCTTGCTAAACAGGATCCAGTCAACACTGAACGATACGTGTTCGATCGGAAATGATGCCTTATGGCTAGTATTATCCATCCTTTGCATTCTTTGCTTACACACGTCGATCTACTTGACGAGATCCGTCCACACCGATCATGTTGCTTCCTAGTCACTGTAGTATACTTACAGTAACCAGGTATCTGTAATATTTATGGTTGCCCACCGAGAGTTTTAGAGCAGCTCCTAGTCTTCAAGTTCCTACCGAGCCACGCGCATCCCTGAGACCTCTTTAGGCACTGTATCTATCATTACCCATCGCGCGGCTTAGTCACTCCCCTTGTTCCTTATCGGCAATCGCGAAATCCACTCTCCACACCTCCGCGAGCTAGGCGGGCGAACACGTGGGTTCAAACCTGAGCGAATCCGATTTCTAGATGGCACATTGCACTCCTCGGACACTACTTCCACCTCGCACTACACCCTGACAACTCGATCGACTTGTCGCAGCCTCGCCATGGCTGACGCAGCAGCAGCTCCAGCACCCGAAGCCGCGGCTGGCGGATGGGATGCCTGGTCCATAGGGAAAAATATCGCCATCTTTGTCGGTATCCAACTGGCCGTCAAGCAGTTCACTGGCGGTGGTGGCCAGAAAGCAGCACCCGCTACACCAGATGTCGCCTCGAATGTCGCCTCGGAGCCCGACGCATGGAGCCAATATCCCGTTGGCCTCAACCCTCTGTGGCCCGAAAACCCGAATGTCGACGTCCGCATGTACATATCCCCGAGCATTGTATTGAGGCAACTCAGCTCGATGCCGGCCGATAGCTTGGTTGTTGACGAGAAGAACTTTTCGCTGGCGGGCAAAGACACTAGAGAGATCACAACTAGCATTTCGGTACCAAAGTCCGTTCAGAACAATGGTACACTGTGGGCACACATCTTCGTTGGGCAGACTGGTGCGGAACTCGACCCAGCCTCGCCGAACTACAACCATGCCACAGCATACAGGATGGCTAGGCCTCTGACACAATACCTGGGCAAGAAGAAAGTGCGCAAGACTCGCAACCTTCTCGAGGCTAGCAAGGACACTGAGGAGGTGGAGGATGAGCTCGAGTCTGAGCCCTCGACCGTGGCCTCGTACTACCACTCCAACTTCACTCTCTCCTTCATCAATAACGCCGGTCCTGCGAACTACCCGACTCTCCACCCTGCCGTTAAGCAATTCTACATGTTAGAATCAACCGGTGCTCGCGACGAAACAGGCAAGAACGGATACTACTATCCTCTAATTTACCACAACACCTTCTGGCAGTTGAAGAAGGACATGGTAGAGCTGAACAGAACAATCCCGTACGAGACACTGCCGATGAACATCCGCATCTCAACGCTCGCCAACTGGCAATTCAGTATCATGGCCTCGATGGATGAGGGCATGAAGGAGACCGCTCGCAAGGCTGCGCAAGGCCAGACCGCGCCAGGCGGTGGCGATGGTAGCGAGATGGAGATGTTCAAGGAGATTCTTCTCGACTCAAACATGTACTTGCTTGGTACGACCGCGATCGTCAGCATCCTGCATATGATCTTCGAGTTACTCGCGTTCAAGAGTGACGTTGGCCACTGGCGTAAGAAGAAGGATAACGTTGGTGTGTCGGTCCGAACCATCCTCACCAATGTTATCATGCAGGCGATCATCTTCCTCTATCTCCTTGACAACAACGAGAACACATCTTGGATGATTCTGTTCGGCCAGGGAATGGGCATTGCGATTGAGTTCTGGAAGGTCACCAAGACTGTCAATGTTCGCGTTCGCGAACCTGGTCCAAACTCCCGCTTCCGTGGCATTCTCCCATACGTTGTGGTGTTCGAGGACAAGCACAAGCTTTCAGAGACCGAGGAGAAGACCGATGAGTACGACAAAATTGCCTTCAAGTACATGGGCATGATTGCTGTCCCTCTTCTTCTGGCATACGCCGCCTACTCCTTGATGTACGAGACGCACAAGAGCTGGTACAGCTTCATCATTACCACTCTTGTTGGTTCCGTTTACGCTTACGGCTTCCTGATGATGGTAAGATCCTTCTTCCCTATAAAACCCACCCCCCGCTAATTCTAAATTTCACAGGTCCCAAGTCTGTACATCAATTACCGCCTAAAGTCCGTCGCTCACATGCCCGGCCGCGCCATGGCTTACAAGTTCCTCAACACCTTTATCGACGATCTCTTCGCTTTCACCATCAAGATGCCTTTCCTGCACCGTCTTGCGACTCTGCGTGACGACGTCATCTTCTTCGTCTACATCTACCAGGCCTGGGCCTACAAGGTCGACCACACGCGTGTCAACGAGTTCGGCCAAGGTGGCGATGAAGAGCCTGTGGAAGAGAAGATCGCTGCTAAGCCATTGACCTCGCCTGCGGACGCGAAAGATGTCGGAAAGGAACCCGTAGAGGCCGTCAAGAAGGCTGAAGAGGCAGTCAGCAGCGGCAACATCACCAGCAACAAGAGTGCGGCGAAGCCGAGGAGAAGAGGATAGGTTATTGACGTTGCCCATCACTGCAGGATTGGATTCGCGATGATTTGCGCTCCGCATGCGATCTAGCAGCTAGTATCGAATGAGACGTATAATATCAAGACAAAACCAGGAGTTCACGCGTCGTGTCATGCGAGTCTGCTTGCTGCTCATGGTCTTGATGTGAATGCTACGACAGCGGGTTTGCGGTTTTGCAAGTCCGCGGAACGGATGCCAGACCACAGCGATTCACGTCATGCTCGTTGTTTTCGCAGTGGTACATGCCCTGCATGTTCTAAACCGGAGGCGAACTCCACAAATCAGTTCCGTTGTGCCGCTCCCAGCGGGACATTTCCAGCTAACTTAGGCTCCGATCTGCGGTTTCAATGGATATGTATGTCTCAAGTGCCTGACCTCTATCCATGCTTTCAAGATACATCGCTTCGATAAAGTGTAGGCTCTACCATGCGTATTGAAATCATAGTTGCATGTTTTCCCAGACCCTGTATTCACAAGCAACGATCATTATCGGCCAGAAAGTGCCAGCTAAGCTACTACTAGACATGTCGTTGCATCAATCATCCACGGAGATATAGCACAAGATCCGCACATACACACAAGACTCTAGGCAGAAGCATTCACGATGCCGGCCAGGAAAGTGTTGGCTTGGACATTGCGGTCTTTTGAGATAGAGGAGTGTGAGTACATACACCGGGTACGGTGTTAGGAGCATATTGTATATGCCGGACCCGTTTCAACGACGTCGTTCAATGTTGGTATATAAACGGCCTTGCTCAACATCGCTTTTCTGTAGTGGAGTTATATCAGCACATTTCGACTTGTCAAAGAACCCATTACAGACCACTGCCCAATCCCACGACAACACCAACAAGAACATCACCTCCACCGCCACCAACCATGTCCTTCCCCCCCAAACCTCCCCAGCCCTCCAGTGCCCTCGGCTACCACCGCATCCTTTCCCCAACCGCCGCCATCCGCGTCTCCCCCCTCTGCCTAGGCGCCATGAACTTCGGCAGCGCCTGGTCGCCTTTCATGGGCGAATGCACCAAGGCCACCACCTTCGCCATCCTCGACACGTTCCACCAGCAGTGCGGGAATTTCATCGACACGGCCAACATGTACCAGTTCGGCGAGTCGGAGCGCTGGATCGGCGAGTGGATGGCAGAGCGCCGCAACCGTGACGAAATCGTCCTTGCGACCAAGTTCGGGAGCCCGACCAGGTATGGAGAGAGGATGGGGAGTAATTTTGCGGGCAATTCGAGGAAGAATCTGAGGCTGTCTGTTGAGGGGAGTTTGGAGAGGTTGGGGACGGGGTATATTGATTTGTTGTGGGTGCATGCTTGGGATTTTACGGCGTCGGTGGATGAGATGATGGTGTGTTTTATCTTGCTCTCCTGGTGGAACGATCGTTGGGCTGGCGCCAACTGACATGATCTCCTAGAACGCGTTGCATCAACTGGTTGCTGATGGCAAGGTACTGTATCTCGGTATCAGCGACACGCCGGCCTGGGTGGTTGTCAAGTGCAATGAATGTAAGTTTGCGAGAAAAGGAAGAGTGGTGATCAAACCTGCGATGCCTACTAACATGTCACAGACGCCCGCCACCACGGCCTGACACAGTTCTGTGTCTACCAAGGGCTTTGGAGCGCCGCCACTCGCGACTTCGAGCGAGACATTTTGCCCATGTGTGAGGCAGAGGGCATGGGTCTCTGTCCATGGGGTGCGCTCGGTCGAGGCGCTTTCAAGAGTGAGGAGGAATTCAACGCAGCTGATCGCGAAGGGCGGAAGATGGGGCCTCAAACGGAAGAGCAACGCCGGATTACCTCGAAACTGGACGAACTGGCGAAGAAGAAAGGGACGCAGATCACGTCCATCGCGCTGGCATACATCATGCACAAGGCGCCTTATGTCTTCCCCATTGTTGGGATCCGCAAGGTCGAGCACTTGCAAAGTAACATCGAGGCGCTGAGCGTGGAATTGACCGACGAGGAGGTTGATGAGATCGAGGCTGCGCAGCCTTTCGACCTCGGTTTCCCCGGCAATTTCTTGATGGAGATGGGTGGGGCGAAGTACTCTACCCGCTTCACAGTCAAGGATATGGGGATGAACAGGTTCGTTTTGCCCAATCCAGACCAGCGATTTCGTCGTACACCCGCACAAGATGCTGACATGCAGTAGGATCGGTGCCTATCTCGAGGCTCCGCCAAAGCAGAGGCCAATACCTCCAATGCAGGGAGAGAAGGATTTCTTGAAAGACTGACAGAAGGCTTGAAAGTGGCAAGCGTTTTGTTGAGACCCGTGTTTGGCTTGATCGTCGGTAGTTGTAATCAGGTTGTTTTCGCATCGCTCGATTCACCTCATTTCCAGGGCAAGTGAGAAGAAGCGGAGCGAAATCCCGAGCCGTGACAGCCACAGCCGCAGACGTAGCGAAGTTCGGTAAAGCATGCCGGAAAAGACTAAAATACACGCAATTTGCGGCGTGGTTGTGATGATTGGCAACGTCAACACCAATGTGAAAGACGTTTTGAGGCTGGGAGTGCAAGACCAACTTGAAGAGCAAGCACGTAGGATCGACCTCTCACATCTGGTGGACTGAAGCTCTAGCGTCATATATTTTTCCCAGCAAACGTCACTCAGCATGAGTTAGAGGTTGATCATTTGGATATTGACCGGAGGCGGCCGTAGCTCGAATGCCTGCTTACGCGGTCCAGGCTTCATGTGCCGCTCAGTTCGGTAAGACATATAAACCAGCACATGTCAGCCAGTCTTGTCAGCATGCGGCATGAAGAGTGTAGAAAGAGTCGAGACCACGTCCATGGATGTCTGCAGAGGCTGGTTGTTTGTGTTTGTTTGAACGAACAGGTCCGGTTTCACAATCAAGCACGTCGGATAACGGGCGCCTTTCGTCAAGCGGCATAGCCAAGCACAATAGGGGCCAGGGATTCCTCCGTTGTGAGAATAAAGTCCTGTTTAGCGCGACACTCCACTGGATCCGAGCTCGGTGCTCCACAATTTCCCACGCCTTCCTTGATTCTGACGTCTCGCCCTCTCCCCTGCTAACGGCGACGTGCACCTTGGACAGTGCACATTCGCGTCCATCACCGCCCAACCTCATGCCAAAACACTTCCTACCCCGACCCTCTCCACACTAACAACATCACCGCGGCCCTTGCACCGGGTCCAGAGTCGACTGCAACGCCATCTGGAGCTGTATCTGGCCGCCGGATGTGATCGGAAAACTTTGCACCACCAACTCCCGGAGCCCGCGGTTAAGACGACCCTTCGCACGTGTTGTTTGTTGCGACAAAGCCCTGTGGCAACGCCTGATAGCGAGGCGAGGCAAGACCACAGGCCTTCACCTAATTCAGTACTTCGCCTGCTGGCACCCGAACGGCCTCTTCAGGCATATCATCAGCAGTGGAAGCCAGAATGAACTCTTCCAATCCTAGTGGCCGCGCGCGTGGCTACTCAAATCCACAGACTAATTGGAACGCACCAAGGGCAAATGCTTCTGGCAGACCTTTACTGCACGGCGGTGGCTCACGCGAGAGCATGCGGATGCCGTCGAGCATCAGAATCCGCCGACTTGCCTCAAATACCGCAGAGAGACCGCTCTCCCAGGCCTCAGATACGGAAAGCCGAGATTTTGCAGACCCAGGAATGGCCGGCCGTAGGCGCAGCTCATCTGCACCGCAAAGACCGACTCTCCAGGAAATTAATCAGGAGGATGACTTGGCCCGTCAGCATACTGCTGAGCCCTTCATGCCTGCTATTGTAGAGGGCCAAGCCACCACCGCACAGCAAGCTAGGGGCCTTAATCCCGTGCAGTCTCGACCCGGTGATGTTCCCCAGCCTTACGCCAATCTGTCGAGAACGAACACCGCTGGATCTGGTGGTACTCAGGCCATGAACAGCGCTGGCAATGCCGCTCGTGGCAATCGAGGGCTGAGGCGTCTAAGGAGTGGTGCTCTACCTCCTCGGCAGCAAGAGCTTTCTGCAGACGCTGAATATGATGCCGATGTTGTCAGCCTGCTCGACTTGATTGGTACGTGCTCGAGGGACTATTCCTTCACCGCTTTCGTAGCGTACAATGCTGACACACTCTAGACCCCGAGGTCCAAACGTTGGGTACCTTGACCAACATGCAGAACTCATTGTTCGTGCCAGATCTTGGTCGCTTGGTCAACCGCCGGCCAACTTATGATCTTACAAAACGTGCAGGCACCGGCTTCGCAGTGAGAGGTGAAGATGGCACGATGCGTATTCCTCGACCCCGAGGCAACACACAAGGCTCGCGACCTGCGTCTGTCAAGGCACCCGCAGGGCTCCCAGATGCGGACCAGGGTGTCGAGCTTGGCCACAGCAGTTCTGGAAGAAGAAACTCTGTCTCTTCACAGCTGTCTGAGTCTCACTACGCTGTGCTTCCCCACGGTGTAAGATTGGAGGGATGGTCCGAAGAGGATCTCGACGAGCTCAACGACCACGTCCGCCATCTGCTGCACTCGCGCCGAGAAGGCTTCAAGCGGAGCATGCGAGGCTTCGGCAAGTACGTTAGTAAGCCGCTTGGCTTGTTCGTGACTGTCTACGCCACATTAGTCACACTATTTGGTGCAGCGTGGGTCTTTTGCTTAATCGGCTGGATTTACGTCGGCAACCAACAAGACTATATTATCGAGATCATCGATCTAACACTGGTCGCATTGTTCGCACTCATGGGTGACGGTCTCGCGCCTTTCCGCGTCATTGACACCTACCACATGTGCTACATCGCCAAATACCACCACAAGACATGGGAACTCCGCGAAAAGAAGAAACTGCCGCAGCTCGAGGACCACAACGATCTACCCGCACGGCGCTCAAGCGCAGCGGAAAGGGACCTCGAAAATGGAGTGACTGGCGATGATGCTAATGACAGGTATGAATTCACGGTACTTAGTCCGATCCAGCAAAGGCGCCTGCAATACCACCAAGCCAAGTTTGCCAAAACCCACACCTTTTACAAACCCCACGAGACATCTACCCACCACGCCTTCCCACTCCGTCTGCTAGTCGCCATCGTCGTCCTCCTGGACTTCCACAGTATCTTCCAAGTCGCCCTCGGAACGTGCACCTGGTCCATCGACTACGACGTGCGCCCGGCAGCTCTCACCGCCGTGATCCTGACCTTTTCGCTGTGCTGCAACATCGCGGCGGGAGTCCTCATCTCGATCGGCGACAAGCGCACGCGCAAGAAGGACGTGCTCGACCGCATCTTCCGCCAGGACCTGACCAAAGAGGCCATCAAGCGCATCCAGAAGAAGCACGGCGACGGCGCGGACCTCGGAATCGATGTCGAAGACGAAGCGCGCCTGGGCGAAGTCGAGGGCCTTGACCTGAGCCGCAAGTCGATGGAAGCCAAGCGTGCGGCCGAAGCTAGGAAGCCCAAGAAGAGTCTGGACATCCGTCGGACCAACATGGGAGCCACCGCCTTGCTACAGGGAGATGCGGATGCCGTGGATGGGGTCGGAGTCTCCGAGGACAAGCTCGGCGGGGTCGGGCTGTCGAACGCCGAGGGCAAGAGACTCAGCGTGGACCACAAGGGGAGAGGCAGCCTGCTGCCTTCTGACACGGAGGCTACGCCCGAGCAGAGTGGGAGTGGAAGCAGACGCGGTGGACAGCAGCCGCCTTTCGATGAGGCGTGAGAACGTTTCTTTGGGTTCTAGATAATCCTCTTCTTCTTGTTGCTATTTTTGCGTAGCAGGCGCTTATCACCTTTATTTTTCTTTGCGATCTAGTTCGTCATGTAATCAGTTGTCAGATAACGATACCCGGTGATAATGCAGAGTCACAACCACTGTACCTTAATCGCAGCCTCGTGGAGCTGGATGCCTGATTTATCCATTTGATCAAACATCAACTTTGGTAATTCGGTAGTGAGAGAAAAGCGGTAGTGAGTGAGTGGAAAGCACTGAGTGAGCAAGGAATGATTCGCGGATATATACAAGAATTAAACGTCACTTGAGAGATTTGGACTTTTTCTTTTTCCAAAACATAAGAAATACATGTAAACAAAACAGTGCATCGTCCGCAGTGGAAAGACGAGCGAGCCAGTCGTAACGCCATGTCGGTTGTCGACTTTGTTCAGAGAAGAGTCGGGTGTATCTTTCTGGTTGCGGGATCAAGTCACCTCCAATCGCCAGTTGAGGAAGTAGTTTTTGGTGAGCCCGTGACATCTTTCACCCATCTATCATGTTGATTTCGGGGTGGCGTGCCGGTGCAAAGATGTGATGTTTAGGCAGACAAATATTGGCAAAGCCTTTAGATCTTCTGGGCGATGCGCCTGCGAGCCTTGATGGTGGCGGCGTAAAGAATGTCTTTGAAGGCGAAGAGGAAAGCCGCGGTGAGGACCGACTGGGTGACCTTGGGTGCGATGCCTATTTGGGACATGATTAGTATTCATCGTTCAATCTAGATGAGTAGACAAGGCTTACCTCCGTAGAGACCGGCGACACCTTCTTCTCTCACGATACGCTTGAGGCTGGCGGTCATGCCCTCTCTGCCCTCACCTGTCGCCACGTGGGCACGGGACTTGACCGTGATGTACGGGTATGTGATGCTCGTGGCGGCCAGCTTGCCCAGGGCTCCGAGAAGGAAGCTGTCGGTTGCGGTCACCTTGCGACGCTTCTCGAGCACCTGCTTTAGCTGCTCGAAGATGGTGTACTGCAGAATGGGGTTGATGACCAGGACGAGCGCGGGCAGCACGCCAGCGAACAGACGTCCTGGACCGTCCTCACGGATGATCTTGAGGAAGGTCGACACAGTGTTGGGCTTGCCCTTCTTCTCCACTTCCACCTCACCGACCTTGAGAGGCTCGTCCGACTCTGACTTGCGGGCGGTCATGCGGGTGTTCACGACCCAGATTGGGTTGGTGATGAGCACAGTGGCCGAGCCGGCGAGGGCGCCTGCGGCCATGGACTCGAGGGTGCTGAGGCGCGACTTCTGAAGAGTACGGGTGAAGTAGTCTCTGCTGAACTCATACCCTGGAGAGATTGGGTGTTAGTTGTGTTGAGAGATACAGCATGAATAATGCACGACATCCTTACAGTAGTAATAGACAAAGTTCGTGACGGTAATACCGAACAACGCGCTTTCCAACCCTGCGTACAAGCCGGCAAGACCCTCGCGGTCGACAATGCGCTTGATGGCCTGCAGGGTGTTGGTGTCGGCCTTCTTGGACTCGACCTGTGCTCTGGTGGAGAGGGTGATCAAGGGATATCTGCCAATACGTCTCAGCTTTGCGGTCATTTTTCTACCATGTCACGGGCGGGCACATCTCACGTCAAAGCCATTGACAACAGTCCTCCTCCCGCGCCGGCCAGGGCGTGCGCGACATTGTCGCTCTGCTGCGAGGCGATGGCTTGTCCAGCCGGAGATCCCAAGGGCGCATTCTGGGCTTGAGCTTGCGGTTGGGAGGCAGATGGGAGCGGGTTTGAGGGAGTGGGTGCTGCGATTCTGTCGGACATGATGGCGGTAGTGGAAGGGATTGGGATTGGAAAGGTGGGATATGGTAAACGGTGGGTGTAATGATGGCTAGGTAGGGATAGCGAGTGTTGACTAGAAGATATCTCGCACTCAAACTACAGCAGTGGCAAAGCAGTCGGGTACTGTAAGTGAAGTGGTGGTGGTGTTGCTGCTGATGGCCTTGCTCGGCTCCTTGTGACCTTCATTCAACCTCGGCGCGCGAAAGCTTGCATGTGGTGTGACGGGCTTCGAGGAGCGGAGTCGCGGAGTCGCGGATCCTCTGCCACTTTTCGTCCTTCTTATCCTCCTTTTCCCACAAACGGACCCACATCTTACCCTTTTTCTGCCCTTTTTGCTGCCATCTGAGAGCACAGATACCTTGTTAATACAGCCTTCTTCCATCGTCCATCGATCAATCAGACCAAAGTACACAGTTACACGTGCATTGTTTTACAGCAGGAAATATCATTATTCACCACCCCAGCATACGACAGACAAACAACTGCGACGTGTCTGCCAGCCGAAACATCGTGGGCATGTACACGTAACACTCCAGCGAAAGAAAGCGTCTTATCAGCCGGCCTGGTCGTCGCAGCCAACTTCCCAACGCGACTCGATCTTCCCGTCTATATGTCGGCCATGGAGTTTGTATATCGTCCGACAGATCGCTCGTTACCTCCAAAGGATGTCACCGCCGATACGATCACAGATGCATACGTAGCGTTCATCCTGTATTGTAACCCGCATTTCGACCTGAGCACAGATACAACGACACTTCGGGCCCAGTTCAACACCCCACCTCGCAGCGATAATAAGGAGTTCAAGACCTTTGCTTTATGGGAATTGATTGTCAAATTCGATGCCAAAGAAATCAAGACTTGGGGTCAGCTTGCTCAAGACCTTGGTGTCGAACCGCCTGATGTGTCCAAGGGCCAGTCTGTCCAAAAGGTACAGCAGTACACGGTCAGACTGAAGCGATGGATGCGGGCAATGCATATCGATGCCTTCTTCGAGTACCTTCTCGGCAAGGGACATGCCTACTTTCTAGAAGTCCCGCACCCAAGCAATCCATATCCCGCCAGTGGCAGAGACGGTGTTCTGGCCGAAGAAGACACGGCAATCAGGGCTCTCGATCCTTCTTTCAAGCCAAAGCGAGGTAGAAGAAGAAATTCTGAAGCTGAGCAAGATTCCGTGATCGATGAGAAGCCCAAGCAATCTACAGGTAGGTTGTTAGGAGCCTTTGCGGCTGATGGCCAGCCTCAATCAGCCTACCCCAGGTCTGCGATACCCATGAGCGCTCACCCAGACGGCCATCAACATGATCCTTGGACGGCATCTTCTGCGATGTCACAGCAGCAATTCGCCCCGTGGTCCAGCACGCCGCACGCATCACAGTCTGCTGTTACGTCTTCTGTCCCCCAACACCTGAGGTGGCAACACCATGCTGGGTCTTCGTTGACGCCAGCTACACCTCATCCCATGACGGCCCTCCCTGGTAGTTTTACGACATCACACGTCGACGCTGCATTTGACGAGCCTCGGTCTGCTATAACACCCTCGGCCAAAAGAAGGCGCCGACATGGTCCTGCTGTATCCAGTGCATGGCCTTCGCAAAATACTCCGGGCGCCAAACCGAGAGGAAGACCGCCTGCATCGAGAACTTCACAGGATGGACCTTATTCCACATTTCCATCGAATCCAGGAGCTGGTACACCACCGACGCCCCCTGATGCGACGGTTGTTCCACATGAGGCAACACCGCCAGACATGCCTCCGCCACAGAGCGCAACATCAAATCGTCCAAGCCGACTCTCCCTTTCCCTACAAGTTCCTCAACACACAGGAGGTCCAGTCCGGCTAGCGACTCCGCCCCCGCCTACAGTCATTGTAAATGGCGATACGGATCAACCCGACGACGACGACCGAAGTATGTCTCAGACGCCCAACCCAATGCCGCAGCCACAACTCAACTCTCAGCATCATCAAGAAGTCCGAAATACCCAACCAAGTGCCCAGACTTCTGAGTATACCAGCATCCCCTGTCTTTCATTCGAGATGCTAAAGCGAGCCTTGACTACAAACCTACTCCGCGCGGAGATCATCGGCCGCAACAGGCGTCTCACAAGCGCAGAAGCCAAACGACTCGCAGACGCCGTCCTCGAGCGCCTTTCCGTCCGTCGCACCCCTTCACAAGATCCATCACGCGACATGATCGCCCTTCTTACCACGGCATCCTGGCTCGGTCTCGGCGACCAACTGCACATCCCTCTCGGACCCGCCATTGGCCATGCGAAGAAGATCAACATTACGCGCTTCCGCACTGACGCCGAGGGGTATGAAGAAATCGTCTCAGCGGACCAAGACCGGCCTGGCGAGGAACTGCGGGAACTGTACGACCTGTATTGGACTGCGAGTCAGGGCTCTTGCACTGGTAGCTTCTCGTTGACGTCTCTGCCTCTCGCGCCTGCTGAAGTCGCTCGTCCGGAACGATCCACGAATCCGGATCTTCATGACGCCGTCTTGCGCGCTGTCACTGAGACGGCGAGAAAGATTTCCAACCCACCGGACGAAGAGACCTTTCGGATGCGTGCGCAAGCGCAGATGGCTAAGGCTGGACCACAGCCCGAAGGTCGCGACGGGGAGAGTGACGGGATCGACTGGAAATCGAGGTGTCGGGCGCTGGAGTTTGGAGCCATGGTTGCTCAGGGCGAGATGTTTAGGTATAAGGAGAGGCTAATGGAGGAGATTCTGGACGTTTTGCAATGAGGGGACTAAGGGTCCCAGCGAGCTAGCTATACCATTGCCGCGACGAGTCTACATGTAGAAATTCTGTATTTTCTGTCACATTCAATTGGCAACGACAAAAGGATCAGGTACCTTGAGAGTGGACGTCCAATTGTTTTGAGACACTCCAGTAATCTATGGTCGTAGGAATAGGTATTTCCGTTGGAAGTCCTGATCTAGAGTGTTGTGTATCGCATACCTGTTGAGTTAATGTCACTACCATGGGTCGCAGTCTACCTCGATCTTCATGATCGAGACCGAAACAGAGGCACCTCAACGTCAGATCGAAGTGATCCGTTCGAGCCCCGAACACTTCCGTATCATCACACCACCCACAATCAATAGCCAACCATGCCAGCCCCAAGCGAAGCTCCAACCCAACTCCACTCAATCCACTGCAGCACCTCGAGCAGCTTTTCCGTCGCCCTCTGCGCATCATTGTAAGCGCCCATGTTGGGCAGCGGCACTTTCAACCCGACAGTCTTGCCGTCCGAAGGCGCCCAGTAGTTCTTCACGTGTCCGCGTGCAAGTAAGACCATGATCACCAGGCATGGCGAGGCGGCGTAAACGGCGACTGGCGGCAGGGAGGAGGGGGTGATGGCGAGGGTTAATGAGGCTAGGGTCGAGAGGAGGATCTGGGAGCTGAATGTTAGTTGCTTCTAGGTCGATTTGGTAGGATGGAACGATACATACGGCTAGCGCTGCTGTAGTCTGCGTGGTGCGGGTTTTGTGCAGTTCGTTGGCAGCATCCTTGGACCACTCGGCGAGCTTCTCGCTGGTCTTTTCGTACTTCTGGAGGTTGGTCACGGCGATGTAGCTGTGCAATGCGCCATAGCCGCTGAGAAGGGCCTGGCCTAGGTGGATGAGTCGCATAAAGGCCGTCATGGTTTGTTGAGTTGATGATGTTTCGTGCTGAGATGTTTGTGTGTGTAGCTTGCTTGGGTGGACTGAGGAAGTGAGGTCGTCAATGTTCACGTCTGGGAGGAATCACCTCTGGTTTATACCAGGACTACCAAAGTGGGCAGCAAGGCGGATCTAGACCACAAGCAGCAGGCTTCACTTCTCCAGCATGACGTGAAGGTGGGAGGAGTTCACCGTTTGAGCGCAAGTGCCCGCAGATATCCAGGTTCGGCGCCAAACCTTGTTAGGGCTGGAAATCAACAAAGCTCTCGGCAAGAAACAACAACCCACATGCACCCGCTTTGAAAGTCGTCCCGCGACCGCAATCCGGAACCGAAGCCGCCCATTATCGCTCTACACCACCGACCTGCAACCCACCGAACACGCGCCGTCGCGTTGCCAGGACTGCCAGGACGGTATACGCATCTTCCCAATTGGACCTCGACATTAATACAGCCGCTTGGCGCAAACGCTCTCTTGGATACCACGCGCAGCGCGTCACTCACCGCGCCTTTTTCGCATACACTGGACCACGAACTGGAGCTCGATAGGTGACTTAAACACCGCGCAATATGGCTGCTGCTACGAACTCGGCGAAAGATGCTAGGCAGGGTGCGCGCAACACACCGGGGCGCAGGGGAAGGACGGGAAACCAATTCTTCGACGTGGGCAAGGTCGGCCGGTGAGTTGGAGTCGCGCAATGCGCGCGCAAAGACGGGAAAGACCGGGACTGACATTGGGACAGTAAAACTGGTATTGTGCTGAAAGACACAGGTGTACGCGATGAACACGGCATGGAGCCCATGGCTGGCATTTTCTCGTCGCCTTACTCACCACAGAAGGCCGCGGAAGGCACGTCCAGCTCGAATGCTATGGAGCTGCAAGAGAGTATGTTGCTGGCGATAATCAGGAGTGCATGATCGAAACATCGCTGACGTGTTTCCATAGGCTCAGCACCGGATGTCGACGAAACATTACATATGCGCAAAACACCGCGCTTACCACCACCGCGCGCTACCACTCCCAGGCATACTAACATTGGATCGCCAAAGCGAATGTCGTCTGCGCGCCCACAATCGCGAAACGCGGATATAGACATGGCCAGCGAAACCAGTCCGAACCGAGCTGCATCTCAACCACCTGCGAATCGAGTCTTGAATTTCGGACGACAGGGTGCGCGCATGAGCATGGATAACGGCAGTCCTTTCAAACCAAAGCGTGTTCTCAGAAGGTCTTTCGGCGGTTCACGAAAAGACCAGATCGAAGAGGGTTCAGAGCGACCTATGGACACCGAGATCGCTGAGGAGGATGAAGAGGACGTTTACGAATCGGAGGCTGAGGCCGGCGCAGATGCGGAAGCTGGCTCGGATGAACTGCAGCCCATACACAACGATCAACCAGATGAGCCATCCTCAGACGACGATGCGCCGCCCGTGTTCGACAACAACGAAGACTTTTATGACGCGCAGCGCGAATCGGATGACGCAGAGATTAACGAAGCTCTGGAACATGCGGAATCGATATTGCAAGCCACTCCCACAACAGCACCTCCCACTGCGAAAGCGCGTGGACTTCCTAGGAAGTCTGACCAAACTTCGGTCGCCCAGCATTCGCCGGAGACTACGCAGGCTACCTCGAGCAGTAGAAAACGCGATCGAACCGAGATGGAAGAGGAGGAGAACGTCGCTGACGACGACGACACCGGAAACCACACCCTTCAAAGCATCGAACAGTCCCAGAACGAGGTCCCGCATGTCTCTGCAACATCTGACAACGCCCCGAAACGGAAACGAGGCAGACCACGCAAGAGTGACAATAACGAGAGTTCCCAGGCCTCGGTCACGACTGACAATACTGCCAAGCGGAAGCCTGGAAGGCCTCGCAAGAATGACATCTCCGTACTGCAAGATCCTGTCAACGTCGATGAGACTCATCAAGGCGCTAAACTAGACGGAAATGTTGACGGGAACGATACCTCGCAAGTATCCGCTGCAGCAGAAAATCCTGCGAGAAAGCGCCCCGGCAGGCCGAGGAAAAGCGATGTGACCATCGCAGAAGACAACGGCGGCCAAACAGTTCATGCAGGTGACTTGGCACACGGTGACTCTTATCTTGCGCCTATAAACGAAGATGACGAGGTTGAGGCCGCGCCTGCGTCTCCCGTCACGAAGAAGAAGCCTGGCAGAAAGCCGAAAGCACAAAAAGCCACAAAGTCACAGAAGGCGCCAAAGGAGCGAGATTCCAATCAATCGATGCGCCAAACTCCAACCGGTAGCCCTGGAAAAGCCAACGGTCGCGACCTTGCTTTGAGCCGTAGTCCGTCAAAGCGCGCAGGGAGCGTTAGCAACGTAAATTTGCGTGCTTCCACCCCCTTCGAGGATGCACATCAGCGCATGTCTCGCTCGGGTCGCCCGATTCTGGCGCCACTGAAGCACTGGGCTGGTGAAAGCTATGTGTGGAAGAATGGTGAGGTTGAGGGTATTATTCGCGCGGACGATGTCAAGACCCCGAGAGGCGATAAGAAGAAGAAAGCAAAGGGCCGCCGCCGTGTACCTCGTGCAGGAGGTCGGGGCACTGGCCACGACCTCGATAACATCGCCGAAGAAAGCGATACGGAGAGCACAGTTCCAGACGAGTGGGAAGATCAAGTCGGTGTCATAGCAGGCACCGTCGCTGCTTGGGATCCCGAATCGCAAGAAGGGATCCCAGAGGACCCCATACGTGAAGGTACGTTCATTGAAGGCTTTGCTGCATGATCAGCGCTAACATTTGTAGATATCGCGTTTGCCTCATCATCGATCGTGACCCGGGATGTTGCTGGATCGTCCTTCCAATACGCCAAGATTATGACTCTCCCCTTCTTCGGCTCCGGCATTGTCGAGTTGCCACCAGAGGGCTTCAAGCGCGCGAAGAACTCGCGCAAGATGCAGATGGTGTTCTTTGTGCACGAAGGCAAGGTTCTGGTGACGGTTGGCCCGCCTGCAGTCAAGCAGAATGGCCCTGGCGTATCGGGCGGCGAGGCCGAGACGAACGAGTTCGCCATCTCCAAAGGTGGTGTGTGGGTCGTTCCAAGAGGTACGTTTCTTGCTTTTCTTTCCTTTTTGTTTTCCTTAACCCCCAATCACTCCGCATTGCATTGCATTTCAGCCACACGATCGGAGAAGCGCTCGAGCCCGAAAGCAAAGCCACACCACGCCACCATCATATCATGGACGCAGGGTTCCTTCCACCCATCGCCCTCGATCGAGCAAGGAAGAGCGGTCAGTAAGATCTGCCAGCTCATCTACCAGACCTCGAGTCGAAAACTTCCAAGAACACTGGATTCGAAGCGGTGTGTGCGACCAGCCGTCGGAATAACCTCAACATCGCACTGGAACACTGCACGAGCTGCGCGTCGTTACACCCACGCCAGGGTCCCCGCCCCTCAGGCACCGTGCTCCCTCTCAAAAGGAAAAAGACCCAGGAAAAAATCCCTCGGACGGAGTGTTACATCGCAGCTGCCAGCACGCGTTTTGTCTTCGGTCGCACGACATTGGCGCGACATGTCCTCCACAGCTTTTGGGGTGGCTGGTTCGGCTGCTGTGCGACTTTGCGACTTCGCCGCCAAAATATCGTCGCGGGACTGTTTTCGTGTGGCGCTTTCGCTGTTTTTGTTTTTGTTTTGTCGAAATCGCTTTTTGGCTCTTTTCTTTTGGGACGGATCACTGACTTGCAATCATTACAGGCAACAACTACTCGATTTCCAACGAGAGTCGCACGAAGAACGCGCGCATCTTCTTCGCGCAGGGCTGTGAGATGTTGCCCGAGATGGTTCCGCAGAGTGCTGCAGAATAGGTGGCCCATCACGATTGACGATGGTGCTGTTTGCAAATGTGTTGACATTGCCTTACAAGTTGGTTAGTTGTGCTGCTAGGGACTGGAGTGCTGGTTTTCTGAGTTTCGTCCACCGCATGAGATACCACTGCTAGCTTATGGGATTGTTTGGTTCTTGTCTGTCATGTCATTCTTTTCGTGTTTTGAAATCTCAGTGCGTGTGCAGTCTCTAGTATATGGACAACCGGTATGACTCTCACTCGAGGACTTCTGGGGTGGGTCCTCAGAACTCCTCATCACTATCAGCCAGCTCATCCTCCAATCCCAGCTCAGGGAAATCTCCGACCTCGACCCTCTCAGCTCGCAGGAAAACTCCACAGTTAGGCGCGCACTCAAAGTACCTCGTCCCGTTCACGCTGCCGTCGTTCTTTCCCGTCGGCTCGTCCAGCGCCACTCCCACCCAGGCGCCCACGCTGCCCTTGATCTCGGGGACTTCGCCGACGAACGCCACGGCGCCGCGGCGGTGGTCGGTCGAGGGCAGGATGCGGCAGCGCAGCGAGGTCTTGATGCCTCTGGCCTCGACCTCTTGGAAGGAAGCCTTGATCTTGGCCTGCTCGATTTCCGGCGCGTTGGGGTCGAAGCGGCCGAGTTTCTGCGACTTTTTCCAGGCCATGACGCTGTCGGTGCGGGACTCGTAGTCTTCGGTGCTCATGTTGTACTTTTCCACGGCGGACGTGTCGGTGTAGTTTGGGCGGGCGCCGGGCGGGCGGGTGTCGATGATCTGGTGGGGAGCACTGTTGTTAGTATGGTGTGGTGCTGGTCTCTGTTGGCCATGATGGCTGCGATTGCGTGTATTGTCTTTCGTGTGTAGTTTGGTTTTCTACGGCTGATATGCTTGGTCTCTGAGGTTGTTTTGTGATGCACGTTCGTGCATCGATTTACGAGCTCGGAATGACATGGATGGATTGAATACGTTACGGCTTCGCACGCTTGCGACCATACGACGTCTCCATGCGAAACAAGAGACTGTAACATGTAGTGAATAGAAATCATGCCTACCTTGATCTCAGCATAAGCCTGTAGTGGCCACGCTGCCAGAATCGTCGACTCCTCATCCGCTGCCTCGATGGGCTGCGCGGCCTGGGAGCCTATTTTCAGGCTCAGTCTCTGGCATGTTGCTGGTACACCGGTTACAGGCTCGAGACGACTCTTGAGCTGCGCGATGCTCCACGAGGGAGAGATGCGACGCTCTGAGGACGAGTTCTCAGACACGATGAGCAGGGGAATGTCTGCTGCGGTGGCCATTGTGATTTCCGGAGTCCGTGTCGCGGGTTGCTTTTTTTTGAAACACGAGGCCAAGGAACCGTTGTCTTGTTGTTGTCTGCTGACCGTCGCAGCGATGTGACAGAAGCTGAGACGCACAGAGGTCAGGACGTGTTTAGAGTTGTTCTAGAATACACTCTCTGCCGAGTCCGAGTCAGCGTGTTTGGGCGATTACCAGGTGCGACTGGCTCGAGTGGCTTTCGTTCTCACAGTCTTGTCTCGAGCCCGGCGTTTCAAAGATCACGAGATTTACGGTGGCGTCCGTGTGCTGGCAACCTGTCACTGATCGTGGACGGTGCTTGATCGGCGAAACGGCGCGATGTGTCGAGGGGAATTTGATATTGCCTTAGTCAGGGATGCAGGTTTATGCAAGATGCGACTCTGTCAGCGTACAGTACAGTATTTGCTGGTCGAGTCGTCGGTGAAGTTCGTGCCAAGGCAAAACATCGGGTGTTCTTGGTGCGTTATTCACGCTTCGGTCTAGTCGAAGCCGGTGAGGACAAGAATAACAACTCGGATGGTTGCGAGATGAGATCTTTTCCGTCGTCATGAATCGGAAATAACGAAATGGACTGGAGCATTAACCTGGCAAAAGCGACATGACCGTGAACATGCGGCAACATCTGCAGTATGTCTGCGCCCGTCACATCTACTTACATGAAAGTACGGCACGAACAGGCTCGCAAGATTGTCATTACATACAGTAAATGTGCGGCACGGCCGTCACACAAATACGGCTCGACAGGCTCGCACAACCGAGCACACGAGGACGCCACGCCACTTACTACAGACGCACTAAGGCTTGCAGATCAAGCGATGAACTACAGAGACCAGTGTGAGAGTCAGACAGACAAGCGAAGACAGCTGCATACTGAACGCCCGGTAATGACACGATGGCGACCGAGACAAGAGCGTCGGCGATGGATGGACGAACGAACGATGGAAGGGGCCACAACGCAGAAGGGCTTCACCGCTCAAGCGATTGCGACGGCCAGAGGAGACTGGCGAGTCGAGCCCAGCCTCAAGGATTCGAGGCGTGCATTGTGCAGTGTGCAGCGCAGTGCAGTGCAGTGTGCAGGGAAGCTTGGCCGTGAACATGTTCGGCGCTCCTCCCGCCGCTCGCGCAGTTGATTAGCTACCAAATCTATCAAATGCATCAATGTTGGTTGATGAACCTTGCTTGGATGTAAGCGAAAAGTAAATTTGCAAACATGCTTCTTGACTTGCACATCAATTGACAGCGCGTTGCGCTTTCCTAAGTACACCTAGCACTGGCACTTGTCATCATATGCTGCCTAACCTACCTAACCTTGGGACTAAAATACTACAGACCTAGCAGTGGTACCGAAGTCTACCGATATACCGACTATTACCATCACTGACTACTGCACAGTTGGGAAGAATCCAACGTCTCTGCATGCGATCGGCCGGAGAGTTAGTCTACCGCTCGGTCGACTCGGATCCAGGTGTCCCGTGATCTGATGCATACCGTATCCATTCCCCTACGTTGCCTCGCCTCATGCAGATTGTTCCTGTCACACACGACCGTAGTGCGGGCCTTGCCAATCTCATGAACCACGTCTGTGCACGACCCGCCAGACCCCGACTTGCCTGTCATGTATGCGCCGCTACCCTTGACAATAGCAACAACCCGCCCGCTACCGTTGCAGACTTGCAGTACATATCGCACAGTGTCGGATGTCCTCACCGCCAACAGAGCGGCTACCCGAAACCCGCATCCAGAATGAGAATATAATGGCTTTGTCGACCGTCGAGTCCGAGTCGACGTCACTACTGCTGACTGAAGCCAAAGTTGAGGGGAGAGAAGACCGCGAGCCTGTAACACGGTAAAGTGAATCTGAGTCTGGAAGGCAATATAGAAGGCGAACCAACCCACGCGTCAGTCACGAGCCCCCGGCATGATCTAGCTCAAAGCCCTCACGTCGCTGGTGTCACAGGGCTTTCTTGGACGTCAGTGCATGCACACTCTAAGCTTCGTTCTGCTCTCGCTACCGGACGTTGTCTCCGGTAGTTCACCGCCTAGCACCCTGCATTCCGATCCCCAGTCCTTCAATCCTTGGGGGAGATTGGCAGATTGGGTTGTATCGAACCGAGCGCGCATCTCGAAGGATGTGTGAAGCTTTCCCTGCTCGGTTCAGTGTCGGCTCGAGCTGCAAAACTCGCCAAGTCCGCAAAAGAAACAAAGGTGTACCGGCCTGGCTGACACGTCCGCTGTCATGTACTGTAGGTATGTAGTTCCAAGCAGCAGCAGCAGCAGCAATTATGGCGAATGCTGCGCTGCACCTTTTCCTACCTAGCAGCGTTCCCAAACGTCGACGCGTGCAAGCCGCATGCAGATCTTGCGTTCTGTGCCAGATCATCACGCCTGTTCCCGAGGATCTAAGGACAACCAACACCCTTAGCCTCGAATGGCTGCGACGCCCATCTGCGCCAATGGCAGCTCATTTACACCGCCTCCCCGAGCCTCTCGTGTCTGTTGCCGGCCGTCTCTCCGCCTTGACTCAAGCCGTGTCTTACCACGTCACTCCACGGGCAGACATGCAGCCATTGGGGAATCGTGGTAACGCAGCCTTAGGGTCGTACGTGCTATTGCTTTGCCTCGTTTGCGGTGTAAAGAAGATTGGCTCGACTGATGGCATGCCAGCGTCACAGGCTTGTGGCGTAAGTGCATGAGCGCTGATCGCCCGCTACCCAGCGTGGTTTTACCCGGTCGTTCTTCGTTGTCGGGGAAGCTATATCCTTGTTGCGAGCCTGAACCGTCATCTTACTACAAAATTGAATTGAAGCCCGGTCCTGCTCCAGCGCTTCGCTCGTCTAATGTCACGTAGCTTTGCCGCCAACCTTCCATCCGCCCTACTCGACATTTCCACGCCTTGCGCTAGATCGATTTGCTGTCGCCAACGCCGGTTCGCTGTTTCACCCCTTGCACCTTATGCCATTGCCCGAGCTCGAGAAGGGTGCTCCATCCTCACGGCACCCGCCACAGCACGCACGGTATTCCATGCACCGTATCCACAGCACGCGCAGCGAGGCTGCTCCCGTGCCTGGCGCGCTTGCACATCAACTGTTGTCTATGCCTCCATCCCTGTTGCGGTCTTAGATCCCTTCACCGTTGCTGAGTCTCGTGAGCTAGTGCTACGTCAAGTTTGGCATTCCCCGACCGCCAGTTGAAACTACACTTGCTCACGGGTCTTACAACAGTCTCGATCATTCCTCGTCCTTGCTCAGTCCGTAGTCACCACTGTGATCAAAGCACCCTTCAATTTACCGTTTCAGGACTCGGCTCTTGCTGGGATAGGGCTGTCCCGCACAATCCTGGACTGTTTCTGACGACACGCGTTCATCAAATCGTCTCACATCGTTGGGTGTTCATTTCGGCCTAACCCAATCACTGCCCGACTCCAACTTCACAAAAGGGCGCCTCCCGCCAGGTTAGACCATCCGAAATCTAGAAGTGATCGCCAGGAAGACATCAACGCTGAGCGTCCGAGACACCACCATCCTATACTCATCTCCTACGGCATCCATTGACGACATCATCTATCACGACACGGCTTTACGATACCCTTTTCCTATCCATACCAAGACGATCAACCCTTGGCGACGTTCCAGTTAATCGGACGCCTTTCCAAACACAATCGAACTGGCAGTTAAGCCAGCACCAGTCGTCAACGTGGATATCCATACCCTCCTGGAGAGGCCCAGTGGTCCAGTATCTCCGGGCAACGCGAGCACCTCTTCCAGAGACTCGACATCGAGCAGTATTGGTAGAGACAACGCTACCATATCGACCAAGGCTTCGACAGTAGCCACGCTCGGAACGCCTACGCCTTACGCTGGAGTTCCTGTGAACATCAACGGCCACCACCACCATCAACCTCACCCCCAATCACAACATCAAGGCCAGCTGTTCTATCACCCGATGCAGGCCGTCCAGTACCACCAGCCTGGCTACATGCCTCATCCGCAGCACTACCCACCACCAGGGGCCGGATTCCCTGGCTACCCTCCCAACGGCATGTCGGATCCTCGATTCCCTCCGCACATCCCGGTGACGCACACTGGAACGAGCAACAAGCGCCATGCTCCCCCTCATCCGGCAGCGTCTCCTGCGAAGAAGAAGCAGTCGAAATGGACTTCTGATGAAGACGCGTCGATCATCGAGCTGCGCGGTAACGGCATGAAGTGGGAAGATATCTCCAAGCATCTTCCTGGTCGCAGCGCGATCAGCTGTCGTCTCCGCTTCCAGAACTACCTCGAACGCCGCTCCGAGTGGGACGAGGAGAAGAAAAACAAGCTCGCCAGGCTTTACGAGAGGTAAGCCGTCTTCTACCCATGATCAGACAGGCGATTCAGTACTAACAATCAATTTGCAGATTCAAGAAAGACATGTGGGAGAAGATCTCGAAGGAAATGGCGCTGCCGTGGCGGGCTGCTGAAGCAATGCACTGGCAGATCGGCGAGGTCGAAATGGCGCAGCGTGCCAACGTCCCTGTCTTCCACCTTGCTGGCCAACAGCAACAGAACACATCGACTATGGGCGGTGCCATCCCCGACAGCAGAGCCAGCACCTCGCCTGGCTCCGTGGCAAGCGCACCGGCCGGACACGGATACTCGCACGCCCACACGCACAGCCACACCCTGCCGCAAGGATCGCACCCGATGAGCTCGTCAATCTCCCCCGAGCAAATTCGATTCGCGCGCAGGAACAGCGGTGGCAGCTCGCCCGTTGCTGGTCATTTGTTGAGACATCGCGCCGACAGCGCACGCTCGACATGCCACACGGGAGCCTTCACGCCTAGATCCGCACCAGCACTGCCACCTCTGGGCGAGATCACAACACCGCAATCCAGATACCCTCTGCCGCCTGTTGTCACTTCGGCGGAAGCGGCGAGGCGGTTCTGAACAGCAAGTCGTTGACTTTGTTTTTTGTTTAGCAAGGCGCACTCGGGGTCGGTCATATTGATGGAATACACGCATCAGACACAAATGACGATAATTGACGAATTAGCATGAGTTCGTAATGATGGGGCAGAGGAGGGGGTGCATAGCGCGGTTAATAGGTTTCTTTTGTTTTTGGCATTGCAACGGTCTTGGACTGTACAGTACCATACACCGATTAACGAACACGACGACCTGTAGACCGGGTTGTCTTTATGGCCAAATCATGCAAAGTTCATCTCAATTATCGCTCCAATGTTTTGTTGTCTGCAGTAGGTTTCTTGGGAAAGTCATTCGTGGACATTGATTGCCATGTGGAAGTCGTCTCTACGCACGTGGAAAGCGAAATCCGAGCTTCGACCGGGTTGAGCTTAACGTCGCTTGAGATGGACTTGGGAGTGGGAGCAAGAGACCCTGTTACCCCGAACCTTCAAGGCCAATACTCTACGTAGGACGACTCGCAAACAGTTTCTCTTTCGTCTCTGAGGTGCTCTAAATTGAGCACCAACAACCAAACCAAAAACGGCTTGATCACCTTCGAAACACAACCTGTCCCGAATTGCGAAAGCTGCACATGGAGGGCGACGGCCTGGATCTGCTGGGCGATAGTCTGCTGCAATGGGTGCGGTCTTTTGAGGGCGTGGGAGAAGTGCAGCAGTGGCGGGACTTGAGCGACGGAAGAGCACTGTGGACAATTTTACAAGATGTCGACTCGGAATATTTCACCGGCGCCCTTCCCGAGCCCAACCTCTCACCCTCAGACGACTGGACTCGACGATGGCAGAACTTGAAGCACGTGGACAAGCAGGTCACGCTCTACTACAGAGACATATGCAATGGTCAGGAGCAACTCGGTGCGAACGGACCGGACCTCAAAGCGATTGCAGCCGACTCTTCGGTTAAGGATCTGGAGAGGCTGCTTATGGCTATCATTCGGTCGGCTATGACGAGTCCGGAGTCCAACCAGCGCATGGCTCCGAGGTTGATGGGGCTGGGGAGAGAAAGAGCCATGGCCATTGCTGGCGAACTCAGAGCTATGGATGAGAACGACGTCGTAGAAGAGTCGGAACCAGTGAGCCGGGAGGAGTCCGCATACCAGTCCGAAGCAGAGCTCCCGGAGGAGAACAAGCCGAACGGCATGAAGAGCAATGGCGGACTTTACAGCGACCCGCTGCTGGAGAGAGAAGAGGAGCTTCTTCAAGCTCAGGCGACTATTGACAAGCTGCAAGCGAATTACGATGTAGCACACCGTCAGCTGCAGGAGCTGAGACAGGACAAAGACAGGCTTCAAGAAGCATTCGATGCGTACCGCGATGACATCGACAGCAGAGGCAGGAAGGGCGACGGGGGTGATGCGGTCAAGAAAATGCAACGGCAGGCCGATAACGATCGCGCGTACATCGATGATCTGGAAACGCAGCTGCAGAACTCGAGGAATGCAGTTGAAAATTACGAGCGGCAGATTCAAAAGTACAAAGACGATGCTGAAGCTGGTCAGAAGCTCCGCGACGACTTGCAAATGCTGCGTGCCGAGAACGAAGACTTGACCCAAAAGATCAGAGCCAACGAGAACCTCAAGAAAAAGATCCAGGCGCTGCAGGAACAGGAGCGTCTGAACGGCGTCCTACGGGACGAGCTCAAGCAGGCGAACGAGAAGCTCGAGGAGCTTGAACGCATGAAGCAGGTCCAGACAAGCCTAGAAAAGGAGATCATCGAAAAGCGTGGCCTCATCCGGAATCAAGAGTACCAGATCAACGAGCTAGGCACCATGAGAAAGCATGCTGTCTACGACTCTGGTGTTTTTGCCAAGAAGTTGGAAGCTGCTCGTGAGCGACATGAGCGCGACCACGAGATGATCGAGGAGCTACGTCAAAAGCTGCAAGACCACAACTTGGACGACGATGACTTGGTGCCCAAGAAGGATATCAACCGCGAGATCACGGCCAGCGAAGAGGGGCCCAAACGACCAGAGCCCAAGACTGACGAAAGCAAGCACTGGGCTGAGAAAGTCCAGCTACTGGAAAAGCAGTTGGAGGCTTCCGACACCCGCCTGAAGCAGGCCGCAGAGCGCACAGATGCTCTCGAGGAAGAGAAGCGTACTTTCCAGGCCAACGACACCGACAAAGCCAAGGCACAACAGCTGGCACAGGACCAGGAGACTAGGATCACTGAGCTGCGCAAGCAACTGGATGCCGCATCCAAGCAGCCTTCTACCGCTGCGCTCACGCCCGACATGGCGACTATGCAGCGCGAGAATAGGCTGATGGCTTCGGCGTGGTATGACGTGACCTCGCGTTTGCAGAACAACGGCGTGTCGCTCAGCAGGCGGAAACAGGAGCCTAAGAGTTGGATAGGCAAGCAGAGAGCGTTAGTTGGACCAGGAAACGGCATGGTATGAGCATTTGTTGTGTGAACGTGGGGGTATTGAGAACTGACTTTCTCGCAGTCCTCGCGATGATCTGAGGATCTCTCAGCATTATTTTGTACGGATACATTCTGCATATACAGCATGGCAAGACAAGCAGTCGGAGTAACGTTACGAAGCGATATACCCCTTTGCGTGATTGAACCATCAATGTAAGAAGCTTTGCCAATGTACTCTAACTTCACCCCCCACTCACCCTCACACTTCTCAAGAAGACATTGACATCCAAGTGACTGTCAGAGATGGCTTTCGTTTGCGAGATAAGCTCCACTCTCCATTGTTCGCGAGAGGTGAGGTTGAGAGAGTGATCCGCCTGACCGCAATTTCCCACATGGTAGTCACGACCTCGCCACGCACCGTTCCTTCTCTCTCGCGTCCACGTCCACTTCCAGTAACGCGCCTATCGACGCCTTGTCTTCTGCCTGCCACCGCAAACCTTCTCTCGCTCCTTTCGTTCCTGTCTCGTCTTGCACACCACCAACACACACTCCTTTGTCGCCGCCGCCGCTCCCTTTACCTGCTTCCATCCAACAACATCACCACTCTAACTCAACCAAGACTCTGAGTCTGTTTCGCTTCGTCTATTTCACGCGCGCGCCGCAGACCGCCGACAAAAAGACCTTCTACGGTCAGCCATGAGCTCGCCACAGAAGAAGACTGCGCGCTCGTTCGACATTCATCGCGACGATAGCGCAAACGCGATCCACCATGTGAGTCTTCACGCATCGGCCGGAAATTGCCGCAAACGCGACATCACTGACACGTGATCATGCAGGTTGGAATGATGCGCACACCGGCCGCTTTGCCACTCCCTCTCACCACTTCCAAGCTCGCCAACAAACTTCCTCGTGAATCCCCAAAGGTAACCGCACATGCTTACACTCGCTCACACGTGAAAACTCGCTCACACCCTGCAGAAGACCAAGACCGACTCCAGATCTGAAGAGCACGACGTGCTCGATGAACTTATGGCGAAGCTCAACGAACAGCAGAATACCAAGCGTGATGGCGGCGTTCCCCTCAGGGATGACAGCTCCTCCCAAGCCACCGATCCTTTTGCCCACACTCCTCCGGCTGGCAGTACTGCCACGTCCGACAGCAATGATACCACCGCCATGGAGAACATGAAGAGACAGCTCGAGCTCGCCACTGAGCGCATGGCCCAGATGGAACTTGAGCTCACCCAAACCCGCATCCGCCAGACCTCCGAGCTGCCAGACCTCACTCAGGGTCGCATTCATCGCCCCACTGAGCACTCGGTCCACGCCTCTTTCCCACCTACTGGTCAGGGGCCGCATTTCACCTCACTTGGCGCATATGACAACTCCGCTACAGACTCCAGGCGCGCCAGTCCCCTCGACCTGAACTCCCAACAGCAGGCCCTCGGCCAGAGCGGTGGGTTTCAGAGCGGCACACTGGCTCCTCCGCCATTCTTCACCGACCGCAAGTAAGAACCCTCCTCCCCTCCTTCCTACGTCCCCTTCCCATACTTCTCAGATCGTTGCCTCTCAGTGTCCATGCCTTCCGGATTGTACTAACATTCCCAAGTGAGTCTTCAGCTCCATACTCCCGCCCTTCCTCCGGCTATGCACGCCCTGTCCGCCACACTGGCACGACGCCACCAATCACTCCATTCACTCAGAACTTCTCCCAGACTCAGCTCAACCAGATCTACGGTCCGCAGGGAGCTGTATCTGGTCAGTTGCCTCAACAGGCACCGATCGGTACCAGGCTCTCGCCCACTGCGTCTGACTTTCCTGTCCACTGGCAGGCTCAGCAGCAACAGCCGCGGCCGTCCCAGCCGATTGCTCAGCAAGGTCAGCACTACATGAGCACTGTGGAGCCGCTCAACTATCGTCGCCTTCTCGACCGTAACATGAGTTGTAATTGGCGTTACGTAGTCGACAAGATTGTCTGCAGCAATGATCAGCAGGCTTCCATCTTCCTCCAACAAAAGCTCAAGGTTGGCACTCAAGAGCAGAAGTTTGAGATCGTCCAGGCCATCATCGAGCAAGCTTACCCGCTCATGATCAACCGCTTCGGCAACTTCTTGGTCCAGCGCTGCTTCGAGCATGGTTCTCCTGAGCAGGTTGTGGCTATCGCCCAGGCGATCCGTGGCAACACCTTGAACCTCAGCATGGATGCTTTCGGATGCCACGTTGTCCAGAAGGCTTTCGACAGCGTGCCTGAGGAGTACAAGGCTATCATGGTCCACGAGTTGCTGCGTCGCATCCCTGAGACGGTCATTCACCGCTATGCTTGTCACGTCTGGCAGAAGCTCTTCGAGCTGCGCTGGAGTGGCTCCCCGCCGCAGATCATGAAGTACGTCAACGAGGCTCTGCGCGGGATGTGGCATGAGGTGGCCCTTGGCGAGACTGGCAGTCTCGTGGTTCAAAACATCTTCGAGAACTGTGTCGACGATGACAAGCGCCCTTGCATCAACGAGGTCCTTGCCAGCATTGACGTTGTCGCTCACGGTCAGTTCGGTAACTGGTGCATCCAGCATGTCTGCGAGCACGGCGCCCTTCCCGACCGCAACCGTGCCGTTGACCATGTCCTTCGTTACGCCACCGAGTACAGCATGGATCAGTTCGCTTCCAAAGTTGTCGAAAAGTGCCTCAAGATCGGTGGTCCGGACTTCCTCGATCGCTACCTCGACGTCGTGTGCGAGGCTCGTCCTGAGCGCCCGCGCATGCCGCTTGTTGACATTGCTGGTGACCAATTCGGAAACTACCTTGTACAGTACATCCTCGCCAACGCTGACCCTCAGCGTCGCGAGCTCGTCGCTGCACACATTCGCAAGCACATGGTCTCCCTCCGCGGCTCCAAGTACGGCTCCCGCGTCGCAATGCTCTGCACCAACCCGGCCTTTGCCACCCGCCCCGGTCCACCGACTGGCCTCAGTCGCACCAACAGCCGCTTCACTGAGCAGCCTGGCTTCGACGTCGGCGGCGGCCGCCAGTACAACAACGACCGCGGCTTCATCGGCATGGGTCGCAATGGCGGCTACCGCTAAGACATTTCTGCAGCACGCTGCAATCATACTTCCAGTGCAAGATAGTTACGCGTCACTCTGGATGGCACCCGCACGCTCGATTACACCCATCCTTGCAAACATCTCGCACTGTGTCAGTCATCTACAAGAAAGAAGCTCACCGCTTCAAGATCGAACCTCAAACTCGTTGCTCTCTACGCCAGAAGCTAGCCTGGGATCGACCAACCCCCCATGCTGTTGGATTGGACTAAGTATTTCACCGCCTGGCCTTCAAACGCCCCTGGCAAGCTAATACTCTTTGCATGATATCACCTCATCGCCGTGGTTCTTCTGCGCATTTTCAAGGAGCACATCTGCACAATTTTGCAATGTTTTCTGTTCTTCTTTTCCCCTTTTCTTTCACTTTATGGTCTGGAAAGCATAATCAAGTACTATCAGCATCCATCTCATAGTTGGCAGCAGAGAGGACTATTGTAATTGTAGTTAATCTGCAGCGAGACCCTAATCAAAAAAGTTTTGCGTGTTTAATCGATTTCCATCCTCTTTCTCCTCTTTTTGTCTATTTCCAAGATTGTGGCTTGGGATTAGCATCCTTTTCGTGTGACACTTGGGTGATAGTTGCCCTTGAAGCGTGGTTCATATTTGCGAGTCGTTTGATGAGCGAGGCTTGTTGTTGTAACAGGTATGTCGATGTACGCGCTTTTAGACGGGAAGACCAAGCTCGTTCGGTTGTTGTCCAAATAACTTGAATTCACTCGAAATTCTCGTTCCGACGTCCAGATTGATCATCTGCAAGGCCAGTAAAGTCCATATGACCTTCTCTTGATCGCCATCATACGACTCACCTATAGCTCGTCCATTATCCACGGTTATTGTGACGAGTGAGCGTGATCAAACAGGGTTAGGGTTGGGGTTGAGCAACTACTTGTAATCATCGCTTGTTAAGTATTTACATTGAGACCAGACAGAGGCCTCCATAGAGTTCCTGCTCGACACTATAAGACGCTTGTGTGCAATCAACCCAACAATATGCGGTACGCTGAATCAGCACATTTGAGTGAGATGATAGCCAACGACAGCTCAATTTTCCGTCGTTTGGAATAAGAGAGGAATAGATTGGAATGGAAGTAACGTAAGTACAGCCCTCATCCGTGCGTCTCTACAATGAAAGCCCCTTCGCTACACTACACAAACAATAAGGTATCCGCTTTGGTGATTCACAATTCCGATCCCCCGCGCTTTTTCTGATTCGTTCTCGAGTCTAGATCTCATCAACGTCGTCAACATCATCCTGGGTCGAAGCCCTCGTTCTCGTCGTGCCGTTGCTGTTCAGCGAGTCCATGCTACGTTGGGAGTCAGCTTCGTTGTCATCTTACAATGAGGAAGGGGGGATTGATGGATCCTACCTGTAGGAACCCTTGGCCGACATGCCAACGGCTTGTCGGCCGGTATCTGTCGTCTCGAGGAAGTCGCGCAGCTTCTCTTTGAAGATGTCCAAGCCTTGCGAGCTCGCTGCGTTCGTCATGCGGAGGATCGGGCCCCATAGGTTGAGGGTGTAGGTCACGTAGGCGCCAACGCCCATGAGGATCAGGAACACGAAGTAGAGTGGGTTGCGGAGGACTGTGAATCGTCAGTAAATAAATCAGGACGCGATTTGGGGTGTCTTTGGCATTCTCACCTGCGACAATTTCGTTCCATCCCAGGGCGAGGAGAAGACCGTAGAAGTACAGCGGCACTTGCGCTACGCCGCCGATGGCGCTTCGCTTTGCTTCGACGTAGACTCCATCGGCTGTCTTCTTGAACCTGGTCGCGAGGTCCTGGCGCTTAACGTCACCGAGGACGGTCATCTCGTCTTCCATAGTCTTGCCTTCCTCTTCGTCGACACCCCCGATCGGGTTCAGATCTTCTTCGTCTGCAGCGGTGATGTTCTGTGGCGGAACACCGATCCATGCGTCGAGAGGTGGAGCAGCAGAAGTGCTCATCAGCTTGAAGCGGGACAGAAGTGGGATCAGCTCGAGAGTGCTCTCGCGAGCTTTAGTGTACAAGCCCTCAATGTCATCGCTGGGCCTCCAGATGCGTGGCACACCTTCTTCGTCGTAGCGGAATTTGTCCTCGAAGTTCTCGCGCAGCTTGAGCATGAGATTGCCCTCCATCATCTCCTCGTCGATCTTGTCGCGGAGAGCACCCCAAGACTTCCTTCGCAAGCGCCAAAGACCGACCTCAACCTCATCGGGGCTAGCGTCGAAGCTGCGTGCGCGCTCTGTGAAGCGTGTTTCGGCGTGAGAGACGGTGTCGGTAAAAACGCCCCAGATGCGGTCCCAGAGGTCTTTCTCAGTCGCAGGCTTCTCGCCTTCTGCCGGAGCCCCTGAACCGCCGCGTCCAGAACCGAGCTTGTTGAATTCAATGCCAACCAACTCACCGAGACGTGTGCGGACCCAGCGCTCGGATCGCGTAGCAAGACGGCGCATTTCGTCCTTGCGTAGTCTCGTGCTCACCTCGTCCAACTCTTTGCGGTAGAGGTTGAGCTGCTGCGAGTAGTCGCTCCATGGCGTGCCTTCAATAAGCGAGCCCTTGGCCTCGGCCTCGTACTTTTGAAGAGCCTTTTGCTTCTCAGAAGAGACGATCTTGTAGAAGTCGTAACTTCCGCCTCGCTTTTGACCGGCCTTGACTGCAAGTGCCACAGCTTCGCTGAATTCGTGAACACCGATTTTGTGCGCTGCGCTGAGCTGGCCTTGGAAGAGAACCTTGAGTCTGCCGTCGACCTTTCCCGCGAGCTCGCTTTGCTTGGCCTTGAAAACACCTTTGTGGTAGCGGCTTGCTTCCGTCTCGAAGTCTGCGAGAACGGCTTGCCTGGCACCTGCAATTGCCTTTCCGAGCACTGAGAGGACAACAGGCGATCCTGCAGATACCGCAGTCGACTGTTGCTCTTCGAGTGGTGCAACAATAGCGTCAAACGCAATCAACACTTCCTTTGCGATTTCGTCGCATCGGAATTGCGCCAAAAGTTCCTGTTGGGTGGGCAGGTCAAGGTCCTTGTTGCTGTCGATTTGTTCCCAGACACCCTGTGCGTACATGGGGAATCCGTCTGCGGGAATTCTGCGGTGGTACTCGGGGAGGAGGATTGCCTCGGTGGACTCGTCAACGAGACCAGCTCGCTTGGGGTCCTTGAAACCTTCTCTGAACCGCAAGCCGAGTCTTTCCACCTCCTTGACGAATTTCTCGGGTTGCAAGATCTTGTGCGGTAGGGCGACGAAAGCAAAGTCAAAGTAATCCTCGATCTTGCTCTTTTCGAGTCCAGGCGGCTTCGACAACGACGACCAGATGCGTGACAGGTCCTGGATCAAGGTGTTCTTCAGGTTCTCCAGCGGCGTCGTTCCAAGGTGATCTCTGATGACGAAGAAGAGCAAGCTCCGCGGCACGCTCTTCTGGTCCTTTAAGAAGAGCTGTAGGTTCACCTCAAACACCGTCTTGAGCAGGCCCATGTTCGCACCCTGGTACAGTCCGACCTGGTGCTCCCAGATGTTGACGATCAACACCTCACTCGTTGCAAGGGCAAATAGCGCACTCTTGCGCTCGAAGTCCTGATCCTCGCCTCTTTCTCTGCCGTCCGTACCTTCAACATCCATGACAAGAATGTTCTCGGCCATCTTTTGCCCGGGTGCCAGTTCCACGCTCTCTCTCTTGTTCTTGCTCATCCAAATTCCCTTGGTAGTCTGTCGGCGCTCCTGTTCGCTCATGACGCCGAACTGCGTACCGAAGAGGGCATTGAGCAGGGTGCTCTTGCCTGTGCTCTGGCTGCCGAAGACGGATATCAGGTGGTAGTTAAAGCCCGATCTCGTGATATGTTCCTGCGAAAGATAGGCCGGGAGGGCAGGGTTGAAGACCTTCTCCTCGTCGATGACCTGGATGCCATGCTCGAAGGACTCCTTGGTCGGGACGTCGCCGACGGTGCCAAAGTGGCCGTTCATGGTGAGGACAGAGGGAGCCGTAGGCGATCGGTTTGTGGTGACGGGGCGGCCGCCGTTGGGTGAGAGAGTGGCCATGTTTGGAACTGGACAACAGAGCCTCGATAGAGACGGCGGGAGGGCGGCGGGTGGCTGCCACACAAAATCCGGTAAGCTGCAGCGCGTCACAAAGGCGCAGGGCACAGGGTGAAGTCAAGTCACACGTCACAACAACACCTTCGCCTCTCGACTCTCAACTCAACTCGACTAGCGTGCGCGAGGCGGAAGGAACCGTGCAACCGTTGCTGTCGCCAACTCCCGTCGGTTAGTGAGGGCAGATATCACTTCCTCGAATGCCAATGTTGTAAGATACTCAAGTGTATACACAAGCACTCAGGGGCTACATAGATGCATCTAAGAACCACGAGGTTAGCCGACTCATGTTTAGTGACGTCCCTAAGTGGGCCTGTGCGAAACGATCGCTGCTATGGCTTTTGGTGGGGTGGAAATCACGATTGCAACGTGTACAAAATCAAGTTGGCAATAGTGTTGACTCTAACAAGGCGGATCAAACCATAAATCGACGTAGATACAGTATGTTGGCAGAGACATTACGGCCAACTTGGTCCCGCATGGAAATCCCCAAACTTCTTGTCGTCAAGTAGGCATACAGGGAAGGTATAAACAATACAGATCTATCATACAGATGTCACCGCACACTTACATCACTTTGCCGCCATGTTTCCTCGGCTTTCGTTCCCATCGGCAACGAGTATGGTGTGCCGTTCTGCGCAGGACTAGGTCTGCTTCCAAGACTAGTCCTGCTATTCGCGTTGTGGTCGCCAACAGCATATCCACTCGTGCCGCTGGGTATGCGACCAGTGCCTTCCACTGCCACTGGACTTTGGGTGTACATTGGAGGCGCTGGGTCATTCTTCTTATCATCACCAACATTGATTGGAAGTAGCGGCATTTTGTCCTCGCCCATCGCTCTAGCTCGCTTGTCGGCCTTGTCGGACTCTGACGTGCGATCGTAGAGGTATAAGCCCAGGAAAGTGAGCGCGAAACCAGCTCCTTGGATGTATGTCATTGGGTTGCCGAACCAGACTATGGCGAACAGAATGACAGCAACACGCTTCATCAACGAGGCGACCGAGTATGTTACTGGGCTCGTGAGACCCAGCAATACAAACGCGACCAGCGATTGGGCGAAGTGGAAGGTGCCGTTGAAGATAAACTCGGCTGCAAGAGCACCGTGGTCGAGGGAGCCTGGCTTTTCGCGTAAGGTGATTGAGGCGTCTTGCATGAAGTCCTGAGCTAGTGACCAGCCTTCGCTGAACACCCAGATGGGAACGGTGATCAAAAACGCCAACGCGCTAGAATAGCAGAGCAAGTTGAGCTTATCAGGCTTGCGTCGCCCCACTGGCATTCCATCCGCCTCAGATTTGGCAGCCTCGTTGAAGATTTTTTTGCTGACAATGTTCTGCGTGACGAACAGTACTGCCGAGCCAAAAGCGTTCAACAGGCCAAAAAAGTTCGTCGTGGTGTTCGCGGCACAGGCCATGATTACACCTATCGTCAGAGGGACGAGTGACAAGTACGTGGGAGTGCTATACCGGATGTCGTAGAAGACACGGTAAGCAACCACGGTCATGAGCGGGCTCAGGCCCTTGATAGTGTGCACCAGCGAGACCGGAATCTTGGACATGGCGTCCGAATTGAGGATGTGACCACCAATTTGGAAAGCCGTCAATGGCAGTGTTGCAACGATGATCTCCCTGCTGGGTTTTCGGATGCCGTTCTTGAGAAAGGGAGCTATCTCCCGAACTGTGCGATTGTGTTTGGCGACCCAAGACAAGAAAATACACCAGAACGAGACGAGCATGAATTGTACAATGGTCAAGGTGACCGGCTTCTTCAATGCTGTCAAGATAGCCTTGGATGATGCGTTTGTCATGATCGAGGTCGTGTACCACACTCCGCAAAGTATGATGAGCTTCCAGCTTACAGGCGCCTTGAGCGATTCTGCAATTTCGTGCGCATTCTCGCTGATGCTAGCTTTCCGTCCTCGGACTGTTTGAATGGCTTCACTCAAGCTCTTTTGTCGTCCGTGTCTCATCTTTCCAGGCGTACCATTCGGCCGCGAATTCCAGCTGCTCGCATTTGATGCCCTCCTTGCAGGCCAGCGTTCGCTTGAGTGCAGGCCATGCGGAAGACCTCTGGGCAAGGGCTTGGGTGTGCCATCTCGTGATACATCTTCAAATGTGTCGCTGTCGAAAGCGTCTTGCGAAAGATCGGGAAATTTGTATGTGCCGTTGGGATTCGGGCTGATAGAGGAGCGTCGGCGAGACGACTGGTCTTCTGTCGCATGGGGAACCATAATCGATCTGGGGAGTCGTCGGAGGATGCAAGGTCGCGACTAACTGCCCATGGCCATGTGCTGTGCGTCTGACGTCGTTATACTGTAGACTGCGAGTATTCGCTGGGTCGTGTCCTTTTGACTCCGGCAATTGAGGTGGGTGCTGGGTCAGAGATGGGTGGGCGCACTGGTGTCTTACTTTGCGGCGTACATGATGCGGCGCCGGGTCGTGTACTCGTCAAATTCCAGTATGTGGATGCAATGGATGCCGGGTCAGTGATACAGTACAGTAGATGTACAGTGTCAATCTCCCGTGGTCATGTAGCTACAGGGGAGAGGCCAGCACCTTGTGTCTCAAGCTCTCGGACTTCCTGCCTCCTCGGTGGTCCTCCTCCATCGCTCCCACGTGCTCGGGAAGGTGGATTCGTGGATTTCAACGGCGTCGTCATCTACCGGCTATGTCCAATCTACCTTATCGCGACCTTACCTTCCCTTGTTCCTCCATCGCTAAGGTACTTTTGTATCCGACTTACTTCATCCTTACCACTTCATGTAGTCAACACAATCACATCCTGCATGATGCAGCCGTCATTGTTTCTCGGCACTATGTTCCATTACGCGCATGCTTTGCAGGCATATCTGGGCCTGTCGTCTCTTCCGTTGGAGGATCACGACGCGAACTCACCGACCTTCCCAACCTTTGCCCTCTCCGAGCATTGGCACGTCTTGGGCCCTTTTCAGGTTGGCACTAGAGAGGCTGTTTGGGGCGCGGATCCGTTGGAGCAGTACGGCGGCTTCAGGAATCTGACATATGATGATCACGCCCAATTCCCGAGCTCTCTGCCATTCAACGCTACAGCCTCCTGGTCCAACATCACCGTCAAGCTCAATGATCCATACGCTCATCGCGCAACTGCAGAAATCAGTGTTGACTATCCCAGCATCGACTGGCGCTTGCTTCAACAAGTATACGGATGGGCATCGCTCCAGTGGCAAGGCTGGGCCCGTGGCGAGATCATTGTACAAAGAGATGATCCTGCAGTGGTTACTCTCCGTCTCACGAACGTACTCGAGTACTGGATCGACGATGTTCAATACTTCGGAGGCGACTTCTACGGCTTTCATCGAGCACCTGCGATATTACATCTTGAGCCTGGCATTCACACAGTTGACATCCGCCTTGTGAGAGACGTGCGAGCAATGGGAGGTATCACTGACAACCCATCTATCGATGTGAAACTTGAACTGTCTGATTTCAGAGGGGATCTGCTAATGGACGGCGAGATCATGATCGCTGATCGTCTTGGAGACGAGGCCGGACTGCTCGCTAGTGAGATTGCCTCTGTTGTTCTTCAAAACGCCGCACACGAAGAAATCTGGATAGAAAGAATTGAGCCCCGCCAAGACTTGCGTAACTTCTGCAAGACGCTGTTCCTCCATGAAGGTCCCGCCAGAATAGCACCTGGTGCATCTAGACCCGTGCCATTTGGGCTGAAATGCACCGGCCTATCGAATCTACGAAGCGTAGGTATAGAGATCAGCTACCGTTCGAACTCCACAAAGGTAGAAAAGTCCCTTGTCTTCAATTCGTGGGCTCTTGTATCTCTCAAGGACAAACATCAGCCGCACAAGATTACATACTTGCATCCTGGAGGCATGGCCTCCTATGCCATCTTACGTCCTCCATCACGAGCGGCTTGGGAAAGGTGCAACGCCACAAATGACAAACTGCCAGTGCTGCTCTCTCTCCATGGTGCAGGTCTCGAAGCCGACAGCGAAACGGTAAGACACGCGCTGGATTCACTGGCGGACCTGTGCGCTTGGGTTTTGTTCCCCACTGGAGTGACACCTTGGAGCGGAGACGATTGGCATGTCTGGGGGTTTGCTGATGTTGAAGCTGCTGTGAGTTCCATACCAACCTGGATTGATCACACTTCCTGGTCTGGCCCGGGCGTGGACACGGACTCCTGGCTGATGGTAGGCCACTCGAACGGAGGCCAGGGCGTCTGGTATGGACTTCTGCACCACCCGGACAAGGTCGTTGCAGCGGCACCTCTCAGCGGTTATTCCAGTATCCAGAATTATGTTCCGTACGAGCTTTGGCGACCGGCAGATCCAAGGCGAACGGCTATCATCCAATCAGGGCTGAACAGCTACCGCCACGAACTTTTGTTGGCAAACGCAAAAGATATACCCATTCTACAACAACACGGAAGCGAAGACGACAATGTGCCCGCGTATCACAGTCGACTGATGCACCAACTCTTGTCTCAAAATGATGCCGAAAGTACGGGAAGTACGTACCATGAGATGAGAGGCAAGCCACACTATTGGGATGATGTCTTCACTACCCAGCCTCTGTCCGATTTCTTCGAGAGGCACCTCGACCAAGAATCTGACACCAAGCTACTCCGCAATTTCACTGTTGTCTCTGCGAATCCGGCGGATACAGGGCCAAAGAACGGGTTCGAGATTCTTCTACTGATGACCCCCGGGCAGCTGGGAGGCGTCGAAGTCATGCTAGGAGGACATCGGAATTCTTGCGCCCTTCACACGAGCAACGTTCGCCTACTCCGCATCCCGGCCTACATCTCTCACTGTGATACACTATCTATTGACAGCGCTCCAATCGAGCCATTGACCAGATCTGAAAGTATCGTAGTCAAACGTCACGCTGATAGAAGCTGGGCGATAGCCGAAGATTACGAGGAGGCTGTTTCGAAAACAGTCAGACAACACCGCCAGCTAGGACCTATAGACTCGATCATGCGTACTCGAGGCGCCATTCAAATCGTCACTCGCTTTCGCGACGAGCAAGCGAAAGCAGTACAACACACAGCTGTGCAGATCTCCAGGAACATGTGCCAATACTTCAGTGCAGACACCGAGATCACCGCAGACATAGCAACGAACAACAGAACTGGCAGTGTGATCAGCATTTCGCTGGGCGCGACAGTTCCGCGCCGTTCGATCCACCTGACAGACGCCCACCATGCCATCACGGTCTACTCAAACCACGTCTTGCTTAGAGATGCGCAAGGCACCGTGCACGAATACCGTGATCGAGGACAAGGTCTAGCCGCCATCTTCCTGCGCCCGCTGCCGGACGAAAGACTTGAGTTGGTGGTCTGGGGTGTGGACGAAGCTAGTTTGCGGATTGTCTCGCGGCTGGTGCCTACCCTGACAGGAGCAGGAGTGCCGGATTTCGTGATAGCTGACTCGACCATGTTGTGGAAAGGTATCGAGGGTACGCTGGCGATGGGTTTCTTCGACGAGCATTGGAACGTGAGCTTGAACGCATTCTTCAGCTGATCAGTTGAGCTCGCGTATTACTATTATGGTAGTCAAGAAACTGTGCCGCCACCTGGACTTTCCTCGAATGTCACAACCTCCACAATCTCTTAGGCCGGCAAATTCCGCCTGAAAGGATGCGCCTCAGTGTTAAACATCCAGTCATCCAAGCTCACAATATCTGGCTCGCTGAACACAAGGTAGAAATACTTCAACGTCTCTGCCATCCAGAAACTCTCCATGCTGTCCATCCGAATATCGATGCCCTTACCCTTCAACTCCTCGCGCGTGTAAGTGATATCCGAAAGCGCAGCGTTCGCAAGCTCGGTCTCAGACGAGGCGACAATAGCCTCGAACATCTCCCACGCGGCATCTTGATACTTCTCCTCGCCTGTGATGCGGTACATCACAAAGACGCTCTCGATGGCCTCGGGCCGCAGGATATACCGCGGATCGCTGATTTGCGCAAAACCCTTGGGGAGGCGCGCTTCTTTGAGGTAGCTGTCGAGCTCGAGGTCTGTGGTCAAACCCTGGCGGTTCGAGACTGCTTCGCGCCATAGAGTTTCGTTCCATGCGCAGCTGGACTTGTCTTTGCACGGCACCATCTGGAAGACTTCGGGCATGACGCCAAGGGGTAGGGCGCGGTAGCTCCAAATGCAGCCGTCAGTGAGTTTGCGGCCGATCTCGACGTGTTCGGGCACGCCGAAGATTTTGCCGCCGAGGGCGAACATGCCGCCTGTGAAGCAGACTAGGTGCTCGCCGCGTGGGTCGAGGGTTGATGATGAGCTTGCTTGGGCACGGGCGCCGCCTGCAATGAGGATGTCGGCGTTGTCGGGGACCATGGGCCTGTATAGCGTGTATTTGATTGCTATGGCCATGCTGCCGGAGTACAGTTGTTTGTATACGGCATCAACGCCGCCGAGGAGAGCGTGCATTTTGGGGAAATACTGTTTCTCGGGTTAGTCTCAACGTCGTGTCTATCGTCCGGATTGCTCACCTCGTAAGTCGAGTCAGCCATAGCCCCCAGGGTGAACCAGGTGTCCATCGTGAGGTCAGGTACTCTCGCATTGACCATGACCGGCCACATTCCAGGCAAGTGAGTCTTTTCTTGTTGTTCAGCAAGAAGTCTAGTTATACGATCGACTGCATCATAAAATTTGTTATCGCCTGTCAAAATTGACAGGCGTGTGAATTCCATGGTGAATGACCCAAGCTCAGCAAGAAGCATGATCTTGTCGGCCTCTTGCTTTTCTGTGGTCGCATCCTTGAGTCTCCAGCGGGTGATTGGCATCCGATTCGGAGTGTCGAACGCTTTGTAAAGCATCTCACCAAACTCGGTCGCCTTGTGAAGACATCTCTCGTCGCCGGACAGATCGTAAGCCGCTAGGAAACCCCCTAGATGGCGGATGGTGGTTTCGAAAACGTTGATCGAGTCGATGGTCGCAGAGGTAAGGTCGATGTTCATGGCGGCTGAAAGGGCGTGCTCGAACTCTTTTTTGAACCCCATGATCCAGAGGTTGTCGAGGTTGTCTACCAAGGAAGCGCCCCAACCACCGAAGCCATTTTTGGAGCTTCCGGTGATAGGTGCCAACTCATCTTCCATCCAGGCATGCGAGCGATAGGCCTCCCAGGAGCGCTTGAACGTCCTTCGGACTGCAGCCTGGCGTTCTTTGCGCTTTTTGGCATTTTCCTGGTTCTCTATAGGGAAGTCGTACTGGATCTTGGGGAGTTTCAGCGGCTTTTCAGTGGGTAGTGGAGTCAAGCTGGTCACAGGGTAGTTGGTTGGGACAGTCCGCCACTGGAATTTATTGTCGCCCGGGCCGCCTTGGAGATGTGTTCCGCCGGTTGGTGAGAGATGTGTGTGAGGGAAAGGTGCCCAGAATTCCGCACGGTAGTAGTTCAGGGTGATGAGGATGCACGCAGCCAAGACGAAGTACAGGACATATCGTTGAACGGAAAACATTTTGCTTGGGCGGAACAGTGGTTACGTAGATGATATCCGGCTAGATGTCGCTTTGGATGGGCCGGCCCCAGGAGAACGATAAGGAGCGGAAGTGTGGCAGGAGGAAGGAAGGCCGCTTCATGAGAATTTATAGGCTGTTGGGTAAAGGATTGCATTCAGCTAGCGATAAGGTACTTGTAAACTGAGCGCAGTAAGGATCGCGCTGATCGTTTGTCACATAAGTTACCGGTTTATGGTTTGAGGCAAGGCGTTAAGTGAACGTACGCGGTGACGACAAGATGGAATGGACTGGCCGCTCACGTGATGACGTGTCACGCGTTTGAGCGCGAACTTCCACTATTGCGAGCTCTCGTCCGATCGACTTGTACATCCAAACACAGCTGTAACAACACAACCAGCCACACACATTAAGCAACATGGCGCGCGCCGAGTCTTCGAAAGACGCCGAGAGCAATGGCGCAAAGGCAAGCGCGCAGGGAGCGCCTTCGAACTACGAACTGCCATGGTGAGTGTTTCCTCGAAGTGCTTCGAGTAGCGACAACGCTGACTTAGACGCAGGGTTGAGAAGTACCGTCCTGTATTCCTCGATGACATTGTCGGCAACACCGAGACGATCGAACGACTCAAGATCATCGCAAAGGATGGCAACATGCCCCATGTGATCATCAGCGGTATGCCCGGCATTGGCAAGACTACCTCCGTTCTCTGTCTGGCGCGTCAACTACTCGGCGACGCATACAAAGAAGCTGTACTCGAGTTGAACGCCTCGGACGAGAGAGGAATCGATGTGGTCAGGAACAGGATCAAGGGATTCGCACAAAAGAAGGTCACTCTGCCCGCGGGTCGGCAAAAGCTGGTCATTCTGGATGAAGCCGACAGCATGACCAGCGGCGCACAGCAAGCGTTGAGAAGAACAATGGAGATCTACTCGGGTACCACCAGATTCGCATTTGCGTGCAACCAGTCGAACAAGATCATCGAGCCGCTGCAGTCACGTTGCGCAATTCTGCGATACTCGCGTTTGACTGATGCGCAGGTGGTCAAGAGGCTGTATCAAATTTGCAAGGCAGAGAATGTGGAATACAGTGACGATGGAATCGCTGCACTGGTCTTCAGTGCAGAGGGAGATATGCGCCAGGCCATCAACAACTTGCAATCGACCTCTGCAGGTTTCGGCTTCGTCAGTGGAGACAACGTGTTCCGTGTTGTCGACAGTCCCCACCCAGTCAAAGTCCAAGCAATGATCAAAGCTTGTCAAGAGACGAAAGTTGACGATGCTCTTGACATTCTCAAAGACCTTTGGTAAGTGTCGTATCGTGTCACTAATGGATTCAATGATCACGCGGCTAACATGATTCCAGGACCCTTGGCTACTCCTCTCACGACATCATCAGCAGTATGTTCAAGGTCACGAAGACGATCCCGTCCCTCAGCGAGCACACGAAGCTCGAGTTCGTCCGCGAGATCGGCTTCACGCATATGCGCATCCTCGAAGGCATGCAGACATATCTCCAATTGGCTGGCTGCGTGGCGAAACTCTGCAAGCTCAACATGAAGCCTGCACTCTTCACCGTGCCCAAATAAGTCGTCACTCCGAGGTCGGCAAGAGGTGTCATGTGGTCTTCTGTTACTTTAGCGAGGCGTTGGTCGGTGTATAGCTTGCTCACTACTATCGTTGGAGATAGAGTGGGCCCAATATGCAGTAGTGGTTGGAAACCATTTGGTTCGATGATCAGGTGCTGTATGCTGTAATGCATGCACAGTTACTTGAAGGTAGAGCGGCGTTGAAACTCGTCGCTGTGCAGTGTACTTAAGCAATGCAGATTGCGAACAGCATGAAGCGTCAATAATTGTATTTCTTGTATTCTGGATATGTCTGTAGACGACGGTCAAACGATCATTCGATAGAGGTCTGGACACTCACCGTACATGCACAGATGGGTGCACAAGAACACATGGACGGCCCAACCCACGTGGCGGCCAAGAGCCCGGTCACAAAAGTCTCCGCCTTCTCGTCACCTCGTTCCCTTGTTCTCAACTCCTTGCAACAGCAAGACTCGGTGACGCTCATCGTTGTTTTCCAGATGTTTTGCGCCGCATTCGGATCGTCGTTAACCATGTCTCTCGGCGTTAAGATGTTCTTCCAACGCCAGAATCACGCCGATGCCGGAGAATTAGTACACGAACGCGACTGCTCGCTTGGCCGATGTAGCAGTTCGAAATGTCGAGACGGCAGAATCGGCACGGATGCACGCCAACTCGGGCTTGTTGCGCCTACTCGGCCAAGGTCCGGTTGGGAAATTCTTATCTACGTTATCACCAGGCATGGCTCATGAATAGTGTGACGATTTGCAGTCGACTTGTAAGTGAAAAATTCCGAGCTAATTTAGACGCCTTCTCTCCCGTCATTTATACATACATACACTTGCGAAACGCCCACTCGTTGTGTCGATACAGCACTTGAATATATTTTGTCTCTTACGACAACTTTTGAGTTGTTTCTTCAATTCAGTGGACGCCTTTTGAGAGACACCAACAAAGACAATCCTGGTTCGGAAACATCGACCTACTGGCTTGACTTTCCAAACGTCTGAGACTATCTGGATCTTACTCGGTAAACAACACCGTGATCCCGAAGATACACCAATAAGGCAGCAGACTGGTGAATCATCTGTACGAAGCGAGTCTTATGGCCTGTAGAGTCGGCATATGTTTATCCGACATCCTATCTTCACGGAATCAACACCGATACATCGGCTATGGCCCGTAAATCCGGAAACCTCGAGGACACTCTCCACGATCAGACTCAATTGCTGGACAAGAAAAATATTCTCTTCGTCTTCGCATTGCTCGCACTTTGTCTGCTAGTCTGCTTCATCGATCAGAATGGCATTGGTGTCATCCTGCCACCCATTGCTCGGGATCTCAATGCTCAGGACTCGATCTCATGGGCTGGTACCTCTGCTTTGATCGCAAACACTGTGTTCCAAGTCCTGTATGGTCGTTTGTCTGATCTATTCGGACGAAAGAACATACTCGTATCTGCACTCCTATTGCTGAGTCTTAGCGATTTGGCGTGTGGATTGAGTGTCAACTCAACGATGTTGTACATCTTCAGAGGTCTTGCTGGAGTGGCAAATGGTGGTATCACAAGCTTGACGATGATGATCGTTAGCGACGTCGTCACTCTGCAGGATCGAGGCAAATACCAGGGTATTCTGGGGTCGATGGTCGGCCTTGGAAATGCACTTGGACCGCTAATTGCGTCTGCCTTCGCCATCCACTCGACCTGGCGAGGGCTGTTCTACATGCTCGCTCCACTGATCATGATAGTAGTAGGCCTGAGCTCGACGTACCTCCCTTCGAACATGCCTCAACTGGATTGGAAGAACACCATTGGCAAGATCGACTTTTTGGGCCTTCTCACCGGAACCGCCGCTGTGATCTTACTACTCATTCCCATCTCGGAAGGTGGCCACCAAGGCACGCCATGGGACTCGGCAAAGGTCATTGCAATGCTATGCGTGGGCGGCGTGTGTTTCATCGCTTTCCTGCTCGTTGAGTGGAAATGGGCTCGCTTGCCGATCATGCCATTGGACATGTTCAAGATCCACTCTGTCGCTGCTATGCTGGCCCAGAGCTTCTTTCTTGGCGCGAGTTATTACTCGTATCTATACTTCCTTCCTCTATAGTAAGCCGATGTCCGCTTTTACCAGATGACTGACAAACATGCTCACACTCGCATTAGCTACCAGAACGTCAAAGGTTACTCGCCCCTGGTGTCGGCAGCCCTGCTGCTTCCGTTAGTCGTCACACAGGCCATCAGCTCTACGATAGCCGGCTTCTGCATGTCGAAGTTCAACTTTTACGGCTACATCATCTGGGGTGGATTCAGCATCTGGCTCGTCGGATCTGGACTTCTGATACAAGCCGACAAAGGCCTTCATATCGGCTGGGTCTGTTTCTTCCTCTTCCTCGTTGGCACAGGCACGGGAATGGTCTTTCAGCCGACGCTGGTAGCTCTGCAAGCTCAGACGCCGAAGATGCAGAGAGCTGTCGTCACATCGAACCGAAACTTCTTGCGCAGCTCAGGCGGTGCAGTGGGTTTGGCCGTCTCCTCTGCCATTCTAGCCAATGTCCTGCGCAGCTCACTACCAGAGCACCTCTCATACGTGGCGAACAGTACGTTCGCAGCTCCAGACCTTTCTACTTTCGACATCCAGGACCAGGACGCGATCGCGAATGCGTATGCCAGCGCGAGCAGAGCTGTATTCATATTCTGCGCGCCTTTGAACGCCCTATGTTTGGCATTGTGCGTGTTCATCAAAGATCAGGGACTGATTCGTGAAGAGGACACCCCTGGAGCTACGACACCGGCTGTCGTCGAGGAGGATGTTGAAAAGTCGATTGCTGAGAAAAGTCACGATCCCTCAAGACGTCCATCCACTGATTCGGCGGTCGCCGCCCATCAACCTGGTGTTCTGGACAATGGCAAATCCGATGCTATTCGTTGAGGCTAATGCTACTTAATCATCCGGCTATGCTGAGCAGTTAAGCAAGAAAGATGCGCCGTGTCGAAAACTTTTTCTCTATGATGCAGCATTCATTGGGCAGCCCTTCTGTGTGGCATGCGTCTTCTGGTCGATGACCTCTTTGGTCAACTTCATCAGCTGTTCGGCAAGTTCCATGTCATTTGCCTTGGGGCTACCCTTCTCAGTGATTTTGGGTGGCGCAACTACGAAAGACTGTCAGCATACTTTCACTCGACCAAAATTCGGGGTAACAGGGAAACTCACTGTAAAGACCACTTTCCGTACAGGTCGTAGCGGCGTACATCGAGCTTATGCACCCGTCAAACTGGGTCTTGCGGAACGGCTTCAAGCCCACGCTCATGCCGTAGCCCAGCAGCGGGTACGCCTCGTGGATGTGAACGTTCGTCTGCGCTGTGTCTACGATACCGGGGTGCACGGCGTTGGCGAGAATGTTGGGGTGCGCGGCGGTCAAGTGGCGAGCCAGGTACTTGGCGTGCAACAGGTTGGCGAGCTTGGAACGGCCGTACTGCACCTGAGGACCGTAGTCCTTCTGCAGCTCGTCGACGTCCTTGAAAGCCGTCTCCTCGGGTGCACCCTCGTGCAGGTTCGATGACAGGTTGACGATGCGGACAATGCTGCCTGCGTCGGCTGTCTTCTTCAGCAGAGGGAGGAGGTGGGCTGTCAGGACAACGTGGCCGAAGTGGTTGGCGGCCATGTGCTCGTCGATGCCGTTCGTCGGCGCGAATTGCTGCGTCATGATTCCTCTGGCGGCGTTGTTGATCAAAATGTCAATGCGGTCGGTTTCTTTGCTGATCTCGCCGGCGATGTCTGACGTTTTCTGCCAGTCGGAGAGGTCACATTGCTTCCAGACTACTGCTTTGCGGGCGTCGGCTCCAAGTTCCTGCTCGATGGCGTCGAGAGCTTCGTCGACCTTTTCTACGCTCTTGGATAGGATGAAGAGTTTGGAAATCTTGTGCGAGAGCAGAGTGTGAGTGCTGCCGAACCCGATGCCCTCGCTGCCGCCGGTGATAACTCCGACTTTGCCATTAAGGTCGGGTACTTGCTCGAGGGTGAAGACTTGATCGCCTGATGCCAGGTTGTGAAATGGCTGGCCGAGGTTCTCGACGAGAGTCTTTTTGACGGCTTCCATGTTGTAAATTCTTTGGTTTGCTTGTTGTTAGGTAGTCGTAGAAAGGGTTGTGAGTAAGAGGAGTGTTCAGGAAGTGAAAGATCGATCTACGAGTTGCAAGAACTCCACGCACGTATATATTCTCACAATATACTCAACGTATCATCGGAGACATGAGACATGTACGTTCAACGAATCACGGTGAAGGTATTGTTCATGATGCACTCAAGCGGTCATAAAGCAGATGGTGACGGCATCGTTACCGACACTCCGGAAACGGGCATGCACCATCTTCTATAAGGACAAAGCATCTGGTGTCGAAACGATTCATGAAATAGAGATATGCATCAACGCATCTCGGTCCTGAATTATTCACCGTGTACCTTTACATAGTAGTAACAGCCCTTTGATGACAAGGGCAGCTTAAGGTTTCCTCGGGTCCGGTGCCGCTGCCGACGATTGTTCTCGCGATCATGCACCATCCATCATGTACGCCGACGATAAATCGGGTAAAGTGTCTTGTGAGGACGGGTACGTACATCTCTCCACTAAAAGATTGAGCGACTCATTTTTGCTTGCTTTGCTCTTGCCTTGCTGGAAGGATTTCTGAAGGCACCCACAAACGCAAACGCCGCACCGGATCCATCGGAACTTGGAAGCGCCTGAGCTGACCGCCGCCACCAAAGTGTATAGATTGACAGCGAGTAGGTATGCAAATCTACTTCTCTTATCAATCTTCATACTGTATACAAATACATCTTTTTGCTGCAAGGTCATTCGCTTTGCTTCGTGACTTGCCCGCCATTGAACTGTCGAATTTCTCATATGCTATGTTGCGAAAACCAAGGCGATTGGGCGTGCTAGTCATCCTTTTTCTCACACTGATCTTGGGTTTCAAGACAGTACCTTCAGCAATAACAAGATATCCTTACGCAGTCCACGCGCCAATGGGCGAAACTACGAAAGCAGAACTGGACTTTGCGCCACCATTGCAGACTGCAGGAAGGCATATCGTCGATGCGAACGGCAAACGCTATAAGCTCGCGAGTATCAACTGGTATGGCGGTAGCGACATATTTTTCGTCCCCATGGGTCTGGATGTACGGCACCGATCGGACATAGCGAAGACCATCAAGAAAATGGGCTTCAACAGCGTGAGGTTTCCGTACTCGGACCAGATGGTTATCGAAAACCCTATCGTCGACCCGAAGCACCTTCAGGCCAATCTTGATCTGCTCGAGCCTTACTACGATATGCGTGAAGGGGTGGAACAGACGCAGTTGGAAGAGAGTGCGGCAGGTCCTCGTGCTCTGGACGTCTTCAATGCTTGTGTTACCGCCTTGACCGACGAGGGAATTACTGTCATTCCAAACAACCACATCACCAACGCCGCCTGGTGTGACGGCAAAAACTTGTGCGATTCAAGCTGGAAGAATAGCCAATATGGCCCCATCTGCAAGATCTACCAGACTACAGAGTCGTGGATTGAGAACTGGAAGACGATCATGAAGCCTTTCATCAATAACCCACTAGTCATCGGTGCTGATTTACGCAACGAACCACGTGGACTCTGGGGCACAATGACCTGGTCAATGTGGGCATCTGCCGCCGAGCAAGCCTCGGAAGCTTTGCTCGCGATGCAGCCGAACTGGCTCATGTTTGTCGAAGGCGTCAGTTCTGCGAACGACTGCTCTGGGGCTCTCACCCGCCCTGTCCAGCTCTCAATACCAGACCGCGTCGTGTACAGCAGCCATGTTTACTCCTGGTCAGGCTGGGGCGCTCTGGTACCTTATCACAAGCGACCATACCCTTCCTTCGCAAAAGACATGGAGAAGAACTGGGCTTATCTTTTGCGTTCCAACACAGCTCCTGTCTGGGTGGGCGAGTTTGGCGTGCCGCACAATGCGAGCGAGGGAGACCTCCACTACTGGAATCATCTCATGAAGTTCCTGAGGGACGTTGACGCTGATTTTGGGTACTGGGCGCTGAATCCGCGGAAGCCGGAAAAGTACGACGATGAGACTTATGGGTTGCTGGAGAAGGATTGGGAGACGGTCGTCGAGGATTACCGGATGAAGGGGATGCGGGAGCTCATGGGGAAGTAGGAGTTCGGGAAATGGTCTTGAATTTGTGCATGAATTCCTGGACATTAGGGACTGAGTAAATGCATGTCATTTCTTTCGAAGAGGAATACCTATACAATATTTACTGCGATGGAAGTTTGAAGTGTTTTGGTCTTTCTGTTGCGGACTTGGTCGTGAAACCTTCACAAGACTGACGTCACGCGTTCTCCTTCTTGTCCTTCTACACCATCGTTCTTGCTGGACACTTGCATCTTCGTTCCATCTACGAGGCATTCTGCATTGATACACACCATTGAGACTACCTGAAGGCCAAACCATACACTTTGCAATATTTTCGCCTCACATTGCCAACATGAAGCCCGCCTCTTTGTTCTCAAGAACGCTACGCGCAACACCAACCAAATGCTCAATCCGGCAATTCTCCTCAACCCACGCGTCACTAGCAAAGAACCGCATCTTCCCTGCTCCGGTCCGCTCAGAAGATGAACTGCAAACTCTCCTGTTGATGTCTGCAAGCACTCGGACACCACTCGTAACATTCTGGAAGACCAACTGGTGCGCGTCCTGCGCAACCGTGTCACCCATGATTAGGGAATTGATCGAGAAAGACGGCGTGGGAGAGGAAGAAGGAGGCATCTCGTACGTGGAAGTCGAGATGGATAGCCCGGATCTCGGCGGTGTGGGAGGCATTCCTATGCGGTACATGATCAACTCGATTCCTACGCTATTGGCCTTCGATCGTCAGGAGCCTCAGATGGAGACAAAGGTTTCGAGGTTAGATGATCTCAAGAATCGGGCTTTCCTCAAAAAATGGATTGAGACGGAGGCCGCGAGACAAGGGAAGGGAGGGGCTGGTGGAAGCCTCTTTGGTGGCTTCTTTGGTCGTTGAACCCGTACGTGGGAGCTGAGATGCATCAGTTTACCCAAACGATCTCGAGAAGCGGATCCCACACTCTCAAACGACCGGAGGGGCTGTACTCACAAGAGGATAGGGCCCTCTGAGCTTCTAATCGCTTCACTGGCTCTCTCATCTGTACATCAGCATAATACAATTCACTGGCAATTCGTTGGCTTGTTACCGATGACAGCATCAACTTCTGGAACAAGAAAGTCCTTGGAAAGCAACGGACCGATGCTCTATGTGACTGTGTGCATACCTCCCTTTGAGAGTCTTCCGTTGAGTAGACCGCGCGCTCGACAAAATGGGGGGCTCTGTTTGACAATCCCGGACGCTGTCAGGCATCTGCAATGCTTTCTACCACAACTAAAGCCTAGACCGCCTTTGTTGGGTGATAGGCGGAGCAGACAAAGAGAGTTACTTAGAGGGTTTAGCAGTCAGGGTATCTGCCAGTAACGCCGCCTATCGCTGAACGGCGTAATCACCCCATGCGCTCTGCCTTAATAAGCGATCATTGCGATGATGGTGACAAACTCCCGAAAAGACACACAGGTGCCATCTTCAGCCTCAATGGGGGAATGGTCATGTTGAACAGATATCTTAGGAACCGCCATTCAAACACCATCGACAAGTTGAGATGTCCACCCACAGGCTCTCCCAAACGAACCAACTCCTTTGTTGGACTCCCTTCGATGTTTTTCAGCGCGATTCAGCCGCATCCGGCGTGTCTGATGCGCTTTGTTTTGACACTACCAAAACGATGGCATGAACGGGATCTGATTTATGATTTCGGTTTTTCACACTGTTGCGACGCTGGACTCGCCGAGACACCTGGTTCGCCATGGCTCCTTTCAACGCACCAGCTACCTTGCCCACCAATCCTGTACCTACTCCGTGTAATTCGCGGAAATACTTCAATAGACACACCTACACCAATCCATGTTCCAGCCGAAGAAACTTTAGGGTCAACTTCAGTCCCAGGTACGCTGACGATTGCCTCCACGGCTCACACACACCTCAAGAGACACGAAACGACTTCTCTCAAAACGTTTGTGCAGATCCAGAACAAAATTCGCACGCGCACCGTTTGACGCCGGATATTACAAATCATCGGATATGCAGATACTGCATCGCTGCGACTGAAGCAGAACAATGGTTCAAGACGGCACAAACCTATTTCGTAAAAGCACAGCCGCATGATTCCCACAGCAACGTGAGTCGGCACTTCTTGACTCGGTTGTGCCGGGTTTGCGAGGAGCGCGAAATGAGGCTGCTTCGCCAGAGGGAGGGAGATGGCAACGCAATTCGGCCGCCCGACCCTACGGTGGCAGCACAATCGGCAATGGTGGATTGGTCTCGCTCCACATGTACATGCAAGAAAGCTGCTCTCGATCCCGGAGTTCGTTGTCGGCCTCATCGCCGTAAGCATTTCAACGACACGATACCAGCCTTGAACGCCCAACGAGTAGCAAACAGGGAATGGCTCCGGAAAGTCGAGCTCGATGCCAACGGAAACGCAGTTCTTAGGACGGATCCGAACGAGATTCGTCGGCTTGACGTTCGTCGTGAAGGCAATCGACGTCCGGGACTACTCCAAAGACCGCAACTGATGCGAGCTTGCAGATGTGGTGCGGATCCCGTCGATGATATTCGACGAGCGCAAGTCTTACTATGCATGTCTTGTGAGGGAATCGTACACGTCCACGAGCCCGAGCTTCCTCCTCTGCCCTTACCCCCTACTCCTCGTCACTTGCTTTTGCTGAATTCTCACACTAGTCCTGACGTTTTCAGGCTCCAGAGGCCGTTGTAGAGGCGGATGTACGGTGTTGCTGGATGGGGCCTGCAATTTAGTATAAAATTCAACTGCAACGTCTTGTGTATTTGGACCGCTCTTTGAGCTGAGATCATCTGTTGCAAATACAAAAGATGACGATTTCACCAATGAGAATGAGGATCCTGCTAAGTTTTTGTAACATCGTCTCGCAGTGTGTATTACTGACTGATACCTAGTTCAGGACTGTGGACTGTGCCTTCATTTCCACATCCTCACAATGCTATAACAAAAGCAGCTATCCTTGCTCGCCTTTGTAACTCCTCAGATTCCAAGTCTCTGGTACTCCGACATGAAGTGTTGCTGGAAACACGCCATGATACCCCCCACATCTCCCTCCATGTCGCCATAGGGGTCGTGGTAGTGCAGGAAATTGCGGATGCCCTCCAACTCAGCCGCGTTCAGAGTGAATGAGCCCGACACGCGATACTGGACAGACACCCCTCTCCCAGCAGCATGTTCTGCATTCCGCCAATTGATCCATTCCTTCATCTTGGTAGGATTCCACATGCGAGCGAAAGCTGGAGAGATCGTGATGTAGACGACCAGCTGTTGGGTGTTGTAGTAATCGCGATTGGCTGCTGTGAATGTGCCGATGACTTTGTCCTTGATGAGAGTGAAGTCGAAGTCGAGGACGTGGAAGTAAATGGCGCGGATTTCGTTATAGCGAATCTTCCTCCGCAGCGCCACAGCCAACCACATGTTCAGCTCCATGCTTGTGAGCGCCAAATCGTCCGTCGTCGGCATTGCTATGAAGCGCAGAGTTTCTTTGCCGTCCCAGAGCGGCCCCATGAAGATCTGATCAGGCGTTCTGGCGTGACTCAGTGTGGTCGACATGATCTTGACTTCGTCGACATTCCACAGTCGCATCTCGATTGTTGAGTCGTCTGAGTGACTGATGCTGGACGATCTCATGAATCCGTCTCGGATTATCTCGGCAGTTGTGCTGGGCGGTGGCGGTGGAGGTGGTGGTGGAGGTGGACCAGGTGGCGGCGGGCTTCCCTCTTCCGGTGTGGTTGTGTACCTATCGTGGCTGGATGACGAGGCATCACTTGAGCCAGTGAGCACGTTGCCGCGGTTCGCCATGGCGACGAAGGTATGGAACGCGGTGATGGTGTGAGTCGGAGAGGTGAGATGGTGGGAGTAGGGGTTATTTGCGGGTTGTTGAGCTAGCACTTGGAATGTGAGTGATAAGTACCTAGTCGAGTAGGTAGAGTCGAGTCGAGTGAACGACACTTTGAGGTGCGGACCTTTGACGTGAATAGAATGTGAACACTCACGTTACACTTCACTTCGCTTCACTTCTTTCTGCACCTCGACGCTCACCAAACCAAAACGTCTACATCTGAATTATCTTTTAACCTTGATACAAAACCCGAACCATTCGAGTCCCTCAATGGTGTTACTATCAAATCTCCAATCCACAGCTAACGGTACCTGCCCATAAACCTCACCGGTTCATATGTCGAACGTGCTGCGAACTACGCCCGAATGCACTATCTCGATGGCATTTATCGCCAATTCTCCCATGCGAAGCCGATGGTATTTGCGCGCAAGTCACAAGAAGTTACTTGACGAAGAATGAGGTTCCGCATGATCTCTCGGGGATGGTAATCTCTCGTCGTCAATTTGTCAACGATGACATCTGCGTACTGGCCTGATATTGCATAACAAGTCCTAGCAAATCTGGTTTGAGTCTCTCGATGGCAATGTTGCCATGCTATTTCGCTTGCAATTGACAGTGCTTGCTCGCCGACCATATCAGGTTGTGCGAAGCATTTCAAGGTTCGCAGACTCTTTCGGAGGTCATGTAGCTAAAATCCTTGTTTGCGATCGATGGTATTTGCGTAACGGTATTAAAGCCAACGGCAGATCCAGCGAATTCTCTTCAAAGTCCCTAGACGGTAACGTCGCCATTATTTTCCACTTGCGATCGGTGGTATCTACGCACGCATACAGGCTCGGTTCTCGACCTGAGATCATTAGTGCCATTCGGACTCAGGCGCACCACCCTCCCCTCCCTTGAGATCTCTTGAGACTCAGAGAGGCTCGGTCTGCGAAATTGGGGCTTCATGTGTGCCTCAAGAATACACCGCACGGCTGGCAGAGTCTCCCGCCGGTGATGTAGCTAATGTCTCTGTCTGCGAACGGAGGTAGCATCTCTAGACTCATCTTACCTTGTCACGAAGGCTACACTTGCCAAAAGCAAGGAGCGCTATTCGGTGACAAGACGCGAACGTGTGGTCATAGTGACAGTGAGTGACTGAGGTCTAATTGCTGCTTCCAATTGCTGGATTTCGGAACTATCGAGACCCAGTCCTGACTAACAACGTTTGACTGACCCAGGTTTGGGTTCGGTCACTTGCTAGGTGACCGTAGATCCCAGAAACGGATAAAGGGTCCTTGGCCGGCACAAACGAATCTGTTAGCATCGAAATCAATCGAGAAGATCCTTCTATTGGCCTCGCCATCTGTGCGCGAGTCTCCGTACGCTTCATGAAAGCCGCCGAGGTGAAACATGTATTGTGTCCGCCATTCCCGCGAACCCGGCACTGGCTCCCAAACCCTGACAGACCCATCGTAGCTACCACTGATGACTTTCTTGACTTCCCCGCCGTTATCGTCATCGAAAATCGCTCTTATAGAGCGAATGAGGTTGGTGTGGCCCCTGAGGCACGCAACCTCCACTTTCTGCTCGACGTCGTAGATTCTGGCTGACTTGTCCGACGAGCCAGAGACGATGAACCGGCCGTTGTACTGAAGACAGACGATGCCCTGTTGGTGGATGTTGACTTTGTGGAGGATTTTTCCGGTTTGTAGGCTCCAGAGGCACATGGTTGAATCGCCGCAGCCAGAGACTAGGAAGTTGTCTCTCAGTTTCAGAGCATTTACGGGGGCGCTATGACCTTCTAACGTGGCGAGGAGACTGTACTCTTGGTACTGATCTCCTTCGGCAGGCTGGACAGCGAATTCGGGGACGTCGGGACTGTTGATATCCAGGGAGCGGCGGTTCCAGAGCTTGATCTTCCCATCTTTGCCGCCAGTCACCAGATATCTGGTGTCCAAGTGCATGGAAAGAACAGTCTCATGATGGGTTTTGGCAATAGTTTCGATCGCTTCGCCAGTGGAGAACCGCCAGACCATGACATTGCCATTGGTATCTCCAGTGATGATCACGTCGGCGGCGGCATCGAATTGCACCGCTGTGATACTTCCAGTATGTCCAACAAGGGGCGGGTGTAGAAGACGCTGGGTTCTAAGATCCCAAATCCTAGCGGTCTTGTCGGCAGAGATAGACACCAGGTGGTCACCTTGGAGACGAACTCCATAGACTACAGTCGTGTGGCCTTCTTCTGGGTGGTCCGGATGCGGTAGCTGGAGGTGTTGGTGTTCGTTGATGTTCCAACGCATGCTGGAGTCAGACGACATAATACTGTAATACTGTATACTCAAAGATCGGTGAGTTGTCTTGAAGAGCTTGATCTTTATAAGCTCCTTCACCCAAATTTCCCGGGTTTTGATAGCACGGCTTCAATCTTGATCGCCATTCCCGGTATCCTGTTGCCTGAAAGCGAAGTCGGGAGTGTAAAGATTTATCTATGATTAGGGTAAGGGTTGAGGTGACTTGAAATTGTCGTTGCATATGCTATAGCATTGACAATGTGTATGTCTGAGCGCTGACGAGTACATGGAGAGAAGTATGATATGATCAAAGGTGTTCGCTTGCTTCCATAGAATTGAGATGTCTGCTAGGTTGTTCTGAACGCGATAAACGGACGGCAGCTGCGATTCTCACTTATGAACCAAAACGCAGCCGGGTGTACGCTTGAACTCCAGCAAGCGTCGGGCCATGTGTTATTGATTATACTTCGATGGCTGGATCCGACACTCTTGAACGAGACGCACGTGCAGACAAGGAGGATCGAGAGACGGACATTCGGGCAGAGATAGAACCAGTACAGAGAAAACCTTCGGCAGACTACATTTGTAAATCAATATACACCCTGGCGCCACTGCTGAATACATAATGAAGCATCGATCACTGTACAACTCCATGCTTGCGCTCGCCGTCTCCCCTCGTATCCCCTAAAGACAAAAGATATGTACACTTTACATTGTGATCGATCACTCGATCCTCATATCCTCAGATCACCACCGTGGGCAAGCATTACAGTGTCGTTGGCGGGCAAAGACTCGAAGTGTCCATGGTGACCGTGGTGGTTTCGGTTCTCCATGGCGGCGCGGTACTGGATTACTTGTTAGCGAGGATTTCACAATTGGAAAGGACTGTTCGACATACCTTGAAAGCAAAGTTCAACAACAACGCCACGATCAAACCAATACAGACCACAACCGGGCCAGTGATGGCGTCGAAGTCACGCCCACTGCGCTTGTAGATCAAGCTCTGCCTCCACATGTAGATGCCGTAACCCCAGGCACCGGTGAAAACGGCAACGAGAGTGTACACAAGAGCCAAGCCGCGCGCGATGTCGTTGTCGGCGCCGGCGGCGTTGTAAAGACCGAGGCCGAGAGAGCCGAGGAGCACACTGACGTGCTGCCACTTGATGAATGTACGCTGGTTTGCAAGCCAGACCTTGGCTTCTACCTTGACAGGACCTGCGTCCTTGATCCAGAACGCGGGCTCTTCGACGCCGGGCGGGAGCTGGGCCTTGCGGCGTGCAGCCGCGTACTTGGATGTGCTGAAGGATGGGAGAAGGTCGGTGATGCGCGAAGAGGCAGAGGGTTGCGTCGTGCCGTAATTGCGTACGCCGGTCTCGTCCTCGTCGGCCTCCTCTGCCGTTTCGTTGTTCTGAGTAGGCATGTGAGCTGATGAGCGCGATGTGACAGATGCGAGGATGGATTTGCGGTGCTCTGCTGGGCTCCGTGCCTTGATGGTGGAAGCCGAGGGGGAGCCAACAGGACTAATGATGGCGTTTCCCCCGCCGAATGATTGACTGGGGACGGACTTGAGTAAGCTGCCAACGGCAAACTCATCGTCACGCTCCTTGCGCTTCTTCGCCTGCTCCTCTTCGAAAGCCTCCTGTGGATCGCGACGGATGTCGGTCTCCATCTCGGACAGCCAGAAGGGGAATGTGTTGACGTAGTCATCGAATAGGACGGCGACACCGTGCACAAACTTGCTGAAGCGTGATGCATCTTTGACAAGGTGAGAGTGCATGAGATCTTGCACCCACTCAACGCGCTTGCGGTCCGAGGAGCGCATCTTGATCTCAAGTAGTGCGAAGGGGAAGCGGCTGACCTCGCCCTTGCGGACGGAAGAGAAGGGGTATGAGAGTTCGTTGTTGTCGATGTCAGTCCGGTGCCAAGACTCAGGATCACGGCAAGGACGTCCACTGTCGATAGCATCTTCACGAATGAAAGCGAGATCAGTATCAAGAGAGATGCGAATGCGGTCGTCTCCAGGAACCTGGAAGGCAGTGCGAGTGTAGTTCGCCCTAAGGACCGGCTGGAGATCGTTTGACTTGATGAACTCTTGGATCTGGTCCACCGACTCCCTGAAGTGCTTGGCCTCGACACTATCCGCACCGGCGGTGTTGGAAAGCTTCTCGATCTGCTTCTCCATCTTGTATTGACCTTCGATGAAGCGCTGGACGTACTTCTCCTTGGTCTTGAATCGGTCGTCATGACTGACGTCGTCCTCTGCGACAGTCTTTTTCTCGAAGAAAATCTCAGGTCTGTTCTTCAGCTGGCCGTACCATCTCATTCGCAGACTTGTTGCTTCTCCATGGTCAACCTTCTTCGAGTATAGGTTGAATGCGGGGTTGTCAAAGTAGATGCTAGTGATAGACGGGTCGGGCTGGATACCCTCACCGACCTTCGAAGTCTGTGGGTTGTAGACCAGGACTGGCAAGCGACGGAGGATAACAGTCTTGACTTCGAGCAGGTTCTCCGGGTGCACCCAGAACTTGTAAGAGACGTATTTCCCTTTGTCGGGTCCGTTGTTTGAGCTGGTGCTAAGACCGCGGCGAGGTTCGGCACCCTCCAGGTGTTGTCGCACAAAGCTGTACATGGAACTCAAGCGGTACAGAAGAGGGTTGTAGTCTTCCTTGTTGAACGGCAACGCAGCCAATCGCACCTGCAAAAAGGGACGCACTCGATATGCGTGACCTCGCTTGCGGTCGTGCTTCTTTGCGGCCTTTAGGAAACCGGCGTAGTTGATGCGTGCGTAGGTCTCAAGCTCGTTGGTCTCCTTTGTGATCTGGTCCAACTGGCTTGAAACTTCCTTGAGGATTGTCTTCTTTTCCTCCTCGCTCGGCACAGGCTTCTTGCCGTTGCTTCCTTCACCACCCTTACTTTCTGCATTGTCGTTGCCAGCCGCAGCTATCGAGTCCAGTCTAGCCTCGCATTTCGCCGTCTGTTCGGTCAACTTCTCGTAGGTTTGCTTGTGGAAAGCGTGGACCTGCTCCAGCTGCACGTTGACCAGCTCGTCGACGAAAGCGCCCTCATCTTCCTCAGTCCAGCGGTCGCTTGTCTGCCTGTCGGGCGAATCGCTAGCGGAGTCGTCCTCGCGCAACAGCTTCTTGAGCTTGGCGTAGTTGATGTAGTTGTCGCGCCATGGCTGGTAGATGGACTTTTCCAATGTCCTGCCGAAACGCATGTTGGCTGTCTGGCTGCCTGACTGCCGGGGTGTAACTGGAGAGAATGGCGGTGCAGAATGTGATTTTGGTGGGAGCAGAGCGACAAGGAATAAATCGCAATGGCGAGTTACATGCACGAGCTCCACTCTGTTGTTCACGCTCGCATCTGGGCTGGCAACGCGGCAATAGGCCAATCAGACGACGTAAATGCGAAGCGTGTTTCAGCACAGATCAACAGCATCTCAGCAAGCCAACAAAGTGGACTTATGTCATCCCGGAGGCCAGCATACTGTAGCTTGACCGAGGCACGCACGCGACATCCATCCAACATAGCCATCATCTTTCAACTGCATACCATGTTCACACAACACCACTGCATCTCGAACTACCCGCGCTGATACATATACATTGTACACATCATCTTAATACTCTCAGAATTCTGACACTACATTCACTCCCTACCACCGACCTCAACCACAATGGCCTCCAACAGGGACCCGCCAGAAAACGAGACCCTCGTCTCACACCTCCACACAGTACTATCCACGCTGATCGCCTCGCCATACCCTGTTCTCACAACCGAAACGACCAAGAAGCGTGCATCTGTAGCCCTGATTGTCCGCATCAACCCATCCTACTCTCACTGGCCTGAGCCATCCCCAGCCCGCCCGGAGAACATTGAGGACTTCTACAAACAAGACTGGGTCAAGCATGGCGATCCTGAAGTGCTCTTCATCAAGCGTGCTTCTCGCAAGGGCGACCGATGGACCTCCCATATAGCCTTCCCGGGAGGTCGACGGGACCCCGAAGACGAGGACGACAAAGCTGCTGCGCTGCGCGAGACCTGGGAGGAAGTAGGCCTGGATTTGAAGAGCTATGCTATAGACTGCGGGAATCTGCCGCAAAGGTTGGTGACAACACATTGGGGTAAGACGCCTCTGATGGTGTTGTGTCCCTACGTCTTCTTGCTCACCGAACACAACACACCACCACTCAAGCTTCAACCCACCGAAGTAGCTTCAACACACTGGGTCCCTTTGCGATCTCTTCTCATGCCATCGCAAAGGACGGTGGTGTTCGAGGATGTTTCCAGTCGTCTTGCAAACCAAGAGACTGGAGTCAAGAAGTGGATGCTCAGTCTTGTCTTGGGCAAGATGATGTTCGCTGCTATACACTTGGCTCCTACAGAGTCTCTACACTCTTTCGAGACGCCGGCTGCACCATTGCTACAAAGTAATCGATACTCGCCTCCTACGACGTCCTCTTACATAGAAGGATTTGTGACACGTCTCATGCGCTTCGATCCTGTCAACCAAACCCACACTCCCGCACCAGAGCACCCACTCCTACTTTGGGGACTTACCTTGGGTGTTGTCGCAGACTTCCTCGATTTGCTGCCTCCCCATAATGCTCTCACCCTCTGGACATACCCGACCTTCACCCCGATAGATGTTCGCGCAGTCATCTGGCTCCTGACCTATCGCTTCAAACACCGCAAGCGCGCCGAGCTGCAAGCCGGCACTGCACTCCCGTCGCCGACAGACAGCCCTCGCCCAGCCCGAGATGATGCCCGCCGAAGATCCTTTGGCGCTGCAACCGAGTCTACCGTACCCGTCTCGGCTGAGCGACCGGACGAGACGGGCTTCCACGGCCTGGGCACAGGGCTAGGAGAGAACAAGGGCAAGAAAGCCGCAGTCGCAACCCTTTTGGAAGGGTTGGTATCTCCAGTGGCCGAATTGATGTTGCCAGAAGTCGCTGACAGAGGCAGATACTACGACATTGTGCGCAAAGCTGTCGCGCTCGCGCTTGTCGGAAGAGCTGGCATTAGCGCTTTGGTTGTGCTCTGGGCATGGAGGAAGTGGAAGAGGGGAGGTCGGTAAATGATGTGACCATATCTGTTTCTAGATTGCTTTCTTTACGATACCCTAGACGCTACTCTCAGCAACCCATGGCGTCGCTCAATGCCGATTTTCCGCCTATTTACAGGTTAATATACCTTCATCTACGATGCCAATCAGCCTCAGCCGCCTGCAAATTGAGCCGGGTGATGATGGTGACTCTACAGGCGATCGCGCCGTGTACCTGCATCGACGCGTTATTGCAAAGGATTTCATTATTTCATATGGTGTATTATAAGGCGAGAGGCGTTCCTTGTGTTTTTCGTACCTGCATAGAGTGGCGTGCATTGAATAGATTGCTGATGGTTAGCGCCACGGAATCACGATTCACGGCGACACCAGCAGTGCACACTCGCCAGGCTTCTTCGCCTCGCCCTACCATGTCAGTCTAGCCCTACTATATAGACAACTACTGACTTGCTATAGTGTAAGGTATAATGTACACCAACATTAAATGTCGTCGCATGGTACCAATTTAGCGAAGATGGATGATGTTGGCATTTATCGATGTTCTGGCCGTGCAGGAAATCGCTCGCTTCGAGCAAGCGCCTGTTTCTCAGACACGCCGCTGCCTCTTCTCCACACTGAGCCGCAACCCCTTCATATAACATCCACTGCCAAACACCGCCCTTGGCATTGCATTATCGTCTACCGACACTCCTCACAGGCACATCCTTCACCTGCTCAGTGCTGTCAATCTCGCACTTACCCGTTCCGGCTACAAGACGCCAATATTTCCTCTACTTGCGACATGGAACTACCACATTGGCGGAGCTCACTGCGGTCTAGCACTTCCATATCTCTATAGGGCTCGATTTTCGCATGCAACAGGGCTTCGCTTCGGTATGCGTGAAACGGTTCGAACGCAGTGGCGCCTTGTCAGCCCTTTCTGCGATGCTCTTGACGGCGAGACATGTGGGCTGTCACTGTGCCCTCACAGCACCATCATTCTCGCATAGTACCCACGGGACCACACCTAATCTTCCGCCTCGATTAGGCGCCGTCGCCCGGCTGCCATGCGAGTTCTCGTCTGATCGAGACTTCTGGTGTCTGGTATATTAGACTTGTGGTGGCACCTCCAGGTAGGCACTCTTTTCTCTCCTCATCCAGCCTTCTTATCCAGCTTTCATCTTTCTCTGCAGTGCAGCAGCCTTTTGGTCTAGTACCATAGTCACTCATTCTCGATATCCTGGTGATATCCCACATTCGTTCACACACAACAAACACGCTTCCGCCAACAAGCATCACTATCTTCCAAAGAAACCGCTATCTTCCAGCATATCAATCAACAAACATGTCTTTCATGCAAAAAGCCGCCCTCTTGGGCTCTCTCGCCGCTTCCGCCTACGCTCACGGCCGTATCGTCAGCATTGATGTAAACGGCAAGGAGTACGAGGGCTTCACCAGCTCCATGGCCTATTCTGGCCCTGGCGACATCATCGCCTGGAGCGCTGAGAACGGTGACAATGGTTTCGTTGGACCGGAGTCGTACGGTAGCTCCGACATTGCTTGCCACAAGGTATGCTTCTGTTCGAAAGATTGTCCAAGAACTCAACTAACAAAATACCACAGTCCGGTAAGCCTGGCTCCCAGTTCGCCACTGTCGCCGCTGGTGGTAAGATCAAGCTTCAGTGGGACACCTGGCCCGAGTCTCACCACGGTCCCGTCATGGACTACCTGGCAAGGTGTGCCGGTGACGACTGCACCAGCGTCTCGGCTGGTGATCTTTCCTTCTTCAAGATCGACGAGAAGGGACTGAACGACGCCGCTTCTCAGAACTGGGCCTCTGACGATCTCATCAAGAACGACTTCGCCTGGACTGTCACTGTCCCCGAGGACATCGCTCCTGGCCAGTACGTTCTCCGTCACGAGATCATCGCCCTTCACTCCGCACAGGACGCCAACGGTGCCCAGAACTACCCCCAGTGCATCAACATCAAGGTCACCGGCAGTGGTACCGCCGAGCCCGCCGGTGTTGCCGCTACTGAGCTCTACACAGCCACCGACCCCGGTATCTCTCTCAGCATCTACAACGGCCTCACCGACTATGAGATCCCTGGCCCCGCTGTCTACTCTGGCGGCGCTTCTGGCTCTACTCCCTCCACCGGCGGCTCTTCCTCCGGTTCCTCCTCGTCCGAGGTCGCATCTAGCGCCCCAGCTGCCACCTCCTCTGCTCCCTACGCTACCAGCAACTCCACCACCCAGGCTTCCGCTCCCACCTCGACTGAGGCCGCGACCACCTCCGAGTCTGCTCCTGAGCCCACTGGCGAGCCCACCTTCGCCGGAGAACAACCTGCTTCTTCCACCAGCTGCACCACCACCATCACCCTGACCGGCTCCTCCGCTGCCACCGCCTCTGCCACCCAGTCCTCTACTCCCATTGAGACTTCTGACAACTCCGAGGACGACTCCGAGGACGACTACGAGGAGGGTGACGACTCTTCCGACGACTCTTCTTCCGACAACTCTTCTTCCGACAACTCTTCTTCCGACAACTCCTCGAGCGGCTCCTCCAACAACACCCCGACCACCACCACCGCTCCCGCAGCCGGCATCTCGGCTGTCGCTAGCTCCCTCCCTTCGTCGGTTCT